>Ga0209123_1000064_pt1 | contig 178089 bp, 159 predicted proteins | sample BarGraIncu00431A_FD_184500 | JGI IMG/M metagenome (GOLD analysis project Ga0209123, IMG submission 184500) | Arctic peat soil microbial communities from Barrow, Alaska, USA - Barrow Graham LP Incubations 004-31A (SPAdes) (version 2) | ecosystem: Environmental > Terrestrial > Soil > Wetlands >... | reverse complement strand
TAGGAGGATTTTCTATGCCAATTAAATTTGAGTGCACAATGAAAACAGGCAAAAAAATAGAAAGCTGGTCTGGGATGATAACTAAGTTAACTAAATTTGGAAGTCATTATGAGCTTAAGATTGAAAGTAGAAGTGGATTTATCGTAGTTATAGGCAAAACAAATTATGGCAATTTTGCTTGTATTCCTGATTATGATGTAGGATGCCATCTCGCTGCCTTAAAAGATTTATCTTGGAATTCTGAACGCTTACGTGAAATTATGAATAAAGTAGATGGCATAACTTTGGCTTACGCCTTACAAGCTGTCGCTGAATATATTGATTTAAACTAACATACTTGGGTAGCTATTATTGCTACTCTTTTTTATATAAAAGTATCCTAACGGCTAAAAGAAATTTTATTAATAAAATGATTTTTTCTTATTGATAAAGTGATTTCTTAGGAGTTATCTGACGTAAATCAGCTACTAATAATAGAGATTAAATGACGTTTCAATTAGTTATAATTTGACGTTTAACAAACAGGCAAAGATACTATTGATGTATTGCATGGGAATTGTTATTTGCCAGTTAATAAAGGCTATGCAGACGGTACTTATACATCAGATGTCTCAAAGTATGTCATTGGGTGGATTTTAGGAATAGAATGGGATCCGTCTTTTGTAGTAAGTAGTGATGAAAATAACCCTAAGCGCAACCAATATAATGGTAAATATCTTTATACAAAAGATGCATCACCTTTTGAAACCTTTCTTTGTGATATAGGTGATAAGGTTATAGATTATGAAATGACAAAATACAAAATGCAAAGACCGGTTGCATTTTCAAATTGGGTAACAACAGATCCCTTAAAACATCCTAACGAGCCATATAAAAATGAGGATATTGCCCAAGTAAATGTGGAACATATTAAATGGCATGAAAGTTTTAAAGCAGGTATGTTTGCATCTTATCATGTATACCCTTATTACCCAGATACATTCAGCTATCAGACTGATTATATTAATTTTAAAGGTCCGGATGGGAAGCCAGACCCTTATTTAGCTTACTTAATAAATATAAAAAAAGTCCATTCTATGCCTGTTTTAATATCAGAATTTGGTATTCCGGCCTCACGAGGTAAGGCACATGAAAACAGAGTAACGGGCTTTAATCAGGGGTTTGTAGATGAGAAAACTCAAGGTGGTATGATACTGAAAATGATGAAGGATATTCACTTTGCTAACCTTGCTGGCGGCTTAGTTTTTTCATGGCAAGATGAATGGTTTAAGCGAACGTGGAACAATAATGATCTTGATTTGCCTGATTCGCGTCCATTCTGGCTTAATGCACAGACAAATGAGCAGCATTTTGGCATTTTGGCACTTGATCCCGGAAATCAGAAAAGCAGCTGTTACATTGATGGTATTTTAGATGATTGGGCAAAAGATACACCACTGTATTCGGACGATAATACTAAACTTTACGTTAAAAGTGACGAAGGTTATGTTTATTTAATGATAGATGCTAAGAATTATGATTTTAACAAGGATACACTATTAATACCTATAGACACAATAAAGGGACAGGGTAATAAAAGATTTTTACAATATAATACAACCTTTAGTAAGGAGGCAGACTTTGTTGTTAAAATTCATGGACAAAATGATTCCCAGGTGTTAGTTGATACTTATTATGATAATTTTTATTTCAGATATGCAATTCAAACAAGCCTTATTAATACAGAGCCCTCATTCAAAAATAAAAACACTGGAATATTTAACCCAATCAGACTCTGTTTGAATAAAGAATTAGTTGTTCCACCTCAAAATACTGTTGTTCCTTTTACTGGATATGAGACGGGTTTACTTAAATATGGTATAGCAAATCCCAATAACCCTAATTTTAATTCTCTTAGTGATTTTTACTATAATAATGGAAAAGTTGAAATAAGAATTCCGTGGCAACTCTTAAATGTTATGGACCCATCAGGAAAATATGTAATTGATGATATGTATGCCAGAGGTAAAATATCTCCATTAAAAGTAAATGGGTTCAGCTTTGGAGTGGAAAACATTAAAAAGGTAGGTACGCAGAATTTAATAATGAGTGAATATGATTGGAAGGCATGGGATGAGCCTACCTATCATGAAAGGTTAAAGCCTTCATATTACATTTTACAAAAGGGGCTAAAAGAATTAAATTAGAGCTTCTGCAGTGAAATAATAAATAATAAATGAGGAATAAATAATGAAAAAAAGACATGTTAAAATTAAGACTTTAATTTTTGCATCAGTATTATTAGTGTTATTAGCACCTTTTATATTATGGCTAATAATGCCGAAAAAAAATCTTCAAATAATTGTGTTAAATAAAACATTTCCTGTTGTAACATCCGTCGATGGTAAAATCACTGAATTGGATTATAGTAAGCAACGAGGATTATTTTGGCTTTTGGACTCTCTCCGTATAAAAAATCCTTCCACTGGTAAAGTATATGATGTTGTTAAAGATTATTATGGGAATTTTCTCTCTGATGGCAAATTAACAGAAAAACCTCTGAACAAGTTAACAAATGTGCCGGATATAATTTATATAGGGGATACATATGGCACAGGTAACTCGAAGGTTAATGGAGCAGAATCAGAAGGTATTTCTGGTCTTACTGAAGATGAAGTTGGTTTAATTGCTACCTGCTATGTAAAAGGAACCACAGTTATTGGTGAATACAATATTTCGGGAGATCCTACCAAAGTTAATGTGTCGAAGGAATTAGAAAATATTTTTGCTATTGGATTTACAGGGTGGGCAGGTAAGTTCTTTTCTGAATTATCATCTGAAAATGATGTTCCAAATTGGATTAGAATGATATATGAACAACAATACGGCAAAAAATGGAGATTGACTGGTGCAGGGATATTAATAGCAGGGAATAACAGAATTATAATTCTGCAACGCGGAAAGGACTTTACAGGAAAATCTATAAATTTATCTATGTCTGCAGAGAATGCTAAAAATTTCAATACAGGAGGTATTGATTATTATAACTGGTTTGAAATTACAAAGCCGGTAGAGGATAAATCTGTTATCGCATGGTACGACTTAAATCTGACAGGGGTAGGAAATGATCAAATGAAGCTTTTTGGACTAAATAGCAGATTTCCTGCAATCATTGCCAATAAATCGGGTATTAAAAAGTCATATTACTTCGCTGGCGATTTCTGTGACTACCGGGAACCTGAAAAAGCATATTCTTTTTTAGGCGCATCAGATTTATATAGAAAATTCAGCATTAGTAGTGAAGGTGATAATTCATATTTTTATTGGAATTTTTATGTGCCGTTTATGTCAAAGGTATTAAAAGAGGTTAAGCCAATAGATAAAAGTGTTACTTTCAAGCCTTAAGCAAAGGTTGATAAAAACGTTATGCAGCTCGTGTCAAAGGTTAATTACAAATATTTTTCCGCTTATTGAAAGGTCGCATGGAAAATCTAGAATGTACCATCTTATGTTTCACGAAATAAAAAGAGCTATGATATTATTAAGACACTATTTGCTGAATAATTTTTAGCAAACTGTGAATCTAAAGAAAGGAAGAGAAAATATGAATAAAACAGCATTATATTTATTGTTTATTTCAGCAGGATTATTGATACTTTATTTTGTATTAATTATTTATGTATGGTTTTTTAGGTACTTTAGTGAAGTAACAACAAAAAAAGTAAAAGAACAATTAGAAAAGATAGTTTTTTCGCTTTTTAATACAGCGAACATAAAAGTGAATATGTTACAAGAGGTAAAGGAAGTTCAAGAATTAAACTCATTTGTTAAAAATAGTGCAACAAGAAAAGAATCATTAATTAATATAATTATTAATTATGGTGATGATTTTATTGAAAATAATCATGATTTATTAATGAACTTATATGAAGTGACAGGAATCAAAACATTCCTCATAAAAAGACTTAATTCAAAAAGTCTTTTTATAAAATCTTTAACTTGTCGCCAGTTGGGTGCATTAAAACTTAACAATACAGAGGCGTATATTATTAAACTTAGTGCTTGCAAAAATAATGATGTTAGATACAATGTATTACTTGCCCTTGCAAAACTTGGTGACCTAAAGGGGCTAGTATATATAATTACTAATAACTCATATAATATACACATATCATACAGAGCTATTATTGAGATAATTTCAGCTTTTAATGGTTCAAAAGAAGAGTTGTTCCAAAAAATAATTGAATTAAGTGATAATTATATTAAAGGAATTTCAATAAAAGCAGCTGCTGATTATAAAATTGAAAGTTTGAGAAAGTATTATATTATGTATTTAAATAATGATGATAAAAATCTTAGAATAGCATGTATTAGAGCTCTCTGTGAGCTGGAAAATTCAGATACTGAAGAATATATAATAAATATGCTTGAGGATAAAGATTGGGAGGTCAGAGCGGCAGCGGCGAAAAGTCTTGAAAGAATTGGAACAAGTAATAGCTTTATATCTCTCGCAAAAACTACTGGCGATCGTGAATGGTGGGTAAGACATAATGCTGCATGCACTCTTATTTTACTCCAGGGAGGAACTGAATATGCTTCTAAGATAATTGACGGTGATGATAAATATGCAAGAGAAGCGGTGGCTAGTGCAATAGAAACAATAGATTAAAGAGTTATAAATACTAAAAAAAGGGAGGATGATGGTATAAATGTTTATTCTTAGAATGTTTATTATATATTTTAGTTTGTTTTGCATTGTATATACAATTGCAATAAATATTTTTTATAATGGACAGATGTTAATCTCTTTTTTTGATATATTAGGTTATATGAAAAAAATGAAATCATCTGATTATAAAAGATATAGTGAGTCAAAAAATATGATTCCTATATCTATTATTGTACCCGCCTATAATGAAGAAAAGACAATTGTTGATAATATTAAATCCTTGCTTGCATTAAATTATTTTGAATATGAAATTATAATTATAAATGACGGCTCAAAGGATTCTACAAAAGAAAAAATAATAAAAGAGTTTGACTTAAAAAAAGTAAATCAACCGGTAAAGAAGAGTTTAGACACCCAAGAAATATTAGGTATTTACCGGAATACTCACTATGGAAATTTAATATTTGTAGATAAATTAAATGGCGGAAAAGCTGATGCACTCAATGCTGGTATAAATGTTTCCATGTATCCTATTTTTGCATCTATAGATGCGGACTCAATACTAGAAAAGGATGCACTTATAAAGCTTACTATGTTATTTGTTGAAAAACCAGAAACCGTAGCGGTGGGTGGCATTGTTAGGATTGCAAATGGTTCTATAATTAAGGCGGGTGAACTCATGGAAATGAATATTCCTAAAAAGGGAATTGCTATATTCCAGATCATTGAATATCTACGTGCTTTCCTTACTGGTCGTACAAGCCTCAGTAAGTTGGATGCTATTCTGATTATATCCGGCGCATTTGGAGCTTTTAGTAAAAAAGCTGTTACTGATTGTGGTGGGTATAAGGTTAATATAATTGGTGAAGATATGGACATAATTGTAAGGCTTCACAAAACAATGAAAGACCAGAAGAAAAAATATAAGATACAATTTTTGGCAGAACCGATATGCTGGACTCAAGCGCCTGAATCCTTTAAGGATTTAAGAACTCAGCGCAGAAGATGGCAAATTGGCTTATTTGATACACTATTAACTTATAAAAGTATGTTATTTAACCCTAAATACGGTACTATTGGTATGATATCCTTGCCTTATTATTGGATATTTGAATTAATTGGACCAGTTGTTGAGTTTCTGGGGTATATATTTATACCTTTAGCATACTTGTTTGGATTACTACAGTTTGATATTTTTATAATCTATCTTATTGTTGCCTTTTTACTAGGGTGTACTTTATCAATGGGTAGTATATTACTGGAGCAGGTATCATTTTGTAAATATGCATCACTTAAAGATACACTGCTGTTGGCGTTATTTGGAGTATTAGAGAATTTAGGTTATAGGCAGCTTACTATACTTTTTCGTATTGAAGGTATTTTAAAATTTAAAAAGTTACGTCATTCCTGGGGTACAATAGAAAGAAAGCAATTTGTTTCAGGTAATAAAAATCATAATGTATAAACTCGAAGTACTATAAAAATTTTTCTGATGTATGTATTTTACACTCGCTAAGAACAAATTATAAATCTAATCTTATCTTTGTGCAATCATTTGGGGTAAGTCAATAATATTATTTAGTGAAAATAATATTATTGACTACTAAAAAATAATGAAGTATTATGTGGGAAGATTATCTTTTTATTTAGGAGGACGATTGCATTACAATTTTCATTTAGTAATCCTTTCGAAGGGGATAGATATAAAATAAATATAAAACAGAGAACTTGAAGTGATTTGTTTGCAAAGGAAGTATACAATGGGAAAAAAATTAAAAACAAGATATCCGAGATATCTTAAAGAATTTGAGTGTATTGCTGGAAAGTGTAAAGACAGCTGTTGTGTTGGATGGGATGTAGATATTGATAAGATTACCTTTAGACAGTATTATAAAGTTCAAGACAAAGATATGAAGAGAATGTTTCAAAAAAATGTTCATAATAATGATAATTATCTAAGTAGTGATGTAGATTATGGAAAAGTAAAATTAACAAGTGGAAAAAGATGTCCTTTTTTAGATGAAGAAAATTATTGTATAATTTATTCTAAGCTTGGAGAAGAATATCTTTCAAATGTTTGCACATCTTTTCCTAGAATAATCAATATAGTAGATGGATGTTATGAGATGTCCCTGGATGTAGCATGTCCAGAAGCTGCAAGAATTCTTTTGCTAAAAGAAGAAGGAATTGAATTTGAAGAAGGCACGGAAACTTTAGAAAAACACATAGTATCAAGTGATATTGATACTAAATCTAAAAAATTCAATAATTCACCTGTAAAATATTTTAAAGAAATTAGAGACTTGAGTATTAGAATAATAAAAAATAGAAAATTTGATTTAAGCCAAAGACTTTATATTTTAGGTGAATTTATAAATACATTAGAAAAAGAAATTAAACATAATTATAATAATGTACCTAGATTTATAAAAGGATATAATGTAAATTCAGTTAGTGATTCTTATAAAAAAAATCAATTAAGTTATATTGCTGGGATGGATTTTTTCAAAAAGATGGTGGGGTTCTTAAATGTACCTAAAGAAGTGGACAGTCTTTCTTTTAAGGAATATACTAAGCAAATTATAGTTGAATTCAAATTTGAGGAAGAAGAGGACTTAAGTAAACATTCAGAATTGTATATAAAAGCATTTGAAGATTATACTGAAAATTTTATAAATAATCATAGCTATATTTTTGAAAATTATTTAGTTAATTTTATTTATAACAATATATTTCCATTTTCTGAAACAGAATCAATGTTTGATGGATATATTATGCTTGTAATAAGATATTCATTTATTAGATTTTATTTGGTAGGAAAATATCTACATAATAAATACGATTCTAAAGAAAATATAGTTGAATTTATCCAAGTTTTCTCAAAGGTCATTGGACATCACAAAACTTTTACAGTTGATTTACTAAATTATATAAAAGAAAATGAATTAGATAATATAGAATTTGCTAAGATACTTTTACCTAAATTAGTTTGAAACCAGTTTTAATCAATATGATGTAATTACATTTAAAATAATAAGTTCATCACTTGTGGACAAAATAAAAGGCTATAGCAGTTTTGCTAGAGCCTTTTTTTAGCATGGGCATAAAATAATGGATATGATCAAATTGTTCTTATGAGTATTGATAAAGTTAAGAAGGAGTAATTAAGTGGGAACTATTATACCAATAACGAAGAGCCAATTAAACTCTTCGTTATTCTTTAAATTAATGCATTATAAATAAATGTGGTTCTTTCAAATAATCCTGAACAATTCTTAGAGCCTCACCGAATCTTTGATAATGAACAACTTCTCTTTCACGTAGGAACTTCAAAGGCTCTATTACGTCTGGGTCATCGGCCATATTAATTAGATATTCGTAGGTAGCCCTTGCTTTCTGTTCTGCGGCTAAATTTTCAGTAAGATCTACAATTGGATCTCCTTTTGATTGGATATACGAAGCATCAAAAGGTACACCTGATGCACTTACAGGGTATATTCCTCTACCATGGTCAGCATAGTAGCCACCCATGCCGCCCTTTTGAATTTCCTCAAGTGTTGCGTTTTTCATAAGTTGCCTTACCATAGCACCAACCATTTCTAAATGGGCTAATTCTTCAGTGCCAATGTCATTACATGTTGCTATAGCTTGAGGAGTTATCATAGAAAATCTCTGACTTAAGTATCTTAATGATGCACCCAGCTCACCATCAGGTCCCCCATACTGAGTAATAATAATTTTTGCCATTTCCGGATTAGGAGTTTTAATTTTAACCGGATATTCTAAGAACTTATCATATGTCCACATATACTAACTCTCCTCCTTTTCGAATTTAAAATTAGCTTCATTTTCCCAAGGCCATGGTTCACTTATCCATTGCCATGGATAACAGCTTAAGGAGTCATCACTTAACATCCCGAAATTCATCTCATAGTTTTCTTTTAGGTCTCTCCACTCCTTAACATAATAATTATACTCTACAATAGTTTCTCGATCTGTAGGGTGAGTGTTTAGGAATAAAGATAGGTCTTCCATCATAAACTTTGCAGCACTAATTTGTTTTAAAAGTTCCATTTTATTCATTTCATTTTTCATTAGATTCTCTCCTTTTTACTTGTTTCCAATTGATAGGGTCTACATTTTTTGTCCTCACCTTTGTAAGGACTGTAGAGTTCGGGGAAAGCAGTTCCTCTCCTTAATGCTTCAAATGGCGTAAAAAGAGTACAAATGTATTGGTATGGAACGTATGCAGCAGCTAATCTAACATTTTCAATTACTGTTTCTTGTGGTATGCATTTACTCATTGCTAAGTTCTGTGGTATATTTTTTTTAGTTTCAGTTTGTTTCAATTTAAACCTCCAGAAAATATTTAGTACATAATATAATATGCAAATGGTGAAAATAGTGAGTAAAATTTTTAATGAAAAAGAGCATTTTTTATAATGCTCTTTTTCATTAGTAATTTAATCTCTAAAAAACAAAAATGGAAATAATAACGGAAAAAATGGAAAGTTCTGATTATTCTTATAATGATTATAACCATGATTGTAACCATGCCCATAGCCATGATTATAACCTTCATTATAACCATGCTGATAAGAATTATGGTTTTTTGGCGCTCTATTCATATCTTTATTATCTTCTTCATCTTCTTCTGGTATCTGAAATTGTTGCTGTGGTATCTGATACCCGTATGTTGATGGATCGTACATTTCATCCATCATTGGATAGCCCATAAATTGTGATCCCATTTGAGATTGTTGCATAGGGATAGTCTCGTTTACATTAGGCAAATACTGAGGATCTTGCATATCCATATTTTCATTATCTAGCATTGTTCGGTATAACATTGCAAACCTCCATAATTTTACTACACTTGTATAATATGAATTAGCTAAAGAGGTGTTACAAATTAAGTTTTAATAATATAATCTTATCATTAAGAACCTTTTATGTATTCAATTAATACAATGATAGCGAATAATAATTTTTAAAATAAGGAGAATTTATATGCTATCTAGTACTGAATTTATACGACAATCACTTGAATTACATCTTTTTTTTGCGAGGATTATGAAGGAACACTCATTCTTTTTAGAAGTAGGGTTTACACCAAAGGATACAAATTATATCCAACAGGCGGATAACTTCCGAATAGAGTTTGACAGACTTTTAGCAGATACTATATCACTTTCTAACGGTGTTGTTAGCCCTAGTGTATTACAGTCTGGTGAAGTGATAACCCCCTTTACACTAAAAGCTGAAATGGCTACAGCATATTTTACAGGAGTGAATATTCCAATTAATTTGACGAAATCAGAAGCAGGATTAATGGGCAGTAATGCATTAATGGAAGGTAATCCTATGCTTGAACAAAGAATATTTATGCTTAATCATAGAGCTATGGGATTAATTAAAGCCTTAGCTCAGTTTAAGACTATGATTTTGTCAGATGTTTTATCCTGTAGGATATTTACAGTTAACTACCCCTTACTTATTGACCATATTTTAAGAGAAGCTAAATTTTATTTTCAGATATTGCAAAGGCTGCAAAAACGTGAGGAAATCAATTTGGAGAGAGATATGTATGAGCAAGAATCTTTCTGGAATAGAATTATGGCTGAACACTCAAAATTTATTCGTGGGCTTCTTGATCCAACTGAAAACGATCTTATAAATACAGCAAATAACTTTGGAAATGAGTTTGATAAGTTGACAGCCGAATCAAAAGCAGCTATGGATAAGACAATCCCAATTTCAAGAGTTACTGAGGACAGCCTTAAAGCAACTATTGAAATAGCTAAATTTAAAACACAAGGTACGCAAGGATTGATAGAATGTAAAATCAAGTCCATAATAATACCATTATTAGGTGACCATACTTTACGTGAAGCAAATCATTATTTACGTTTGTTGAAAATGTTTAAAATAAATTCATAAAGTTATATTTATACTATTATCCAAGTATATAAGAGAAGAAGGCATTGCTGTACAGCAATGCCTTAACTCAACTCTACATTTATACTAGGCTTCCTCAAATATTGGAGCATTGATAAGTGTAGCAAATATTAATTCATGGTAATGGTCATCATTAACAGAAGTCTCAGCTTCTACAAAATGAACATGCTTGCCATCGCCAACGGGTATCTGTAGGCCAGAAGTTGCTTCAAATTCATGAAAGTGATCAAAAAAGTCTGTTCTTCCTTTAACTTTATGAACATGTCCACCTTTAACTAGTATTTCAGGGCTTGATACTCCAGCAAATCTATGATTATGAGGATCATCCTCTAATTCAGCTAATCTAGTGCTACCTTCAAATTCATGGTCGTGCGTTTGCACCTTTTCTTTTTTGTAAAGGCACCAATCATCATCAACATAATTTCTTCTACAACCGCACGTATCTTTAACGTCATTCTTTGACATAAAATCACTCCTTATTTAACATACATTACGTAGCTTAATTGAATATGACACTAAAATCAAAATACAAATAAGAACGTATGTACGTAAAAAAGTTACATAAACATATCTTATTTTATGTAACACAAAAATTATGAGGCGGTATTGTGAGAGCAATAAGGGAGAACTTTGACTAACATCCTTCTTAGTTTTATTTATTATATAATATGCTCCCTAATTAAAAATGTCACTAATAGTAAAAAAATCAGGCAGATAATTAGAATATCGGCCTGATTTTATATTTCATTTCAATAATAAGTCTTCATATATTGGAGCTTCTATAAGTGTTGCAAATATTAATTCATGGAAATGGTCATCATTAACAGAAGTCTCAGCTTCTACAAAATGAACATGCTTGCCATCGCCAACAGGTATCTGTAGGCCAGAAGTTGCCTCAAATTCATGAAAGTGATCAAAAAAGTCTGTTCTTCCTTTAACTTTATGAATATGACCACATGGAACTATTATTGCAGGACTAGACACTCCAGCAAATCTATGATTATGAGGATCATCCTCTAATTCAGCTAATCTAGTGCTACCTAAGAATTCATGGTCGTGAAATTGTCTTTCTTTTTTATAACAATCCTTATCATCATGTTTCCTATCGCTGCAATCTTTATCAACATGTTTTCTATTGCAGCAATCTTTATCAACATGTTTTTTTTCACAGCAATCTTTATCATCATGTTTTCTATCGCAGCAATCTTTATCAACATGTTTTTTTTCACAGCAATCTTTATCATCATGTTTTCTATCGCAGCAATCTTTATCATCATGTTTTTTTTCACAGCAACCTTTACCAATATGTTTTTTTTCAAAACAATCTTTATCATCATTTTCATAATCAGGCTCATACTTTATTTCAATATTTGGCATAGCATCGCTCCTTAGCTTTATTCATTATATAATACGTAGCTTAATTGAAAATGACACTAAAAATGAAAAATACAAATAAAAATAAGAAATAAATGTTATGGCCTTCTTGTATATAAAAGAAACACTAGCATATATTGATAAGGATAATGAATATTTCTATGATTATGAGCGCATCTAACTAAAAACAAAACTGACACCATATAAAAACGATGTCAGATTGCTTAATTTAAAGATATTCTATGATAGAGCTTACTATTTTGTGTACATATGGGATTTATTTAACTGAAAATAATTTAAGATTTAAATTTTTTATAAAAATCAAACTTTTAAAAATATAAAAAATTACTATCACCTTTATGGTTAGAGCGGAATATTATTATAGTAAAAGGAGGCATTTACATGAATTATAGAGAAAAATACGCTGGAAATAAAGAAGAATTTTACTTTTTCTTAAAGGATGAAGTTATAAAATTATTCAAGGGGAATCTCAAAATAGAAGGAACCCCTGTTTTAATACCGGATGATGAAGAATTAGATTATACAATTAAACTCGATAGTGATGAAAATTATGGTGATTTTTCAATTAAAGTTAAATGGGGTCAAAGACCAGAAGAAGTTCAAGATTTAAAAGAAAATTCAAAAGAGGATAAAGATATACCCTTTGAGTTTTAATTAATATAAAATTATTAATTCCTAAGGATGTGTAATTAAAAATATTAAATCGTTGATTACAAATATATTTTAAACGCTCCTTAGGATTTTTATATAACCCATAAATGCCATCTTTGCTTTTAGATTTATTATTTATAATTAAGTCATCACCTAAGGGTGATGTATTAAAGACTTTAGAAGGGTACACTCCTTCTGAAATGTCATTAAATATCTAAAATAAAATCTATTTACAAGGAGCAAGTTGGATTAAATAACTGCTTCTTTCTATTTTGGGAGTAATATTAGGGTGAAAACAATTTATAATTGCTATCTGCCCCAGTGCATCACAAGGAGGATTTATTATGGATGAAGAAAATATAAATTCAATATTATTACATTACAATATTAATCTTGTTGATATAAAAAAACAAAGTGATAAGGGTAAGAAGGCCGTTTGGTGGATAAAAACCACTAGTGGTGATAAAATTTTAAAAAAACACTCTTGTTCATCTAAAACCCTTGAATTCATACTATCCGCTGTTGAACACCTAAGAAATGGCAAAGTTAACTTGCCTAAAGTAATTAAAACAAAAGATAATACTAATTATGTAAGGGGAGTTAAAGCCTGCTATGTTTTAAGTGAAGCTATAATTGGCAACAATCCAAATGAGGACAAACCTCAAGAACTTAAAATGATAGTAGAACAACTAGCTGCTTTTCATTATGCTTCTAAAAATTTTGTTCCACCTGATGATTGCAAGGAAAGGGTCCATCTAGGTCTTCAAAAAGAAGAATTTGAAAGTCAAATGCTTAAATTAAAAAGTTTTTATGATATAGAAATATCTAAACCCAAACATTCGGAATTCGGACAAATTATTTTAACTGCATTTCCATATTTTTATAAAAGAATGCAATTGGCCATAGCTGAAAATGAAAAATCAGGATATGCAAAATGGGCTCTGGAGGCAAAAGGTAGCAATTGCCTTTGTCATCAAGATTTTACTGCTAGTAATCTCATTCTTACAAATTCAAAAGAAATATTTGTTTTAGATATAGATTCTATTGCTATAGATTTACCTACTAGAGATATAAGAAAATTTTTAAATAAAATAATGAAAAAGAAAGGCCAATGGGATTTAAAATTAACATCACAAATATTACAATGGTACAATGCTGTAAATCCACTAGAACATTGGAAATGGCAGACATTAAAGTCAACGTTAATTTTCCCTCACCTTTTTGTAGGGATAATGAGCAAATATTATGAGCAGCGTGAAACTAATTGGCCTGAAGCTAGATATATTGAAAGATTAAAGGGAATGATTAAAACCGAAAAATCTATAGAGCTTATTTTACAAAATTTCGAAAGGATTATTCCTTCATAAATTTAATTAAGGGGGAAATTACGTGGATAATGCATCAGTTAACCAATTAGATTTAGCTAAAAAAGTACTTTTAGAATATAGAATAATGCCCCAAAATTTAAAAATGTTTCAAAGTAAAGGGTTGAAGACATTATGGAAGTTAATGTCTTCAAATACACCATTATGCCTTAAACGATTAAATCAATCTCCTGAACAAGCACTTTTTTCTGTTAATGCTCAAATATATATATTTAATAATGGTGGTAACGTACCAAAAATCTATCCTAATTCTAAAGGAAATCCTATTACGGAATATAACGGGCAGTTATTTGTATTATACAGTTGGGTTGATGGAAGAGATATGAATTTAGAAGGGCCAAAAGATTTAGTTTTAGCTTTGCAGACATTGTCAAAATTTCATGCTGACTCCATTGGCTATGAGCCACCCACTACTGCCCTAATATCAACTAAACTTGGAAACTGGCCAAAGCAATACGAATCCATGAAAAATAGAATGCTAAAAATAAAAGAACTCTGTATAAAAACTCCTAATAATTCATCATATTCTACCTATGTGAAGACTGTAGATCCTATAGTAAAAATTTGCAATAAAACTATTGGTTTAATAAATAAATCTCCTTATAGTACCTTATGTAGTATTGAGCAAAAGGAGTCCTGCTTATGTCATCAGGATTTCGGCACAGGAAATGTAATGCTATCAAAAGAAACAGGTATAGTAATAGATTTAGATAGTGTAACCTATGACTTACCTGCAAGAGATTTAAGAAAGATTATTGGAAAGAGAATGATGAAATTAAATGATTATAGTATAAAAAATATTGAAAGTATCTTAAAATGCTATGAAATAAATAATATCTTATCCTCCAATCAGAGAGAAGTTTTAAAAATTGATTTAATGTTTCCTCATTGGTTTTTTGGTTTAATTAAAAGTATACACAAAAGTGATGAAGTATTAAATAGCGATAAAATTTCTTCAATTGCTGATTTTGAACAAAATAAATTTCTTGTTTTACAAAAATGGCTTTAAAGGAGGTCTAGCATGAAAATAGCATTAATTTGCACAGAAAAACTTACCTTTCCTCCTGTGAATGGTGGGGCAGTTCAAATGTATCTTGAAGGTGTCCTACCAATTTTATCAAAGCAGCATGAAATAACAGTGTTTTGTATACAGGATCCTAAGCTACCTAACCGAGTTATTGAAAATGGCGTAAAATATATACGATTGTCCGCAAGCACTAAAGATGAGTATGTACGTGGTATAAAGAACAATCTTACAAATGATCTTGATTTAGTGCATGTATTTAACAGGCCTCGCTGGGTTCCCTTTTTAAGTAAAGATTTAACTTGTGCTTTTAGTTTAAGTTTGCATAATGAAATGTTTTTACAAAATAAGATAACCCCCACCTTAGCCAATGCCTGTATTGATAGAGTAAGTTTTATTACAACCGTAAGTCATTTTATTGCGAGTGGTGTAAAAGAATTATATCCGTCTGCTGCTAGCAAACTTCATCCTGTGTATTCTGCAGTAGATTGTAATATATATAAGCCAATTTGGGATGATGATAAGAATTCCGATAGAAGTATATTGCGTGCAAAATATGGTCTGCAAAATTATAAAACAATATTATATGTAGGTAGATTAACACCAAAAAAAGGTACTCATATTGTACTAGATGCTATGAATTCTGTTATGGAATCACACCCAAATACTGCTTTAATGATTGTAGGAAGCAAGTGGTATGGGGGAAATGAAACTAGTGAGTATATTGAATTATTAAAGAAATTCTCTAAAAAACTAACGGGACCAGTTATTTTTACAGGTTTCTTAAGCCCTAATGAAATTCCAAAGTATTATAGCATAGGAGACATTTTTGTAAACATGTCTCAATGGAGAGAACCTTTAGCAAGAGTTCACTATGAAGCTATGGCTGCTGGATTACCTATTATAACCACTAATCGTGGAGGTAATGCAGAAGTAATGAAGGAAGGAGTAAACGGCTTTGTGATAAACGATTACCAGAATCCACGGGTGCTAGAGAGAAATATAGTTCATCTTTTAGAAAATAAGGATTTAGCACATAGACTAGGAGTAAACGGTAGAAAATTAGCTGAAGAAAAGTATAATTTTAATAGGCTAGCTAATGATTTATTAAAACTTTTTGATAGTGTTAATTAATTTTTTACTGATTAGGGGGTGCCATGTTGAGTTATACAGTTTTAGTAACAGGAGGAGCAGGTTTTATTGGTTCAAACCTCTGTGATTATTTACTAAAAAACAATCATAATATAATCATTATTGATAACTTTAATGATTTTTATAATCCTGAAATAAAAAGAAATAACATTACTGAAATTAAAAATTTGATGAAAATCAACAACATTACTCATGATAATTTAACAATAAAAGAAGGTGATATAAGAGATATTAATTTTTTAACAAAGGTATTTAATTTTTACAAAATAGAAGTTGTAATTCATCTTGCAGCTATGGCTGGCGTGCGCCCCTCAATTATGAACCCACTTTTATATAACGAAGTAAATATTCGCGGAACTCTAAATTTATTAGATTTATGTAATAAATTCGGCATAAATAAATTTATCTTTGCTTCCTCTTCTTCTGTATATGGAAACAATAAAAAGCTTCCCTTTACTGAATCTGACTCAGTAGATTTCCCAATATCACCTTATGCAGCTACTAAAAAGTCTGGCGAACTTCTGTGTCATGTTTATAGTCATCTATATGGAATTAATATAGCCTGTTTAAGATTTTTTACTGTATATGGACAGAGACAAAGACCTGATTTAGCTATTTACAAATTTACAAATCTAATGTTAAATGGAAGTGAAATTACTATTTTCGGAGATGGTACTACTGAAAGAGACTACACCTATATAGATGATATTATTCAAGGAATAGATAAAGCAATTACCTGGGCAAGCACAGGCGCTCATAAGTATGAAATTTTTAATTTAGGCAGATCAGATACCATTATGCTTAAATATATGGTACAAAGATTAGAATTTGAAATTGGCGTTAAAGCTAATATAAAAAATTTACCTTTGCAGCCTGGCGATGTGACAATAACTTATGCTGATATTTCTAAATCAAAGGAAATTCTAGGTTATAATCCATTAACAAAATTTGATGATGGAATTTCGAAATTTATTAAGTGGTTTAAAACTATTTCGTTATCTTAATTATGGAAATGAAAAGCACTAGCACTTTAATTTTTAAAGTACTAGCGCTTTTATTTTATATAAGCTTAGTTTTTAATGTTCCCTTTTCCTATAGAGTAATAGGCTTTAATATTAGCTTCTTTAATTTTTTTCATATCAAAAATATTTCTTCCATCAATTATTACAGATTCCCTCATAAGTTCAACTACCTTTTCTAAATCAATGTTATAAAACTCACTCCATTCTGTGCAAATTATTATTGCATCTGAATCCACTAAGCATTCATACATATCGTCGCAATAAATTATATTTGGAAATATATTTTTTATTTCCTTTGTAACCATTGGATCATATGCTTTTATTTTAACTTTATTTATTAATAATTTTTCAATTATATATAGTGATGGTGATTCCCTAATATCATCTGTATTGGGTTTAAATGTTAGCCCTAATATAGATATAGTTTTACCGTGGAGATTTTTATAATGTTCCCTTAATATTTTCACTGGCAAGACTCTCTGTCTTTCATTTACATCAACAGCAGTATTTACAATTTTAAGGTTACAGTGATTGTTTTCAGATATTTTAACTAAAGCTTTTGTATCCTTTGGGAAGCAAGCGCCTCCATAACCTATACCTGCTTTTAAAAATAAGGGCGAAATTCGCTTATCTAGTCCTAAAGCATAAGCTATTACTTCAATATCCGCTCCTACTTTAGTACAAAGATTAGCTATTTCATTCATAAAGGAGATTTTCACAGACAAATAAGCATTAGATGTATATTTGATTAGTTCCGCTGTTTCAGGACTCGTAACCACCATTTTTATTTTGAATGGCTCATATAATTCTCTCATTAAGTCCTCAGCTTTTTGTGATTCACAGCCTATAACTATTTTATCTCCATAAAAAAAGTCATTTATAGCATTGCCTTCTCTTAAAAATTCTGGATTAGATACCACATCAAAATATTCCTGTGGTATATGATTTTCTAAAAATTTGTTTTTTATATATTTCTGAGTGCCTACTGGCACTGTACTTTTAGTTACTACTATTTTATATTTATCAATATATTTGCAAATTAAATTTATCACTTCTTCTACTTGCTGAATGTCTACATCCCAATTTTTCTTCGTTGGAGTGCCAACTGCAATTAAGATTATATCCGAAGACCTAATTCCTAGTTCCATATCCTCAGTAAACTCAACACTATTTAACCTTAAAGAATCTTTTAATAATTCATCTAATCCTTCTTCAAATATAGTTGGTATACCATTTTTTAGCATTCTTAATTTCTCTAAATCTTTTTCTACGCAAATTACTTTATTTTCTTTTTTACCAAAGCATAATGCAGTTATAAGTCCTACATAACCAGCTCCAATAACGCATATATTCATAAAATCACATTCTCCTCTTTTTGGTATCACATTTTTATCTATTGCTTTAACTTGTTTATTAATTAAATTCATTTGTTATCTAGAGCCTCTATAGTAAGTTATTACATATTAAGTTTAAATTTTTCTTACTATTCAATATTAATGATTAAAAACATAATTCTATATAAATATTATATGAAGTAACTCAATTTTGGCGTTAAATTTTACTATATATAATTAAAATTTTATAATTTCTTAGTATACAATTTTGTTGCATCTTATTATAATTATCTATGGTAGAATCATAGTAGAAATAATATGAAAATATTACATATATTATTTTGCGAGGGGATATTAATGACTAACTTAAAAATTTTAAAATTAATGATAATAATTTTTATGTCTGTTTCTTTAATAAGTTGTTCCACAAAAGATGATAATGTGAAAATAAAGGTAAATCTTAATGCAGAGGCAAAGACTTTAAGTAATTTGGTAGAAAAATTTCAATTAACTAATCAAGAAAATAGAGTGAGGTCTGATGGAATTGATAGAGATTACATAGAACTTAATGGAAATATTAATGAGTTAAATATTTTTGCTGGTGTTAAAACAGATATAACTATATTGTATAACTCAAATTTTAAGACTGGTAGTGTTAGAGTTGTATTAATTAAACCAAATGGTGCTGTTAATGATATTGTAAAAGGTAATGGACAGGGGAGTATTACTGTAAAAGTACCTATTGGGAGATCCTATATAAAATTAATAGGGAGTAAAGCTACAGGAACTTTAAAAATAAATATTCCAGCAGTAACAAATGATGATTTAAAAATGTTTGGTAATTTTAAAAACGATGGAGAATATGTTTTTTATAATAATTGTGCTATTAAAGGTGAGAATTTATCAGTTAGGTTTTTTCGCGTAAATGTAGTAAATAAGAAGGTAGATAAGATTGCCAAAATAGAGTTGAAAGGTAAAATTCAAGATGGTAAAGTAGTAGATACATTTGATAATGACGGATGGGATAACTCTGGTACAGCAGAAGTTTTTATTCAACCCAATAGTAATATAGTAGAAAGTATAACTATTAAAATACAGAATAAAAGTTCTCAATCCACACAATGGGGTATTAAAGAGGGGCCAACTTATTTCGCAAAAGATGGGAAGTTGCCAGATTTTCTAAATGGGCTATAAAATAATAAGTAATTATCTTGAACCAAAAGAAAGGACCATCTGAGCTCCAGATGGTTCTTATGGTTCTTTAAGTTTTGTTAAGAATTAGGCATCTGAAACTAATCTATTCCAACTGTCTTACTTCTAAGTTCCATCAAAATTACATCCAGCCATTTTTCATTGTTCATTTTAGCAACTTTCTCTCTTATCCCAATTTCTCTAAAGCCACATTTTTCGTGTAATGAGATACTTGCAGTATTTTCTCTAATAATTCCAGAATACAAAGTCCAAAACCCATTTTCTTCTGATAACTTGATCAAATTTGTTAGAAGTTTTTTTCCTATTCCTTGGCCTTTATATTTTTCACCAATGTAAATACTTACTTCTGCTACACCTACATAAACACATCTACTTGAAGTTGGACTTAAAGCACACCAACCCAATATTCTATCTCCTAATGTAGCAACTAATCTACATGAAGTAATATGACTATTATTCCAGTCCTCCCAAGTAGGTATGTTTGTCTGAAATGTTGCTATTCCTGTTTTAATACCTTCAAAATAAATATTCGCTACCTGTTCCCAATCAGATTGGTTCATTTCAACAATTTTATAGTCCATTTTTTCCTCTCCCTTATTACTTATATACTTAAAAGTCATTTCTCCTCAAGCATCATTATACCCATTGCTGTAAACTGTTTTGTAACAGATGCTAGCCTAAAGGTTGTATTAAATTAATTACGATTGAAAAATAACTTGCGAGTAAATTATACCATTATATACAAAAGCTTAATATTGTTTTAAGCGAAATTACAAAATACGTATCCACATTATGTATTAGGTGGTTTGACTTAACAAGATTCAGTTGAAGTTATAATAACAAAAGTAAAGGCTCTAAGCATTTTTGCTGATATTCAAATAAATTATGGCTTCCGGGCCAAGTAGAGCCTTGAGTTCGTTGTATCCCAATAAATGATATGATATAATATGGTTATATTACATAATTAGGCAAAAAACGTCATCCAATACTAAAGTATTTATAGCTAAAGGGGGAAAAAAGGTGTTTTTAAAGAAGTTTAAAATAGGTGATAAGATGTTCTTAGGGTTTGGCATGATAACCATTTTAATGCTAGCAGTACTTGGATATGCTTATATTAATTTCGCTAAACAAAGTAAGGATGTGGATCTTAACATTCACTCATATAATGTTATAAGAGAGTCAGATCTCATACTTATTAGTCTAATAAATATGGAGACCGGGGCAAGGGGATTTGCATTTACAGGGAAAGAAGAATTCTTAGAACCTTTTAATCAGGGAAAAATTGACTATAAGAGTCAGTACAATAATCTTAAACAGCTTACATCAGATAATTATCATCAGCAGGATAGGTTAGCAAATCTTAACAATTCATATGAAACCTGGTTAGAATGGGAGACTAGCCAAATAGTAGAGTTTAGACGAAAGGTAAATACTGGTCAGGCTAAAATGGAAGATTTAATAGTTACTGCTCAATCTGGAAAAGGTAAAGAGCAGATGGATAATTCACGTAAAATACTCCTTGATATTGTTAAAGAGGAGCAGAATTTGTTGAAGACAAGGTATAACGACCTTCTTAAAATGGAAAAACAAACTGCTATTATATTATCATTGGGTGGACTGTTAGCAATTTTGTTAACAATTATTATATCGATTTTGCTAATTAGAATGGTTTTGAATCCCATTGTGACAGTGACAAATACATTTAAGGAAATATCAGAGGGAGATGCAGATTTAGATGTTAGATTAAACACAGACTCTAATGATGAGTTAGGGAATATGGCTAGGTATTTTAACACGTTTATGACAAAGCTTACGGAACTTATTCTAGAGAATAAAAATCAGAGTTGGCTAAAAACAGGTGAGGTTGAGCTCAGTGAAAAAATTCGAGGAGAACAGGATATAGCATCATTGTCCACAAATATAATTAATTATATTGCTAAATATTTAAATGCACAAATTGGTGTAGTATATATTAAGACAAGTGATGAAACTTTTAAGTTATTTGGAAGTTATGCATGCAGTAAATCAGAAAATCTATTAGAAGAAATTAAACTAGGGCAAGGAATTATAGGGCAAGCTGCTTTGGAAAAACAAACCATTGTCATTACAAATGTTCCTGAGGACTATATTAAAATAGCATCTGGAGTTGGGGGGGGTGTGCCTAAAAATATTTTAGTTACACCATTTGAATATGAGAATGAAGTTTTAGGAATTATTGAACTAGGCTCCTTCAATGAGTTTACTGAGGTACAATTAAAATTTATAAAGCAAATAAGTGCTAGTATTGCTATTACAATACATTCAGCGGAGGTAAGACTTAAGATGAAGGAATTACTCCATAAAACTATGGAGCAGTCAGAAGAATTGCAATCTCAACAAGAGGAACTCAGACAAAATAATGAGGAATTAGAGGAACATACTAAATCATTAAAAAAATCAGAAGCACACCTTAAGAACCAGCAGCAAGAACTCAGTGCAGTAAATGAAGAACTTGAAGAGAAGGCTAAAGCTCTTGAAATTACAAGCAAATATAAATCTGAATTTTTAGCAAATATGTCTCATGAACTTCGGACACCATTAAATAGTATATTGGTTCTTTCACAGATGCTTTCTTCAAACAAAGATACTGTAACCTTAAGTACTAAACAGTTAGAATTTGCCCAAACAATACATTCTTCTGGTGGCGATTTATTAAATCTTATTAATGATATTCTGGATTTGTCTAAGGTAGAAGCTGGAAAGATGGAAGTTAATCTTGAAAAAGTATATTTATCAGAATTAGCAGCCTATACAGATAGATTGTTTAGACCAGTAGCAGTGCAAAAGGGACTCCAATTTAAAGTTGAAATTGAAGATGGATTGCCAGACAACATTGAATCTGATACGCAGAGGGTACAACAGATAGTAAATAATTTACTTTCTAATGCAATAAAATTTACCAGTAAAGGCGAAGTCACAATGACAGTACACGCAGCTAAAAATCAGGGTATTTTAAATTTTGAAGGGAATACTCAGAACTTTATAGGAATATCCATAACTGATACTGGAATTGGGGTAGACGTTGACAAGCAAGCTCTTATATTTGAAGCATTCAAACAATCTGATGGTACTACCAGCAGAAAATATGGAGGGACAGGCCTTGGACTTTCAATTTCAAAAGAGCTAGCTGGACTTCTTGGAGGGTCAATTAACCTAGTTAGTGAGGGAGGAAAGGGAAGTACATTTACTTTAATACTCCCATTCCAGGGGCATATGGAGAAATCCTTAATAGTGGATATTGCACGCAACACAAATCCTCTGAAAGTAGAAGAAAATGTATTAGTAAATAGTGAAATGTCAGTTGATATAAATATAGATGATAGAAATATTATAGATTCATTTGAAAAATATATACTTATCATTGAAGATGATAAAAATTTTGCGAGTATTCTATTGGAACTTGTTCATGAAAAGGGTTATAAATGTTTAATGGCGCAAGACGGGCTAACTGGTATAAATCTTGCAATGAAATACAAGCCTGATGCTATTTTATTGGATATAGGTCTTCCTGATATTAGTGGATGGAAAGTTGTTGAAAAACTTAAGGAAAATAAGGATACAGAAAATATTTCTGTACATGTAATATCTGGTGGAGACTATTATAATTCCTTTGAAAAAGTGAATAGTGTTTTGGGATATCTTAAAAAACCTGTAAGTGCAGATGGTCTTGAGGTCGTATTTATGAAAATTCAAAATAGTATTCAAAAGCCACTTAAAAAGCTCCTTATTGTAGATGAGAATAAAGATGAAGTTGAAAATATATCCCAGGTATTAAGTGAAAAAGGGTTTCAAATTACATTATTAGATAGTGGAACAGAAGCTTATAACTTATTAAAGACAGAATCATTTGATTGCTTAATAATGGATTTAAAGATTAAAGATATGTCTGGTTATGAGCTTCTAGCAAAGCTCGAGAATGAAAATATAGCAAATTTACAAATTATAATTTATACAGAAAATGAACTTACACAAGAGGATGAATTAGAACTTCAAAAATATACCCAGAGCATTATTATTAAAGGAACACGCTCTGCAGAACGGCTTGTGTCAGAAGTGAGTTTATTTCTTCATGATCTGGATTCTAAAATAGAGAAAAAGAAAATTAAAATCATAAGATTTGAACATGAAAAGAAAGATGCATTAAATAATAAAAAAATTCTTGTGGTTGACGATGATATGAGGAATATATTTGCGCTTACTAGTGTGCTTGAAGAAAAAGGCTTAACTGTAGTTATAGGGCGTAATGGAGAAGAGGCTATTAAAAAGCTTTATGAAAATTTAGATATAGATTTAATTTTAATGGATATTATGATGCCTGACATGGACGGATACACAGCAATACGTACAATTAGAAAACGAGAAGAGTTTCATAAAACCCCAATTATTGCAATAACAGCAAAAGCAATGAAAGATGACAAACAAAAATGTATTGATGCTGGAGCAGATGACTACCTAACAAAGCCTATAGATATGGATAAGCTTGTGTCACTTTTAAGGGTGTGGTTATATAAATGAACCAAAATAAAACCCAGGAAAAAGTTGAAAATGAAGAAATAGAGATTCATCTTATATTAGAAGCTATAAATATGAAATATGGATATGATTTTAGAAATTACTCAGGTGCTCACATGAAGCGTAGGATTCACTATAGAATGGCTGTAACTGGAATTGATACTATTGCAGAGATGCAGCATAAAATTCTTTATGATGTGGAGTTCTTTAATTTAGTATTATCTGATTTTTCTATCAATGTAACGGAAATGTTTAGGGATCCATCTTTTTACAGAGCTTTTAGAAAAGATGTCATTCCTATACTGAAAACATACCCGTTTATAAGGATATGGCATGCAGGTTGTGCTACAGGTGAAGAAATATATTCAATGGCAATTTTACTAAAAGAAGAAGGGTTATACGATAGGTCACAGATTTATGCTACGGATTTTAATAATATAGTTTTACAAAAGGCAAAAGAAGGTATTTACCACATTGATGATATTAAAGAATATACACACAATTATCAGCAATCTGGAGGGAAATCTTCATTTTCAGATTATTATATAGCCCAATACGACTCCGTAATATTTGACACCTCACTTAAGAAAAAAATTACTTTTGCAGAGCATAACTTAGTAACAGACGGGGTTTTTGGGGAAATGCATGTTATTATTTGCAGAAATGTAATGATTTATTTTAATAAGGAATTGCAAAGTCACGTAATAAAACTATTTTCAGATAGCTTATCTAATGGTTGTTTTCTTTGCTTGGGATCAAAGGAAAGCGTTGAGTTCTCAACCAGTAGAGACAGTTTTGAAGAATTTGTTAGCAGTGAAAAAATTTATCGCAAAAGGTATTTTCTCTAGATTATGTGAAATAGGAGAGGGTGAAATGAAATTTAAGGCTATAGTTATAGGGGCCTCTGCTGGAGGTTTCGATGCAATTCGTACTATACTTATGGGTTTAGAGGAGGGATTTGATGCCCCAATTTTAATAGTTCAGCATTTAAGCTCGCATTCTGATAATTATATGGTTACACGTCTTAATGAAATATGTAGAATAAATGTAATGGAGGCTGAGGAAAAGGAAAAAGTACACTCTGGAAATGCTTATTTTGCTCCTCCTAATTATCATCTATTAGTTGAAGAAGATGAAACTTTGTCACTTACAGTTGAACCAAAGGTTAATTATGCTAGACCTTCTATTGATGTACTTTTTGAAACAGCAGCTAATGTATATGGAAATGGACTTATAGGAGTTATTCTTACTGGTGCAAATAGTGATGGTAGTAAGGGACTTAAAAGGATAAAGGAATTAGGTGGGATAACAATAGTTCAAGATCCCAAAACAGCAGAATCAAATTCAATGCCAATGGCTGCAATAGCCATAACTAAGGTGAATTATATACTTGAACTTAGGGAAATCAGCACTAAACTTGTTGAGCTTATAGGGGGAAAAAATGAATCAAATAGATAATATTAATATACTAATTGTAGATGACAGGCCAGAAAATTTGTTTGTTTTAGAAAGTTTACTTGATAATATGAATTGTAATATAATTAAAGCAACATCAGGAAATGAGGCATTAAGCAAAATGCTTGATTATGATTTTGCACTTGTGCTTCTTGATGTTCAAATGCCTGATATGGATGGGTTTGAAACCGCAGAATTAATGAGAAGCAATGGTAGAACACGGTATATACCTGTAATATTTGTAACCGCCATAAGTAATGAACAAAAATGCATTTTTAAAGGGTATGAAGTTGGTGCTGTAGACTATCTTTTTAAACCTATTGAGTCAATAATACTTCAGTCTAAGGTTAGAGTCTTCATAGAGATATACAATCAAAAGAAATTATTAGAGGAACAGTCTAAATTACTCCAGCTAAGGGTTCAGGAATTATCAGAGCTTAGGGCTGATAATTACAGATTAGAGAATCTGTCATTTTGTGATGGACTTACTGGTATTTCAAACAGGCGACAATTTGATCAGTATTTAGAAATCAGCTTTAAAAATAGTATTCGTTCTGGTAAACCAATATCTTTAATAATGGCAGATATTGATTATTTTAAAGCATACAATGATAATTATGGACATTTAAAAGGGGATGAATCTCTTATTAAGGTTGCAAACACTATGGTATCTAGTGTAAAACGACCATTAGATTTAGTTACACGATATGGTGGAGAAGAGTTTGCTGTAATTTTATCAGAAACCGATATTAAAGGAGCAACAATAGTAGCAGAGAAAATAAGAAAAAATATTGAAGAATTAGCTCTTACACATGAGTATTCCGATGTTGCTCCTTGCATTACATTAAGTTTGGGAATTACAACAATAATAGCAAGTCGCGCCTATTCAATGGAAGATTTTATTAATAGTGCAGATAAGGCTTTGTATAGTGCAAAATCCAATGGACGTAATACTATATTCTCATGTGATAAGTAGCTTTTCAGACAAATGTAAATTATAGTAAAAGAGTATGGAATTTATTTAAACCATACTCTTTTGTTTTAATCTAAAAATTATTTGTATTTTTAAGTATTATTTTTCATTTTCCTATTGCTTTTTATTTTATATGTGGTAATATATTGTTATATCGTAATATTACGATATATAGATTGATATAAAAATGTATAAACGTATTAAAATTATAAATTTAATTAAAAAAGGAGAGTATAAATTATGTTTAATTCAAAAATTAAAAATGTTACTGCAGAAGAGGCTCATAAGCTTTTAAGCGAAAATAGTGAATTTGTTATTTTAGATGTAAGAACTAGAGAGGAATACGATGATGGTCATATTCCAGGAGCAAAGCTTTTTCCAGTTCAGATTCTTCCTATGAAACTTGCTGAACTTGATAAATATAAAGATAAGCCAGTACTTGTTTATTGTGCTTCCGGTGGAAGAAGCCCAAGAGCAGTGGATACTTTGGCAAATAGTTCTTTTAAAAATATTTATCATCTAAATAGAGGAATATGTTCTTGGGGATACAGTCTAACTAGATAATACTCAGATAAAAATTCGAAAAGGGGGTGGGGAACTATGGATACAGATTATATGAAATACAACAATATAGCAGAAATTCTTAAAGTTTTAGCACATCCATTAAGGATATGTATAGTAAAAAATTTATTAGAAAATGGTGAATGCAATGTTGGTTATATGTATACTTGTCTAGAAGTTCCCCAATCTACCGTGTCACAGCATCTGCAAAAGTTAAGATACGCTGGAATAATTGAGGGCAGGCGACACGGACTTGAAATTAATTATAAAATTAAAAATCAGCAAATGGGAAACTTAATTAATTCAATTTTTAATATAGAATAATAGAGAATATGAGGAGTGATTTTAATGAATAAAAAAGTGATTATAGTAGGTGGCGTAGCTGGTGGAGCTTCAACAGCAGCAAGGCTACGACGACTAGATGAAAATGCAGAAATAATTATGTTTGAAAGGGATGAATATATTTCGTTTGCAAATTGTGGACTGCCTTATTATATCGGAGAAGTAATAAAAGATAGAGATAAACTTTTAGTGCAAACACCTGAGAGTATGAAGGCAAGATTTAATATAGATGTTAGAAATAACAGTGATGTAGTAGGCATTGACGCTGTGAAAAAGACTGTAACCGTTAATAGTAAAAACAAGGGTACCTATGAAGAAAGCTATGATTATTTAGTTTTATCACCAGGCGCAAAAGCTATTAAACCTAATATAGAGGGTATTAACAGTAAAAGAATATTCACTTTAAGAAATATACCAGATACCGATAACATAAAAGCATATGTGGATAAAAAAGGTATTAATACTGCTGTAGTTATTGGTGGAGGATTTGTTGGTGTGGAAATGGCTGAAAACTTAAAAGAAAGAGGCCTAAGTGTTACTATAGTAGAAGCAGCTCCTCACTTATTGGCTCCTTTTGATACAGATATGGTTTTAACAGTTGAAAAAGAAATTTCAGATAACGGCGTAGAAATAATCTTAAATGACGGAGTAAAAACTTTTAAAGATAATGAAGATAGTGTGGAAATAACTTTAAATAGTGGTACAAAATTAAGTTCTGATATGGTTATATTGGCTATAGGTGTAACTCCAGATACTGCATTTGCAAAACAAGCTGGTATTAAAACAGGTCCTAGGGGTCATATCTTAGTAAATGATAAAATGGAAACTAGTGCAGAGGGTATATTTGCAGTAGGAGATGCTATTGAAGTTGTAGATTTTATAAATAAAACAAATACTGCAATACCGCTTGCCGGTCCTGCTAATAAACAAGGTAGAATAGCAGCTGATAATATAGCTGGACTTGCCACTACTTATAAGGGAACTCAAGGAACTTCCATTATTAAGGTATTTGGCTTAACAGCAGCAAGTACTGGAAATAATGAAAGAACTTTAACTAGACTTAACATTCCTCATAAAGTTATATTTGTTCATCCTGTATCTCATGCATCTTATTATCCTGGTGCTCTTTCTATGACTTTAAAATTGATTTTTAATGATGAGGGTAAAATACTTGGAGCTCAAGGTGTAGGTTATGATGGAGTAGACAAGAGAATAGATGTGCTTGCTACAGTTATACGCCTCGGTGGAACAGTTACTGATTTAACAGAACTAGAACTTTCCTATGCACCACCTTTCTCATCAGCTAAGGATCCAGTAAATATGGCAGGTTTTGTAGCTGAAAATGTACTAGCTGGTAGAATGGAAGTATTAACCGCAGATCAGTTTATGGCCTATGATAAAGAAAACGCCATAGTACTCGATGTTCGTACTGATATGGAATTTAATAATGGACATATTGATGGTGCTATAAATATTCCTGTAGATGATTTAAGAGAAAGAATTGGAGAACTTGATAAAAACAAAGAAATTCTTGAATATTGTCAGGTAGGACTCCGTGGATATGTAGCCGTAAGAATTTTAGATCAAAAGGGATTTAAGGTTAAAAACTTAACCGGAGGATATAAATCAGTTTCAATTTCAAATTTCAACACAAATAAAGTTGAAAAGAGTGGAACAGCAAAAAGGCAGATTTTAGATCCTGATACTCAAGTTATAAAAAACCAAGCAGACAAAGGCATTAGTAATTATGATAAAAGCCTGGATGCTTGTGGTTTATGTTGCCCAGGTCCATTAATTCAAGTTAAAGCTAGCATTGATGAATTAAATGTTGGTCAAATATTAAAAGTAACAGCTTCTGAGCCTGGTTTTTATGATGATATTAAATCTTGGTGTAATAAAACAAACAATGAATTAATAGATTTAAGAAGTGAAAAAGGTATGGTGTATGCTTTCATAAAAAAACAATAAAATAAGGCATGTCATTTTTATATAAAGGGGGGAACCAGATGGGAATAGTAAATTTCTTTAAAAAATATTCTGATAATAGAGAGTTTAAAAACATTTATATCCCCTTTATATGGCATGGGTTTTTTATTGCACTAACTATGTCAATGATAGAAATGAATACTGTGCTTCCATCTTTGATTTCTAATCTAACCACCAATACCATTGCATTTGGTTGTAGTTTTACTTCCCCTGGCAGGCGGAATATTTATTAATATACTTGGATATTATATAACATTCGGATTAGTTTCATTAATTATGTTTGCTGTATTTTTTTCGATAAAGAGAAATAGAAGCTAATGATATTGGCATCAAAGTAAAATAAATTTTATATAAGGTGGATGAATTTATGGAAAAAAGTTTAATTGATGAAGGGAAAAGGTGCATGCAATGCGCCAATCCAAGATGTAGCAAAGGTTGTCCTGTAAATACATCAATTAAAGATATGATTAATATGTTTTTAAATGGTGAAATTAAAGCAGCTGGTGAAATGTTATTTGAGAATAATCCTCTTTCACTTGTGTGCTCTTTAGTTTGTCCTCATGAAAGACAGTGTGAGGGTAATTGTGTCTTAGGTATAAAAGGAACTCCAGTTAATATAAGTGCTGTTGAGAATTATATCTCTGATTATTATATGAATTTGATGAAGCCTAGCTTCCAAAAGGTTCCTGGCAAAAAAGTTGGAATTATAGGTTCAGGGCCAGCGGGTATAACTATAGCCTTTATATTAGCATCAAGAGGATATGATATAACAATTTTTGAAGCACACGATAAAATCGGAGGGGTACTTATGTATGGTATTCCGGAGTTTAGACTTCCTAAAGCGTTACTCAGTAGGATTAAAGATAAAATGATTGAAATGGGTATAAAAATAAGACCAAACACAATGATTGGGCCTGTATTAAGTATTGATGATCTATTTAGAGATGGTTACAAAGCTATTTTTATTGGAACAGGAGTATGGAAGCCAAAGGCACTAGGTATAAAAGGAGAAAGTTTAGGACATGTTCACTACGCAATCGACTATTTAAAAAATCCTGACGTATATGATCTGGGGGATACTCTATGTATCATTGGTTCGGGAAATGTTGCAATGGATGTAGCAAGAACGGCTCTTAGAAAGGGTGTTAAAAATGTATCCCTAATGTATAGAGGGGATATGAAAAGTGTATCAGCAGATAAGAATGAGGTTGAATTTGCTAAAGTAGATGGGGTTAAATTTGAGTTACATAAAGTACCTATAGAAATAACAGATGATGGTGTGATATATCAGAAAACTGCTACATATGAAAATGAAGATGGTAAGAGTGTATTCCTTCCAATAGAGGGTAGTAATGAATTATTTAAAGCTAATTCTGTAATTATTTCTATAAGTCAAGGTCCAAGAGCTAATATTGTTTCAACTACAAAAGGAATAGAAATAGATAATAAAGGTCTTGTAGCCACTGATTTTAGTGGAAGAACTACAAGAGAGGGGGTATTTGCTTCAGGAGATGTGGTGACTGGAGCAAAAACAGTGGTTGAAGCAGTTAGACTTTCAAAAAATGTGGCCGATGCAATTGATGAATATGTATTAAAAAATATGGATAAATAGAATTATACTCAGCTAGGATATTATAAATGGGAAACTCAGCATTGAGCCTCCCATTTTTTAATATTTATATTTTCAAAATAAATTTATTGGCAAAGTGGGTAAAAATAGATATAATTTACTTAAGAATTTAATTATGTAAGAAAAGCAGTGGAGTATAATTAAAATTCTAGAGTATTGAAGGTTATTTAAAAAACATTTAGGTGATATTTATGTTAGGAGTGATATGGTATGAACCCAGTAGCGTTTTATATATATGGATTTGGTGTAATGTGGTATGGAATATTTATAGGAGCTGGAATGGCATTAGCTATAATGATCGCAAGTTATACCTGTAAATATAGAGATATAAATTATGACTCTCTTTTAGATGTGGTGCTTATTTCCCTACCAATTGGTATTATAGGTGCGAGGCTATATTATGTAGCTTTTCAGTTCAAAGATTATAAAGATAATTTAATAGATATATTTAATATTAGAGGCGGTGGACTTGCAATTCATGGTGGAATTCTATTTGCTTTCCTAGCTGCATTTATAATTGCAAAGCGTAAGAAGATTAGTTTCTTTAAAATGGCAGATGTGGCGGCACCCACCATTATTATTGCTCAGGCTATTGGAAGATGGGGAAATTTTTTCAATTCAGAAGCCCATGGTGGTCCTGTATCCTATGATTTTATAAAGAATTTCCCATATTTCATACAGCAAGGTATGCATATAGATGGAATTTATTATCATCCTACTTTTTTATATGAATCACTATGGGATTTAAGTGTATTTATTATACTAATGATTCTTTTAAGAAAAAGTAAAAAAGTTGGAATTGTATTTTTTACTTATATTGGACTGTATTCAATTGGTAGATTTTTCATAGAGGGTCTAAGAACGGATAGCTTAATGTTTGGACCTATAAGAATTGCTCAGCTAGTAAGTTTGTCTGGAATTGTAATTTGGGTGGGATTTTTAATCTTATCTAGGTATAAAAAAGTAGAATTATAGTATGTGGGAGTAATATCAAAATGAGCATCAGCCGCTACGTAAATAGCGGCTGATGCTCATTTTTTTATGGTAATCTGAAAAGTCTTTATAGTTCTTTATCTAAAATAATAGTCTCATTTGTAGTGAGAGTATTAAGCCGAGTATTTTCTATGTTTAGTGTATTTATTTCATTACTCAAGGTATTGTTTGTAGTACCTAAAACTTCTACTTTACTTTCTAAGTCTTGCATTTTAGCTTCTAAATCTTGTAGTTTAGTTTCTAACGCTTCTGATTTGCTTTTAAAAGTTTCATTCTCGATTTTTAAAGCTACATTTTCATTTTTAGCGGTTTCAATGTCAGCTTCAAAATTCTTAGCTTCCTTTGTTAGTCGTTTATTACCACGACTTAATGTGAATTCCTTTTGTAGTCCTAATAAAGTCACTACTATAGCACCTATAATTGCAGATACAAAAATTATAAGAGCTAAGGAAATGTAAAATTTTGTAGAAAAGAAATTAACAGGTATTACTGCAGCATTTTGAATACCGAATAAAGCCACTAAAATGGCAAAAATTAAAGAAATTATAAAACCAAATCTCATAGGATATTACCCCCTCGTTTATTATTTTGATTAAATTATACCATATTTAACTGTTTGATAATAGCATGTCCTAATATTTCCATTTTTTTACTTAAAAGAAGTAAAAGTCTGCCAAAAATTGCAATAATGACAAAAATGGAATATGATTAATTTAAAAGTTAAGGGTATACATGTTGATATAATATTTTTAATATATATTAAAGGTGAAAGGGCGCGGTGGCTAGATAATTCAAAATTAACAAGTCAATGGACAACTTATATTTGCTAGTATTTATTAGTTTGTGTTATATTAATTATATTATTAAATCCTCCTAAATATAGTGAGTAGTGCGTTATGAGAAAAGAATACCAGGAAGGAGAACTTATAATGGATAAAAATATAGATAAAGACCTTTCTAGTATATTTGTAATTTTTGGGGGAACTGGTGATCTGACAAGAAGAAAACTTATTCCCGCTATTTTCAGTTTGATGTACGAAGAAAAATTACCTGAAAATTTTACAATTGTAGCTATTGGAAGACGAGAAAAAACAAATGAAGAATATAGAGAAGAAATGTATGAATATGTAGAAGAATTCTCTCGATTTACACTAGACAAAGATTTATGGACTAAATTTAGTAAGAGAATTTTCTATAAAAACTTTGATTTTACTTCTGATAATAAAGGCTATGTGGATTTGGATTTGTTTTTGGAAGCAATGGAGATAAAATATTCAACTGGGGGCAAAAGATTATATTATTTAGCTGTTGCACCAGAGTTTTTTGAGGGTATTATTAGAAATTTAAAGGATAATGGTATGGTTTCAAAAGCCATTGGCTGGCAGAGGATAATGATCGAAAAGCCTTTTGGATCAAGTTTAGAAACAGCTAGGATATTAAATCATAATATATCAAAGCTTATACCAGAAGAAGATTTATATAGAATAGATCATTATTTGGGAAAAGAAATGATACAAAATATATTAGCAATTAGATTTGGAAACTCATTATTTGAACCACTATGGAATGCAAATTATATAGATAATATTCAAATTACGTCTAATGAACTTTTAGGCGTAGAGAATAGAGGCACATATTATGAAAATGCTGGTATATTAAAAGATATGCTTCAAAATCATATATTACAAATGTTAACCATGATTGCAATGGAACCTCCAATAGACTTTGAACCTGAATCTATAAGGGATGAAAAAGTGAAGGTATTACGATCACTCAGACCTTTTACTGCCGAGTCTTTTAAAGAAAATATTGTTCGGGGCCAATATGGAGAGGGAGAAGTTGAGGAATCTAAGTTGCTGGGTTATAGAGAAGAAAATAGAGTATCTTTCACGTCAAATACTGATACTTTTATAGCACTAAAGACTTATATTGATAATTTTCGGTGGGGAGGAGTGCCCATATATATAAGAGCAGGAAAAAGGATGAATAATAAAAGTACTGAAATAGTTATTCAGTTTAAAAAACTTCCTGGAATTAATTATTATAAGGAGTTTAATAATATTTCTCATAATCTTTTAGTTTTAAAAATTCAGCCAGATGAGGGATTTTTCTTTCAGATAAATGCAAAGAAACCGGGTAGTGAATTTAAGATGGAAAAGGTTCAGCTAGATTATTGCCAAAGCTGTAGGAGTTTAAATGATTCACCTGAGGCCTACGAGAGACTAATACTTGAAGCAATTAGAAATAACTCATCACTATTTACTAGATGGGATGAACTTCAATATTCTTGGGAATTTATTGAAAGCATTGAAAAGCAATATGAAAATAATATACCTAATTATCCTAATTATTCAGCAGGAACCTCTGGTCCTAAGGAAGCAATAGATTTAATTAAAAAAGATGGCAGACAGTGGTGGAATACTGCGTCTGACTGATTAAGGAGGAATTATAATGATTATTTATGATATTTCTATGACTATTGAAAAAACTATGGGAGTGTACAAGAATATAGAGGAAAAAAGGCCGGTAATTAAATTTGAAAGGAAAATTCCAAAGGATAGTATTAATGAATCTAGCATGTATATGAACTTGCATACAGGAACGCATATTGATGCTCCATATCACGTAAATGATATGGGTGCTACCATTGATGCTATTGATTTAAATAAATTGATTACAAAGTGTAGAGTAATAGACCTAACAAAGATAGTAGATGGAATAACAAAAGAGGATCTTATTGATAAAAACATTTTACCCGGTGAATTCTTATTGCTTAAAACTAGAAATTCCTTCACAGAAGAATTTCAGCCGGATTTTGTTTATGTTGAAAAAAGTGGAGCTGAATATTTAGCAGAAAAAGGAATAATTGGAGTAGCAATAGATTCCTTTGGAATAGAAAGGGCCCAGCCAGAACATGAAACTCATAAAATTCTTTTTAATAAGGGAATAACTATCATAGAAGGAATTAGACTAAAAGAAATTGAAGTGGGTGAATATTTTATGTGCGCTTTGCCCCTTAAAATTAAAGGAGTAGATGGTGCTCCTGCTAGAGTGGTTTTAATAAAAGACTTTATATAATAAATCTATTTTTTTATGCTATAATATAGTGGGTAATAGAAAATATTGTAAGTGAATATTTACAATTTATTGAGGTGAGTATAATGGATGTGGAAATGATGATACTGAAGGATAAAGACAAGGATATTATAGGAGAACTTTTAATTAGAAAGGTAAAACCATTCCTTATATATATATTTGGATCATGTGCAAAAGGAACTTCTCATAAAAATAGTGATATTGATATAGCATTTTTAAGTGATGAAGATTTTACTGACTATGATATATTTATGATTGCACAAGAGCTGGCAAGTTTACTTAATATAGAAATTGATTTGGTAGATTTAAAAAAATCATCCACAGTATTTAAAGCTCAAGTAGTAGGAACAGGCAAAACAATTTATTGTAATAATGATACGAGAAGAATGTATTTTGAAATGGATACATTTAAAGAATATGCATTATTAAATGAAGAAAGAGCTGTTATATTAGAAAACATAAAAAAGAGAGGAAATATATATGGGGAATGATGTAATTTATAATAAGGTTGAAATTATTGAAAGATGCTTTAAAAGAATTAATGAAGTATATGTTATAATAATTCTGTAATAAAAAATATTGTAAATAAACGTTTACAATTTAATGAGGTGACTGTAATGGACGTAAAAGAAAGAATTGAGAAGCTAAGAAATGAGATGAGAGAAAGAGGCATAGAGGCTTACATAGTACCTAGTTCAGATCCACATCAAAGTGAATACGTAGCAGAGCATTATACTGCTAGAACCTTTATAACAGGATTCACAGGTTCTGCTGGTACTGCTATAATAACTTTGAAGGAAGCCGGCTTATGGACAGATGGAAGATATTTCATACAAGCAGAAAATCAATTGAGGGATTCGAGTGTAACCTTATTTAGAATGGGAGAGACTGGTGTTCCAACTGTTGAGGCATTTTTGAAACAAAACATTAATAAGGGAGCAAAGATTGCTTTTGATGGTAAGGTTATTTCAGTAGAGTATCTTAGAAGCCTTAAGAAGACTTTAGAAAGTAGTGAATTTTCCTTTGAAGTTAATGAAGATTTAATAGATATAATATGGAAAGATAGACCGGAAAGACCTTGTACCCAGGTAGTTTTGCATGATGTAGTTTATGCGGGAGAGTCAAGAGAATCAAAACTTACTAAGGTAGCTCAGGAAATGAAGACTATGGGAGCAGACTACTATGTTATATCAGGACTTGATGACATAGCATGGTTATTAAACATTAGAGCAAGAGATGTAAAATGTAATCCGCTAACTATCGCTTATGCAGTGGTATCAGAGAAAAAATATTATCTATTTATAGATGATAGAAAAATTAATTCGGTTGTTAGAGAAGAGCTTGAAAAAGCTAATATAGAAATAATGCCTTATGATAGCATAGGGGAATTCCTACAAGCTATTAAAGTCGGCACCATATTACTTGATGCGGCAAGAACTAGCACTTGGATATACAGTGCCATAAGTATTAAAATTATAGAGGCTATGGATGTTACTACAAGATTTAAAGCTATAAAGAATGATATTCAAATTGAAAACACTAGAAATGCAATGGTTCGCGATGGTGTTGCTATGGTTAAATTTATTAGTTGGCTAAAGAAAACTATAAAGACACGTAATATTACTGAAATAGAAGCATCAGATAAAATTGAACAAATAAGAAGTGCAGGAGAAAATTTCTATGATTTAAGTTTTGCATCTATTTCAGCTTACAGAGCAAATGCATCTATGCCTCACTACTCTGCTACAGAAAAAGATCAAGCTACTATAGTTCAAGAGAGCCTTTATTTATTAGATTCAGGTGCTCAATACTTAGATGGAACTACAGATATTACAAGAACACTAGCTGTAGGTCCCTTAACTGACGAAGAAAAAACAGATTTCACCTTAGTATTAAGAGGAATGATCAATTTAACATTGCAGAGATTTTTATACGGAACTACTGGTTCAAATTTGGATATTATAGCTAGAATCCCACTTTGGAATGCAGGAATGGATTTTAAGCATGGAACAGGACATGGAGTAGGTTTCTTCCTAAATGTTCATGAAGGACCACATAGAATATCTACAATTCCGAATGTTATTAAGCTTGAAAAAGGAATGGTAGTGTCCAACGAACCAGGGGTTTATAAGGCAGGAAAGCATGGTATACGAATTGAAAACTTAGTTGTTGTACAGGAGGATGAAAAGACTTTATATGGTGGACAATTTATGAAGTTTGAGACCTTAACATTATGCCCTATAGACTTAGAAGCTATAGATATTTCACTATTAACACATGAAGAAAAGACGTGGTTAAATAATTATCATATAACTGTATTTGAAAAACTTTCTACTTATTTAAAGGGAGAAGAATTAGAATACTTAAAGCAAGCAACAAGGAGAATTTAAGACTAATATTAAATAAAGCATAAAGAGCTATCTCACTCTAGAAATTAATTTCTAGAGTGAGATAGCTCCTTCTTTTCATAAATATAAAAGTGAATCCAAGGAATCCACTTTTGTATATTTTGGAGTTTCTACTCTTCTATTATATATGGTACAGTAAGCACTGCCACATTTCTATTTTTATATAACATACTCTTTATAAAATATGATGTTTGGTTATGAAGTATATTATGCCACCACTTAGTAATAACAAATTGTGCTATTACAACTGTTACAGTTTCTCCATGTTTAGAGGAACGTTCTTCAGATTCTATAAACCTCATTAATGGTTTCATTAGATGTCTATAGGAGGAATGTCTTATTATTAATGGAATTCCTGGATTATACTCTTCCCATTTTCTCTCTAATTTTTCAGTAATTTCCACATCTGTTGATACATGAAAGGCAACTACATTTTGTGATAAACATCTAGCACAGTTTAATGCCTTTAAAGTTGATTTATTTAAGGACCCTACAAGTATTATTACATGTTGTTGGTTATTCGTTGTAGCACCTTCATTAGGTCTTTGATCTAAGGATAATTTAAGCTGTTCTGCAATTTTGATATAATGTTCCTTAATCTTAACCATAAGATAAACAAGTACAGGTATTACAATAAAAACTATCCAAGCTCCATGTATAAACTTTGTTATACCTATGAGTATTACTGTAATAAAAGTTATTAGAGCACCTAAGCCATTTATAAATGCCTTATGTCTATAGCCAGGTGTTTTGCTTCTTTGCCATTTTAAGAACATTCCAACCTGTGAAAGTGTAAAAGATAAAAATACACCTACTGCGTATAAAGGTAGTAGTAAATGAGTATCACCTTTAAATACAATAATTAAAACAGCAGCAGCAATGGCTAATAATATAATTCCATTTGAAAAACTTAGCCTCTTTCCTCTTTGTGAAAACTGCCTTGGAGCATATCCATCCTTTGCCATTATAGAAAGTAGCAGTGGTAGACCTGCATATGCTGTATTTGCAGCCATTACCAAAATTAATGCAGTGGTAACTTGAATAGTGTAAAACATAATGTTTTTACCGAAAACTTGCTGCGCAATTTGAGCAAATACTGTCACATCTGCATGAGGTACTGGATGATAAATTGTTGCTAGATAAGATAACCCACCAAAAATAAATAGAATTAAAAAAGCTAGCAAACCCAAAACAGCTTTTGCATTTTTTGATGAAGGTGCTTTAAAATTAGGTATACCATTACTTACTGCTTCAATTCCTGACAATGCAGTACATCCAGAGGCAAATGCTCTAAGAAACAGGAACAATGTAAGGTCGCCTACTTGTTGCGGTATTGGATAAAGCGGTACTGGTGTAATTCCAAAAATAAAGTGCTTGACAATGCCAGTGACAATAAGCACTATGCAAGAAAAAATAAATAAGTATGTTGGAACTCCAAAAAGTTTAGAGGATTCCTTCACGCCTCTTAAGTTACCTAATGTTATCAAAAATAACATGACAAGAGCAATAGATACTTTATGAGGGAGCAAGGAGGGCAGTGCTGAAGTTAATGCCGCGGTTCCAGCGCTTATACTTACAGCAACTGTCAGTATATAATCTACAGAAAGTGATGCTCCGGCAGTAAGTCCAGATATAGTGCCAAGGTTATCCTTTGCAACTATATATGCGCCTCCACCACATGGGTAGCTATCAATAGTCTGCCTGTAGGAAAAAACAAGTATAAATAATAGAATAACAATACACAGCGCGGCATAAAACATATATCTATATGCTATAAGACCTATAACGCCAATTAACACAATTAAAATTTCTTCCCCTGCATATGCAACGGAAGAAACGGCATCACTAGATAAAATAGGTAGTCCCCAAAAAACATTTAATTTTTCTCCCTCTAATTCTTCTGTTTTTAGTGTCTTCCCTATTAGTAGTTCTCTTAATTTTGAAAACATAAACACACCTCTATAATAGAATTTATCATTACAATATTTATCTATTATATAGTATTGTTTCGAGGACTTCAATTTGAAATTCATTCATTTAAGTTGAAATACAAGTGAATTCGTGAAATTATTCACAAAAACGTTATGTATTACTCTTATTGCTTTTATATACTTACTGTATATACGATTTAAATGGTATTTGAATTGTTTCAATATTACAACTTTTAGTTTAATATAAAATTATTGTATTAATATGCATTTATGAGTTCTGCTCAATTCTTCTTTATAGCATAAAAGCCAAAGAATTTACAGGATTAATTTTTATGGATATGAACATTAAGTAGTGGGTAAAATATTTAGGTACATGAAAATAGATTAGGATAGAATAGACCAGGCTAGAATAGACTAGTATACTGACTTGATATATATTTAAATGAGACTTAAAGTAATAAATAGGAGAGGTGATTATAATGGGAAAAATAAAAGCTTTTTATACAATGCCACATCCCCCTATAATAATTCCAGAGGTGGGACATGGAGAAGAAAAAAAGATAAAAAATACATATGATGCCTGTGAGTCTGTTGGACGTGAAATAGCAGAGTTAAAACCAGAGGTAATAATAGTAGTGACACCACATGGAACTATGTTTTCAAATGCCATAGCTCTTTCTTTTGAAAGTTCTCTTTCAGGAAGTTTAAAGCAATTTAGTGCTCCTAAGGTTTCTATGAAATTTGAAATAGACATGGACCTTACAGGAAAAATTATGGATAAGGCACGAATTAATAATATTCCAACTGTAGAATTAAGCACAAGGTTTCTTAAAAAATATGGTAGGGAGTATGAATTAGATCATGGTACCATAGTTCCATTATATTTTGTTTTGGATAAATATAATTCTTTTAAGCTTATCCATATTACATATGGGGGGCTTAGTCCTATTCAATTATATAAATTTGGTAAACTCATCAAAGAGGCAGTAGAGGAAAGTAACGAAAATGCTGTGTTTATTGGAAGTGGTGATCTTTCTCATCATCTTAAAGATGAAGGACCTTATGAGTATAATCCCTATGGAGAAAAGTTTGATCATGAAATAATAAATCTATTAACAAAGGGTGACGTAGCAGGAGTATTTAATATAGATCCAGAAATGGTTGAAAATGCTGGAGAATGTGGTTTAAGGTCTTATTATATAATGCTTGGAGCAATGGAGGGCAATGAAATAAAGGGAGAGCTCCTTTCCTATGAAGGTACTTTCGGAGTTGGTTATGGCGTAATGAAATTTCAGCTTAAAAACAGTGACAGAGATATATTATCAGAAATTATGATTGAGAAAAGAAAAGAAAATAAGGAAAGGGTAAACAATGAAGATGTTTATGTTCGGCTTGCCAGAGAAAGTCTTACTCACTACCTAATAGAGGGAAGTTTCATAGAACGACCAAGCTATGTAACAAAGGATATGACTAATAATAAAAGAGGAGTATTTGTGTCTCTTAAAAAATTCGGACAATTAAGGGGCTGCATAGGTACCATTTTCCCAGTAACAGATAGTATTGCAAGTGAAATAATGCGAAATGCTGTAGAAGCAGGAGAAGGGGACCCAAGGTTTAGTCCTGTATCAGAGGAAGAGCTAGAGGATATTGTATTTTCCGTAGATGTATTAACAGAGCCTGTACCAACTTTAAAAGAACAACTAGATCCTAAAAAATATGGAGTGGTTGTAAGAAGTGGCAGAAAGAGTGGGCTGCTATTACCAGACCTTGCGGGCGTTAATACCATAGAGGAGCAAATAAGCATTGTTCTAAACAAAGCGGGGATCTCTGTAAGTGAAAATTATTCTATAGAAAAGTTTGAAGTTATTAGGCATAAATAGGAGTTGAAATCATGGAAAAAGAAGCACTGTTTTATGATAATCGTGGAGATAAAGTAAGTTGCAAACTTTGTCCTCATAACTGCCTTATTTCAGATGGGGAGCATGGCAAATGTAATGTACGTATAAATAGAGATGGAAAACTTTACACTATAAATTACGGAGAGGTAACTTCTATTGCGCGAGATCCCATAGAGAAAAAACCACTATATCATTTTAAACCCGGCAGCAATATACTTTCTGTAGGAAGCTTTGGATGTAATTTCAGTTGTGGCTTTTGCCAAAACCACTCTATATCGCAAGGGAGAGCAAGCAGTGAATATATACCTCCAGAAAAACTAGTGGAAATATGCAAAAGCCTGGAAGGTAATATTGGGGTAGCATTTACTTATAATGAACCTTCTATTTGGTTCGAATATGTATACAATTCTTCAAGATTATTAAAAGAAGCCATTAAAGATATAAATATAGTGATTGTGACTAACGGTTATATAAAAGAAGATCCGCTTAAGATGCTTCTTCCATATGTGGATGCTATGAATATTGATTTAAAAGCCTTTAATAATAAATATTATAAGGATATATGTGGAGGTAGTGTGAAGCCAGTAATGGACACTATTGTGATAGCTTCAAAACAGTGTCATGTAGAGGTAACTACTCTGCTGGTAAATGGAGAAAATGATTCCAGTGAAGAAATTTCTGAAATTGCAGGTTTTATAGCCTCAGTAAGTAAAGATATTCCGCTTCACCTATCAAGATATTTTCCTAGCTACAAGATGGATAATCCTGCTACAGAGGTTGAGGTGATGGTTAGGGATAGAGATATAGCAAAAAAATATCTTGAGTATGTATATTTAGGTAATGTAGCAGGCACTGATAACTCAACCTATTGCCCAAAGTGTAATTATAAGCTTATTGAAAGAGATGGATATAATATTCATATCAATACTAGTGAGAGGTTTTGTCCAAAGTGTGGTTACAAAATAAAGCTTATACTTTAGGAGCAAGTAAATAATTATTTCTTATTTTAAAGGAAATAATTAGGTTTTAAAGAATATAATATAAATATTATAAAAGATAACATTTTAACTCGGGAAGGGGAATATTATGAAATTTACAGAAATGCAGTATAAAAGACCAGATATGAAAGAGTTTCAAGTAAAGTTTACGCAGTTATTAACTAAATTTACTAATTGTACTAGTTTTGATGATGCAAATTCAATTATGGTTGGAATTAATAGCTTAAGGGGTGATATAGAGTCCATGACAGAGCTTGTTTCTATACGTCATACTATTGACACAACTGATTCTTTTTATGAAGGTGAACAAGATTTCATTGATGAAAACATGCCTATATATCAAGGTTTAATTGCCAAGTATTATGATGTTCTTATTAATTCGAAATTTAGACCTGAATTAGAGGAAAAATGGGGAAATCAGCTTTTTAATATGGCTACTTTAAATATTAAAACCTTTTCTCCAGAAATAATTGGAGATCTACAGATTGAAAATAAGTTATCTAGTGAATATACTAAATTAATTGCTTCTGCAAAAATAATGTTTGAAGGTGAAGAAAGAACACTAGCTCAATTAACACCCTTCAGATTATCTACTGATAGAGATATGAGAAAAAGAGCAAATGAAGCTAAATACGCTTTTTTTTCTGAAAATGAAACAAAATTAGATGGAATTTATGATGACCTAGTAAGAGTAAGAACTAAAATTGCTAAAAAATTAGGCTATGAAAATTTCGTACAACTTGGATATGATCGCATGCTTCGTTCAGATTATAATGCTGAAATGGTTGCGAACTACAGAAAACAAGTTAAAGAGGTTATCGTGCCTATTGCTACTAAATTAAGAGAAAGACAATCTAAGCGTCTTGATTTAGATCATTTATATTATTATGATGAAGGAATAAGCTTTAAAAGTGGAAATGCAAAACCACATGGTAATCCACAGTGGATAGTTAATAATGGTAAGAAAATGTATGAAGAATTGTCTCAGGAAACCGGAGAATTTTTCAATTTCATGATCGATAATGAACTTATGAACTTAGAGAGCAAAAAAGGTAAAGCTGGTGGTGGCTATTGTACTTTTATAGCAAAATACAAATCACCATTTATATTTTCAAACTTCAATGGTACTTCTGGGGATGTGGATGTGTTAACACATGAAGCAGGGCACGCATTCCAAGCTTATTGCAGTAGAGATTATGCAGTACCTGAGTATAACTTCCCAACCAATGAGGCTGCTGAAATTCACTCTATGAGTATGGAATTTTTAACTTGGCCATGGATGGATTTATTTTTTGAAGAAGAAGAATTAAAATATAAATTTAACCATTTAAGCGAATCACTTTTATTCTTACCCTATGGAGTAACGGTTGATGAGTTCCAACACTTTGTTTATAATAACCCTGAAGCTACGCCAACGCAAAGAAAGACAGCTTGGAGAGAAATTGAAAAAAAATATTTACCTCATATAGATTATGCTGAAAATGACTATTTAGAAAGAGGCGGCTTTTGGTATCAACAAGGACATATTTTTGGTTCACCTTTCTATTATATAGATTATACACTAGCTCAAGTTTGTGCATTCCAATTTTTTGAAAAAGCTAATGATAATAGAGAAAATGCAATGGTAGATTATATGAATCTTTGCCGTGCTGGGGGAAGTAAATCATTCTTAGGCCTGGTAGAACTTGCTAATTTAAAGTCACCATTTAATGAAGGGTGCATAGAATCAGTTATAAGTGATATTGAAAATTGGCTTAATCGTGTTGATGACACAAAACTATAAATCCATCTTTATTTAAGAAGTTATTTAAACCTTATTATAGTGTAGTTTATGGTTGTTAAAAATTTATCTCAGTAAAATTTAAAAATAAATAAAAAATCCAGTAGAATAGTATTCTACTGGATTTTTTTCTTTTAATACCATATATGTAATAAGTTTTTAAAAGGTGGATTAAGTGTTATCTATTAGCCTTTACATGGTGAAAACACAGGGTTAACACCATAAACACGGGCTGTTACCGCATAGTTAACATTTTAACGAAGTCTAGCAATAATATTAAAAAAACCAAATTTTTAAAATAAATTATAATTTAAAATGTTATAGTACAGTAAAAAGCGAATATGACAGAACATAATGCTAGATAAAAATATTAATAAGCTAATATGACATCTTATTGTTATAAACATTAGAAGTAAGAGCAGATGATAATTAAATATCAAATTTAGACAAAATACGCTGTATTCATTTTTAAAAGAGATTTTTTAAAAAAAAACACGAATGTGATTAAATGGGAATATGTTAAAAATATAATTATTATTGACATTTATCTCATTTGAAACTATCTTAAGTAATGGAAGTTCAAGTAAAACCAATAAAGGTTGATATGTGATTTACCAAGAATATATATGTGAATTCATTATAAACATAATTAATATTGTAGCAATAGGGGGGAATGCATGGTGGTAAAAGACGAGGAAGGAATTATAATAGAAATATTTGAGAATAACATTGCGAAAGTGAAAGTAGGTAGGCATAATGAGTGTAAAAATTGTGGAGCATGTCCAGGGGATAGTTCAGTGGTAATTGAGGCAAAAAATTTAATTGGGGCTAAAACTGGACAACGAATTGCTTTTCAAATGAAAGAAACAAATATGTTAATGGCTGCTTTTGTTGTATATATAGCCCCTCTTATTGCAGTTGTAGTAGGTATTATTGTTGGACAAGTAATAGCTAAAAGATTTGGTTATTCTGTGCTAGGTTTTCAAATAGGAGGCGGAATACTAACATCCATATTGTCAATAGTGAATATAAAGGTTTTTGATAAATTTGCTCATAACAATGACAAAATGCAACCTGTTATTACTCGAGTTTTATCTTAGGATAAAATTTTCGTTTTTAATTTATCTATATAGTTCAATATATTTTAAATATGCTAAAAGAGGTGTGAATAAATGATAAAAAGTTTTCGTGGAGGAATACATCCAAATGATAATAAACGTTATACAGCAGGTATGCCTATAGAAATAGCCCTACTTCCTAAAAAGGCTATTATTTCTGTTAGGCAACATATAGGTGCGCCTTGTTCGCCTATTGTAGAAAAGGGTGATTTGGTTAAAAAGGGACAAGTTATAGCAAATAGTGAAGCTTTTGTTTCTAGTCCAGTACATGCGTCTATATCTGGTGTTGTTATAGATGTGGCAGAATACCCTCATGTGGTATTTGGAAAGTGTCTTTCTATTGTAATTGAAAATGATGGATTAGATCAGTGGATAGAGGGAATACCGCTAGCTCGCGATTGGGAAAAATTAAATGAAAATGAAATAAAAGATATCATTAAAGACGCAGGTATCGTTGGAATGGGAGGAGCTACTTTTCCAACTCATGTGAAATTATCGCCACCAAAGGAAAAGAAAATTGATACTCTTATTATAAATGCAGCAGAATGTGAACCATTTTTAACAGCAGATCACAGAATGATGCTAGAGTATTCAGAGAAGATTCTTATCGGTGTAAAAATAGTAATGAAGGTTCTTGGGGTTAAAAAAGCATATGTGGGAATTGAAGATAATAAACCGGATGCAGTATGTGTTATGCAAAAGGCATTTGCCGGAACTACAGTAGAAGTTGTGGCAATTCCAACTAAATATCCACAAGGTGCGGAAAAGATGCTTATTAAAGTGCTGGCGGATCGTGAGGTTCCATCAGGTAGTTTGCCAATGGATGTAGGAGTCGTTGTTCAAAACATAGGTACGGTTATTGCAATTTATGATGCAGTGCTAAACGGAATTCCTTTAATTCAAAGAGTAACAACTATAAGTGGAAGCGCTGTAAAAGAACCAAAAAATCTTTTGCTTAGAATTGGAACAACCTTTGAGGAGGCTATTGAAAATTGTGGTGGATTTATAGAACCACCAGCTAAAATTATTATGGGCGGTCCTATGATGGGATTTGCTCAATCAAATTTAAAGGTTTCTATTATTAAAGGAGTATCTGGAATTTTAGGGTTAAATAAAAAAGATATTAATAATGGAACGCAATCACCTTGTATTCGTTGTGGAAAATGTGTAAGTGTTTGTCCTTGTGGGCTTAATCCAAGTATGCTCAGTATTTTGGGAGAGAAAGATATGTATGAAGAAGCAAAACTTGAACAAAATCTTTTTGACTGTGCGGAATGTGGAAGTTGTGTTTATGTATGCCCTGCTAAGCGTAATATTGTACAATACATTAGATATTGTAAGATGAAAAACACAGTTGATGCTGCAAAAAAAAAGGAGGCTCTAGATAAATGAGTGAAATAAAATCACAAGAAAATCTCTTTACCATTTCAACGTCTCCACATATACGTTCCGAGGAATCTATTTCTAAAATTATGTGGACTGTGAATTTGGCTTTAACGCCAGCTGCGCTTTTTGCAATTTATCACTATGGGACTTCTGCTTTAATTGTACTGCTTGTGGGGAGTTTGTCAGCAGTTGGGTTCGAGTATTTAGTGCAAAAATTAAGAAAAAAGAAAATAACTATAACTGACGGAAGTGCATTCTTAACAGGACTGCTACTTGCAATGTGCTTACCACCAATGATACCACCTTATATGGCGATAATTGGTTCATTTATTGCTATTGTTATAGCAAAACATTCAATGGGTGGTCTTGGGTATAATATTTTTAACCCAGCTCATATTGGTAGGGCTGCGATTATGGTGTCATGGCCAGTTGCAATGACAACCTGGACAAAGCTTACGCCAAGTGTGGATGTAGTAACTACTGCAACTCCATTAAATATTTTAAAACAACAAGGATATGCAAATCTCATTCATACGTTTGGAAGTGCACCTCAAATGTATAAAGCGATGTTCTTTGGTATTCGCAATGGAAGTATTGGTGAAACGTCTACGGTTTTATTAATGCTTGGAGGTATATATTTAATTTATAAAGGGTATGTAAATTGGCAAGTCCCTGTATTTATGATTGGAACTGTAGGTATTTTAACTTGGGTATTTGGACCAGTAGGTTTATTCACTGGAGATCCAATATTTCATATGATGGCTGGAGGCCTTATTATAGGAGCGTTCTTTATGGCTACGGATATGGTTACTATTCCAATTACAAAGAAAGGTCAAGTTGTATTTGCTATAGGTGCTGGAGCACTTACTGTCCTAATTAGGCTTAAGGGTGGATACCCAGAAGGGGTTTGCTATTCTATTTTGTTAATGAATGCAGTTTCACCGCTTATTGATCGCTTGATTAAGCCGGTTAAATTTGGAGCAAGGAGGTAGTTAGAAATGCCAGATGAGAATAATGATTTGCATAATGTTAAACATGAAAAACAATATAGTATTTTTCAAATTGCTATGAATTTAACAGTTGCCTGTTTCATATCAGGGGCCATTATTGCTGGAACCTATTTTATAACAGCACCAATTGCAGTAGAAAAGGCAGCGGCGATGAAGACTGATGCAATGAAGTCATTGGTAGTGGATGCACAAAAATTTAATCCTGTGAAGGGTAAAAAAGAGTGGTTTAGTGCAGAAAAGAATGGAAAAATAATTGCATACGTAGTACCAGCTGAGAGTAAAGGATATGGGGGAGCTATAAAAATGCTTGTATCAGTTACGCCAGAAGGTAAAATTATTGAATTCACTATATTAGATAGTAAAGAAACGCCTGGACTTGGAGATAATGCAAGCAAAGATCCTTTTAGGAATCAATTTAAAGGTAAAGTAACCAAAGATTTAGAAGTTGTAAAAGATAAAACAAAAGTAAATAATATTCAAGCTATGACTGGAGCTACCATTTCTTCTAAAGCGGTAACTAAAGGTATCAAAGAAGCTGTGCAGCAAGTTACACAGTTTGTAGGGGGAAAATAATATGAGAGAGTTATGGAATATATTTAAAAAAGGGATTATAGCAGAGAATCCAATTTTTGTTCTTGCACTTAGTCTTTGCCCTGCTTTAGCGGTAACCAGTAGTGCGTTAAATTCACTAACTATGGGCCTTGCAGTAATGTTTGTTATTACAGTAAATAATACTGTTGTATCTATTACTAGAAAAGTAGTGAATCCTAAGGTTCGTGTACCTGTTTATATTACATCTGTAGCAACAATCGTAACGGTAGTACAGTTGGTATTACAGGCATATGTACCATTGCTTTATAAGGCTTTAGGGATATATTTAGCATTAATTGTTGTATTTGCAATTATTTTAGCTAGAGCAGAGGTTTATGCATCAAAGAATAAAGTGGTTCCATCCTTTTTTGATGGACTTGGAATGGGGTGTGGCTTTGCGCTTGCACTTTTATCAATTGGAATAATTCGTGAACTTCTTGGCAGCGGAGCTATATTTGGAATACAAGTTCTTGGTTCTTGGTATAACCCTGCACTTATCATGATTTTACCACCAGGTGCATTTATATTGATTGGCTACATGGTAGCTGGTTTTAAGATGTGGACGCAGCATATGGAAAAAGTTAAACTTGAGAGAGGTGAAATATAATGGGCCATTATTTAACGCTGCTTGCAAGTGCTGTAGTTGTAAATAACTTCGTTTTAACAAGATTTTTAGGCCTTTGTATATTCTTTGGGGTTTCTAAGAGTTTAAATGCCTCTATCGGTATGGGAATGGCTGTAACTTCGGTTATGACCCTAAGTTCTATGCTAGCATGGGTGGTATATCATTTTGTATTGGCACCGTTTCATTTAACATTTTTAACAACAGCAGTTTTTGTACTTTTGATTGCTAGCTTTGTGCAGCTTTTAGAAATGATTATTAAAAAACATGCGCCTACTTTATATAATATGTGGGGTATTTATTTATTACTAATTGCTACAAATTGTGTTGTACTTGGTGTACCACTTATAAATGTAGAGTCTAACTTATCATTTTTAGAAAGTACGGTATCTGCTGTCGGTGCTGGACTAGGGTTTGCTTTGGCAATTATCCTTATGGCAAGTTTAAGAGAAAAATTAAGACTCGCAGATGTCCCTAAACCACTTGAGGGGCTAGGCATAGCGTTTATTTTAGCTGGAATGCTTGCTTTAGCTTTCCTGGGATTTTCTGGGATGATACCAGTATAGAAAGGAGCTGAGAAATTAATATGAGTAATATGAATATTGCAATTGCAGTTTTAGTTGTAATGACATCAGTTGGACTAGTGTTTGGTTTGGTTTTGGCGGCTGCCAATAAAAAATTTGCAATTGAAGTAAATCCCTTGATTCATATTGTTGAAGATATATTACCAAAAGGTCAGTGTGGATCATGTGGATATGCTGGGTGTATGGCCTATGCTGAAGCTGTAGTTATAAATCCAGATGTAGAACCAAATCTTTGTATTCCAGGTAAATCACCTGTTGCAAAAATGGTAGCAGAGCTAACTGGTAAAGCTGCAGCAGAAGTGCAGCCAAAAGTGGCTTTTGTAAAGTGTGCTGGCAGCGTAAGTAAAGCTATTAAGGCTTATAAGTATAAAGGCGTTGAAGATTGCGTTGCTGCAACATTATTACAGGGAGGACCAAAGGGATGTCAACATGGTTGCATTGGTTTTGGAACCTGTGTTAAAAATTGTCCTTTTGATGCAATGACAATGAGTGAAGATGGATTACCAATTATTGATCCTAAAAAATGTACAGGTTGTGGAAAATGTGAAACAGTTTGTCCGAAAAAAGTTATTGAATTAGTTCCCATTGGAATGAATGTAGCTTTGAATTGTAATTCAAAAGACAAAGGGGTTATAACACGTAAACTTTGCAGCGTTGGATGTATTGGGTGTGGAATTTGTGTTAAGAATTGTCCCCATGGTGCAATAAAAATTGAAAGCAATTTAGCTGTTGTAGATTGTGCGGTTTGTGTTTCCAAGTGTAGTGAAACTACTTGCTTATATAAATGCCCAACGGGGGCAATTCAAGGTTCTATACAAAAAACTTCAGAGTGTTAATTTTATGGGGAAATTAGAATATTATATGCTATAATAAAAGTATAAACAAGTTTAAGGAGGCACGATATGAACAAGATTAAACAACAACAAATAATGAAAGAAATTGGTATACCCTGTCCTCTTGAAAATGAGTCGGATGAAAAATATGCAATTAGAATGATAGAAGAAGCTTGTACTTTCTTAAAAAACTATGCCAAGCACGCTGGCAAAAAAGGTTATGTTTGTCATCTTTCAGGCGGAGTAGATACATTTGTTACAAGTATGCTTATAAAAAAAGCAGGATTATATTTAATAAATCTATCTCTTCCTTTTGGGATTAAACCAGACATGGCTGATGTAGAACTTGCAAAAAATATTATTAAGCCAGATGTATTTCAAACATATGATATAATGGGCCCTGTAATTGAATCCATTGAGCTTCTTCGCGGGTTACCACCTTCAAAAGTTGATATAGGAAATACAAAAGCTAGAATAAGAATGACTGTGTTATATAGAGTAGCTGAAGTTTCTGATGTTTTAGTTGCTGGTTACACCAATGTGTCTGAGCTAACTCTAGGAATGGTGACTAAATATGGTGACGATGTAGCAGATATACAACCACTTGCGGGAATAACAAAGAGTATAGTTTATGAAATGGCTAAAATATTTGGAGCACCTCAATCTATAATGGATAAAATGGCTACAACTGGTATGTGGGATAATAGATTGAATAAAGATGACGTAACAGAACTACATCACCAGGTTTGCATGTATTTAAGGGGAGAAGACATTGAAGAAAAATTTGAGAATGAAATATTGAGATTGTATACAACCTCTGAACATAAAAGACATTCACCAGTAACACCAAAAGATTCTTGGTGGGTTAAATAAATTTGTAAAAGGAATAGGTCACCTAATAGCTAGGTGACCTATTCCTCTTTTGTTTTTTGACTTGTTATTTATTGACTTGTGCTTATTTGACTTTTAATACAAACACATGAGGCGTAAGCCTACCACTTTCAATTTTTATTTCTTGAAGAAGTTCAAGCTCTTCATTATCAATTAGAACTTCTCTAAACAATTGTTTTTCTATTGTATAAACAAAAGCCATGCCACCTGGTCTTACAATACTAGGAATCTTATTTACAAATGAACTATAAAGTTCAGCATATTTGTTATGGGTGGTGGACTTATTGTCAAAAGGCATATTTGTTATAAGCTCATCAAAAAGGTAATTAGTAGAGAATTCTAGTATATCTTCAGCTATTAATTCTATATTAGCATTAGCTAATTTAGAATTAATTGTTGCAGCGAATATAGCTGTTCTATATATATCAACTCCAGTTAATGATTGAACTTTCTCTAATTTAGCTCTTTCAATAAGCATTGTTCCAGTTCCACAAAAGGGATCTATAACCGACGCATTAGGTTTTATCCATTTTTGTATAGATTTCATTACAATAGCTGCAGTTACAGGATTTATTGAGGTAGCTATTTCATTTCTTCTATAGTCAAAACGACTATCCACAAAGGAATATAGCTTTATAAATACACTACAGAGATTATTTCTTTCAACTATTCGAACTTCAACTTCATAGGAGGAGGGACTATTTTTTAAATTTCCACAAGATAGCTCATCTAATTCTCTAGATAAGTTTTTTACAAACTCTGATCTTTCCCTATTAGCATCCATAGTTTTAAATTCAACTCTGTACCAAAAAGGAGAATTAGAATCGCCTTCATGACACTGATTTAAAAAGTCAACAACGTTTGCATCTATAATTGCAGACGCTATTACCTTATAATCAAATTGTAAGCCTTCACACTCATCTAGTGGAAACAAAAGTTCATAAAAGGTTCTGCAAGTGTAAATTTTATCTATATCATTCTCATAAATAAGAATACCATCATCTACAAGTCTACCGTCTATTGATTTTTCTTCAAGTTCTTTCAAAGTGTGTTGATACTGATAATTCATAACTGTGAGTATCATAGGTACTGCATTATCAAATTCGTTAAACCCTATAAATTCATGGCGTACAGGGGGAGATAATTTATCTATAGCCCTTGTAAGTGCAAGCTTTTCCTCATTAATATGTTTATTAGTTGTTATTAGTGAATCATTTTCTTTGCAAGCTTTTTCATTCATTACTACATCTTCAAACATTTTTTTTAACTTTTCTGCATCAATAGCACTACCGCAGTTACCTATGGCAAGTACATAGGAATACCTTACAAATAATTTATCCTCTGAGTTATAGGCGTCGTATAGTGCTTCTAAATATGCAGGGTCTCCAAGTTCGCCAATAACACCACATACATTCTTTCTTACTTTGGGATCTGAATGCTTAAGAAGAGCGCTAAGTTTTTCTTTCGAATTACCAATAGTTCTTTTGAACATTCCTTTGGGTTTTTCCTTTTTTAAAATATCCCTCATAACAGAAAGAATTGCCCTTGGGTCCTCCTCAGTTATTATTTTTGACCATAACATTGGAATTGCATTATTATAATCTAAGGAAAGTTTATTTACTATTGCAGATCTCTGTTTATCATCTGCAGACTTTAGACTCTCTAAGAGAGCTATTACTGTATCATTTAGTTCTATCATTTGTTTCCCTCCTGTAGTTCTCTGGGGCACAAAACAATTATTAATTGTTTTGCCTCGTATGTTTTAATTTAGTAACTTTAATTATACCTTATAATTTGTGGTAATGGGGGGATAATAGTGTTTTATCTGTTATATATGTATTATATATTATTATCAGTAATGTTTACATAAACCATACCTATATATTAAATATGATAGAATGATGGTATCATATTGGTGACTATGCGTTTTAAAAGTGCGTACTTACATTGAAACAATATAGTAGTATAATCATATATATTAAAGAATACGAAGACGGAGGATTTTAACATGAATGAAACACTAGAAAACATAAGAAATAGAAGAAGCATAAGGGCTTTTTTACCAGAACAGCTTAATGATACAGATGTGCAGGATATAATAGATGCTGGTATTTATGCACCAAGTGCTACAAATAAGCAACCTTGGCATTTTACAGTAGTACAAAGAAAAGATATTATAGATAGATTAAGTGATGCTTTTAAAGAAATTGCAAAGAAATCTGATAATGAATATATTAGAAGATTTGCTGATAATGAAAAATTTCATGTGTTTTATAATGCACCAACAGTAGTATTAGTATCTGGAGACAAAAATAATGAGTATGCCTTAGTTGATTGCGCAGCAGCAGTAGAAAACATGCTTGTAGCAGCAGAATCCTTAAAAATTGGGTCTTGTTGGATTGGCCTTATTGCATATCTATTAAATAGTGAAGAAGGCGCAGAATGGGTTAAGGAGCTTGGAATCCCAGAAGGCTATAGACAAATACATGCATTTTGCCTTGGATATAAAAAAATTGAAGTAAGTAATGCACCAAAAAGGAAAGAAAACACAGTGAATTATGTAAAATAATAATATGAATCCAGCAGAATAAATTAATCTTGCTGGATTTTTGATGTGAATAATAGAAGTTTACATCAAAAAATATGTTTATGGGGGAATTAGTAAATGTACGATAAAGTCATAGAATCTGTAAATCATATAAAAAGTATGGTAGATAGTAAGCCAGTAGTTGCAGTGATTTTAGGTTCAGGTTTAGGTGATTTAGCTAATGTAGTAGAGCATAGCAGGTTCATCGAGTATGTGGATATTCCTAATTTTCCACAGACCACAGTGTCAGGTCATGAGGGTAGGTTGGTTTTTGGGCAAATTAATGGTGTAGAAGTACTATTAATGCAGGGAAGATTTCATTATTATGAAGGTTATACAATGAAACAGGTAACATATCCCGTATATGTTATGCAACAGCTAGGTATTAAAAAGCTTATAATTACGAATGCCTGTGGAGGAATAAATACAAGCTTCAGTCCAGGATCGTTAATGATTATAAATGATTTCATAAATCTTATTAGTGACAATCCATTGATTGGGGTTAATGATGAAAGATTTGGTTTAAGATTTCCAGATATGTCTGAGCCATATAAAATAGAACTTATAGACAGAGCAAAAGCCATTGCGGATGATATAGGGGTGGAATATAAAGAAGGGGTTTATGCTGGTTTTATGGGACCATACTATGAAACTGCCGCAGAAATTAGATCCATTGGAAGACAGGGAGCAGATGCAGTTGGAATGTCAACAGTTCCTGAAACAATAGCAGCAAACTACTTAGGAATGGATGTACTTGGTATTGCATGTATTACAAATATGGCTACAGGAATACAGAAAGTTAAGCACTCTCATGATAGAGTAGTAGAAACTGCAAAAAAAGCCTCTGGGGATTTGTGCAAATGGATAGTTAAAATTATTGAAGGTATGGCTTAGCCTGTGTAGCTAATAGATATGATTATAGAAAATCTAATAGTAAAAACTATTAAATGAGTGGTTATCTATTCCTAATTGCTATAGGTATTTACAAATGCGGAAAAGTAGTGTATACTAAATTTATTCCGTAATGTGCGTCACTAGCTCAGTTGGTAGAGCACCTGACTCTTAATCAGGGTGTCCAGGGTTCGATTCCCTGGTGTCGCACCAACGTAAATAATAGATACCTCAATAATTATTGAGGTATCTATTATTTTTTTTGTTAACTTCTGTTCAAGTATTGTACCACCTTTTATAAATCTAATATCAGTCAGTGGCCAATACATCTAATCAAATGTATATTATAAATTTAGCATATTTAAATATAAAGCAATATTATAAAAGCCAACTAATAAAATATGCTTATAGCCTATTTACCTTTTCTAAAAAAAATGTATAATAAAAATTATTATAATAGCTAATTATATTTATAGGCTATTAGCGCCTTTACTATTTATGTTTACTATTTATATTTATTTATTGATTGATTTGGAAGGATGTTCATAATGGACAAGATAGTTAGAAATCTAGATGAATATAATAAACTAGAGTATACTGCAAATTGAGAGGAGCGTTTACGATGGAAGAAACATCTAAAATTTTACACCGGCAGAAGTTGGAAAATTGCATTGATGCTTTGAGAGACGTTTTAAATGAAATGTGCTGTACAATTGATGAACGTGTAGTTAATATGGAAAAGTTAAATGTAAGCCATCAATTGGATACACTTATAGTTGAATATATGAGACTTGAAAAATAATTATATATGTGAAAGGAGAGTTTTAAATGGGACTTTTACGTTGGATAGGCGGAATAGTAATATGCTTTTGGGCCATAGGGATTATATTTAGCCTAGGTGGCAGTATGGTCCATTTATTACTTGTAATAGCTGTAATAGTATTTGTTGTGGATATGATTATAGGAAGAAAATTAAAATAGGAAACTACTATATCAATAATAGTTTATAAAAACATCAAGATTTTATGGTTTTGGTGTTTTTTTTTATAGAGCTAATGTAAATATATACACAACTATAAGTACTACTTGTGCCATATTTGTGATATAATTAACGTATGACAGTATTTATAAAACAAAACATAAATTGTAAGGGGAGGGTAAAATTATGGATATAAGTTCTTACACATTTTTAATTATACCAGGCTTAGTGTTAGTAGGATTATTTTTATTTGCTTATGGCATAGGGTTTACAAGCATAGGGACAGACGAAGTAGGTATTGTGGAGAAGTGGTGGAGTATGAGTGGCTCAGTGCCTGCAGATGGACTTATAGCACTTAAAGGAGAAGCAGGTTATCAACCTGAAGTACTAAGGGCTGGTGTTCACTTCAAAACGCCTTTTAAGTACAAGATTAAGAAGGTAAGGCTAGTAACTATACCACAAGGTCAAATAGCTTATGTGTTTTCAAGGTCGGGAGAAAGCTTAGGTGATGGTCAAACACTAGGTAAAGTAATACCAGAAAGTAAATCATTTCAAGATGTTGTAGCATTCTTAAATAATGCTGGTCAAAAGGGACCACAAAGACAGATTCTTCGTGAAGGTACTTACGCATTTAACTTAGCACAATTTATTATAATCACGAAAGATAAAGTACATTCAATATTTACCTCAAAGGATGAAACAGCGCAAATAGAAACAATGAGAAGTGATTTAGCTAGAGTAGGTGGATTTAATCCTGTACTTATATCAAATGCAAAAGCTATTGAACAATATACACCTGAGGATGATGGTAGTGAAATACCTGTGGTTATTAATAAAATGGGTAACAAATCCAATAGTCGCGATACTATAGGTATTGTAACTATTAATGAAGGCCCTACACCTGACAATGGAGCAATTATAGCACCTATTGTTGGTGAAGGTATAAATAATGAGTTTTATCACAATAACTTCCAAGAACCGGAGAAGTTTTTAGCGGCAGATGGTAGAAAAGGTAAACAGATGCAAGTACTTACGGATGGAGTTTATTTCATTAATAGAATGTTTGCAAGTGTGGATATAGTACCTAAAAGTATAATAGATATTGGATACGTAGGAGTTGTAGTAAGTTATTTTGGGGATAAAGGTGAAGATGTTTCAGGTACATCTTACTCTCATGGAGAACTTGTAGAACAAGGTAAAAAGGGTATTTGGAGAGATTCTATGATGCCAGGAAAGTATGCATTTAATACTTATGCTGGTAAAGTTGTACCAGTTCCTACAACTAATGTAATATTAAAGTGGATAAGCGGCCAAACTGGAGTACACAAGTTAGATGATAATTTAAAAGAGATTAGTTTAATAACAAAGGATGCTTTTGAGCCTAATCTACCACTAACCGTAGTATTCAACATTGATTATAGAAAAGCTTCATCAGTTATACAAAGGTTTGGGGATATTAAAATGCTTATTGAACAATCTCTTGACCCAATGATAGCTGGTTACTTCAAGAATATTGGTCAAACGAAAACTCTTATAGAACTAGTTCAAGATAGAAGTCAAATCCAACAGCAGGCATCAGATGAAATGAAAGGTAAATTTAAATTATATGATTTAGAGTTACAAGAAGTATTAATTGGAACACCGGCAGCTTCTAGTAGTGATACAAGAATTGAAAAAATTCTTACACAGCTAAGAGATAGACAAGTAGCTATGGAAGAAATTAAGACCAATGAAGCTAAACAGAAATCTGCTGAAAAGCAAAGAGAATTAAATGAAGCTCAAGCAAAAGCAATGGCGCAATCAGCTCTTACTCAATCAAGTATTGACATCGAGGTAGCAGATAATAAAGGTAAATCAGAATTAAGGTCAGCTGAGCAGTTAGCATTAAAAACCCAGAAACTTGCTGAAGCAGATAAATATAAGAGAACTCAAGAAGCAGACGCTGAAAGATATACTAGAGAAGCACAAGCTGCAGCACAAGCGAAAACTATAGAATTAACCGCTACGGCCAGCGCTAAGCAAGTAGAATTGCAAGCAACTGCAGAGGCATTCAAGCTTGAAAAAGTAGGTAATGCAACAGCATTAAATATTAAAGCAATTGCAGACGCTACAGCTGAACAAGAAACAAAGGTGGGTATTGCAAAGGGAGCAGCAGCAAGAGCTTTAGTTGAGGCATATGGTGGTCCACAGTTGCAAGTGCAACAAAGTGTCATGATAGCATTTGCAGATGCATTAAAAATAAGCAAGTCTCCACTTGTGCCACAAACCGTAATAATGGGAGGTGCTGATGGGAAAACACCTAATGCAATGGAAGGCATAATGAGTATGGTTCTAGCAAATATGGCAAGCGAAAAAAATTCACTAGTATCAAAATCTATAGAGAATATAACTGTTAAAGAGGTAATGAAACCACAAAGCGACTAATATAAATAAAAAACAGTAGAATAAATTCTTTATTCTACTGTTTTTTTTATGCCAATTTCCAGGTGGGTGGCACTTGTAATAATTCTTGCAATAATTAGAAATCTATTATAATATATAATTATGATGATAATAATTTAACAATGTTTGAGGAGGAAGTAAAATGAGTACGCCATTTGATTATAGCAAGTTAGATAGCATATTAAAAGAACACGAGTTTAAATCCTGTAATATTATTGCAATATTGCAGGATACTCAGGAAATCTATAGGTATTTACCTAAGGAAATATTCGCATATTTGTCAGAAAAGCTTGGAATGAGTAGAGCAAAAATATATAGTGTAGCAACTTTTTATGACAACTTCTCTTTAGAACCTAAAGGCAAGTATGTTATAAAGATATGTGATGGGACAGCCTGTCATGTAAGAAAGTCTATTCCTATATTAGATAAGTTACGAGCAGAACTCGGACTTTCTGAAGCGAAGATTACAACAGATGATTTAATGTTTACGGTAGAAACAGTTTCATGTCTTGGTGCCTGTGGGCTTGCACCTGTTATAACGGTTAACGAGAAGGTACATGGGGCTATGACTCCAGAAAAAGCAAAGCAGATTTTAAACGCACTTAAGGAGGAGAAATGATATGCTTCTTAATAGAAATGATTTAATTAATACTAGAAATGAGTATAAGGCTAGCCTATACATGCAAAAGAAGAAAATTCTTATATGCGCTGGTACTGGATGTATTGCAGGTGGGGCATTAGAGATTTACGATGAACTTGTTAGATTAATGGGAGAAAAGGGGATAAACTGTGGAATAAGTCTTGAAAAGGAACCCCATGATGAATCAGTTGGAATTAAAAAAAGTGGATGTCATGGATTCTGCGAAATGGGTCCCCTTGTAAGAATTGAGCCTTGGGGATATTTATACATAAAAGTGAAGCCAGAAGATTGCGAGGAAATTATAGAAAAAACAATACTTAATAATGAGTGCGTTGAGAGACTTGCATATAGGAAAGATGGAGAAATATATAAAAAGCAAGAGGAAATACCTTTTTATAAAAAACAAACTAGGCTTGCACTTGAGCATTGTGGACATATTGATGCAACTTCTATAGAAGAATATTTTGCTATAGGAGGATATAGTGCAGTCGAAAAAGTATTATTTGATATGGATTCTGAGGATATCATTAAACAAATAGTAGAGTCAAATTTAAGAGGACGTGGAGGCGGTGGATTTCCTGCAGGTCGTAAGTGGTCTCAGGTAAAACTTCAAAAGGAAAATACAAAATATATTGTGTGTAATGGTGATGAAGGTGATCCAGGTGCATTCATGGATAGAAGTGTAATGGAGGGAGACCCTCATAGAGTACTTGAAGGAATGATTATAGCAGCGGTTGCTTGTGGTGCACAAGAAGGTTATATATATGTGAGAGCCGAGTATCCTCTCGCTGTAAGCAGACTTAAAAATGCTATTAGTCAAGCAAGAAGTTACGGAATTTTGGGTGAAAACATTCTTGGGACAAGCTTTAGTTTTAATATTAAGATAAACAGAGGCGCAGGTGCATTTGTATGTGGTGAGGGAAGTGCCCTTACAGCTTCTATTGAAGGAAAAAGAGGGATGCCAAGGGTAAAACCTCCAAGAACAGTTGAGCAAGGACTTTTTGGTAAGCCGACAGTACTTAATAATGTTGAGACCTTTGCTAATGTACCTTCCATTATTACTAAAGGGGCAGATTGGTATAAGACCATTGGAACAGAAAAAAGCCCAGGAACAAAAGCCTTCGCATTAACAGGTAATATTGAAAATACAGGACTTATTGAGGTACCAATGGGTACAACCCTAAGAGAAATAATATTCGATATAGGTGGAGGAATCAAAGATGGCAAAAAGTTTAAGGCGGTACAAATAGGTGGTCCCTCTGGTGGATGTCTTATAACCTCGAATCTTGATTTGTTATTAGATTTTGATTCACTAAAAAAAGTTGGAGCAATGATAGGCTCTGGTGGTCTTGTGGTTATGGATGAAGATACCTGTATGGTTGAGGTTGCGAAATTTTTTATGGATTTCACACAAAATGAATCTTGTGGTAAGTGTGTTCCTTGTCGCGAGGGTACTAAACGAATGCTTGAAATTCTTGAAAGAATCGTCTCGGGTAAAGGGGTACTTTCAGATATAGACTTGCTACTAGAACTCGCGGATACTATTTCCTCAACAGCACTATGTGGTCTTGGAAAAACAGCTGCATTACCAGTTGTTAGTACTATTAAAAATTTCCGTGATGAGTATGAAACTCATATAATTCAAAAGAAATGTCCTTCCAAAACTTGCGTAAAGCTTAAAACAATATTTATTGAGGCCGAACTTTGCAAAGGTTGCTCAAAGTGTGCGAGAATTTGTCCTGTTAACGCAATTTCAGGCAAAATTAAAGAGCCTTTTAAAATAGATAAAGATAAGTGCATTAAGTGTGGTGTATGTATTGAAACCTGCCCATTTAAAGCTATAAAGGAGGATTAAGACAATGAATGGCAAGTTTATGATTATAGACAATATACCTATAGAGATAAATGGAGAAAAAAATATTCTTGAATTAGTTAGAAAAGCTGGTATAGATTTACCTACATTTTGTTATTATTCTGAGCTTTCAGTTTATGGTGCTTGCCGTATGTGCATGGTAGAAAACAAATGGGGAGATATGGAAGCGGCATGCTCTACTCCTCCAAGGGCTGGTATGGAAATATACACCAATACTCCAAGACTTAGAAAATATAGAAAAATGAATCTTGAACTATTACTTTCAAACCACTGTAGAGATTGCACTACCTGTGAAAAAAATGGTCATTGTAAGCTTCAGGATTTAGCACAACGATTTGGAATAATGAAAATAAGATTTGATAATACTTCTGAAAATAGAGAAATAGACAATTCGTCCCTATGCATAGTACGAGATAAAAGCAAGTGTATTTTATGTGGTGACTGTGTTAGGGTATGTGATGAGGTACAAAATGTTGGAGCTATTGATTTTGTTAAGAGGGGTTCAAAAATGAGTGTAGGTACTGCTTTTGATGAACCACTAGCTGAGTCCAATTGTGTTGGTTGTGGACAATGTGCAGCAGTTTGTCCTACCGGTGCTATTGTAGTTAAAAATGATACAGCTAAGCTTTGGGAAGACATTAGTGATGTGGACACAAAGGTTGTAGTTCAGATTGCGCCTGCTGTAAGGGTGGGGATTAGCCAGGAACTGGGACAAAAAGATGGCGAGAATGTAATGGGGAAAATAGTAAGTGTGCTTAGAAGAATGGGCTTTGATGAAGTATTTGATACTTCTACGGGAGCGGATCTTACAGTTTTAGAGGAAACTACGGAATTCCTTTCAAGGCTGGAAAAAAATGAGAAATTACCACTATTTACATCTTGCTGTCCTGCTTGGGTAAATTATGTAGAAAATACACATCAAAATTTAATTAAAAATGTATCTACTTGTCGTTCACCTATGCAAATGTTTTCTTCAGTACTCAAGGAACACTACAAACATTCTAATAAAAGAATTGTATCTGTGGCAATTATGCCTTGTACAGCAAAAAAATTCGAGGCAAAAAGGGATGAGTTTACAGAGGATGGGGTTTCCAGTGTAGATTATGTAATAACTACGCAAGAGCTTATCCAAATGATAAAAGAGTCAGGAATTGTATTCTCTCAGGTAGAGCCTGAGGCAGTTGATATGCCATTTGGTGTTAGTAGTGGAGCAGGTGTTATATTTGGAGTAACAGGTGGTGTTACAGAAGCTGTTATACGTAGAGTTTTAGATGATAAATCAACCTCAACATTACGTGCCCTTGCTTTTAACGGCGTAAGGGGCATGGACGGAGTTAAAGAAACTAGTATTACTGTGGATAACCGCGTAATAAATATAGCAGTGGTAAGTGGACTTAAAAATGCAGAGGATCTTGTAAAAAGAATTGAAGCTGGAGAAGCCCATTATGATTTCATTGAAGTTATGGCATGTCCAGGAGGATGTATTTGTGGGGCAGGACAACCATTTGCAAAAACTGAGGGAAAATTAAAACGTAGTGCTGGACTATATGAAGCGGATAGAATGAGTAGCATAAAGCGCTCAGAGGAAAATCCAGTGATGATGTCCTTGTACCAAGGACTTCTAAAAGGTAAAGTTCATAAGCTGTTACATGTAGAATATAAAGGAAAGGAGTGATTTTTGTGATAGATTTAAGTGTTTGTGTAGGTAGTGCATGCCATATTAAAGGATCTTACAATGTTATTAATAACTTTCAGCAAATTATTGAAGAATATAACCTGTCAGACAAAGTGCAGCTAAAAGCAATCTTCTGCTTAGGACATTGTACAATGGGAGTATCTGTAAAAATAGATGACAGTGAAGTTTATAGTGTTTCGGGAAGTACTTCAAGAAAGTTTTTTGAAACAGAGGTAATGACAAAATTAGATTTATAGAATATTACTTTTAAGTTAACACATAAAAAAAGTAATTCCCATTAATATTGTATTTGTATAATATACATAAAAATACCCTATGGAGTAGACTTAATAAATAGTCTTCCATAGGGTATTTTTTAATTAATAAATTATTATTCTGAATTATTTATTAAGCAATATCTTTTTTCTTTGCTCTTTTAAGTCTTCGTTCATTAAATAAATACCATGCATCTGCACCTTTAATCCCTAATTTCCTAGGATCAAATATAAATGTTTCTGCATTTCTTCCCATTTTTACTTGAGCTTCATAGTCTTTTAAGACTTTAAGACCAATTTTTCCAAGAATTAATATGGCAATAACGTTTAGCCATGCCATTGTACCAACAGCAATATCACCAAGTGCCCAAGCAATTTCTGCGGTTTTAATAGATCCATAGAAGGTTGTAGCAAGGATTGCAAATCTTAGTACATTAGTAAAGAACTTGCTATTTTTAGCACCTTTAGTTAGATAAGCAAGGTTTGTTTCTGCTATGTAGTAGTATGCCATTAGTGTTGTAAATGCAAAGAAAAACAATGCGACGGATACGAAAGGTGATCCGAATTTTCCTAGTACAGTTCCAACAGCCAATTGGGTAGAAGCAGGTCCCATAGCCAATCCTGGTACATTTTCTATTAAAAATCCACCAGCAGGATTCACAACGTTAAATTTACCTGTTGATAGAATCATGAATGCAGTTGCAGAACATACAAATAATGTGTCAAAATACACTGCAAAAGCTTGTACGAGTCCTTGTATAGCTGGGTGAGATACTTCAGCAGCAGCAGCTGATTGTGGTCCTGTTCCTTGTCCAGCTTCATTTGAGTAAATTCCTCTTTTAACACCCCATAGGACTGCATATCCTACGATGCCTCCAAAAGCTTGATTAGCACCAAATGCACTTTTAATTATTAAAGCGAACATACTAGGTATTGCAGTGAAATTTACTGCAAGTACTATTAATGCAATCAATATATATGCAATTGCCATGAAAGGTACTACGACTTCGGCAACTTTTCCCAACTTCTTTGTTCCACCGAATACTATAAAAGCAAGGCATACTGTAGTTATTGCACCAGTTATATATGGGCTAAGACCAAAGGCATTTGTTACACCGGCTGCAATACTGTTTGATTGAACCCCTGGCGCAAAAATACCCATACCAATTACAGTTGCAGTTGCGAATATAATTGCATACCATTTTTTCCCCATAGCTTTTTCTATGTAGTAGGCTGGGCCTCCACGATATTCTCCATTAATTTCTTCTTTATAAACTTGTCCAAGACAACATTCTATGAAGGATGAACCTGCACCAAGAAATGCAATAGCCCACATCCAGAAAACTGCGCCAGGTCCACCCATAGTTATAGCAGTAGCAACTCCGGCTATATTGCCTGTCCCAACACGACCCGCCACTGACATTGCAAAGGCTTGAAAGGAAGATACGCCCTCACTTGAGTCTCCGCCCCCAAATAAGTATCCTACCATTGCTTTAATATGTCTTACTTGAAGAAATCGAGTTCTAATTGAAAAATAAACACCTGTACCTAAACATAAATAAATAAGTGCTTTACTCCAAATGAGACCACTTACTGCATTAATGACGTTTTCCATAAATTTCCTCCTTAGTTTTTGTAACGCTTTACATAAAAAAAATGTAATAAAAACATATTATCATAATCTTTAAAATATTTCAACGACAAAATTTTACTTGTTTCGAACATATTCGACAAGTATATCACAAAAACCTTTAAAATAATTATAAAATAAAATAATCAGTAGAATATAATGATTATTCTACTGATTATTTTTAATGTTAATTAAAATTTTTTTGGATAATCTATCTTATAAAGTTTTGTATGGCAAGAAAAGCTTTTATATCTATCTTTTCCTTAGATTCAATTAAACTTTTAGCCTCTTGCTTTGATAATAGCATAATCTCAATATCCTCATCTGGTTCTAAATAAGCTTTTGATATTTCACCCAAGCAACTGCAATACACTAAAGCTGCAGACTCATCTGTCATACCTGTTGATATGTATGTCTTAGATTTAGTCTTACTATAATCAATTTTAAGCAAATCAAGTCCTGTTTCTTCTTTTAATTCACGTTTTACAGTAGTTTCAAAGTCCTCACCAGGATCTATGAGTCCAGCAGGAATTTCATAAACATAATCATTAAGAGGAACCCTAAATTGCTTTATAACCACTAATTTATCTTCAGCTTCATTAGTAGCTTTATCTATATGCGTAGCTTTATCTACATGAGTAGCTACTATAATAACAGCATCAACATTGTCTTCTGTACCATTAAAATAATTATTTTTTAATGTAGCTAAATCTTTTCTAGAAGCTATGGACCAATTTTTAGGTTTTCCGTTTTTATTGATATATTCTGCATTATAAAGTTTTAAATATTCTGTATCTGCCAGCGTTGTAATATTGGTTATTGCCATTAGTTCATCTCCAACCTGCTTCATTTTAGTCTTTTTCTCTCTGCTTTTACATTTTTATTTAGTTACTCAAAATCCTCAGGTTTTAAATTATTTACATAATCTAAAACTACATCTAGTGATTCAGAAGAATACATTGCGTCTGTGCCACCTTTATGATAATAAACAGAAAAACGATCATTCTTGAAATAGAAGATGTGATAGCTTCTAGTACCTACTTGTCTATGACCTAAACAACTTTCTTCATCTATGATAAGCTCATTTAATATTCTATTTCCTACATTTACATCTTTTATAACAGCTAAACTCATATAACGAGGCTCAAAAGTAAATTCTTTCATTGTGTTCATTTTAACTCCCCTTTCATACAATATATATACTTTAATAATAGCACTTTACAAGAGGAAAAACAAATAAAATCTAGTAATATTTTCAACAATTGGGTGTAAGTATTAATAGAAAATAAAATGAAACTTTGTTATAATGTTTATGGAATTTAAAATTGTGAAAAAAAATATATATAGAAATATAATTACAGTTTTTGGAGGGTGAGAAAATGTTTTATTTTGTGAAAGACATAGAAGACAATGTGATGAATATAAATTGTTTGATGGAGGTTCCATTTCTAGAAGAAGCCATATATAATATGTCATTAGAAAAAATGAAAAAAGAATATGAAAATATAAAAAAATGGTTCATGATTAATAAAATGGCTAGCCATTTTCAACTTAAAGGTGTTGCAGGAGAAGAATTAGAGCTTTTTGTTATAGATAATATTCCTTATGATGATATGGATTATACTCATGATATTCTACATAATAGAATTAAACAAAAGATGGGGTTGCAATTTGAAGATTATGAATTGGATTTAAGATTAAGATTAAGTAGGACATGCTCTAAAATTTTATTTGATATTAAGATTAATTCTATTATAAAAGAATGGACGTAAAGTGCCACCCAAGTGGCAAATGGCAAGTTGAAAGAAAAAAGCACCAGGATAATTCTAACGAAAGATCCTAGTGGCCTACTTAAAAAGCATAATTACTATATAGAAAAAGGCTTATGTGTTATAACTTCTACTTCATTTGTATATTTATTTTTTTTAAGCACCATATATTCAACTATAAGTTTGTCCAGCTGCCTGCTGACAATTAACTTTTCTATACTCATTTCATGCTCATCAAGGGTATAACACATTTCATTTAAAACCTCTCTCAATGTATCAATGCAGGTTTCAAGTTTATCTTCATATAAACTCTTAACTATTGTTTCCTCCATAAAAACCCTCTCAATTCATTTTATGAAATTAATTAAATTCATAAAATATAATATATTCAATGATATTATATCAAAAAAAAAACAAATAGAAAATATGCTAATAGCATATAAATGCAGTTAGCATATTTTTTATTTGTTTGTAAAAAAATATGGGTAATCAATACTTATTACCTTGCAAGGTGTGGTAATAATAATTTTATAAGACCTTCAATTACTGTAATTTCCTTTTCAGAACATTTGTTAATTAATGAATGTAAAACATTATTATTGGTATTAATGTTCACTTGTTCAAAAAACAAATAATCTATTGAAATATGCAAACATTCAGAAATGTTAATTAATGTGCTAACGCTCATTTTCCTTTCGCCTCTTTCAATTTGTCCTAGAAAATAGGGGGAAAGGTTTAAGAGCTCTGCTAATTTTTCTCTGGTCATATCAAATTTTTCTCTTTCTATCCTTATTCGGTTTCCAATTTCTACATAATTAATTTCATTTTGCATATTACCCACCCTCTATAACCTTATATATTAATAACCCTCTATAATTTTACATAAAATTGTTCAATATATAAATATGCCCACTGCATACAATTTATATTTTACCTTAGCAATATTTTGTAAATAAATATTGATTTTAACAAATTATATTAACAATCTTATTATGTGTAACTTTAATTTTTCTATTCTCATAGTTTGCTTAATTCCAGTTTATATAGTAAATTTAATTTTTTTAAAAATAAAGTATATTAAGTTTTTTTTATAATATACGATATAAATAATGTAGGAAAATAATTTATGTAAAATGGGTGATAATCATGGCATTATCTACAAATATAATTAATAATGCGCTGTTAAGTCAATATGGAGCGCAAATAAAAAATAATAATAAGATTTCTGATAAAAGCACAAAGAATTTTGAGGATGAAAAAGCAATGCAAGAATTAGCTTTTCAGTCAATGCTTATTCAAATTATGGATAGTTCAGGTAATTCAATGATGGCAGAGCTTATGTCTAATTCATTATCAAAGCAAGATTCTTTCAAATTAGATGAATCATTGAGTTCTATGAGTAATTTTAATTCAATTATGAGAGGTGCGACGCAGTCCTTATTAAATAATGGTAATCAAGCCATGGGTAATAAATTTAGTGGCTTAGGTAATATATCTGCTAAATATGAATCTAATGCGAGTCCGGGGACAATAAGTAATACCCCGGGAGATTATGGTGGAAAGTCCTATGGGGCTTGGCAATTTTCTTCTAAAACAGGTTCTTTAGATTCTTTTATTCAATCACTTAACGGAAAAGATAACAAGGTTTTTTCAAAACTATCAGAAGCTAAAGCTAAAGATGGTAATAGATTTGGTACAAATTTCGATACTGCATGGATTAGTATTGCATTATCTGATAAAGATAATTTTTTGAAGCTTCAGCAAGATTGCATAAAACAAAATTATTATGATACAGCTGCACAGGCTTTAAAGTCAAAATATGGTTTTGATATAAGCAAAAAGAGTGATGCCTTAAAAGAAAGTCTATTATCTACAGTAGTTCAACATGGAGTAGGCGGAACTTTATCTGTGTTCTCAAAACTAAATTTAAATAATAGCGATGGTAATATCATAAATGATTTATATAATGAACGACAAAAGGTTGACGTATATTTTAAAAGTAGTTCACCAGAGATAAGACAAAGTGTATACAATAGGTTTACCAAAGAAAAACAAGATATGATGAATATGTTAAATGGATAATCTATTTAATAAATAAAAGTGTAAAAAAACCAGTAGAAGATTTATTCTGCTGGTTTTTTTTATCTGGGTTTTTATTCATGTTGTCTTAAAATAGTAATTGAATAGTTCCTCCAAATTAAAACATACTAGTTATAACATTAAAAAAATAGTGTTGTAATTAATTAAACTTTAAGGGGGAATAACATGAAAAAATTAACGAAAATTACTTCTATATTATTGGTAATAGGATTATTGCTAAATAATATCAGTAGTATTGCACAAGGTAAACAGGTACGATTAAGTAATTATACATCCACTACAAGTGTTGTAGATTCCTTTAAAGTGCACAAAAACCTATCGGGATTTGTTCTAGAGTCAAAAAAATGGATTGAAGATATACACTCTACTGCTTTGATATTTAAACATGCTAAAAGTGGAGCTAAACTGATTTATATACAAAATCTGGATGAAAACAAGGTGTTTTCAATAAGTTTTCGCACACCAGTAAATGATAACACCGGTGTTAATCACATTATTGAACATTCAGTTTTGTGTGGTTCAGAAAAATATCCTGTTAAAGATCCATTTTTAATTATGACTAAGCAATCATTAAGTACATTTATAAATGCTTTTACAGGACCAGATTTTACAATGTATCCAGTGGCAAGTAAGAATGAAAAGGATTTTGAAAATTTGATGAGTGTATATTTGGATGCAGTGTTCTATCCTAATATTTCTAAAGATGAAAGAATACTTAAACAAGAAGGTTGGCATTATGAGGTTAATAGACAATCAGGTGAGCTAAATTATAACGGTATAGTATACAATGAAATGAAGGGTACTTGTTCCTCTCCACAGGCAGTATTATGGAATACTATTAATAAGTCACTTTTTAAAGATACTTCATACAGTTTTGAATCAGGTGGTAATCCAGAAAATATTCCCGAACTAAGTTATGATAAATTTATTGAAACATATAAAAAATATTATGTTCCATCAAATAGCTCTATATATCTGTATGGAAAATTAGATATTGAAAATACATTAAAATTTATAGATAATAATTATCTGGGTAAGCTTAAAAAAACAACTGTGGATAGTGAAATTAAATTACAAAAAAAATATCAAAGAAATGTTGAAACAAAAGGATTTTATCCAATAGCTAAAGATGCAGTTACAACAAATATGACTTACTTATCAACTAACTATGTCATAGATAAAGTTTCTGATGTAGAAACTGTTTTAGCTTTTGAAATATTGCAAGCAATTCTTTTGAATACTGAAGCTTCACCTCTAAGGAAGGCATTATTAGATAGTGGTATTGGAGCAAATGGTTATGCAAGTTTTAATACTTCAACAAAAAAGCCGATTTTCAGTATAACTGCAACCAATGCAAATGAATCAGAAAAGTATAAATTTAAAAATGTTGTTGATGGTGCACTAAAGAATATAGTAGAAGATGGGTTTGATGAAGAGCTCGTGAACTCTGTATTTACTGCTGTAGAATTTAGTTTGCATAGTGAAAATTCTGAGGCGAGTAGGGGCATGAATTATATGTCTGCTGCTCTGAATTGTTGGAATAATGATGTAAGCCCTACAGAATATTTGGAGATAACTCCCACACTTAACAAAATAAAATCTAAGATATCTAATAGATATTTTGAAAAATTAATTCAAAAATATTTATTGGAAAATGAACATAATTCATTAGTTGTATTAAAACCTATTAATGGATTAAATGAAAAAAAAGAGGAAATATTAAAAAACAAACTTGAAGATTATAAAGCATCATTGTCAGAAATTGAGTTAGCTAAAATTAAAAAAGACACAGAAGAGTTGAAAAAGTGGCAAGATACAGAGGATTCGTATGAAAATTTATCCAAAATACCAACACTATCGCGGAAGGATTTAAATTTAAAATCAGAAGAAATACCATCAATAGAAAAAAATGAAAATGGCATAAAAGTATTATGTCACCCTATATTTACTGATGGCGTTATTTATTCTAATATATATTTTGATAGTTCAAAGGTGCCTCAAAATAAAATATTATATTTAAAATTACTAGCTAATATTTTAGGAAATGTTAACACTGGAAAATATGATTTTATGCAGCTTTCAAATAAAATTAGGAAAGAAACTGGAGGAATTAGTTTTAATTCCACACAATTTAAAGACAAAATTAATAGTAATAAATACCAACCTAAAATAAGTATTTCAGTAAGTACCCTTAATAGTACATTACCAAAAGCTATGGAAATTTTAGATGAAATAATAAATCATAGTGCATTTAATGATAAGAAACGTATTAAGGGTTTAATTAAAGCGCTAAAGGTAAATTATGAATCAATGTTTATTACTGGAGGTAATATCCTTGCGATAGAACGTACATTGTCTTACTTGTCGGATAGCGGGAAATACGCTGATTTAGGTTATTTGCCTTACTATAATTTTATTTGCGATTTAGACAGTAACTTTGAGGCTAAATTTGAAGATATAAAAGAAAATTTAAACCTTGTAAAAGATATTGTATTTAACAAAGAAGGATTAGTTGTAAGTTACACTGGTGATGAAAAATATTATGCTGACTTTGTTAATAATCTTGATTGTTTCGGAGAAAAAATTAATGATAAAATATTTCCTGTACAGGAATATAAATTTGATTTCTCAAAGAAAAATGAGGCTTTTGTCATACCGTCGCAAGTACAATATGTGGTTAAAGCGGGAAGTTTCAAGAGTGTAGGGTTTAACTATAATGGAAAAATGAAGGTTGTTGAAAATATTTTAAATAGCGATTATTTATGGAAGGAACTTAGAGTAAAAGGTGGTGCCTATGGTGGAACTATGAGTTTTACCAATTATGAAGTCCTATTCTACTCCTACCGTGATCCTAATTTAAAGGAAACTTTAAAAACCTTTGATGGAGCTGTAAATTTTTTGAAAAACTTTAAAGCCAGTGACAAAGAAATGACTAACTATATAATAGGTACAATAGGAAGCATGGATAATTTAATAGGACCTTATTATAAAGGCATAATAGGAGATAACATGTATTTTTCAGGAACTACTCAAGATGATATTCAAAAGTTACGTGATGAGGTGTTAGCTACTACTGCAGAGGACATAAGAAATTTTGCGGATTTACTAAAAGCTGTAATAAAACAGAATTTACATTGTGTGGTTGGTGGTGAAACTAAAGTCAATAATAATAAATATTTATTTGATAGAATTATAGTTCCTATTAATAACTCTAAATAGTAATATTAATAAAATTTATAAAGTTAATAGAGATATATTAAATAATTCATTATCTAACTATAGTATATACAAATAATATGTTATAATGTCAATAACTAGTATATGTGCAATTGAGGAAGTGTTGGATAATGAATTTAATAAACAACAGATATAGAATAATTACAAATTTAAGTCAAGATAGGATTAAGTCTTCCTATCTTGTTTCTGATGTGATAAATAATCATGAAAAAATACAGTTAAATATTATTAATTCTGAATTTGTATCAGAAAGTTTGATAGATTTTTATATAGCTGAATTTACAACACTTTCAACTATAAATCATGCAAATATAAGTAAAATTTTTGATTTTGGGTTAGTTCACACTATTGATAATAAAAAAGTAAATAACAGTGAATACTTCTATACAAATGATTACATAGAGAATACAGTTGAAATGAATGAATTAATTACGAAAATAAATGAAAATGAAATTTTAGATATATTTATGCAACTATGCAGGGTAGTAAATTATTTGCATATTAGAGGCTTTATTTATGGAGAACTAAATATTAACAATATAATGGTTTCACAGATCAACAATAAATATAAGGTCATTCTTGTGGATTTACCAACTATAGAACTGCAAAAGCAAGACTATGGTAATAATAAGATAGGACAACTTATCTTTAAATCACCTGAGTACATTGTAGAGAATAAACCAACAAGAGCTTCTGATATATATTCATTGGGGGTAGTGTTACTCTCCTTATGTAAAATTGATGTACATCAAAATTTAAATATACATCAAAGTATTGTAAATTTCGAGAATGTGGTTAAAAATAATTGCAGTGAAGGTAGCGAAACCTTAGATTTTTATAATAATTTAATAAAAATTGTTATAAAAATGACGCAGCAAGATTTAAGGTTACGCTATAATAATATAAATCAAATAGTTGAAGATATTAATGAGATTTTCAATAAAGAATATAAGGCTTATATAATTGAAGAAATAGAAAAATTAAATTATAATACTAAAATAGTAGGTAGAAATGCTGAAATTACAGAAATAATGGGTACTTTTGACGATTTAACTAAGCATAATGCATTAAAAAAAATTATCCTTGTTCATGGTGAACAAGGAATTGGCAAAACAAGACTTCTAAAAGAAATTGAGCATTTACTGAATATGAAAAAAGCTACTGTGTATGCTAGCTTTGCCATAGAAAATTCCCATAGTAAAAGTAATAAGGCCCTTGTAGATATATTAAAGAAAATAGTATCATTCTGTGATGAGGAAATAGTAAAAAGGTATCAAAGTGAATTAATAAAATTTATTCCTGAGCTTGGCGTCGAAAATAATATTGTGGCATCAGAAAGCTTGGTAGGGGAAAAAGAAAAATATAGGCTAATTAGTAGATTATATAGCTTTATCAAAGAGTCTATTAATAATAAACCTACCATTTTTATCGTTGATAATGCTCATTGCTTAGATGAATTTTCATTGGAACTTTTAGAGTATATAAATCTCCAAAATTTAATTGAGCAAAGTATAATGATTATTTTATCTTTTAATACAGGGGAGTATGCTTTGAATAATAAACTCCAGCGATTACTAAATAAAAATCCCAGAAATCTCAATATTTGTTTAAAGAATTTAAATAATGAAGAAACTGCTATTATGATTCAGGAAATACTGAGTTATCATAAAGCCCCTTACGAATTTGGAAAAAGAGTTTATGAAAAAACCTATGGAAATCCTCTATTCGTTGAGGAAACATTAAAAGATTTCGTTGCTAAAAAAATCCTTACTATAAACGAGAATAATGGTAAATGGCGCACTCCTTTTGAAGCTCTGGATGAACTGCCGATTGCTGCAACAATGGAACAAGCACTATTGAACCAAATAAAAGAAATTAACAAAGAAAGCTATGAAATTCTAAGTACTATAGCTATTTTTAATACTGCTGTTTCAATCGGAGTTATTGAAAAACTTTTTATTGGTACTGAAAAAAAGATAGAGGGTTACATTGATGAATTATGTTCTAAAGGAATATTAATTAAAGAAATTGAGGATATGGGTTTTGTATTTGATTTTTATAATAAAGTGCTTAAAAACCTAATATATAATAGATTAAGTGAAGAAGAACGGAAAGAGAAGCACGAGTTTGCAGCTTCAGTGCTCGAAAATTTATTTGAAAACGAAGGTAGAGAAAACAAAGAAGAACTTATATATCATTTAGAAAAGGCTAATGATAAAGGTAGGATTGTAAAATATTGCCTAGAGCTTGCAGAAAAAATGAAATCACTTAGAATAATGGATGAAGCCATTTCTAAGTATGAGAAGGCTTTGTCCATATTGTCTGATGAAGAAGACATAAATAAAAAAGTACAACTTCTTATTGAAATAGGTGACATTTATTCAGATATGGGAAATTTATCAGCTGCTCTAGAAACTTATCATAAGACATATAGATATTCAGAAAATTTAGTGGGAGAAAAACTTCAAGTTGATTGTGCAAATAAAATAGCAAACATTTGTATGAAAAGAAATGAAGTGGAAAAAGCAATGGAGTATATAAAAAAAGGTGAAAGGGTATTGATAAATATTGAATATAAATCAGGATACCTTGAAAATAAAATAACACTTGCTAGAATATATATTGTAATGCAAGAATATGAAAAGACCTTTGATATATGTACTAAAAGCATAAAACTTTGTGGAGAGAATTATATAAAGTATAAGGGGTTTATATACAACATTCTTGGGCTTATGTACTCAGAAACTTCTAGGGCAATTGAAGCATTAGAACATTATAGAAAAGCACTTAAGTATTTTGAAGAAATAAATTACCCAGAAGGAATGTGTCGCTGTTTAAATAATATTGGAGTAATTTATAGTGACCATTATGAAGACAGTGAGACAGCTATTAGCTATTATAATAGGCTCTTGGTAATCTGCCAAGAAAATAATATTATAGAATTAGAATTAATTGCTTTGGTTAATTTAGCAACTTCCTATTCAGATAATTTTCATTATAATACCGCATTTAAATATTTTAGTGATGTACTAGAAAAGTCAAAAAATATAGAATTAGAAGGTAATATATTTTATATCTACAACTATCTGTCCTATGTTTCCTTAAAAATGGGAAATAACAAGAAGGCGCATGAGAATTATTTACTAGCACAAAGTGAGCTAGAGCAATACCCTGTTCAAGGTAAAGATATTTCGCTATATTATCAAATGGGAGCAGAATTTTATTATGGTATAGGGAGTATTGATGAAGCTTATAATTTAATTAATAAAGCCATAGAAATATATAATAATGATGAAACAATTAAAGACAATGATAGCAAATTATTATTGTTTATTATAGAAATACAAAGAGCAGAGAATTTAGATGATATAAATAAAAGGATTCAAGATACAAAGATAATGATAGATGGGTATAAGAGTAATATTAATAAAATTAATGCATTATATGAATTTTGTATTGTATTATATGAAAAGGGATATATGCAGCAAGCAGCTAATTTTTTTGAATCAGATGATTTAAGTAAAGCGGAGATCTCAGTTGATGTAGTAAAACTAAAAGGGCTGTATTTAAAAGGGATTATTTATAAAGATAAGAACAAAATTAATAACTTGATGGAAGCTTTGGATTTATCTAAGAAAGCAAAAAATAAACTTTTTCAATGGAAAATCTGTAGTGCTATCGGAGACTACTATTTTTCGCGGGAGGATTATTTTTACGCAGTTAACTATTACTTTGAAGCTTGTGAGATAATTAAAGATTGTACTATGCAATTGCCAGAGCAGTTAAGAGTTAATTATATTAATGGGTACAATATGATGAAACCTTTTAATATGATTAAAGGCATGAGTAAGACCTATGAATATAGCAAAATGTGCAATTTGGAAGAAGGTAAAATCATCATTTTAAACAATGAGGATTTAACAATTCTTTTTGATTACGGTGCTTTTACTGAAATATTAAATAATAAAAGTTTTATTGAATCAGCTCAAAAAATATACAGTTCCATTCTGCCAGAAGGTATTCATAATATAAACGACATAATTACGAATATGTGCGAGGACCCATTGCAGACATTAGACGTAATTACAAAACTTATTTCAAGTATGGTGTTATCCACTAGGAGCTTAATTATTTCTGAGTCAAATGACAATGAATGCTCAGTTGTTGCTTCTAGTGATGGGAATAATGATATTACAGATATAAAACTAATTTTACAAAGAGTACGCGAAACTAAAAACTCAATATTAATTAGTGATGCTTTTAATAGCACAAAAAATATAGGATTTAGATTTATGCCTAAAAGTATGAAATCTATAATGTGTATACCGATTGTAAGAAAGGATCATTGTTATATAAAAAGCTCTAAAAGCGAAAGTAATAGAATTAATAAAGAAATTAAGATAGAAAATATAAAGGGCTATCTATATATGGAGTCTGAAAGAGTGCTAAATAATTTTAATGAAGAAAGCTTGAATAAATGTTTGGACTTAACCTCATTTATAAGTTTTATCATGGAAAATTATTTGCTCAAAATTAGTTCTTCTATAGATAAGCTCACAGGAACCCTTACAAGACGCTTCCTCGAGGAAGCACTATCAGAAAATGTAGAAAAGGCTAAGGTCACTCGGGAAGTGTTCTCAATCATCATGTATGATTTGGATGATTTTAAAGGTGTCAACGACAGGTTTGGTCATCAAACTGGGGACCATGTACTGCAAGATGTTAGTAAAATCGTTATGGATTCAATTAGAACGATAGATGTATGCGGACGATATGGTGGAGAAGAATTTATTGTTATTTTACCTGGTACGGATATCGCTGTTGCTAATGGCATTGCGGAAAGAATAAGACAAAATATCGAAAATAAAAAAATACTAGGTTCTAAAAGAGAGTTAACTGTGAGCATGGGTATTTCTACTTATCCAAGCCATGGAAAGTGGAAACAAGAATTGGTAGAAAAAGCTGACCAAGCACTATATGTGGCCAAAGCAAATGGTAAAAATAGAAGTCAAATCTGGGAAGATAAGTTTTCAGGTAACGTAAAAGGTACTAATAAACTCTCAGGAATAGTATCAGGAAATGTAGTTCAAGATTCAAGAAATGTACTAGCTATGGTAGAGTTAATCCAAATTATTAAGGACGAGTGTGATTTAGAAACCAAAATATTCAATGCACTTGGAAGAATAATTGAAACCACTGAGGCACAAAATGGTATGTTGTTTATAGTGAATAAAAATGAAATTACAAAGAATTATGGGAGAAGGATTTTTAAGGAAAATTGGACCGAGGTTAAAGGCTATAGTGGAGATATAATAGATTCTGTTATTAAAGATAAGCAAGGTAAATGCATTATAGATTGGGACTCTATAATAGACCATGATTTAGTAACTGGAATGCCGAATTGGAATTCGGTTTTAGCTATTCCTATAATCAAATCAGGAGTTGTTTGTGGAATACTTTATTTAACTGTTCCTATTAAAGTTAAGGAATTTATATTTGAGGATTTAAATTTTGTTAACACCTTGGGTCAGTTATTAGTGGGTATGCTTTAATATAGTAGTCATTTAGGAGTGAATATAGAACGCAAGTTTTATGTTCACCCTTTTTTTATGGTATAATTAGAAGATTATAAAATTTTAATAACTAGGGAGAAAATATGTTGAAAGAAGATATGGTATTACAAATATTTAATGAAGGAACTAGTGGTAAAAATCATGCCAGTGGGCAAAGAGTTCTTAATAATGATTTGGTTTCTTCTGTTGATATTACAAATGAAGATAAATTAATATGCATAGAAGGCAATGTGATTTCGGAGAAACTTTTTAATGAATATCACACAAAAATTGAGATGGATGTAGAGAGAAAAAGTATTTTTACTACCTTCTGTACCTGCACTGATTTTGAAAATAATGAGTTCAAAAAAGAAAATTATTGTTGTAAACACTTAGTGGCGACCTTTTATAGTGCCGTAGAGGATTTAGCTAGTCACCCGCTTTTAAAAGAAGAGGATGTGGTGGGCCAAGCAATATTTAAAAATAGTAGCAATGTATTATCTATGCTTTTAGGGGATGAAAAGCATAAGGATGAAACTAAAATAGAGGTGTATATAAATAAAAATCAGTGGACAAATAACCTTACAGCAGAGTTTAAAATTGGATTAAACTCTATGACTTCTAGCAACCTTTACATTTTAAAGGATATCAATCACTTTTTATTAGCCTATGATAATAATATTCCTATAAACTATAGCAAAAATTTCACTTTTAATAGGGAAAATCAAAGATTGAGTACAAAGGATAAAAGACTTATGGATTTTATTGAAATGTTAAAGACCATGGAGTCCTCCCAAAGGTATGTTAACAGAAGTGAAGACCGTTATATAGATGGGAAAAACATTAATATTCCTAAATTCTTAACACGGGAATTTTTTGAAATTATAACTAAGCATAGAGTGTATTTAAATGAAGGATTTTTTTCCAGACCTGTAGACACAGAAATTTTATATGAAGTGCCGGCCCTGGATTTTGATCTGAAGTTAATAAAAAATAATTATGTGCTTAAATCTTTAAATGGAATGCCAGTGGCTTTAGGTTCTAAAAATGATGTTTTTTTGTATGGTAGCTCAATATATCTTCCGGATTATGAGTTTTGCTATAAGATAAGTCCCTACCTCCAAGTTTTTAATGAGGCAAGGGTGGTAACTATGACAAGCATGGAGGAGGAGAATATATTAAGAAGGCTTGTTCCAGATCTTAATTTTTTATCACCTAATGTTACTTTATCAAAGTCCATAAAAGATAAAATAGTAATGAGTAATTGTGGTTTTAGTTTTTATTTTAATCAGGAGAGAAAAGATATAACCCTAACAATAAAGGTGAAGTACGGAACTTTTGAGTTTAATATTTTTGAGGATTGCAGGGAGAAAATCATATATAGAGATTCTAAAAAGGAAGCTCAGGTAATCTCAACACTAAAAGCCTTTGGTCTATGTGAAATAAAGAATAAGTTTTATTTCACAAAGGGAGAAGACTATATATTCAAATTCTTTAAAAGTGATGTAGAAAAACTTCAAGAAATAGGAGATGTATATTACTCTGAAAATTTTAAAGGTATAAAATCTTTAGGTGGTAAAGGGATTAGTGGAGATATTAAGAGTGGAAAATATAATTACTTTGAAATGGATTTTAAAATAGGAGATATTGTGCCGGAGGAAACTACAAATATACTGAGGGCTTTTAGAAATAATCTTAAATATTATAAGCTGAAAACTGGTGAGTACCTTGATTTGGAAGAATTAGAGCTTAATAAATTCTTAAAGCTTTTAGATGTTATGACTCCTTCCCATATTGAAAAAAATCATATTGAAATATCGAAAAGCAAGGGTGTTTTTCTAGATAGTTATTTAGAAGAAAATAGCATTAGATATATAAAAGGGAAAAAAGAATTAAAAGAAATAAAAGACAAGCTTAAGAATGTAGAAAAATTGAATTTCAAAGAGCCAGCTACCTTTAAGGGAAAATTAAGAGAGTATCAAAAGGTAGGATATAATTGGCTTAAAACCTTAGATTATTTAGGGTTTGGTGGTATTCTAGGAGATGAAATGGGTCTTGGTAAAACAATTCAAGCTATTACTTTTATATTATCTAATGTTGGATGTAAGACCCTAATTATAGCACCTACTTCCTTAATATATAATTGGATAAGTGAGTTTGAAAAGTTCGCACCTAGGTTGAAGGTAACTGCAGCCAATGGGTTAAAGGGCGAGAGAGACGAAATAATAAGTAATATAGAAGATTATGATGTGATTATAACTACTTATAATTTATTGAAGAGGGACTCAGAAAGTTATAAGTCATTAGAATTTGATTGTTGCATATTAGATGAAGCACAAAATATAAAAAATCCAAAATCTCAAAATGCAATAGCCGTAAAGGAGATAATGGCGAAGACAAGATTTGCTCTGTCTGGTACCCCCATAGAAAACTCTCTTATGGATTTATGGTCTGTATTTGATTTTATAATGCCAGGATACTTATATGATGAAAAGAGATTTAGTGTAAGATATCATAAAAAACTTAAGGAAAGTCCTGAGATATTAGAGGATTTAAATAGGCTTATAAAACCTTTTATTCTAAGGCGGAGAAAAAAAGATGTTCTAAAGGAATTACCTGATAAAATAGAAAAACCACTAATAGTAGATTTAGAGGAAGAGCAAAAAAAAGTTTATAAAACCTATGCAAACCATGCCATGGAGCTTATTGAAAATAAAGTAAAGAATGATGAATTTAAAAATAGCAAAATAGAAATACTTTCTTATATAACAAAACTAAGACAGCTATGCCTCGATCCTACAGTACTCATGAATGATTACAGTGGTGGTAGCGCAAAGATAGAAGCTCTAGTGGAACTTCTTCATAAGAGTATAGATGAGGGGCATAGGGTGCTTGTTTTCTCCCAATTTACCTCTGTTCTTAAGAATATACAAAAGAGACTTAAGGCAGAGAAAATATCCTTTAGTTACTTGGATGGATCGGTGCATTCAGAGAAGAGAATGAATTTGGTGAAAGCCTTTAATGAGGGTGAAAACTCTGTATTTTTAATAAGCTTAAAGGCAGGAGGCACAGGCCTTAATTTAACTTCTGCAGATGTAGTAGTTCACTTTGATCCTTGGTGGAACCCTGCAGTTGAAGAGCAGGCCACAGATAGAGCACATAGAATTGGACAAAAACATGTGGTAGAAGTTGTAAAGATTATAGCTAAGGGCACCATTGAGGAAAAGATTTTGTCACTTCAAGAAGAGAAGAAAAAACTAATATCCTCGCTTATGGGAGATGAACTAGCAAGTGGAGAAGGTTTTGCAGCTTTAAGTGAGGAAGAGATATTTGGATTATTTGAAATGAAGGAATAATCATGCATAATAAAAATACGAATAATGTAATTAACTAATGCTCACAATAAACTGAGGTGAGATTATGACTTTAAATAATAATGTAAAAGAAATGAATAAATTCTTAAAAGGAATACACATGGGAGGAACTACATTTAAAGATTACCTTCGAAAAGCTAAAGGTCCGGAGCTTAAAAATGAGTTGGTGCAAATTATAGAATCCTTTAAAAGACATGAAGAGGCAATTACCAATAGGATAGAAAAACTAGGAGGTAATGCTGCAGATACCCTTGGAATAATGGGTACTATGGCAGATTTTTTTGAAAAAATCAAGCTTATACCTGTAAATACTGATTTGGAAGTATGTGAAAATGCTACAGCCGCTATGGAAATGGGAATAACGCAAGGAGAAAAGTTCATAGAGCAGCATACGAGTTTAGATGCTAGCCTTATGAAAGAAGTAGAAGCTATTGTAGCCGACTATGACAATCACTTGAGAGAAATACAAGAAATAATGAGAAAATGTAAATAAGAAGCTGCTCCCACATTATAAGTGGGAGCAGTTTTCCTATTTAATATCTAGATTCATATTTTTTAAGAGGGTATAGTGACATTTATACCATTCATTATCGGGTTCTATTTTATAAGCTATTTCTGCAAATCTTAAGGCCATTATGCTATTTTCCATAGTCATATATACTTCAGATTTACCAAAATAGGCAATACTTTTAGTTCCATCCACTTCAATGGCTTTATTATATATTTCAAGAGCTTCTTTTTTATTATGAAGTGAAAGTAACATGCTAGCTTTACCACATAATGCATCATAAAAATCAGGGCACAGTTTTAGGCATTCATCAAAGCATTCTAAGGCATTCCTAAATTCATTAAGAAGAACTAAAAATTCTGCCTTTTTAAAATATATACTTGCATTTGATCCATCACTTTCAAGAAGTTTTTCGCAGTAGTAAACGCATTTATCAAAGTCACCAGTTAAATCGTTTATATCAATTAACTTCCAGTAACCTTTTGCATCATTAGGAACTAGCTTAAGATATTTTTTTATACATTTCTCAGCTTCATAAGCTTCGTACATTTCAATATGAGCTTGACCTTTCACAAAATAAGCCTCAGCATATTCATTATTTAAGAAAATGGCTTTAGTAAAGTCTTTAAAAGCTTTTTCAACCTCTCCATCATTAAAAAAGCCTTTGCCTCTTTCTACATATTCGTGAGCTAAAGTATCATTAATGTTTAAATTAATATTATTCTTCATTAATCTATTCCTTTCACGTGTGTTCACACATTACAATTATTGACACAAAATAGAACGGTATACATGCAATTGATGTAAAATAGAAGTTTTTTCATCTACATTACTATAAAGTTCAGACTTGTTATTTATTTGAATGTGTCTTATAATATTTTTAAGAATTACATATTTTTAACAAAAATTCAAAAAGCATAAGAATATTCTGAGGGGGAACTAATATGGGGAAAGTTGTAAAATGTTCAATAGTAATTTGTGATGATTATAATGCTGTGCTCATTGCGACCAGAGGGAAAAGAAAATTAGAAAAGGTATGGAGTATATTTGGTAAGGAAATAAAGGGCAAGGAAACTACAGAACAATGTATTTCTAAAGCAATAAATAAAGATTTGAATTGTACTATATTTGATATGATGACTTTTAAGGAATATATTTTAGATGAAGGCAGTGGAGATTCTTTATTGGTTTATACTGGCAAGGTAAAACACTATATAACTCCACACAAAGACATAAATCAAATTAAGTGGATTACTGAAAGAGAATTGGGTATGTATGATTTCACTAGTGAAGAAAAAGAAATATTGCTAGATTTCTTTAAAAAATGAAATAGTAAGTATGCACTAAAGCAATAAGATTTTAGACTGGAGGATTTTTAATGATAATAGAATGGTTTAAAGATAATGTATAAATGCATTTATATATAATATTTATTGTTAAATCATGGCTTAATATTTTTGTTCATTTTGTACTTACATATAACGACATAATATTCATATTTTATCTTGTTATATTATTATCATATGATATACTGAATTCGTTGAATAATATGACATATTTTAAAAAAATAATATCAATGGAGGTATTCATATGAAAATTAAAGCAATAATATTATCATTAGCAGTAGGTGCTACTTTATTAGTAGGTTGTGGTGCAAAGAAAGAAGCAACAACAGCACCGGCTACAACACCAGCAAAAACAGAAACAACAACTCCAGCAAAAACTGATGCAGTAACAACTGCTTCAATAGTTAATGATCAAGCTACTATGGAAAAAGCAATAAGCAAAGATGGAACATGGATTATCTTAGCAACAAAAGATGTGACTGTTGATAAGGAAATGGTTTTAGAAGGTGAATTTACAAAGGTTGATAAAGCTGATGCAACAAAAAAAATTCCAGCAGGACGTAAATTAATTCTTTTAACTCGAGATGATAAAAAAGTTACAACTGCTACATTCACTTTAAAAGCACCAAAATTAACTGTTAAAAGTGAAAATGCCACTATTGAAGGTGGAACATTTGTAGGAGACATATATGTTGAAGCTAAAGGGTTTGCTATAGAAAACATTAAAATACAGGGGAATGTTTATTTTGCTTCTTCAGAACTTAAAGCTGCATTTAAACCAGGTGAAGGCGGATCTATAACTGGAACTACTGAAGTGAAAAAATAAATAAGATAGTGTGCTTTTAATAAGACACAAACTATATACATATTAAAATCAACTAATCCATTGGAAAATTAATGGTTTAGTTGATTTTTTTATGGTTTTTTGATTTAATTTATTAATTTTATGGAATAATATAATACCTGCAATATTAAAATTGTGTGAAAGTAAATTAGTGAAAGGAGGGGTTAATATACGTACTCTAATTTTATTAACAGTCATTTCCCCTTATACTACCATTATACCGGCAATATATATGACATATAGGGTATTATTTAGAAAAATAAGCATACAACGAAATCACTTGAATATAAGTCTTTGTTTAATCTTTATCTGGTCTTTAATAGTAGGAGTTATAAATTATAGTCTTACGTCAATTGGAGCCTCTTTTGTTCTATTTATGTATTTATGTATTAGTGTTTTTATACAAAACTATTGCGAAAATGAAAATGAGGCAGAAAAAATTTATAAGTATATAATATGTTTTTCAGTTTTTTCAGCAGTTTTTGGAATTATTGAGAAAATTATATATTTATATTTTGATTTTAATATTTGGGCTAAATTTCTTCAAATTACATCTCAGCCCGTAGTTAATAATAGAATATACAGTACCTTTGGAAATCCAAATGTAGCGGGTAATTGGTTTGCTATAATGATTGTGGTAGGCGCTTATTTTTGTAGCACTACATCTAAAACTACAAAATTATTCTACGAAATATCAACAATGTTGTTTGTTATTGCATTATGCTTAACAGGGTCACGGGGTGCTTTTATAGGCTTATTATTCGGACTTTTTATTTTTTATTTTCTTAAAGCTAGTAAAAAAGATATGTGGTTGGTAATAACAATCTTTATATTTACAGCTATACTTACCTTTGTACCATCACCTATTTTGAAATATGTAATTGCCCACGATTTTGGAAGTTCATTTGCTAGTCGTTTGGGAATATGGAATGGTTGCTTAAAAATGATAAAGATTAAGCTTTTTACAGGTTGGGGTATTACGGGTTTTTACGACCAAGGAGCAAATTTTATGAAAGGCTACTATTATGCAACTTTATGCCATGGTCATAATATATGGATTACTATAATGACAACACTTGGAGCTATTGGACTTTTAATATATGCTTATATGAAAATCAATTTATTTAGGAATTTAAAAATACTTCATTCTCAAAATTGTAGGCTTGTTCCAATGCTTGCGGGGATTCAAGCTGTAATAATTGGGCATGGATTGGTTGATTTTACAATGGTTGCACCTCAGACTGGGTTATTATTTATAGGGTCCTGCGCTATAATAAGCGCTCTTGCCAATAAATAACAAATCATTATGCCACTTGCCACGTGGGTGGCACCAATGTTATAATAATAAAAATATGCTTTAAATAGAAAGGTAAATTAAAATGATAAAATTTAAAAAACTAGGGCTTAAGGATGATATTCTTAGTATGCTCAAAATTCAAGGAATAACTGATCCAACGCCTATACAAGAACAAAGTATTCAATTAATAAAGGATGGTAAAGATGTTATAGCGGAGGCACAAACAGGCACTGGTAAGACACTTGCGTTTCTACTTCCAATGTTTGATAATATGTCGGCCGATATAAATACAGTTCAGGGATTAATAGTGACACCTACAAGAGAACTTGCAATACAGATAACTGGGGAAGCTAAAAAGCTTGCGGTAGGTAAAAACTTAAATATCTTGGCTGCTTATGGTGGTAAAGATATTGGGTCACAACTAAAAAAACTAAAGGGCAATATTCACCTAGTCATTGCAACTCCAGGAAGATTATTAGACCATCTAAGGCGGGGTACAATTGAACTTGATAATCTTAAGACCTTAGTATTAGATGAGGCAGATCAAATGCTCCTTATGGGATTTAAAAACGATATTGAAGATATCATAGAAAAAACACCGAAAAGCAGGCAAACACTATGTTTTTCAGCAACTATGGGTTCGGATGTAAAAAAGATGGCATATAAGTATATGAATGACCCTAAAGAAATAATTATTAAAAAAGAAGAAACAACTCTTAAAAATATAAAGCAATTTTTAATAGAGACCACGGATAGAAAAAAACAAGAAGATTTATGCACGGTTTTAAATGAAGATAATCCATTTATGGCTATCATCTTTTGTAGAACTAAAAGAAGAGTTGATGATCTTGAAATGGCTCTCTATAAAAAGGGCTACAATTGTAAAAAGCTACATTCAGATATAACTCAATCAAAAAGAGAAAAAATAATGAAAGAATTTAAAAATTGTGATATACAGTATTTAATTGCTACGGATGTAGCAGCTAGAGGCCTTGATATAAATGGAGTTAGTCATGTTTATAACTACGATATACCTGAAACTGCTGAAGGCTATATACATCGTATAGGAAGAACTGGAAGAGCCGGAGAAGAAGGGTATACATATTTATTTGCAGCTCCAAAGGATAAGTTTATTTTAGACTCTATTGAAAAGAAAATAAAAGGTCAAATTCCTAGAAAGATTTTGTAGTGAGTTTTTATTGAATATTGCATAAAATACTTAAAGTTGGTTTAATAGCCAACTTTAAGTGTTTTTAAAAAGCTAGTAATTTTAATGTGATTTCATTAATAAAAATATGATTAAATAAATTCTTTAGCACTCTTCCAATGTTTTGAAGCTAAATCATATTTTTCTAGATCTGGTATAACTCCGTTGGTTTCAACTAAAGCTTTTGCTACTTTTTTTAAATCACTTCTAGTTTCACATTTAAAGGAATCTGATTCTTCTATTGATTCCATTACATCTTGTACTTTATTTTGGAACTTATTCATTGCAAATCCTCCTTCATCTATATTTTCTTGTTAATAGACAGTCATTTAATAAATTCTAATTTCTTCATTGCACATATAGTTTTAACTAATTAAAACCCTAATATACTTATTAATTATCTAAAAAAATAGGCTAGCATACTGACTAGTGATTTTTTTGAAGATGTTTTATTTTCTAATAAAAAAACACACAACACGTAATATTAGTATGTGTTGTGTGTTTTTGCTTATATTAAGTTGTAATTTTTAGTTTTACTATACGATTTTTACTCGTGTTTTGTATAATAAATTTTGTATCATTATAAATTATTGTCTCACCTGTCTTAGGAAGTCGTCCATGTATCCCTGTAACGAAACCACCAATGGTATCAAAATCCTCCGACTCTATATTTAAACCTATCATTTCATTAACCATATTTATTCTTGTATTACCGGCAACAATAAATTCATCTTCTTTGATAACCTCAATTTGATCTGTATCATCATCGTATTCATCGTCTATGTCTCCAACAATTTCTTCTACTAAATCTTCAATGGTAACAAGTCCAGCAGTACCACCATATTCATCTAATAAAATTGCTATAGGTACTCTTTTTAAACGCATATCTGCAAATAAATCCACAGTACTTTTAAATTCGTAGGTGAAATATGGAATACGCATATGTTTTTCTATAGTAAATTCTTCGATTTCACTTTCAAAGAAAATTAAATCTTTAAGATACAAAACTCCAATAATATTATCAATAGTTTCTTGATATATTGGAATTCTAGAAAATTGTTCTTGTTTGAAGATTTTTATTAGTTCTTCATAAGTTGAATCTATATTTGCTACAATCATATCAGTTCTAGGAGTCATAACATCTTTTGCTTGTGAATCTCCAAATTCAAATACATTATAGATCATTTGTTTTTCTTCGCCTTCTAAAACCCCTTCTTCATGGCTTACACTGACCATAGTTTTTAACTCTTCTTCAGTAATAAATGGTTTCTGTTTATTAACGTCTCCACCTAGTGCTTTTACGAATCCATTTGTTATATAAATTAATACTACGACAATTGGATTTAAAATGAAGGTAATTAGATGTAGTGGCTTCGCAACTTTTAAAGCGATTTTTTCCGAATTTTGGGCAGCTATTGACTTTGGTGTAATTTCACCAAAAATTAATACTAGAATTGTCATTACAGCAGTAGCAATACCTACTCCTGTGTCTCCCCAATATTTAATTGCCAAGGAAGTTGCCAGTGCAGATGCACCAATATTGGCAATGTTATTTCCTACCAAGATTCCCCCTAGAAGTTTGCTAGGGTTTTTAAGTAAATTATTAACTCGATTAGCACCTTTAACTTCTGATTCTACCATGTGCCTTAACCTGATTTTGCTTAAAGTCATCAAACCAGTTTCTGAAGCAGAGAAAAAGGCTGAAAATCCTAATAAAATTACTAAAGCTATAATTTGCCACGTACCATCGGGGTCCATAATATTTTCACACTCCTTAAGATATAACCTAAGAAAAAGTATACCATAAATTGAGGGATATTCAAATAAATTTATCAGTATTATTTTAAAAAATTGTATTATACGGTATATAAATACATAATATGAAAGTTGAATTAGTGATAATTGGATTTTTTTATTGATTTATTATTTATTGTGATGAAAATTATTTTTATATACTGTAGAATTATAATTATGGAAAAAGCTATTAAAAAAAAGTGATAAGTTAAAAGCATTTGAAATTTATAAGAAAATACATACAATAGGCAGATAAAATTCCATATAAAAAGAGCACTTATAGGTCTTATAAGTGAATTACTTATTTTCTTAGTGTAACTATATATTAAAAAAATAATACATAAAATAATTCCTAAAGATAAAAGACTTATATATGTGAATGTGGTGCTAGAAGTAAAAATTTCTTTTGAGAACACATCTTTTTTAAAAACCAAATATCTCATTACTCCCATTTTTCGATCCGATAGATATTGTAGTAGCAATGGTGGAATGATTATTAGAACCTGTAGTAGGGTAATTATTCTTTTTAGCACAATGTTTTTAGAATTTTTCATAAGTGTCGCCTTTCTTATTACAGTTTGTCTTATATTTAAATATAACACAAAAGGGCAATATTTTGAATACGCCCTTTTGTATTATACTTATTTAGCTTTTGGTTCACCTTTTTCTACTGGGTTCTTAGGGTTTGCACTCCATTCATACCATCCATTACTGTATAATGAAATGTTTTTAAGTCCCATTACATCAGCATAGGTTAGAACCTCAGCGGCTCTCCAACCAGAACCACAAAAGAAGGAAAGTCTTTGATCTGGGGTAATTCCTTGCTCTTTCCACATAGCTAGTATTTCATCTTTATTACGCATGGTGTTATCTATATTTCTATAATCTTGTAAGTGATTTGGGTCGCTACCGGCATGACCCCAAGTAGAGCCTGCTGGTCGTCCCATGAATTTTAAATCACTATAACCAGATATCTTGCCAATATATTCATCCCAGCTTCTTACATCTACAAGCTTACTATTATCTTTATCCGCTAATATTTCTTTTGCTTTATTTATGTCCACTATATATCCCTTATTTACTGGTACAATAGCGCCAAAAGAACTTACTGGTTTTTTTACACTCGAAATTGTTTCTGTTTCATAACCTGCATTTCTAAAAGCAGCAGTTCCACCATTTAACACTCTGACATCCTTAACACCAATATACTTTGCTATTGCAGCAATTCTAAAAGATGCCATTGGGTCAGGTCCGTATAGAACAACTGTTGTATCTGGAGTTAATCCGTTTTTTTCAGCAAAGGTTTTAAGAGCAGCATCAGAATTAATACTCCAAAGTGGAGCCGATTCTATTTCATCTGTATTTATATGAACGGCGCCTTTGATATGTCCTTTTTTGTAATCTTCATCTTTAGATTCTTCTCCCCAGGCAACCTCGAAAATTTTATATTTATCATTAGTATAGGTTTCTGGTTTTTTTCCATTAACTAAGTCATTTACAAAGGAAGGTGGAACTAACATTTGATAGTTTGCATAGTTTTCCATTGGAAGACTATTATCAGCAGCCCATTGTTTAACATCATATGTATAAATATTTATTATTCCCTTTTGTTTCAAATATGCTACAACGGCCTGTGAATCTTTTCCATTAGCATCATACAGTACAATATTTTTATCCGCTGAAATGTTTTTTGTTTCTAAAGCTGTTTCTAAAATTTTATCCTTTTCTTTATCTTCTACCTTTAACCAGTTAGCAGAGAAATCTGTAGCACCTTTAATGTGGCCACCGCGTTCTACTCCATCTAATTTCCAACCATTAAAGGCGTCATTTATTCTTGTATCTACTACTACCCAGTCCTTGTTTCCTAGTTTGCCTTTCAGTTCTTTAGTGCTTATATTTTTAATCCCTGATGCATTATTACTTGTTGTGTCTTTTTTTACCTCTTTATTATTCGAACACCCAATAAAAGACATTGCAGTAGTTACAGTAATAAGGGTAGCTAACATAATTTTTATAAATTTTTTTATAATAATCCCTCCTAATCAGAAAAATATTAACATATTACGACAAAAAATACTAATTCCTTTTTTCAATAAGTAGATCATTATCTATTTAAATTTCCTATAATTATAATATATTATTCTATAAAATGCGAAATATATGTAATAAGTGGAATGTTTTGTTAACATTTATCACATTTACAGTATTTATCGTATATATGGCATTTAAAATTCTATTTTTTATGTTATTATATATGTAAATATATAGTTTAAGACCTTACTATAAGTACAATTGATAAAGGAGATAATGCATGGCGAAAATTAAGTCATATAAAATCAAATCTAGTAGAATTAAAATATTTATTTTACTATTAATAACTTTAGTTATTCTTATTACAATGATTAGAGTAAGTAGTAAAATTAGCCATACAGAAAAGACTATACCAGTGGCAGTAAAAGGGGTATTAGACCTAAGGAATTGGGATTTTAAAAAGGATGGTATGATAAAACTTAATGGAGGATGGGAGTTTTATGATAATGAATTACTTTTGCCTGAGAATTTTAAAGTTGATGCTAAAACAAACCTTAGGTACGAACATTTACCAGGCGTATTTGGGAAGCAGGGCTATTGTACATATAGATTAAAGCTACTTATGAATAATGAAGAGAATCTTTATTCAGTAAAGATAGACTTTATACAAAATGCATATGAACTTTGGGCTAATGATAAATTAATAACCTCTGTTGGACAAGTGGGCAAATCTAAAAATGAAATGACTCCAGAATTAGTTCCATCTATAGGCTCTTTTTACGTAGAAAAGGGGGAAATCTATTTAGTCCTTCGAGTTAGTAATTTTTATAATAAATATGGATATATAGATACATTAGTATTGGGCAAATCAGAAGAAATTACAGCTATGAGAGAGAAAAAAATAGCCTTAAGTTTATTTCTTTTTGGCTGTAGCATTATGGCAGCAATATATAGTTTTGGAGTATTTATTAATAGAAGAAAAGATAAGGCGCAATTATATTTTGCAATAATTTGCGTAATTATTGCCATTAGAACAGTATTTGTTGGGGAAGGGTACTTAATTTCACTGATTCCCAACCTTAATTACATTTTTTCTACAAAAATAAAAATATGGACTTTCTATTCTTACATTCCCTTTATAATTTTGTGTATAGATAAATCCTATGAAAAAATAATATCACCTAAATTAGTTAAAACATCCAATTATTTAGCAGTGATATATACTTTAATTATAATTTTTATTCCCTTTCAGTATTATTTATACTATATAGCACCTTTTGAAGTATTCGCTCTGCTATCAATATCATATATAATGAACAAAATTTCTAAAGTATACATAAGTCGGGGGCAAACTGACTATATGGTTGTGGTAGGCTTGTTTGCACTATTTATTACAAGAATTAACGATATCTTGTATGAATACAGTATTATATATACTGATTCTTTTGCATCCCTTGGCATATTAATATTTATTATTGTCAATTACTATGTTTTAGCAAAGCGCCAAGCAGATGAACTTTCAAGTGTTGAGAATATTAGTGCTAAACTTAGGTCTTTAAACGACTTAAAAGATGATTTTCTTGCTGTAACTTCTCATGAGCTAAAAACTCCATTGAATGGAATTATAGGTTTAACTGAAGGAATAGTGAATAATAAAGGTGGTAGTTTAGATGTAGAGCTTAGAGAGGATCTGTTTTTGGTGAACTCTAGTGCTAAAAGATTATCTAACTTGGTCAATGATATGATGACATTTTCTAAACTTAAAAATAATGAAATTGTATTACATAGGAAACCGGTTAATATTAGTAAGGTGGTAGAGATGGTAATAAAATTTAGTCGAATATCTTTAACTAATAAAAATGTAATTTTTACAAATACAATAGACAAAAATGCACCTTATGTATTTGGGGATGAAGACAGAATACAGCAAATTCTATATAATTTACTGGGCAATGCTATAAAATTCACAAATACAGGAAAGATAGCATTATCGTATGAGGTGAAAAATTCTTTTATTGAAATTTGTGTAACAGACACTGGAATAGGAATTCCACAGCAGAAGCTCCATAAAATTTTTAATAGATACGAGCAAGTGGACGGGATTTCAGAAAAGTATGGTGGTACTGGAGTAGGACTTTATATAACTAAAGAACTTATTCAAATACAAGGTGGCACTATAAAGGTTTCTTCTATTATAGGAAAAGGAAGTAAATTTATGTTTACTATTCCATTATGCACTGAAGAAGACCTAAGGACTAATCCTCAGGAAAGTCATCAACATAAAAACAAGGGAGGAATTTCAGCTGAATACTCAAAGCATCTAGATCTAAAACCTAATTTAGTAAGTATATCAATGGAGCATGGTAGAAAAATTATTGATGAAAATATAAAATCAACCAGCAAAGATAAATATAGAATTTTAATAGTTGATGATGAGTACGTTAATCGTAAGGTATTAAAAAATTATCTGTCAAATGAAACTTTTGAAATTTTGGAAGCAACCTCTGGCAGGTCGGCATTGAGGCTAGTAGAAGAGAATGCAGATTTAGATTTAGTAATTCTTGATATGATGATGCCAGATATTTCAGGGTATAAGGTATGCGAGATTATCAGGAAAAAACAATCCATTTTTGAATTACCGGTGTTAATTATGACTGCAAATAGTAGCCTAGAGCACTTAGTTATATCCTTTGAATGTGGTGCAAATGATTACTTAAGGAAACCTTTTAATATGCATGAGCTATTATGTAGAATAAATACTTTGATAACCTTAAAGCATTCGGTAAAACAAGCCTTATCTTTAGTACATGAGCTTGGCATAGCCAATAACCAAGTTAAAGAACTTAGCATGCAAGGCGAAAAAACTAGTAAACGGGTTGAAGAGCTTATGGCATATGATAAGGTGAAAACGGAATTTTTTGCTAATTTGTCGCATGAACTTAGAACTCCTCTAAATGTAATTTGTAGCACAATACAACTAATAAGATCCCTTGATGGATCAAAAAAATTAGGGGAAGAAAAAATAAAATATTATATCAATATCATGAATCAAAATTCCCTAAGGTTACTTAGACTTATAAACAATATAATAGATACAACTAAAATAGAGGCAGATTACATAAGCCTTCAATTAAAAAATGGAGACATAGTTTATGTTGTAGAGGAAATATCGCAATCTGTAGCTGAGTATATAAAAAATCATGGGATAACCCTTATATTTGATACTGATATAGAAGAAAAAACAATTGCATTTGATGAAGAAAAAATCGAAAGAATTATGTTGAACTTACTATCAAATGCAGTGAAATTTACAAAGGAGAATGGAAGTATCCTAGTTAATATTTATGATAAAGGTGATTTTATTGAGATATCCATAAAGGATACAGGTATAGGAATTCCAAAAGATAAGTTAGAATTTATTTTTCAACGTTTTGCTCAAATTGATAAATCTACATCTAGACAGAATGAAGGAAGCGGAATAGGACTGGCATTAGTAAAGTCTCTTGTAGAAATGCATGATGGTGAAATTCATGCTTTTAGTATTGAGGGAAAGGGTAGCGAATTTATTATAACACTGCCAGTTAGATTAGTTGACACAGCACAAGAAGAAAATAATCTTAAAAATAAAGAGGTGTTTGAAACAAACTATGACGAAAATTTATCAATAGAATTTTCCGATATATATAAATAGCTTTATTGTATATTGAATAAAAAGAAATATAAAACCCCACTGAAAATTTCCATTAAATTTCAGTGGGGGTTTTATATTTTTAGAAACAGATTATAATTTACTAATATTATCTTTCATTTGTTCTAGTGTAATACCACCTTTTATAGTGGACACAATATTGCCTTCCTTATCAATAAAGAAAGAGGTTGGAATTGCAACAATGTTATACTGATTAGCGGTGCTTTGATCTAAATCCAATAAAACTGTAAAGTTATATTTATTGTTATCAATAAAAGTTTTTGCTGTGGTTTTATCCTCACCAAGATTTACTGCCAGGATAACTAAATCAGAATCCTTTGTTTGTTGATATAATTTTTCAAGATCAGGCATTTCGGCTTTGCAAGGGGGGCACCAACTTGCCCAAAAGTTTAGCAATACTTTTTTTCCTTTAAAATCACCAAGGGATACTTCCTTACCGTTTAAATCTTTCAATTTTATATTTAAAGCAGCAATTTTTTCAACATCTGAACTTTTCACAGTGGCTGAATCCTTGCCAGACGTAGAATCTTCTTTAGTAGTAGAACTTGTATTTGGAGTAGAGTCATTGATGTTAGGGTTTTCTTTTGTAGTAATGCCTAAGTCCTTGGATTTGTTTTTATTGTAATCAACTACGGTGTAAATACTTATGCCGAATACTAAAATAACTACTAGTGGTAAAATTATTTTTTTCATATTAATCCTCCAATCATTTAAATTTCACTTTGGAAAGAAAGCAAAATTAGTTTTAAAATAAATTAAAAATTAAAAAAATCTAAATAACGGCTTAAAATGTTCACTTTATTTGTGAAAATCAATATACCCATTAAGAGTAATAGAATTCCACTTATAGTGGATATTACAGGTAAATATTTTAAAATTGCCTTTTTATGCTTTGTAAAATTACCTATAGCAAGTGCTGTTAATATAAAAGGAACAGCAAGACCTAAGGAATATACGCAGAGCAGAAGGATACCTTTCCCTATGGTTTCAGAACTGCTAGCATATATAAGAATAGAAGATAAAATAGGTCCTATGCAAGGTGTCCAACCAGCAGCAAAGGCCATTCCCATAAGTATAGAACCGAATTTGCCGCTAGATTTATTAAAGGAGAAAAATCTTTTTTCTCTATAAAGTAGTTTAATCTTTAATAAACCCATGGTGTGAAGACCGAATACTATCATTAAAAAACCACTAATTTTTCTGAAAATTGTTTGATTTGAAATGAATATTTTGCCAAGGGTGGTAATAGAAGCTCCCATTAAAATAAAAATAATAGAAAAACCAATGACAAATCCAAAAGATTTATATAATATATTTAGTTTAGCTTTTTTATTATCTAAATCATCAATAGCTGTTCCCGTTATATAACTAATGTAGGCCGGCACTAGTGGTAAAACACAGGGAGATAAAAAAGATAGTAACCCTGCTGAAAAAGCTAATATAATAGAAATATTGTCCAAGTATGCATCACCTCCTAGAATATTAATAGTGTAAAAATCATAAATATGTTGTAGCCTAAAAAAATATAGTTTTTTAAATTAATTATATGGGAACAATATAAAGAAATTATGAATATGAATAAACCTAATTTAAGATGGTTGGTATATGTTGTTAAAGGAATAATATTACATCATATTATTATTAATATAGTATATCACAATATTGTGATATTATGATATACTATATTAATAAATATAAAATGCGTAATTATTTTCTATTTGTTAATATAACTATAGAAAAAATTCTACAATGTTATTATAGGTATCAACTTAGTAACTATGGTTCATATAAGTATCTACTTGCAAAAAATGAACAAACAGTATAAAATTATAGATGAATGTAAAAATATGATAATATTTATGGTATATCCTAAGGGGAAAGGTTGATATGATGATTTTTAAAAGACTTACAATAGAAGACAAGGATACATTGGAGAAATTTATATATCCGTATAAATTTCTAAGCTGTGAATATTCTTTTACAACTTTATATATATGGAGAGAGGCTTGTGATATTTGTTTTACTATTCATAGAGGGGCTTTAATAATAAAGAAAAAGGATTTTTCAGGAAGATACTATTTTATGCAGCCTTTAGGCTATAGCACGGAAAATCTTAAAGAGATAATAGATGCACTAATGGATTATAAGACAGAAAACAATATGCATTACTTATTTAAAGATCTTGATGAAGTGTTTATGGAAGAAATAAGTAATATATATGACGATGTTAGGGATATTTGTATAAAAGAAGATAGAGATAATTTCGATTATTTATATGAAGCTGAAAAACTTATAAAGCTTTCTGGTAAGAAGCTCCATGGTAAAAAGAATCATTATAATTCTTTTATAAAGAGTTACCAATATGAAGTTAAAGACATTAAAGGGGAACAAGTGATAAGTGATGTAATAGTAGCTGCAGAAAAATGGTATGAAGGCAATGAAGAAGATGATGATATGCTTTATTACGAATTACAGGGAATAAAAGATGTTCTTAAAAACATTGAAATTATAAATAGTAAAGGTATCGCTGTTTATGTAGATGAAAAAATAGTTGCATTTAGTTTAGGGGAAAAACTAAATGATAATTTGGCAGTAATTCATATAGAAAAGGCAGATATGGATTATAGTGGCGTGTACAGCTTTATTAACAAAACTTTTGTTGATAGATGTTTTAGTGAGGTTAAGATAATTAACAGGGAACAAGACTTAGGAATTGCAGGTCTACGAAAATCTAAACTATCTTATCACCCTTTCAAATTAGAGAAAAAATATATTTTTAGTTTTTCTCAATGTTTAGTTAGTGATGTTTAATAAAATAGGCTAGCATACAGCTAGTCTATTTTTTCTGAGATAAAGTATATTTAACGACATTTTAGAAGGAAAGCCCCCCATTTCTATAAGTGTGGGTCGCATACTATAACAAAAATAAAACTTCAGTGGGAGTCTAAATATCCTTCTGAAGTCGTTAATATTGCAGCATCGAAGATGATGATTTGACCATATTTCAGCGCATTAGGTGATGACTAAATATGGAATTAAAGCTAGAGAGAAGGTAATAGAATGAAAAATCTTTTAATTGGTGAAAAAATAAAACTTACTTCTATAAATGAAGAAGATGTTTTGGAATTTCAAAAGTGGTATAGCGATGTATCTTTCATGCGTAATTATGATATAGTAAGTTCAATTCCTAAAACCATAGAAGATGTAAAAGAATTAGTTAGTGATGTACGTAAATCCAATACAGCTTATATTTTTGCTGTGAAAAGTCTTCAGCAAAAAGAACTTATTGGAGTTACGGGATTTGAAGATATATCTTGGAATAATGGAACCGCTATAATATATATAGGAATTGGAGGAGAAAAACATAGGGGATGCGGTTATGGAGAGGAAGCTCTTAAACTAACTATAGAGTTTGGCTTTGAGGAACTAAATTTCCATAGAATACAGCTTACTGTGCTTGAATACAATGAACCTGCTATAAAGTTATATGAGAAATTAGGTTTTAAAAGAGAAGGGGTCTATAGAGAATTTATACATAGGGACGGCAGACGTTATGATATGTATCTATATGGAATACTGAGATCTGAGTGGGAAGATGCCACAAAAGAAAAGTAAATATAAGAAACACAGTAGAGCAAGTAATCTACTGTGTTTTTATGTTTATTGACAAAATAAAAGCATGAACAATTTCAAATATTTGATTTAAATAACTTGCAAAATGGATATAAATGAGTTACCATTTAAACACGCGTTTATAGGAGGTGCTAAAATGAACAAATTTAAAAATGGCTTCATATTTGGAACAGCTACAGCAGCTTACCAAGTAGAGGGAGCTTTTAATGAAGGTGGAAGAACATCATCTATTTGGGATACTTTTTCAAAAACAAAAGGGAAGGTTTTTATGGGAGATACTGGGGACATTGCATGTGACCACTACCATAGGTTTAAAAGTGATGTAGAAATTCTTAAAGCGATAGGGGTAAATTCCTATAGATTTTCTATTTCTTGGTCTAGAATATTTCCTTCGAAGGATGAGTATAACCCAGAAGGCATGAAATTTTATAAAGATTTAATCAATGAATTAAAAGAGAAAAACATTACTCCAGCAATAACTCTGTATCATTGGGATTTGCCGCAATGGGCCGAGGACTTAGGGGGTTGGGAAAATAGAGATTGTGCATATTGGTTTCAAGATTATTGCACAAAAGTCTTTGAGGAATTAGGACAAGATGTATCGTTGTGGATAACACATAATGAACCCTTTTGTGCATCTTTAGTTGGAAATTACATGGGTGTACATGCACCAGGAAATAAAGACTTAAAAAGTGCATTAATGGTTTCACACCATTTGTTATTATCCCATGGTTTGGTAGTAAGGGCTTTTAGAAAATTTAAATTTGTAAATGGTAAAATAGGAGTCACATTGAATTTAACACCCGTTTATGCAGCCTCAAACAGTGAAGAAGATATTTTAGCCACAAAAATAAATGATGGTTTCTCAAATAGATGGTTTTTAGATCCAGTGCTTAAGGGTAGCTATCCAAAAGACATGATTTTATTTTATGAAGGAATAGTTGGAAAGCTAGAATATATTGTACCTGGAGATTTGGAAATTATTTCTACGGAGATGGATTTTTTAGGAGTAAACTATTACAGTAGAAGTAAAGTAGAATATTCTGCAGATTCAGAACTTAAATTCCAAGGGATTGATGGTGGGGAAGAAAAAACTGCAATGGGCTGGGAAATTTGTCCTAACTCTTTATATGAATTGCTTATAAGAATCCAGGAAGAATATACAAAACTGCCATTATACATTACAGAGAATGGTGCTGCTTTTAATGATAAAGTAACAGAAGATAAAAAGATTCATGATATAGATAGAATAAACTATATTAAAGTTCACCTTCAGGCAATACAAAAATTTATTGAAGGAGGGGGAAATCTTAAAGGCTACTATTTATGGTCTTTCATGGATAATTTTGAATGGTCATACGGGTATTCAAAGCGTTTTGGTATGGTGTATGTAAATTATGAAACTCAAGAAAGAATTATTAAAGACAGTGCTATTTGGTATAAGAATGTTATTAAGACTGGTAGTTTAGATAATTAATCATAATTTGAAACCTATGAGAGTTTAAAGAAAATAAACTAAAGAAGGAGTGTGTATGTGAATACAAAAAATAAAAATCTCACACAAATTCATCTAGCAGTTTTTTTATTTGGTATTTCAGGATTGTTTGGGAAAATACTTTTATTGCCGCCTATGATAATTGTATTAGGGAGAGTTTTCTTTTCAAGTGTTTTTTTATTGGTTGTTATTCTTTTTTTAAAGAAAGACATAAAACTAAAATATAAAAAGGATTATTTTTATCTTGCAATAATGGGATTAATTTTAGCAATTCACTGGAGTACTTTTTTTAAATCTATTCAGGTTTCTACAGTAGCGATAGGACTGCTGATATTCTCTACATTCCCTGTTTTTGTTACTTTTCTTGAACCATATTTCTTTAAAGAGAAAATTGTGATGTCAGACATTGTAATTGCGATTATTACATTACTCGGAGTAGCACTTGTAGTTCCAAAGTTTCAACTAGGAGATAATTTAACGCAAGGGGTTCTATGGGGAATATTGTCTAGTTTCACCTATGCAATTCTTTCAATGCTTAATAGAAAATATGTAAAAGAGTATTCAAGCGTAGCCATTGCTTTTTATGAACAATTCGTAGCTACACTTATATTAATTCCTTTTTTATTTTTAATAAAACCTATTTTTAAACCGATGGATATATTATTACTAATTTTATTAGGTATTGTTTTTACTGCAATATCTCATTCATTATTTATTAATGGTTTAAAAAGTGTTAAGACACAAACAGCAGGCATTATTTCTAGTTTGGAACCAGTATATGGCATTATTTTTGCCCTTCTTATCATTGGCGAGGTTCCAACATTAAGAGAAGTTTTAGGTGGTATTATTATTTTAGGAACTGCCTTTTATTCAACTTTAAAATCACAATAATTCTACAAATTATTGTGATTTTAAAATGTTAATAAATATTAAATTTTATTTTTATTTTTTTTGTGCTAGGTCATCATTATTAACTATGGTAGGCATATTAGGCATATACGTATTAGGGTTAATAGGCATATTAACCATGTTAGGCATATGCATATTAGGGTTACTAGACATACTAATCATGTTAGATATATTAGATATGTTAAACATGTCATCAGTCCAAACATCACTAGAGTTATCATCTTCAAACAATCCATCATTTGTTTTTTGTGTGGATTCCAAATCTTTATTATTCATAAATATCTCCTTTCCATTATAGAGCTCAATATATGTTGAACATAGTTTACCCATTTTGTTATAAAATATAAATAAATTAGTAACATTCTTAGATTTATTATAAATGTTGATTATATATCGCGCTAAAAGTATAATATATAGATTAGAGTAAAATATAAATAGTTGGTGATAATTATGAATATTATAGAAATAGCAAAGTTAGCTGGGGTATCTAAGTCAACGGTATCTAGGTATTTAAATGATGGATATGTAAGTGAGGACAATAGATTCAAAATACAAAAGATCATAGAGAGTACAGGGTATACTCCATCACGTCAGGCCAAAAACCTTAGAACTAAAAAAACAAATCTTATTGGGGTTATTGTTCCTAAAATAAGTACAGAAACAGCTTCTAGAGTTGTTGCGGGAATATCCGATGAAGTATCTAAATATGGTTATGATATACTCATTGCAAATACAAATTTAAGTGTAGATAAGGAAATTGAATATTTAAAGATATTTAAAAACAATCAAGTAGATGGCATAATATTTATGGCAACAAAATTAACAGAAAAGCATTTGCAGGTTATGGACATTATAGAATTTCCAATTGTTATAGTAGCTCAAAAAACTGAAAATTTTTCTTGTGTTTATAATGATGATTATAATGCATCTAAGGATATGGTTAAACTACTTTTAAAAAGTGGTCATAGAGAAATAGCTTTTATAGGAGTAACTGAAGAAGATGTTTCTGTTGGATTTGAAAGAAAAAGAGGGTATATAGATGCCTTAAGTGAATACGGTGTTTCATATAAAGAAGAGTTTTTGAAAATAGGCGACTTTTCTATGGATTCAGGATATAAACTAGCAGAAGAATTAATGAACCAAAATGAAAAACCAAAAGCAATTTTTGCTGTAAGTGATAGTATAGCCATAGGGGCTATGCAATACCTTACAGATATGGGATTCAAAATCCCAGGCGATATATCCATTTGTAGTATTGGAGATTCACAAATATCTAGAGTAGTAACTCCGAAACTCACAACAGCTCACTATTTTTATAAAACCGCTGGGCAAAAAAGTGCAGAAATAATGATGGAATTATTAAGTGAAAAGTTAGATTCATCGAAAAAAAATATAAAAGAAATTAAATTAGGGTATAGACTTGAGATAAGAAATAGTATATAATGAAAATGTAAACATTTGTGTGGTTTGCATTTTTTTTAGATTTGCATGGGAACGATACCATGAAAATCTAAATCGGTCACTTTAATTTTATTATTATACAGATGCAATTTTTTTTATTAGCTATGGGAACGATACCACATTCTGAATACAAATTATAATTAAGGGGGAAATATTATGAACAAGGATACGTTATACAAGAAAGTCTCTAGCGAAATATTAGAACTTATAGGTGGAAAGGAAAATGTAGCAAGTGCAGCTCACTGTGCAACACGCTTACGGCTAGTTCTAAAAGATGAAAATCTTATAGAAAAAGATAAAATTGAAAACATAGAGCTTGTGAAGGGAAGTTTCTTAAATGCTGGGCAGTATCAAATAATACTAGGTCAAGGTATTGTAAACAAAGTTTATGAACATTTTGCGCAAGACGCAAATATAGATGAAAGTAGCACCGCAGATGTAAAAAGAGATGCCATGCAAAAGTTAAACCCAATTCAAAAGATAGCAAGGATATTATCAAATATATTTGTACCAATAATTCCTGCAATTGTAGCATCTGGATTATTAATGGGAACCTTGGGTGCGTTAAAAGCTTTTGGCCTTGAGTCATTGTCTCAGACTTGGTGGTGGACAATGCTAGATTGGTTTAGTTCTTCAGCATTTATATTCCTTCCAATATTAGTAGCATTTAGTGCAGCAAAGGAATTTGGATGTAATCAATATTTAGCAGCTACTATTGCGGGGATAATGATTCATCCTGCACTTCAAAACGCATGGACAATAGGTGGTGGATATAAAACTATGCCTATATTAGGTGGGATAATCGATATGCCACTAGTAGGATATCAAGGAACTGTCTTACCGATTTTACTTGTAATTTGGATTATGAGTTTTATAGAAAAAAGAATTAGAAAAATTGTACCTGAAGTACTTGATATATTTTTAACTCCGTTTTTAACTGTTTTAATAACTGGATTTTTAGCATTATCTATTGTAGGACCTTTTGCAATGATTATAGGAAAAGGAATAAGCATGTTTTTGACTGTTGCAATTGGTAAGTTTGGATTATTAGCTGGAGTATTATTTGGTGGAACTTATTCAATAATAGTTATGACTGGAATTCACCATAGCTTCCATGCAATAGAGCTTTCACTATTAGCAGATACAGGAGCTAATACTTTACTTCCTATATGGTCCATGGCAAATTTTGCACAAGGTGGTGCTGCACTAGCAGTATATTTTAAAACAAAGAATGCAAAAACAAAAGCTATTGCATTACCATCTGCTTTAAGTGCTTTTCTTGGAATAACAGAAGCTGCAATATTTGGTGTAAATCTAAAATTTAGAAAGCCATTTTTAGCTGCCCTGGCTGGTGGAGCAGTGGCAGGTGCTTATGTAGTATTAACAAAGGTAGCGATGAATGCTATTGGACTCACTGCAATTCCGGCTCTTACTATAATAAAACCTGGTTCTATGGTTAATTATATAATTGGTTTAATTATAGCGTTAGTTGTTTCTTTTGGTACTACTTATGCTTTAGGTATAGAAGAATAATAAAATAAGTAGGTAGGTAATTATGAAAAAAAAAGTACAAGAGTTAAATGAAAAAATAGTTCAAGCAATAGATAAGGTTAAAGATGTAGTAAAAGGGGACAAATGGGCATTGAAATATCATATTATGCCTCAAGCAGGATGGCTAAATGATCCTAATGGATTATGTTATTTTAAAGGCGAATATCATATATTTTATCAATATTGCCCATTTGATGCCAAAGGTGGATTAAAAGTTTGGGCGCATTGTAAATCAAAGGATCTGGTAAACTGGGACAATTTAGGGATAGCATTATATCCAGATAGTGAATTTGATCGTGATGGAGTTTATTCAGGCTCAGCCTTAGTTGAAGGCGATGAGTTATATTTATTCTATACTGGGAATGTAAAAGAGGAAGGTAACCACGATTATGTACTATCTGGTAGGCAGCAAAATGTGATTTGTGTAAAGAGTCTTGATGGAATCAATTTTGGTGAAAAAAGACTAGTATTAACAGATATGGATTTTCCTAAAAATTTTACCTTACATGTTAGAGACCCTAAAGTTTGGAAGGAAAACAATAACTATTATATGGTATTAGGTGGAAGAGGAAAAGATAATAAGGGTTATGTAATATTATATAAATCTAAAGACCTAATAGATTGGCAACTGCAAAGTATACCAGCAGGAGGTCTAGAAGCTTTAGGTTACATGTGGGAATGCCCAGACTTTTTTACTTTAGAAAAAAAGGATGTCTTGATTATATCTCCCCAAGGGATGTCAATTAAAGGTTACTTATATAACAACATATACCAAAGTGGATATATGATTGGAAGCTTTGATGAAGATAAAAAGAATTTTAATTATGAAAAATTTATAGAATTAGATAGAGGCTTTGATTTTTATGCCCCACAGACTTTTCAGGATAATAGTGGTAGGCGCATAATGATTGCTTGGATGGGTCTTACTGATGTAGAACAGTATACTAATCCTACTATAAAAAATTCTTGGCAGCATGCGTTGTCATTGCCTAGAGAACTTTTTATAGAAAATGATAAACTTATACAAAGACCTCTTCCTGAAATGAAGAATCTAAGAAAAAATCATATAGGTTTTAAGACTAGCATTAATGGGGAAAAAGTATTTAAGGAATTAAGTGGAGAGGTTTTTGAATTAAAATTGGTATTAGAAAAACTTGTTAGTGATTTCCAATTAATTATAAGAAGAGACTGCAAATTGACGTTTAACAGGAGTGAAAAAATCTTTGAGCTTTCTTTAGGTCAAAGTGGATATGGTAGAACTAATAGGAAAGTTAAATTAGATAAATTAAAATCTATATGGATATTTTCAGATACATCTTCTATAGAAATATTTATAAATTCTGGACAAGAGGTTTTTACTACAAGATTTTATCAGTGTGGTGAGGATGAAGGGGTAAAAGTAACTTGTAGTGGAATTGTGTCATTAAATAAATGGGACATTTAATAAAGTGAAAAAAGAGCAGTAATTAATGCTCTTTTTTAAACTAAATATAAATGTCTCATTTTTTTCTTTCTTTGTATTAAGGTAATTTTGATTACACAGATAATAAGTACATAGCAGCAAATTGTTTTTGGTGGATTGGGTATAAAAAAACTAATAATCTTCATTTTAATACAAATGCATAAAAAGAATCATAACATTATTATTTAAATATTTAGAAAATTTAAAAAAATATAATGTTTTTATCATAAAAATATGCTATATTTATATATATTTATATAATTACTTAATTTGATAATGATACTAATAACTACACATCTAACATATGGTGTTGAATTAAGGAATATATATATTAGGTATAATTAATTATAGTTTGGAGGTTTTATGGACAACCATTATTTGAAGTGCTATAGTAATATTTTTTCACAATAATAAGGGGGGTATATTATGAGTAAAGTTGATGACATTAACATTTCAGGAAACGTGAAATTAAAGAGAGAGCTGGGTCTTGCCGCTGCAACTGCTATAGTTGTAGGTAACTGTATAGGGTCTGGTATTTTCACATCTGCTGCATCACTCGCTGCTGCATCAAATCCTAAAACCGCTATGATAGCCTGGGTAATTACAGCTATTGGATCACTACTAATTGCGTTAAGTTTTGCTAACCTTGGAACAGCAATGCCAAAAACCGGGGGGCCAATTGTATATACTAGAGCTGCTTTTGGCGATTTTGCAGGATTCTTAATTGCATGGACCTATTGGATAGGTGCTTGGGTTGGAAACGCTGCTATCATAACTGCATTTATGCTTTATTTTACTTACTTTTTTCCAGGTGCAACCACTCCAATAATGGCATTTTTGATTACTTCAGGCGTATTATGGTTTTTCACCATTGTAAATATTCTTGGTGTTAAAGGAGCAGGCATGGTTAGTATTGTAACAACAATACTAAAAGTAAGTGCTTTAGTAGTATTTGTAATAATTGCAGGACTACATTTTAACCCGGACATGCTTAAAACAGTATCTAGCGCGGATGTTTCAGGAATGAGTACTTTGCCAGCAGCAATTGCAATTGCGCTATGGGCTTTCGTAGGAATTGAAAGTGCAACTGTTCCTGCAGGAGAAATTAAAGATCCAGAAAAAAACATTAGAAAAAGTACAATATATGGTACTTTAATTGCAGCAGCTGTATATTTAATTGTTTCAATAGTTGCTATGGGTGTTTTAGATCAAGCTACATTAGCTAAATCAAAAGCTCCTCTTGCAGATATAATTAACGCAGCAACTGGAGGAACTTGGGGTGGAAACTTTATAGCAATAGGTGCTATAATATCCACACTAGGAGCTACTTCAGGATGGATATTAACAACTGCTAGAAGTGCATTTGGTGCTTCTCAGGATAAGTTATTCCCAGAAGTATTCGGAAGAGTACATCCAAAATATAAGACTCCGGTTGCTTCACTCTTAATAAGTGCTGTTGCAGCTAATATTCTTCTTATATTAAACTATGTAGGTTCATTAAATGCAGCATTTAACTTTATGCTATTACTTGCTACATTGGCATTCTTGCCTGCTTATTCTTTTTCAGCAGCAGCAGATATAGTGCTTTTAGTTAAACATTCACCAGATTTTAATATTTGGAATTTCTTGAAGAATTCATTTGTAGCATTACTTGCTTTTGCATATTCTATATATGCAATTTATGGAACAGGTTCAGAGGTTGTAATGTATGGATTTATACTAATGCTCGCTGGTATTCCAATCTACTTATACATGATGCTTCAAAATAATAAGAAAGACAAAAAAGTAGATGCTTTAAGAAAAGAAATGTTGCGCTAGTTTCTATGTAAGTGCTCAGCTATAAATAGTAATTAAAGAGGAACGCTCTTGTAATTCATGAAATTGCAAGGGCGTTTTTATAATGCCCAAATAGCCCTCTTGGCTAGTAACTATAAACTTTGGTGCGAGTTCAGTTTTTGTGGTATACTTTAAAAGGACTAGAATTAGGAGGCATAACAATGGGAAATATATTGAAATATTCAAAAAAACAATTAGATAAAACATTAATGAATTTCGCAAAGAAACAAAACATAGGGTCTGATGATACAGCTGAGTGGATAAGACTTATAAATGATTTTATATATGAATTTGATTTAAAGTCTGAAGTTAATGAAGAAGATAAACTTTCTATAACAACCAATAAGGAAGAGCAAGTTGTTATAGAAAAAATGATGTATGCGCTAGAAGGTACAAAAACTTCTTTGACTTATATTTTTGATGGTAATATTACTTATATGGAAGAGTAGGCAAAAAAAAGTGCGAATATTTTTATTTCGTACTTTTTTTTATTGAAAAATATAATTATTGTTATTGAATTATTTTGTTTTCGGTTCTTTTATTCATGAAATTTTCCAATAAGATTTTTACTAAGGCTATAATTGGAACTCCAAGTAACATTCCTAAAATTCCGAAAAGCCCTCCGCCAAGAATAATTCCTAGTATTATAAGTAGAGGACTAAGACCCACCTTATCTCCAATAATTTTCGGTGATATGAACCATCCATCTATATTACTTAAGGTTGTAATAAATAATATTATCTCTACAGATTTTAATGGACTATAGAATAATGTTATCATAACAGCGGGTACCATTCCCATAATGTTTCCGAAATAAGGGATCATATTTGTTACACATATTACTAAACTAAAAGGCAACGCATAAGGTATTTTTAATATCATAAATCCTATAAAAGTAATAATACCAAAAATAATTGAGTCAATTATTTTTCCGATAAAATATTTCTTGAAAGTTACATTAACTATTTTACCAAAATCAATTAATTTAATAGAGTGAGTTTCATTTAAAATAGAATAAATAAACTTTTTGAAATTGAAAATAATGGATTCTTTATCTAATAAATAGTAAATTGAAATTACGATTCCAGTCATTAATTTTATAAACAGTGAACTTAAACCCATTAGGTAATCAATTATCACTTGCAAACCTGGGGCGAAATATGTTGATAGATCTTTATTAAATGTAGCAAGGTAATCTTTTAAGTAAGAGGTAATATCAAATTTATTTAAAAGTTTATTTTCAGATAGAATATTAGTAGACCATTTATATGATTTATCTGCAAATTCAGGAATGTTTTTAAATAAATCCATTGCACTTTTAATAACATTAGGGGTCATTAAAGTAATTATTAAAAATATTATTCCTATAAATATTGTATAAATTATGCTTATGCTATAAACTCTTTTCATTTTCGTTTCTTTTTCAATATATACCATCAGCGGATTAAGCAAATAAGCTATAAAGAAACCCCAGATAAAATAAGTAAGTAATGAAGCAATTTTATTAAATATATCACCTATATTTTCAAGGTTATTTACTATTCTAAAAAGAAGAAAAGTTATTATAATTATAGGGATAAGCTGTATAAACGGTATTTTTTTATATCGAATCAATGTGATTCCTCCAATCAATATCTATAAATATAAGTATATCAGTTTATAAAAAATAATTGAAGAGTTATATTAACAAAGATCAAAATTATTTACTAAATTGATAAAATAATCAATAACTTCTATTTGCGATTATGTGCTATAATGTAAATATGTTTTAATTACTAATGTTACCTTTTGAGTAATGATGCTGGTTTTTTAATTGGTTATAAAAACAAAATAATATAATATGAAAATTATTATCGGTAACATATGTATGCAAAAGAATAAGCAAAAGGCTATATAAGCCAAAGGATGGCTTTATAAGCCAAGAGGAGTGTATTATTATTATGGAAAAAGTTATTTTAGATGCATTTGAAAGAATTCCAGGAAATAAAAGATTTAAAGAAGACGGTTTTATTGCAGGTGTAATTTACGGCGATAATATTAAAGAAGCAATTTCTGTAAAGTTTGAATTATTACCCCTAAGAAAGATTCTTGCACAACATGGTTCTAATGCGAAAGTATGGGTTAAATACGGAGAGGACAAGAAATTTGGATTTGTAAAAGAAATACAAAGACATCCTGTATCAGCAAAAATTAACCACGTAGATATACAAATTGTTTCTTTAGATCATGAAATAAAATTACAATTACCTATATCATTCAAAGGTGAAGCTAATCTTATAGACAATCTACTTCAGTTACAGGTTCAAAAATCTGATATAGATGTTTTCGGAAACATGGCTTTAATGCCAGATGTAGTAACTATTGATATAGCAGAAAAAAAACTTGGAGATACAATTACAATAGTTGATTTTGATATAGATAAGAAAATTAAAATCACTGATGAGGAAGATCAAGTTTATGCAGTTATAATACCGATAAAAGAACAAGTTGAAGAAGAAGAAGAAACTACTGAAGAAGCAGTTGTTGCTGAACCTGTAGTTGAGGCTTAATTAGATTATTTTATCTAATATATACAACAAATAGATTATAAGAGTGCTGATGGAACCTTTGTTTTCATCAACACTTTTATTTTTTGCCTTTTTTACAATAAAACAATTTATAGAAGATAGTTACATATACAATATTGACTAGAGATATAAACTGTTGTTCATAATTCATTATCATATTTGACATTTAAGTGTCACATAAAAAGCTTATTATAAGAACATAGGAACCCCCTATAAAGTTTAATAGATATTAACACTGACTTTTAGTTAGTGTTATTTTTTTGAAAATAGATAATAATATTATTATATATTTATTTTAATGCTAATCGATATTTCAAGAACAATATACTTGTATTTATAATACATTTGTTGTTATACTATATAAGTAAGCATAATTTGTAGAACTATGTCTATAATATTACTTCACAATAGAAAGAAGGTATATGGATGCAATTTACTTCATTAATTTTTATAATGTTTTTTCTAATTATTTCTACTATATATTTTATAATTCCCAATAAGTATCGATGGTTTTGGCTGCTAATATGCAGTTATTTATTTTATATGAGTTCTGACCCTAAATATGTAATATTTATAGCAGCATCTACTATCATTATATATTTTAGTGGATTATTAATAGAAAATGCAAATAAAATAAGTAATGAAAAAAAGTCTATTCAAATAAAAAAAATATTGGTTATTGCAAGTATTTCTAGTAATTTAGGTATCTTATTTTTGTTTAAATATTATAATTTTTTTAATACTAGTTTAGCTCGAGTATTAAATATATTTGGCATTTCAATTCATATGCCAACCTTTAGATATCTGTTGCCCTTAGGGATATCCTTCTATACTCTTCAAGCTCTAAGCTATATTATAGACGTTTATAGAAAAGATGTAGTGGCAGAGAAAAATTTAGGAAAATTAGCTCTATTTGTATCATTCTTTCCACAAGTTGTTGCTGGTCCTATTGAAAAATCTAAGAATATGTTACATCAGTTTGATGAGAAACATGTTTTTGATTATTATAGAGTTAAAAACGGTCTATTGCTAATGTTATGGGGTACATTTGTAAAAATAGTAGTATCAGATAGATTAGCAATCCTTGTTAATACTGTCTACGATAACCCTAATAATTATAAAGGGTTTTCAATTTTGATAGCTACAGTATTTTTCACTTTCCAAATCTACCTTGATTTCATGTCTTATTCGGACATAGCAAGAGGAGCGGCTGAAGTTTTAGGGTTTAATATAACTAATAATTTTAAGCAACCTTACTTGGCAAATTCAATAAAAGAATTTTGGAGTCGTTGGCATATTTCACTTACAAGTTGGTTTAAAGATTATTTATATTTTCCACTAGGTGGGAATAGGCGTGGTAAATTAAGAACTTATTATAATATTATGATTATATTCTTAGTAAGTGGGTTATGGCATGGTGCTACCTTTAATTTTATTATTTGGGGTGGGCTTCACGGATTCTATCAGATTGCCGCATATCTCCTCAAACCACTTAAAGATAAGGCTATAACAACTTTTAAAATAAGAACTAAAGCATTTAGCTTTAAGTTTTTCCAAGTACTAATAACTTTTATGCTTGTTAATTTTGCTTGGATATTTTTCAAAGCTAAATCATTTTTAAGTGCTATAACATTAATTAAGAACTCTTTTTATTTTAATCCATGGACACTTTTAGATGGGTCTATCTTTAAATTAGGATTGGACTCAAAAGATTTTTTGGTTGCAATTGTTGGTATTGTTTTAGTTATAATAGTAGATCTGATACATAGAAAACGGAATTTGAGAATTCTACTATCTAAACAAAATATTATATTTAGATGGACTACATATATAGTTGTAGTTCTAATTATCTTAGTCCTCGGAATGTATGGACCAGGATATAGTATGCAACAATTTATTTATTCGCAATTTTAGGAGGATAATCCATGTTTAAAAAAGCAATTTTAAAAGGGTCTATCTTTGTTATTATATTATTGATAATTAATTTAAGCCTTAATTCCATTTTTATCATAAAAACAAACCATCGTGAGAAATTAATTGAAGGATTATATGATACGTCGCAACAACCACTGGATGTTTTATTATTAGGTTCTAGCCATATGAATAGTGGAATAAGTCCTAATATACTATGGAACCAGTATGGGATAACAAGCTTTAACTATGCCACTGGTGGTCAACCAATAGATGTGACTTATTATGTATTAAAGGAAGCTTTAAAAGTACATAAAAATCCAATTGTGGTAGTAGATTTATATTATTTAGGATTAACTGAAGAATATGGTGCTGAGGGATATGTAAGAAGTGCCTTGGATAACTTAAATTTTTCTAAAAACAAAGTAGATGCTATTATTAACTGTACACCTCGAAAGGATTGGATTAACTATTTATTTCCGATTTTTAAATATCATGATCGTTGGAAAGAGTTAACAAAAAATGATTTTGAATTTGACCCTGCAAATGCTTATTATGAAAAAGGGTTTGCTGCCGAAAGTGATTCAATAGGAAAAGATAATACATCAGATCCTTCAACAACAGGAATGATAGACCTTCCACCTAAGTCAGAAGAATATCTGAATAAAATTATTAATCTATCAAAAGAAGAAGGTTTCAAATTAGTTTTTACTACTACTCCGTATGATTATAATGGTACTGCTGAATCAACTAATTGGACGAAAGAAAGTGCTAAGATGTTTAACAAGATAGCGGAAATTTCAAAAAAAAATAATATACCCTTCATTAATTATAATAAAATAACAAAAGAAATGGGCTTTGACTTTAAAACAGATATGTTTAATGAAGGTCACTTAAATCTTACAGGTGCTAAAAAAGTTACATTAAAATTAGGAGAATTTCTGAAAGAGAATTATGCATTAGCTGATCATCGTAAGGATGTAAAATATGAAAAGTGGGAAGAGGATTATATCCGCTATTTATATGTAAAAGCAAATACTGCTCTTACTGAGGAAACAGATATTAAAAATTACATTTCCTTAATAAAAAATAAAAATTATATTATAGTTGCTAGTTCTAATGATACTGGTATTTCAAAGAATGTAGCTTTGAAAGAGGCATTAACACAATTAGGACTAAAAGTAAATCAGATGAATAAAGATGGTTCAAATTATCTTGCAGTTATTAATGAAAATAAAATACAATCAGAAATACTTAGCAGTTCTAAGTTATCTAAGGAACTTGTACTTGATAAAGATATTAATTTGAAGGTAACAACTAAAAGCGATGATAAAAATATGCCAAGTCTGCTTTTAAATAAAGTTGAATATTTAAACAAACATAATGGAGTGAATATTGTAGTATTTGATAAATTATCTAACGAAGTTTTAGATAATATTTATCTGGATTCTAAAAATAAAATTAAAAGAGAAGTTAAATAGAATATCACTAATTGATTATAAAACAGATCATATACTATGCAATTGCTAGTATATGATCTGTTTTTTTTATTCATAAGGAAGCCTATTCAATGGGGGATAAGCCTTTTTTTTTGCCAATACTGAAAAGATAGACTCTTGAAATAAATACTAGAACCATAAAAACCTTTGTCAGAATAATTCATTAATTATTCATAATGTTAATTAGTAATAGCTATTGACAAAATACAGTAAGGCTTGTATACTAAAGTTACACAAAGAAGAAAGCTTTCAATTCAGAGTGTAGGGTAAATTATTAAAAAAAACAGAAAATAATATTAAAAAAGAAAGGGTGTGGCCCAAAAATTAATAATATAAAAAAGACATTTATTATAAACGAAAGTGGGGTGGTTGCACCGAAAAAAAGAATTTAAACTGATTTGTAAGTTAGTAACATTATTAAACTGCTGAATCAGCATAAACAAAAACTTAATTCATAAGTAGTGGAAGAAAGATATCCTTTAGGCCTATGAAAGATACTTGAATCCATTGCTGATAATTTAAAAAATATTAAATAAATTAAAGTTACCCGTACCAAATTAAACCTTAAGAGTTTAATATCGGAGTCATGAGACAATACTATTTATGAGCGGGAAATTAGTTAGGAGAGAGTTATTGAAAGAAAATTTAACAAAAGATAGAAGCTAATACCATCGGGATTAATATATGGGAATTAGCTTCTATTTTTTTTTTGCGTTTTTATAGAATCCTGAACTAATATGGTCAATAATTCGTATATAAAAGTGATATTGGAATAAAAGATTAAAAGATGTATAATAATATTAAAATAAGCCTTAGAGGAGGTAAAAAATGAAAAAACTTTTGTTGATTATTAGTTTGATTTTTTCACTTGCATTTTTAAGCAGTTGTTCAAATAAAAATGTTGTTAAGCCTACCGAAGAAAGTAAAACTCCAATAGGAACTAAAACTCCAATAACTAAGTCTCCAATAACTATTAAGGACTATTTTTCTTTTAGTGAAAACTCCAAATATGTGTATGAAGGAAAAGGAAATGAATATGCCTCTTATAATGTTTTAGTAGATTATTTAACTGAAGACCGTGTTCAACTAAGAACTAATAATGGTGGTACAGAAGTAGTTAAGGTGCTAGAGAACAAAGATGGTAAGTTGACTATGCTGCTATCTAGAGCTGAATGTTATTATAGAGAAAATTTTACTCAAAGTCCTAGTAATAAAGAAGAAATTTTGTTGAAAGAGCCACTAGTAAAAGGAACCACTTGGACACTTTCTGACAATAGAAAAAGATATATATCAAATGTAGATGTTGAGGTAACTACGCCTTTGGGTAAATATAAAACTCTAGAAGTTACTACAGAGAATAAAGAAGATAAGACCTTAGACTATTACGCAGCAAAAGTGGGGTTGGTAAAAACAGTATTTGTTACGAAAGGTGATGAAATTTCCTCTTCTTTAAGTAAAATAAATAAAAATACTCCGCTAACTCAAGGGGTAAAATTTTATTATCCAAATGCAAATGATGAAAAGTTATATTTCGTAAACAAACAGCTATCCTTCAATACAAACGATATAACTAAAATCATTTTTGAAAAAGCTTTTAAAGATTTACCTAAAGGAGATTTTGGTAAAGTCCTTGGGCCGAGTGTTAAAATAAAAAGTCTTTATTTGAACAAGGATAATACAGTTTATGTAGATTTCACAAAAGAACTTGTTGGCGAAATGAATGCAGGCTCCGGCTATGAAGGATTGATTTTACAGTGTATTACAAATACACTTGGTGCATATTACGGGGTAGATAAAGTGTATATAACCATAGAAAACAGTCCTTACTCTTCAGGACATATAATGATGAAAAAAGGTGAGGCATTTACAGTAAATTATAAAAATAGTGTTGAACTAAAATAAAGCATAATATAGGGTTTGAAAATGAATTATGTTTTTCTAGTAGCCAGTTTATAGTTTTTTATATAAGTTGGCTACTTATTTATTGACCTAAGGTAAAAATTCTAGCATAATTATTCAAATGATAATAAGAATATATAAATGGGGGGCTAATAAAGTTGAAGTGTTTTGATACCTATAAAGGATTACCTAAAAGCATCTATATTATATTTTTAGCGCAAGTCACCAATCGGTTTGGTGATTTTGTAGTACCATTTCTAACTTTATTTTTAGTTAAGAAAATGGGACTTAATTATGAGAGTGCAGGATTTGCGGTTATGCTTACCTCCTTATCATCAATACCAGGCTCTTTTGCAGGAGGGAAAATTGCAGATCATATTGGACGAAAAAAATCTTATGCTATTTTTCAAATGACTGCTGGGATTTTTCTGTTCTTTTGTGTGTTCGTTAGTGAACCCAAAATTATTATTGCACTTGTTTGTATATCCTCATTTTTTAATGGAGGAGTTCGTCCAATTATGTCAGCGATTATAACAGACGTGTTGCCTGCTGAAAAAAGACAAATTGGATTTTCAATATCATATTTGGGAATAAACTTAGGAGCAGCAATCGGACCACTTGCAGCTGGATTTTTATTTAGGCATTATATACCGCTTATTTTTATAGGTGATGCAATTACTTCACTTATAGCTGTAATTCTAGTAGTATTAAATATAAAAGAAACCTTACCAGATTACAATAACGGCGAATGTATCAGAAATGAAGAAAAAAGTGAAGGAGGTAATGTTTTTACAGTTTTATTAAAACGTCCTAAAATTCTCATTTTCCTTATCATTAATATTTTTCTAAGCTTTACATATACTCAAAATGTTTTTTCACTACCTATAATGTTAGACCATATTTTTGGAAGCAGTGGCGCAACAAATTATGGCATTCTTATAAGCTTTAATGCAATAACAGTTCTTGTTATGACTATGTTTATAACTAATAAAATACGGAAGTGGCATCCATTGAGTGCTATAGCTATGTCTGGAATTCTATATGCTATTGGCTTTGGAATGATTACATTTATCCATTCAATGTCATTTTTTATAATATCAACGCTTATATGGACAATCGGAGAAATTATGATTGTGACGAATTTTGGAGTTTACATAGCAAACAATACCCCTCAAAATTTTAGAGCAAGATTTAATGCAGTTACATCATTAAGTTGGGCAATAGGAGCGGCGCTTGGAACGTCACTTATGGGCCAATATATGGACAGTTTAGGAGTTCAAGCCGTGTGGCCACTGGTATTCTTTTTAGCATTGTTTGGAGCAGCAGGAATGTATGTTCTTAAGATTAAGACAGAAAAAAATATAAAAGCTATAGTGTTAAGTAATAAGATTAGTAATGATGTTTAGTACTTTATTAAGTCAATTGCCAACTACCCTAATGGGGTAGTGACTTGTGAGTGAAAATTCATAAGTCAGTTGAATAGCCTAAGTATTAAATTACTACATTATCTAAGAATATATAGGTACTTCAAGATACTTCACTAGTCTTGAACACTACGAAGCCGACTAAATATTTCTGATGGCAGGAAAAGTGGGAGCTGTCAAAACCTTAGATAATATTGGCGAAGTGAACCAACTCTGAAAGGAGGTAGACTTTATGGTAGTCTACGTATTAAACAAAGAAGGAAAAGCATTAATGCCTACTACACCTAGAAAAGCTAGGTTGCTACTAAAAAAAGGCAAAGCAAAAGTTATAAGGGTTAAACCATTTACAATCCAATTAATTTTTGGTAGTAGTGGATACAAACAAGATATTATTCTTGGAGTAGATTCGGGATACCTTAATGTTGGATTTTCAGCAACAACCGAAAAAAGAATTGATTGTTGGTGAGATTAAATTATTACAAGGAATTAAACAAAGATTATTTGATAGAGCAATATATATAGGAATAAGACGTTCAAGATTAAGACATAGGAAAATGAGATGGAGCAATAGAACTAAGTCAAAACCTAAAGGCTGGTTAGCTCCTAGCCTACAACACAAATTAGATAGTCATATTAGATTCATTGATAGTCTATATAAGATATTGCCTATTACTAAATGTATTGTAGAGGTTGCTAATTTTGACATCCAAAAGATGAAAGATGACACCACTCGTGGAGCTTCATATCAACAAGGCGATATGATGGGATTTTGGAATGCTCGTGAATATGTACTTCATAGAGATAATCATAAGTGTCAAAATCCTAATTGCAAAAACAAAGTTAAGTGGCAAAGATTTAGATAATGGCAGAAGAACTAGAAACAAAAATTTAAACTCTGAAAATTTACATCAATATAGAGGACAAAAGTTATCTAAAGGGCGAAGAAGAATAAGAACTAAAAGATACTTTTATCAGCCGAATGATTTGGTTAAATATGAAGACGAAATATTTACAGTTAAAGGAACACAAAATAATGGGGCATATGTAGCTTTAAAAGAAATTAAAAAAGTACCTAGAGTTGAACTATTAAAATCTTATAAGTTTCAAAGAGGATTTGTGTATGGATTATGTTAGTCAAAATCATAGTAAACATTTATTGATGGTACACTTAATATTTGTTTGCAAATATCGTAAGAAATTATTAGTAAGATATGGCGAAGAATTTTTCGGAAAATATATTCAAAGTCAGGGAAAGACACAAGGTTTACATCCACTACCCTAAAGGGATAGTGGGTTTACGCCCAAGGTTATAAATGAGTAGCAAATAAGCATGTTTTAACAAAATAATTAGTCGAAATAAATGTTTAAAGAAATTATGAGAATATTCAAAAAAAAGTCTTTACAAGCTTGGTTTATTATATTATAATAAAGCCAAGAAGAATTTAATTCTTCCCGCAAATCCTAATTCATTAATCTAAGTTACAAATTAGTTTTTTATGTAAGAAGTTAGTTTATGATTTAAGAAGTATCAGGGTTTGAAAAGGTTAAGTTTTAAAATTCATGATTTAAGATTTAAGATTTAAGATTAAGTTTATAGGTTATAGGTTATAGGTTATAGGTTATAGGTTATAGGTTATAGGTTATATGTTATATGTTATATGTTATATGTTATATGTTATATGTTAAAGGTTATATGTTAAAGGTTAAAGGTTAAAGGTTAAAATATTAAAAGATTCAATTTTTAAGATTTAGTAAAAAAATATGTTAGATCAATTGTTTTAATTATGGTCAATGAAAAATAAAATGAATTAAGATTAATGTAATTGGAACAACTGCAATAGAAGGGAAAGTTTATTATTACAGAATTAGGAAATACATTTAAAAATGAATTAGGGTTTGCTTAGCAGTCAATTTATATTTATATATATAAATTGACTGTTATAATTTTTTGAAGAAATATTGACAACGGCTAAAGCGCTAATCACACAACAAAGCCAAAGGAAACCATTTACATTGCAAAAATTCTGATAATCGGTTATACTTATTGTAGTAATAAATAATAAATGGCAAAGATATGAGCCGCGTTATTATAAAGTGTTATGCTTTATTTTGATGTGGTTTTTTTTATGTATTAAATTGTAAACGGTTAAATATAATTAATTAAAAAAAAGGAGTTTTTCACAATGGCTAAATATATAATGGCGCTAGATCAAGGGACAACAAGTTCAAGATGTATACTATTCGATAAAAAGGGACTTATTGTAACCTCAGCACAAAAGGAATTTACTCAAATTTTTCCAAAAGCAGCTTGGGTAGAACATGACCCAATGGAAATATGGTCAAGTCAAATTAGTGTTGCAACAGAAGCAATGGCTAAAGTTAATGCAACGGCTAGTGATATAGCAGCAATAGGTATTACAAATCAAAGAGAAACAACAGTGGTTTGGGATAAAAGAACAGGGGTTCCAGTATATAATGCAATTGTATGGCAATGTAGAAGAACAGCTGAAACTTGTGATGAATTAACAGAAAAAGGCTTTGATAAGGTAATTAGAGCTAAAACTGGATTAATTTTAGATGCTTATTTTTCTGGAACAAAAATAAAATGGATATTAGACAATGTAGAAGGCGCTAGAGCAAAAGCAGAAGCAGGCAATTTATTGTTTGGTAACATAGATACATGGCTAATTTGGAATTTAACAAAAGGAAAAACATATGTAACAGACTATTCAAATGCTTCAAGAACATTATTATTCAATATCCATGAACTGAAATGGGATGAAGAAATTTTAGAAACATTAAATATACCAAAATCAATGCTTCCAGAAGTTAAACCTTCAAGTTGTGTTTATGGACACACAGAAATTTCATTGTTTGGAGGAGAAATTCCCATCGCTGGAGCGGCTGGAGACCAACAAGCAGCCTTGTTTGGACAAACCTGCTATGCACCAGGAACAGCTAAAAACACTTATGGTACAGGATGCTTTATGCTTATGAATACTGGAGACAAAGCAATTGAATCCACCCAGGGGTTACTTACTACTATTGCATGGGGAATAGATGGCAAGGTAGAGTATGCACTCGAAGGTAGTGTATTTATAGCTGGAGCTGCTATACAATGGTTAAGAGATGAGCTTAGAATGATTGACAATGCTTCTGATTGTGAAGAATATGCTAATGCAGTAGAAGATACGAATGGAGTGTATGTTGTTCCTGCATTTGTTGGACTTGGAGCACCCTATTGGGATCCGTATGCGAGAGGAACAATAGTTGGGCTTACAAGAGGAGCGAAAAAAGAGCATTTGATAAGAGCGACTCTCGAAGCGCTTGCTTACCAAACACATGATGTTTTAAAAGCAATGCAAGAAGATTCTGGGATTACACTTACAGAACTTAAAGTAGATGGGGGAGCTTGCATGAATAATTTCTTAATGCAGTTTCAATCTGATATTTTAAACGTTCAAGTAGATAGACCAGTAGTTACAGAAACTACAGCACTCGGTGCGGCTTATCTTGCAGGACTTGCAGTAGGATATTGGAAGAGCAGAGAAGAGGTATCAGAACATTGGGCAATATCAAGAAGTTTTAAACCATCTATGACAGAGGAAAAAAGAAAAGAATTACTTCATGGTTGGCATATAGCTGTTAAGAGATCAGGTATAAAGCTTGAATAGGGTGGGATAAAAAATACCCACAAGAACTGTCATCCTCTCATCGTTTACTAATTATATAATATGATAAATTGTGCATAAAATACAATAGTTTTTCAAAAAATAAGTAATTAAGTTGAATTAATCCTAAAGGAGGAAAATGAAATGGAAAAGAAAATGGTGCCAGTTGGATTATCAAACAGACACATACATTTAAGTGTGGAGCATTTAAATCTTTTATTTGGAGAAGGTTATGAATTAAAGAAATCCAAAGACTTATCTCAGCCAGGACAATATGCTGCAGAAGAAAAGGTTGATGTTGTTGGAACAAAGGGAACATTAAAGGGGGTTAGAATACTAGGACCAGTCAGAAAAGAAACACAAATCGAAATTTCTTTAGCTGATGGTTTTGTTTTAGGCATTAATCCACCAGTTAGAGATTCAGGAGATTTAATTGATAGTCCAGGGGTAAAGGTTATTGGGCCTAATGGAGAGATTATAATAGAAAAAGGTGTAATTGTAGCTGCTAGACATATCCATATGCATACTTCTGATGCAGAGAACTTTGGGGTTTTTGACAAGGAAGTTGTTAGCGTTAAGGTTGAAGGTAAAAGAGGCTTAGTATTTGATAATGTTTTAATTAGAGTTAATAAAGAATATGCTCTTGAAATGCATGTTGACATAGAAGAAGGTAATGCAGCAGGACTTAAGAATGGACTAACGGTAGAATTATTAAAGTAGAAAATAAGCTTAAACATAGAAACAAAAGGAAAGCTATCAGAAATTGAAACTGCTAGCTTTCCTTTTTCATTAATAAATCTTGAAAGTTTCATAGAAATAGTACTTCTCTAATGTACCCCCATATGGTATAATTCAAAGTAATTATAGTATAATTTGAACAAATACGAGGGGGCATTTCAATGAGTAAAAAATTAAAGGCTAAAAATAGGATTTATTTAATAGTTGCCATTATTTTGGTAGGAACATTTTCAGGTTGTAGCAATAAGATCGTTGATACTAATAAAGAGGTTTCAACTGTGAAAAAGAAGGCTAGCTTCAGCAATATAACTCCAGAAGAAGCAAAGAAAAGGCTTGATAGTGAAAAAGACATTATACTTTTAGATGTAAGAACTAAAGAAGAGTATCAAACCGGCCACATAAAAGATTCTATATTAATGCCTGTAGATACACTTAAGGATGAGTCAGTAAAAAGTCTAGTGGATAAGGAGGCAACTATATTTGTATATTGTAGAAGTGGAAATAGAAGTGTTACTGCAGCTAATATACTAATAGAACAAGGATATAAAAATGTATTTAATTTAGGGGGGATAAATAATTGGCCCTATGAGGTTGTAAAATAGCTTTTATCAGAATAATAAAATAAAAAATCTATTACACAAAGGAAGGGATAAAATGCATAAGTTTAATATTAAAAATATAGAAAAATTAGATAATCCAGAAAGAAGAAGGACCATGCCACCAGAAGAAACACTTTTAAAATTCAAAGTGGAGGATAATGGTACATTTTTAGATGTAGGATGTGGCATAGGATATTTTACGGTGCCAGCTTCAAAGCTCCTTAAAAATAACAAAGTAATTGGTATAGATATAGTTCCGGAAATTTTAGATTTTGCCAAGGAAAAAGCAGAGGGCATTAATAACATAGAATTTAGAACCAGTGAAGAATATACTTTCCCAGTACAAAGTGATTCAGTTAAATATGTACTTATTAGCAATGTTATTCACGAAGTTGAGGATGTAGCAAGATACTTTGATGAAGTTAAAAGAGTATTAAAAGACGATGGCTACTTTTTGATAATAGACTGGGTTAAAACAAAAATGGAGGTGGGTCCTCCCATTCAAGATAGAATATCTGTGGATGAGATGATGCAATTATGTAGCAGTGCAGGATTTAAAGCAATAGATACTATAGATGTATCACCTACTCAATATGGCTTAAGATTAGAAAAGCAAAAGTAAGTAAAAAAGTTAAGGCGGGATTATCCCACCTTAACTTCTATTTATTTACTAGTACCTTTATTTGCTTTTGATTGAGCATTTAATTTTTTTGTTTCTTCTAAAGCAGTACTATCAGTGCTGCTACTCATATTAGTCATGTTAGCTGCACTGTTCATACCATAATTTGAAGCATTACCAGTACCTGAATTTGAAGCTGATTGATTATTTAATTGTTTTGTTTCTTCTAAAGAAGAAGGATCACTAGTACTACTAGTCATACCATAATTTGAAGCATTACCAGTACCTGAATTTGAAGCTGATTGATTATTTAATTGTTTTGTTTCTTCTAAAGAAGAAGGATCACTAGTACTACTAGTCATACCATAATTTGAAGCATTACCAGTACCTGAATTTGAAGCTGATTGATTATTTAATTGTTTTGTTTCTTCTAAAGAAGAAGGATCACTAGTACTATTAGTCATACCAGAGTTTGAAGCACCACTATTCCCCTTATTAGTTACGGATTGACTATTTAATTTTTTTGTTTCTTCTAAATTATTATTATTCATAATTTTCTCCCTTCAAATATAAAATTTACACTGATATATTCAGTGCCTTTTATAGTTTAACCATTATATTATAAAATATAGATGGAAAAATGAGGATAAATATAATTTAAAATTTTATATTAAAATTACTCCTATGATTTTAAAAAAAAATTATTATTTGTCTATAATAATATGTTATGTTATTATTAATCGATGAGATAAAATAACTAAACATATGATTAGTTATGTTGTATCACAGTTTATAAAAGTGAATAACCGAGCACAGGGGAGTTGGATAAGCCAACTGAGAGCAAGAACTGTAATTCTTTGACCCTAATAACCTGAACTGGATAATGCCAGCGTAGGAAGTTGTTTAATGGTGTATTATATATGTATTATATATTTTTATATAGCATGGTAATTTAAACACAAATCCTATGGGTTTGTGTTTTTTGTTGTGCGTAAAAATAACGAAGGAGGAATTTTAAATGAAAAAAGTTTTAACTATAGCAGGTTCTGACAGTTGCGGAGGAGCAGGCATACAAGCAGATTTAAAAAGTTTTAGTGCCAATGGCGTATATGGAATGAGTGTTATCACAGCGGTAACAGCACAGAATACCATGGGGGTTTTTGCAGTTCAAGACTTAGACCGGTCAATTATCGAGGCGCAAATTGATGCTATTTTTACAGATATAATTGTAGATGCAGTTAAAATTGGTATGGTATCCACGATTTCAACTATTGATGCCATAAGTGAGAAACTAGAACAATACAAGCCTAAAAACATAGTATTAGATCCTGTTATGATTTCAAAAAGTGGTTATTCTCTGTTAAAGCCAGAGTCAAAAACGGCTTTAATTAAAAAACTAATTCCCTTAGCATCACTTATTACACCTAATGTTCCAGAGGCTGAGGAAATTCTTTGCGAAGTTGACTCAGATATTACCAGTATTGAAACAGTAGAACAAATGGAAATGGCAGCAAAAGAAATATACAAGTTAGGGTGCAAAAATGTGCTTTTAAAGGGTGGCCATATGCAAGGAGAAGCCATAGATGTGTTTTATGATGGAAGTGAAATTATACATTTTTCTTCAGAAAGAATACATACAAAAAATACTCATGGAACGGGATGTACATTATCTTCTGCCATAGCTGCAAATTTGGCACTGGGTTTTAGTATGAAGGATGCAATAAAAATTTCAAAGGATTACATAACAACGGCTATAGTGCATTCCTTAGATATAGGGCATGGTGTTGGACCTACCAATCACTTTTATGAACTATATAAGAAAGCAGGTATAGAAAATGATTAATGATAATGAAAAATTAGGGTTTTGGACCTTTGCATTTTTATGGTTTGGAGCTGCAGTTTCTATTGCTGAAATTCTTACGGGAGGATTAATAGCACCCTTAGGATTTAAAATAGGTTTAATAGTAATTTTACTAGGTCACTTAATAGGTACAGGAATATTGATTTTAGGGGGTATAATTGGTACTAGAGAAAAAATTCCAGCCATAACTTCTACTAGTATTTCTTTTGGAGTATATGGTAGTTATTTATTTTCAATTTTAAATATACTTCAGCTAATTGGCTGGACAGCAGTTATGATTAAAGCTGCAGCGAGTTCAGTAAACACAATAACACAAAGTTTATGGAGTTATAATAATATTTTAGTATGTAGTATACTAATTGGAATACTAACAATATTATGGCTTTATTTTGGCAATGCAGGTATGAAAAAATTAAATATTACAGCAGTATTTTTGCTTTTTATACTTACCTTGGTACTCGGATCAATTATTTTCAAGGATAAAACCTTACTTACCAAAGCAAGTAGCGCTGGTATTTCCTTTGGAGGAGCTTTAGAACTGAGTATAATTATGCCTCTTTCTTGGCTGCCTTTAATTGCAGATTATACTAGGTTTGCAAAAAGTGAAAAGGGAGGAGCCTATGGAAGCTTTATAGGCTATTTTTTAGGAAGTTCATGGATGTTTATTATAGGTCTAGGGGCTGCTATAGTTTCAAATAATGCAGATCCCTCAGCTATGATGCTTGCTGCAAATTTAGGAATTACTGCTTTAGGAATAGTAGTGCTTTCTACAGTCACTACTACATTTTTAGATGTGTATTCAGCAGGAGTTTCTTTTTTAAATATCATGCCAAAGCTCAGTCAAAAGAGAGTGGGTATTGTTATGACTATTATCGGAACCCTGATGGCTATAATACTTCCTATAGATAATTATCAGGGCTTTTTATATGCCATAGGATCAGTATTTGCACCATTATTTGCAATATTAATTACTGATTATTTTATAATAAAGAAAAATACAAAGCTACAAGATAATATACTTATAAATTGGGGAGCAATCATTGTATGGCTTATAGGAATAGTACTTTATTATATTTTTATTAAAAAAGATTTACTACTGGGAGCTACAGTACCAGTTATGATTATTACAGGATTTATATATGCAATAAGTTGGAGGGTGACATCTAAATGGAAATTAATAAGAAAATCATAGAATTATTAAAGCGTGTAAAAGAAAAAAATCCCTTGGTACATCATATAACAAATTATGTTACAGTTAATGATTGTGCTAATATTACCCTTGCTATTGGTGGGTCACCAGTTATGGCAGAGGATATTAATGAAGTTCGTGATATGGTATCCTTAGCCTCTTCACTTGTTATAAATATAGGAACCTTAAACAGTAAAAGTGTTCAATCTATGCTTGTGGCAGGAAAAAGAGCAAATAAATTAAAAATTCCTGTTATTCTGGATCCTGTTGGAGCAGGGGCAACATCCTATAGAACAGATACGGCTAAAAGGATTTTAAGCGAAGTAAAACTCGCGGTTATTAGAGGGAATTTATCGGAAATAAAAACACTCTATGGCGTTGATTCTAAAACAAAAGGTGTAGATTCTAGTGACAGTATTTCTGCAAATGGCAGTGAGCTTAAAGAGGAAAAAGAAATGGCAAAAGCACTTGCGAGTAAATTTAATACCGTAGTAGCTATAACTGGTGCGGTAGACATAATAACTGATGGGAAAACTCTTTACTGCGTTGAAAATGGCCATAAAATAATGGCTAAAGTTACGGGCACAGGATGCATGTGCACTTCACTTATTGGTTGTTATTTAGGGGCAGGAGATAATAAGTTATTAGCAGCACTCGCAGGGGTTGTTTCTATGGGTATTGCAGGAGAATTAGCCTATGAAGGCTTAGAAAAAAATAATAGTGGCACAGGAACATTAAAAGTAAAAATACTAGATGCTATTTATAATTTATCTAAAACCGAAATAATAGAAAGGAGCAATATAAATGAAGAATAATGTTGATTACAGTCTTTATCTTGTTACAGATAGGGATATACTCGTGGATACAGATATATATACTGACGTTGAGGAAGCAATAAAAGGTGGAGTTACATTAGTCCAGATTAGAGAAAAGAAAGTAGGTACTTTAGAATTTTATAATCTTGCAGTAAAAATAAAAATCATTACAGATAAATATAAAATTCCACTAATAATTAATGACAGACTTGATATTGCCCAGGCAATAGATGCTGCAGGTGTCCACCTGGGTCAAAATGATATGCCAGCAGATATTGCGCGTCGTATATTAGGAGAAAATAAAATAATAGGGGTATCTACTACAACCCTGGAAGAGGCCCAAAAGGCAGAAAGACAAGGAGCGGATTATGTAGGGGTGGGGGCTATGTTCCCTACAACTAGTAAAGATGATGCAAGTGCAGTTTCTGTAAAATGTTTAAAAGAAATAAAAGAAGGCATATCTATCCCTGTAGTTGCTATAGGTGGAATCAATGAAAAAAATGTAGCACTATTAAAACCAGCAAATATTGATGGTATAGCAGTAATTTCAGCTATACTTGGTAGAGAATCTGTAAAAATAGCAGCAGAAAAACTAGAGGCTTTAATCAAATTATAAAATCTTAATATTTAGAAAATTGAAATAGTTCTTGTAATTGTTGGGAAAGTAAATTATAATTTACTTATAATTAAATTTAATAAATACTCCTTTGTTTATAAAATGTATCAAAACATTAACGTAACTTAGGCCCATTATGATTAATAATCACATTGGGCTTTTTTTATAATGTTTTTATAATTTAATAATATAAGGAGCTTAAAGTAATAATGAAATCATAAGGGGTGTAAAAATATGATAATTGAAGGTAAAGTTTTAATCGCACAAGGTGGAGGACCAACTGCTGTTATCAATCAATCTTTAGTGGGAGCGGTGCTAGAAGCTAGAAAATTTTCACAAGTAACAAAAGTCTATGGTGCTATAAATGGAGTAAATGGAATAGTTAATGAAAATTTCCATGATTTAAGCCGTGAGACAACTCATAACCTAGAACAGGTGGCCATGACTCCATCCTCAGCACTTTTATCTACAAGAGACAAGCCAGATGAAGAATATTGTAAAGAAATATTTAGGGTGCTTAAAGCTCATGAAATAAGATATTTCTTTTATATTGGAGGAAATGATTCATCAGATGCAGTTAGAATAGTAAATCAGCAAGCTAAAATTGCAAATTACGAGCTTCGCGCAATTCATATACCAAAAACTATAGACAATGATCTTATGATTAATGACCATACTCCTGGATATGGATCTGCAGCTAAATATATAACAAATGCATTTATTGGAATCAATCTTGACAACAGAGCATTACCAGGGGTATATATAGGGGTAGTAATGGGACGTAATGCAGGGTTCTTAGCAGGAGCAGCTGCCTTAGCTAAAAAGTATGAAGATGATGGCCCACATTTAATATATGTGCCTGAAAGAGTTTTTAAAATAGATCAATTTTTAGTTGATGTAAAAAATGTTTATGATAAATATGGAAGATGTGTAATAGCTGTTTCAGAAGGTATTGTAGATGAAAAAGGTCAACCAATTATTTCAAGTCTTATGGAAAAAGTAGAAAAAGATGAACATGGAAATATACAATTATCAGGATCAGGAGCATTAGGTGACCTTTTAGGTAACTACATTAAACATAATCTAAATATTAAAAGAGTTAGAACGGATACATTTGGCTATTCTCAAAGATGTTTTATGGGCTGTGTCTCAGATGTAGATAGAAATGAAGCTAGAGAAGTAGGAGAAAAAGCTGCACAGTTTGCACTTTGGGATAATGTTGATGGTTCAATTACTATTCATAGAACAGGTCATTACTCAGTAGATTATAGACTTACTCAATTAGACCTCGTAGCAGGCAAGACAAAGGTAATGCCTGATAATTTTATTAATAGTGCATGCAATAATGTAACTGAAGCCTTCTTAAATTACGCTAGGCCGCTATTAGGTTCAGACATGCATTATGCACATAGACTTAGAGCATCTAAAGTAGAAAAAATTCTAAATAAATAGAGTAAGGTATTTTAACTGCTTATAAAAATAAGTAAATACTTTAATATAATGGGAGTGATATTTACAATGACTACTGAAGGGACTGTATTATCACAGAATTTATCACCAAACAAAGCAGATAAGTTATTCTATTCAAATATTCCAGAATTAAAGGACGAAATGCTAATTGCGAAAAACTGGATAAAATCAAGTGACCTGAGTAAAGTAATTATGAATGATGAGGAGATTGAAGAATACAATAAAAAAAATGAAGAAAATGCATCACCGATTGTGGACTTAGAAAATTATTGCGATTGCTTTAATAAAGAGGAAATAATAGTCAAACTAAATACTATTAGTTGTCCACCAAAATCTGATAGATACAATGAGGATGGAAAAATAGTAAGGAACGAATATTATAATAAGTTAATAGAGAATTGTAATACTTGCGGATTAATGGACTCAAACAATGTATTATATGGAATAACCCTTAGAAGGACTGTCATGAGGACATTTCCAACCTATGATGCAGTATTTAAAGTTGGAGATAACTACGAATTTGACAGATTTCAAGAGACCTCTGTTTATCCTGTTGAACCACTTTTAATTCTTCATAAAAGTTTAGATAATAAGTGGTATTTGGCGCAGATGTACAACTATTTAGCTTGGATACCTGAAAAAGATGTGGCGATTTGTAATAAAGAAGAGCTTTTTAATTATCTTAAAACAGAAGATTTTATAGTTACAACAGGTAAAAGAGTATTTACTAATTATAATCCCTTAAATGAGCAATTATCAGAAGTGAAATTTGATATGGGGATTAGAATACCACTAGCCAGTATTAATGAAATAGAAGAAGATATTTATGGCCAAAATCCTACAGGTAATTATGTGGTTAAATTTCCAACAAGAGATAGTAGTGGTAATGTAGAATTCAAACTTGCTTTAATTGCAAGGAATGAGGAGGTTTCACAAGGATATTTAGCTTATACTAGAGAAAATATCCTTGTTCATACCTTTAAATTCTTAGGGGAAAGATATGGTTGGGGTGGAATGTTCAATTCTAGAGATTGTGCAAGCTTTATAATGGATGTTTATAGAACTATGGGTATAAAGCTTCCTAGAAATTCAGAAGAGCAGGGTGAACTTGCAGTTGGTAATTTCTATGAAATGCCAGAACACATGACTATAGAAGAAAGAGAAAAGCTATTGGATAGATTGAATCCTGGAACACCAATTTATATGGATGGACATGCCATGCTTTATATAGGCACAGAAGATGGAAAACCTTATATTATTCATGATTTTTCTGGTTTTTATAAACCACAGCAGCATGGAAATGCAAAATATTATAAAGTCCGAGAAGTAATGGTATCTCCTTTAGAAATCGGATTATCAGAGGATGGTAAAACATATATTGAAGGATTATATGGAGCAAGAGACTTTGTTTTTGTGCAATAACAAGTTTAGGCAATGAAAACAAATAACAAGTCAAAATACATTAGCATTTTGACTTGTTATTGTTTATTTTTTAGAATTAGCAATTATATGATCTTTAACCTTGTTGAAAGCATAATCTAGTGAGGAATCTAAATTATTATTATTCTTTCCTCCACCTTGTGCAGAGAGGTCACTTCCACCACCTTTTCCATCTATAAGGGTTATGGCATCCTTAAGAAGGGAGTTCATGCTAATCATTTTTAAATCCTTTGAGCACATGAATAAAAGGTTTGCCTTATCAACTGACTTTACTCCAAATAAAACTATAACCTTTGATGCGGATACTAATTTTGTTGCTAAGGTATTAGTGTATTTTAAATCACCATTATCATAAATGTATTTAAGCACTCTAACATCATCTATTCGTTGAGCAGAAGTTAACATGTTTTGAACTTCATATTCTGCTACCTCTGCCTTTAATGCTCTTTTTTCAGTAAGTGCCTTGTTAAGTTCACCAGAAAGTCTTTCCACTTCCGGTAAAACGGTAGCATTATTGCAACATAAAAGTTTAGACATTTTTTCCATGGCTTCATGTTTTGAAACATAATCAGAAACTGCCCTTGAACCGCATATAAATTCAATTCTTAGGCCATTCTTATATTTTTCAAATTTGATAACTTTAATTAATTGCACTTCTATAGTTGAACGAGGATGTATGCCACAACAAGGATTCACATCAATATCACCTATCTTAACTATTCTGATTTTTTCTCCAGCCTTTACCGGTATTTTTTTTACAGATAACTTCTTTAGTTCCGAGTTTGTTGGATAAAGTACTTCTACGTTAATATTATCTAAAACTATTTCATTAGCTTTTTTTTCAGCAGCTTTAATATCATCACTTAAAATAATTTTATCAATATCAATTGTTGTAGAATGCATGCCAAGATGAAAACCAATGGTAGGAGCATTAAATAAATCAGAAATACAAGCAGAAAGTATGTGTTGTCCTAGGTGCTGTTGCATATAGTCGTACCGTATGTTCCAGTCTATGCTACATTTAACCTTGTGAATTTTTAATGGCTTCACAGCCACAACATGATATATTTTTTCATCTATCTCATAGACATAGGTTACTGTAGCACCATTTATATATCCAGTATCACTTGGCTGACCACCACCCTCAGGGTAAAAGCAGGTTTTATCCAGTTCAACATGAAACTCTTTTTCTTTTTCTATTACATTTATTATTTCAGCTGTAAATTCTGTTTGATACGGATTTTCATAATACAACTTTTCCAAAGTTAAGCATCTCCTTTTAATATCCGGTGTGCCACAAAATACATAATATATTTTTATCATTGTGAAGATTAAAATTATTTATAAAAAATCAAGTCTAAAATAGTATTTAATTGTAATACCTTCTTTGGTTTAATCTAATTGTACCATAAAAATATCAGGGTACAAAAAATATTATAGGTCAACTATTAAGACTGTGAAGATTATTGTAGGTATACAGGAATGCTAATTGTGAAACAATATGCTTAAGTACATAAATACAATTTAAAAACTTAATTTTAATTTAAATAATATAGTACAATAATATTAATTAGGTAGGGGATATAAGATGAATTTGCAATATGTTCAAGGTGAACCTTTGTTTACAAATATAAATAAAATATCAAAGCAGTATGCATATTTAACAAAAAACATAGAAACAGATGTAATAATAGTTGGTGGAGGAGTTACAGGAAGTATTTTAGGATACTACTTTTCTAAAAATAATATAAATAGTGTAATTTTAGAAAAAAATAGAATAGGGTATTGCAGTACAAGTGTTACAACTTCATTGCTTCAGTACGAACTTGATGATAATCTTAATGATTTAATTAAAGCCACAACCATGAAAGATGCAATAAGATCATATAAATTGGGACTTGAAGCATTAAGCGAGATAGATAGTTTTATAAGTGAGTATGGGAATAACTGTGGTTATAGAGTTAAAGACACCTTATTATATACTTCTAAAAAATTAGAGAAAAAAGAAATTTACGAAGAATATAGGCTAAGGTGCGAAAATGGATTTGACGTAGATTTTATAGAGGAGCGAAATAACCCTTTTAGTTTTGATCTAAAAGCCGGCGTTTATTGTAAAAATGGTGGAGCCCAATTTGATCCATATAAATACACTCAACAGTTATTAGAAGTTTCTTGCATTAATGGTCTTAAGGTTTATGAAAACACAGAAGTAATAAAGGTAAATTATGAAAATAATGGAGTGCTGGTGGAAACTTCCTATGGTTATAGTGTAAAGGGTAAAATAATTATTGTGGCTACTGGATATAATACAGAATTATTTAGTAAAAGAAATTTTGGAACTAAAACTACTACATTTAATGTAGCCACAAAACCCATTAGTAAATTTTCGGGATGGTACAATAGAGTACTTATTAGAGATAATGGTGATCCCTATAATTATTTGAGAACTACTGAAGAAAATAGAATAATAATAGGGGGAGAAGATATAAGTTTTCAAACAGATATATTTAATGAAAAAGCCGCAGTGGAAAAATACGATATTTTGGAGCAAAGATTAAAGGCCATGTTTAAAGATATTGTGGATATACAAGTGGAATATAAATATTGCGGTGCTTTTGCATCAACTAAAGATAATTTGGGATTCTTAGGTCCAGATCCAAATAACGATAAGTTGTGGTATTGCTTAGGCTATGGAGCAAACGGTATATTATTTGCAATACTAGGTGGAAAGATGCTAAGTGATTTATATCTAGGAAAAAACAATGAAGATTTAAGGTTATTTAAAGTAGACAGATTTGACAAGTAAAATGAGTAAGCTCATGGTAACTGTGAGCTTTTTTTATTACTTATGTTAGGGGCAGGCTTATGAACTGATTAAAATGGCACAAAAATTGCTGTAAAAAGTAGTAGATTAAAAGAAGATAAAATTTAGGGGGTAATTATTAATGAAAGGTTTAACTATGAAAGAACTAAATATAGGCGATAAAGATTCTTTTGAAAAAACTATAAGTGAATCTGATGTTTATCTTTATGCGGGAATAACCGGTGATTTAAATCCAGCTCATATAAACCAAAGAGATGCAGAAACATCAATGTTTAAAGGCAGAATTGCACATGGAATGTTAACAGCAGGTTTTATTTCTGCAGTATTAGGTATGAAATTGCCAGGACCAGGAACTATTTATTTAGGCCAGGATCTTAAATTTACAGCACCCGTTAGATTTGGTGATACAATAAAGGCTGAAGTTGAAGTTATAGAAATGAAAGAGGATAAGAATATTATTAAATTAAATACAATATGTACTAATCAAGATGGAGTTGTTGTTCTTAAAGGTGTTGCAACCGTTATGCCTCCAAAATAATCTAAATAATTATATTGATTTTATAAATTAATAAATAAAATAAATAAATAAAAATAATATAGCGAACATACAAAAGACCTTGCAAATATTGCAAGGTCTTTTGTATGTTTGGTTTAATAATAAAATCAGAATTACTAATATGTATATAAAGTTTACAAAAACCTATATAAGTATTAGTATATGTATATATAGGTGTAATTGCAAATGTTAACAATGTTAATAATTAATTAATATAGGAGATAATAATCGGAAGAATACTTGATACGGGGTGTAAGATGAATTTTGTTAAAAGGAACATAGATAATTTTGTAGAGGCCATTGAGCAACCAATAATGGCTTTAGACATTAATTGTAATATTTTTTCTATTAATAAATTGGCTGAAGAGCTTTTTGAAAAAGTATTTCAGGAACATGAGAGGGGAAAAATCAGGGAGATAATTTTTCTTAGTGAACTTCCTAAAATAATAAAAACTTGTAAGACTACAAAAAAGATTGAGATACAACTCGGGGAGAAAGCAATAAATGTAGAGATTTCCCCAATACAATTTGATGAAAATGAAAAGGGAGCACTAATTATATTCCCCCGCTCAAAAGAGTCTGATCTAGATAAAATACATTTAGATATCTTAGATACAATGTTAAATACAGCAAATGAATGGGTTGTGGTTGTGGATGATAAAGGAATTATAACCATGATGAGTAAAGCATATAAAGAGTTTGTAGGTATGGAAGATGTTGTAGGAAAACATGTTACTGAGGTCATTGAAAATACAAGGATGCATATTGTTGTGAAAACAGGTATCCAAGAAATTGGAGAAATACAAGAAATCCGTGGGAATAGAATGGTAGCTATGAGGATTCCCATAATCAAAGAAGGAAAAATTGTTGGTGCAGTAGGCAAGGTTATGTTTAAAGACATGAGTAATTTTTATTCTATAAGCAAAAAGCTTGTTAATCTTGAAAGGGAAATCGAATACTATAAAAATGAGCTTGGAAAAGAACGAAGATCAAAGTATTCATTCATAGATATTATTGGTAACTCACAGGAAATTCAAAAGGTGAAAGATATGGCTGCAAAAGTAGCTAAAACAGATTCAAATGTTCTTATATACGGGGAAAGTGGTACAGGAAAAGAACTCTTTGCTCATTCTATTCATAGTGCAAGTAAAAGATCAGCGGCACCCTTTATAAAAGTTAATTGCGCAGCAATACCTGCTCAATTATTAGAATCTGAATTATTTGGATATGAAGACGGTGCCTTTACTGGAGCTAAAAAAGGCGGAAAGAAAGGTAAATTTGAACTAGCAAACAATGGGACTATACTGCTTGATGAGATAGGATATATGCCTATGGATATGCAAGTAAAGCTTCTGAGAGTTATTCAAGAAAAAGAAATTGAGAGAGTAGGAGGAAATATTCTTAAGAATATTGATTTTAGAATAATAGCCGCTACTAATAAAAATTTAGAAGAAAGCATAAAGCTTGTAGAATTTAGAGAGGATTTATACTATAGACTTGATGTTATGAAAATAACAATTCCTCCTCTAAGGGAAAGAAGAGAAGATATAATTGATTTGTCTAATTCTCTAATGAAAAAGGTTGCGAGTAAGCTTGGTATATATGCAGAAGGAATTTCCAAAGAGGCTATGAATTATTTGTACAATTATAATTGGCCTGGAAATATAAGAGAACTTGAGAATGTAATTGAAAGAGCACTAAATCTTATGGATGCTGAATTATTTATAACTGCAGAACAGTTGCCAGATAGAATAACCCAAAACAAGAAAAAACACTTTGATAAAGGAACTAGCGACTTAAAAGAAATTATTGAGGTACTTGAAAAAGAAGTTATTGAAGAAAAGTTAAAAATAAATGGTGGAAATAAAAATAAGACAGCAAAACAATTGGGTATTAGTAGGGTTGGGTTATATAAGAAAATTGAAAAATATAATTTAGAGAAGTAAAGATTTTATTCATGTAAAAGTTTTAGCATTAAGAAAAATATATTTATGAATAGTAAGATACTTATGTCTTTTAGAGAGCTATGTATAGCAAACTAAAAGTTATAAGTATTTTTTTATTTTAGAAATTTGCATATAAAATATATATGTACAAAAAATGTACATCCTATAAAATCTGTATTCTAGGCACTTTATGGAAAAGTAATGAAATGTGTATATAAAATGAACATTCAGAATTAATACCTGTAATAATAAAAAGGGTTTTTAACGCAAATAAGGTCCATTAGTCTTTGAAAATAGTAGTTATTATATTAAATTAATATTGGCACATAAATTGCTATAAGATAAATATAGAAATAAGGAAATGAAAATTAATAAAGTAATCAAATTTTTCATTAGGAGGGTAGAGCATGAGTTCAAAGCTTAAAACATTAAAAGAAGCTATCGCAATGATAAAAGATAAGGATACAGTAGCTTTCGGAGGATTTGTGGGAAGTGGTCACCCTGAGGAGCTTTCCAAGGCAATAGAAGAGAACTTTATTGAGAAGAAAAAACCCGAAGGATTAACACTAGTATATGCAGCTGGTCAAGGTGATGGAAAAACAAAGGGTCTAAACCACCTAGGCCATGAGGGGCTAGTTTCAAAAATAATAGGTGGTCACTGGGGACTTGCGCCAAAACTTGCAAAACTAGCTCTTGAGAACAAAATTGAGGCTTATAATCTTCCTCAAGGTGTAATCTCTCACCTTTATAGAGATATTGCAGCAGGAAAACCGGGAACAATTACTCATGTAGGCTTAAAAACCTTTGTAGATCCTAGAATTGACGGAGGTAAGTTAAACGTTATCACTAAAAAAGATATAGTTAAGGTTATTGAGATTGAGGGTAAAGAATACTTGTTTTACAAAGCTTTCCCTATAAATGTGGCACTTATTAGAGCTACTTATGCTGATGATAGTGGAAATGCAACTATGGAAAAAGAAGCTGCAACACTAGATGGCCTTTCTATGGCACAAGCAGCTAAAAATTCTGGAGGGATTGTAATACTTCAGGTTGAAAGAATTGTAGCAAATGGTACTCTTGATCCAAGAAAGGTCAAGATTCCAGGAATACTTGTAGATGCTATTGTAATAGGAAAACCTGAAAATCATATGCAAACCTTCAATGAACAATACAACCCATCCTATAATGGGGAAATAAAAATGACAGTAAGTAATATTGAAAACTTAAAACTAGATGAAAGAAAAATAATTTCTAGAAGAGCAGCAATGGAGCTTATACCCTATGCCATTACTAACCTTGGAATAGGAATGCCTGAAGGAATATCCATGGTAGCAAATGAAGAGGGCATTGGTCATGAAATGAAACTTACTTTAGAATCCGGTCCAATAGGTGGAATTCCTGCAGGTGGATTAAGCTTTGGAGCTGCAATAAATCCAGAAAGCATAATAGATCAAAGTAATCAGTTCGATTTTTATGATGGAGGGGGCCTTGATATAGCATTTCTAGGACTTGCTCAATGTGATGAACGTGGGAATATTAATGTAAGTAAATTTGGGCCAAAGATTGCAGGCTGTGGTGGATTTATTAATATAACGCAGAATTCTAAAAAAGTTGTTTTCTGTGGTACTTTTACAGCAGGCGGTTTAAATATTGAAATAAATGACGGGAAATTAAACATACTACAGGAAGGTAAATCTAATAAATTCATTAAAAATGTTGAACAAATTACCTTTAGTGGCGAGTATGCTGTGGATGTGTCACAACCAGTATTATATATTACTGAAAGAGCTGTATTTAAACTTAGCAATAAAGGAGTAGTACTTATTGAAATTGCTCCAGGCGTTGATCTCGAAAAAGATATTATAGCTCATATGGGTTTCAAACCAATAATTTCACCAAATTTAGTTGTCATGGATGAAAGAATTTTTGGAGAAAAAAAGATGGAATTGAGATTTATACCTAAGTTTTAAGGTTGTTAAATTTTATTATAAAATAAATTAATACAAGGGGGAGAAAGTATTATGATAGGAGTTATCGGTATTATTATTTCATTAGGTTTATTAATATACTTAGCTTACAAAGGAATTTCAGTTCTTATCTTAGCACCAGTTTTAGCTTTATTAGCACTTTTGTTCCAAACTGGCCAAACACATGTTTTAGCTACCTACACTGAGGTATTTATGGTGAATTTTGCAAATTATGCAAAGACATATTTCCCAGTTTTCTTATTAGGTGCTATATTTGGTAAATTAATGGATGATTCAGGAGCTGCTAGAGCTATAGCTCATGCCATTAGTATTAAGTTAGGAAAAAGTAAAGCAATCCTTGCAGTAGTTTTATCATGTGCTATATTAACATATGGTGGAGTTTCATTATTTGTAGTTGCATTCGCAGTATATCCTATTGCAGCAGCATTGTTTAGAGAGGCAAATATTCCAAAAAGATTTATACCTGGTTCTATAGCACTTGGTGCATTTACATTTACTATGACCGCACTCCCAGGTACACCACAAATACAAAATGCTATTCCAATGCCTTACTTTGGAACAAATGCATATGCGGCACCAGTTATAGGGATTATTGGAGCAGCTGTAATGTTTGGTCTCGGTATGTTATGGCTTGAAAGAAGATCGAAAAAAGCTATGGCTGCAGGTGAAGGCTATGGTGATCATCCAGACGAAGGAATTAAAGAAGTTGACTTATCTAAATTACCTAAGCTTGCAGCAGCGATAACTCCAATAATTATAGTACTAGTTGGTAACTATCTTTTAGGCAAATATGTTTTTGCTACAATGGATGGATCATTTTTAAAAAGTTTCGGAACTACTTTAGCAAAAGTACAAGGCATATGGAGTTTAATTGCAGCTTTAGTTATTGCTATAGTGGCTAGTGTAATTATATTTTGGAAAAACTTTGAAAATGTGACCACTACTGTTAACAAAGGTGCTATAGGTTCACTACTTGCAATTGCAAATACCGCATCTGAAGTTGGTTATGGAAATGTTATTAAAACATTAGCAGGATTCGCTATACTTCAAGCTGGGATACTTGCCATACCAGGAACACCTCTTATTTCACTAGCAGCCTCTACTAGTATTCTTGCAGGTATAACAGGCTCAGCATCAGGTGGTATGAGTATTGCTCTTGGAATATTAGGTGATACTTATATGCAAAAAGCTCAAGTGCTCGGAATAAGTCCACAAGTAATGCATAGAATAGCTGCAATAGCATGTGGCGGACTTGATTCTCTTCCACATAATGGTGCAGTAATAACATTATTAGGTATAACAGGAATGACGCATAAACAATCATACGCAGATATAGGAATGTGTACAGTTGTTATCCCAACAATAGCTGTAATAGTGTGTATTATATTTGCATCATTAGGAGTTGTATAATAAGAAAGGTAATTAAAAATATCTAATATATAAAATTATTTAACCCAGTATAAAGATAAAATTTATACTGGGTTATTATAATTGGGTAGAAATTATATAAAAGTGAATTGTTAATAGTATTTAATAATTAGCAAAAAATAGGTAGTTTTGCAGTGCTAATTTAGAAATATATGGTATAATCTTAAAACAAGATCTTTTATTTATATAAGTTAATAATGGATATAATCTAGCATTACGTGTAAATCTAATTAAAATTGAGGAATGGGGGAATTATTATGGATTTTGAGAAATCCTGTGGTGCTGTAATTTATAGAAAAATAGATAGAAATTTAGAGTTTTTAACCATTAGTCATAGAAATGATGGACACTGGGGTTTTCCTAAAGGGCATGTAGAAAAAAATGAAAGTGAAGAAGAAGCGGCAATAAGAGAAGTTTCTGAAGAGACTGGCCTTTCGATTACCCTAATTAATGGATTCAGAGTATCTGTAGAATATTTGATAAAACAAGATACCATGAAGGAAGTTGTATATTTTTTAACTATGGTGCAAGATGATACTGTTTATATTCAAGTAGAGGAAATAGTTGATTATAAATGGACAAGTTATCAGAATACAAAACAACTATTATCTTATAAGAGTAGCAAGGAAGTCTTGGAGAAAGCCAATCGATTTATTGTTGAAACAGTTAAAAATCCAATTATATTATTTTAAAAAAGATAATTTGGGGGGATTCCTGTGTATTATATTATAATGATACTGCTATTTTTAAAGCCAAGCATAAAGAAAGAACATGTAAATGAGCAGATTGCAAGAGGGATAGTGGGCATTATTTTAAGTTGGCTTTTATTTTACGTAGTATGCGTTGATAGAAGTATTTACTTTATCATGGCTTCGTTATGGGTGCCAGCTATTTTTCAGATGATTATATCTTTAGGGTCAAATGACAAGAATAAAGTAAAATTTGCCGGTGTAATGTGTCTGTTATTCTTTTTGAGCATTGGATATAACTTGTATCCCTTTATTACTGCAGGAGCTAGTAAGCTTGCAGCTGCAATACCAGTAAAAGAAAGTAGTGAGGGTATATTAAAAGCTGATGCAAGCCACATAATTGTTATATCACCAGAGACTGCTTATTATGAAATGCAAAAAATGCTTGGAACTCTTCCAAACCCAAGTATTTATAGCATAGGTCAGCTAGGAGTTACTATGACGAAGGAAGGTGCTTGTTATGTTGCACCTATAGAGTTAGATGGATTTTTTAGAGCTCTTACAAATAGTGAAATTCCAGGTGCAATATATGTCTCCGCAGAAAAGCCTGAAGAAGCAAAAGTAATTAGTGTACCAGCAAAAATAGCAGAATCGCTTTTGCTGGGAAAAGATTTAAAAAGGTATTTAAGACAGCAAAAGCTATCATCAATACTTTTTCAGGCTAATGTAGAACTTGATGATGCTAATAATCCTTATTATGTAGGAAGTTATGGTCATTATAAATTCGGAAGAAAGCTTCCAGTAATAGATGGTGTTCTACTTTATTCTTTTGTGGATGGGAAGGTTGTGGATTATAAAGTAGATAAAGTGCCAGGGTGGGTTGATGAGGTTCATCCTTCAGATGTGTGTGAATTATATAATGAATATTTTGGTACTTATAAAAATGGATTCTTAAATAAATTTATAGCTAAAAAAGGAGTTCATGTACCTACAGCTTGGGAGGGGGAAACACAGGTTCAAGGGCTTGTAGTTAACTCTAAAGAAGTCACAGGAGTAATTGACACTGACGGTAGAATGAAGTGGTTTACGGATCACACTAATACATCTAATGATTCTACTACTATGACAGGGTACTCGCTGATGGATATGAGAAGTGGCGAAATGATTTATTATAAAACTCCAGGTTATATAAATGGAAAAGGTGCTATGAATGCTGTGGACAAAGCTCTTGGTGCCAATAAAGCCAATTGGGCTCCAGTTCAACCACTATTTTATAATATTTTTGGTTCAGAGGCTTGGGTTGTGCCTGTAGTTAACAAAAATGATGGAGCTATAGTAAAAATAGGAATTGTAGCTGCTAAAAATAGTTACGTAGTGCTTGAAGAATCTAAAGAAGCAGCAATAGAAAGCTTCAAGAATGCCATATCTTATGGTAAGACAAAAGATACTTCAAGCAAAAATGCTAATAGCATAAATGCTGAAGAGAAGATAGCCCACGGAAAAGTTTTAAGAATAAATCCTGTAACAGAGAGTGGAAATACTATTTTCTATGTGAAACTAGTAGGTAACAATACAATATTTATGGTCACTAAATCAGCAGGAATTGACATAGTACTAACAAAAGAAAATGATGAAGTGGAAATAAAGTATCTTGATATTAAAGATAATAGTGTGGTTCCCACTGTTGGTTTTAAAAATAGCAATCTTAAATAAAAAACTGACCTATAGTATAGGATTAATAAATATAAATAAAAAACTGCTATTATTGAAGAATATTTCAATAATAGCAGTTTATTTTTTTAGCACATGCCACTTGCCATGTGGGTGGCACCACTTTATTTTTATTATTAATCATGTTGGGGGTTTGTCCCTGCATATAGATAATAATAATTAAAAAAAATTCTATCTTAGGAGGTATTAAATGGAATTTAAAAATGTAATAAAAAATGATAGAGAAGCTAAAATCAAGAGTAAATTTGAAGGAAGCTTTCTGGAGTATTTAGATATAATTAACAAGGATCCTGATAAAGCGAAGCTTTCTCATAAGAGGATGTACGACACGATAATAAAAGGGGGTTTTGAAATTCTAAGACCTGAAGAAAACCCAAGAACAAGGAAAATATATGGTAATGATCTTATAAAAAGATATGGTTTTTTTAAAGAAGATTTTTTTGGAATTGATAAAGTATTGATGAAAATAGTAAGTTATTTTTATTCTGCATCTATGAAGGGAGAGGAATCCAGGCAGGTATTATATTTAGCAGGTCCTGTAGGAGCAGGAAAGTCATCCCTGGTAGAAGCACTGAAGAAAGCTTTTGAAAATACAGAACCAGTATATATTTTAAAAGGATGTCCTATGAATGAAGAACCATTGCACTTAATACCAAAACATCTTAGGCGGGATTTTGAGAGAATGCTTAATGTAGAAATTGAAGGGGACCTTTGCCCGGAATGTAAGTATAGATTAATTCATGAATACAATGGGGAATATGAAAACTTTCCTGTTACCACTACTTCTTTTTCAATAAGATCAAGAAAAGGTATAGGGGTTGTCCCACCTGTAGACCCCAATAATCAAGATACTTCAATTTTAACAGGATCTGTTGATATATCTAAGATGGATATGTATTCAGAGGATGATCCAAGGGTTTTCTCTCTTAATGGAGCATTTAATGTTGGTAATAGGGGCCTAGTAGAATTTATAGAAGTATTCAAAAATGATGTTGAGTATCTTCATACCATAATAACCGCAACCCAAGAAAAATCAATACCTTCACCAGGAAAGGGATCTATGATTTACTTTGACGGTATAATTATTGCCCACTCAAATGAAGCTGAATGGAATAGGTTTAAGTCAGATCATACCAATGAAGCTATTTTAGATAGAATTGTAAAGATAGAAGTCCCTTATTGCCTTGAGTTAAATGAAGAAATAAAGATTTACGAAAAGATACTTAAAAAGAGTAACTTTAAGCCACATATAGCACCACACACCATTGAAACTGCGGCAATGTTCGCCTTACTTTCACGGTTTAAACCTTCAAATAAGGTAGATCCTATAACAAAATTAAAGATTTATAATGGCGAAGAAATAGTAGAAAAGGGAACTACTAAGAAAATGGATATTAGTGAACTCAGGGAAGAAGCAGGCCTTGACGAAGGGATGCATGGAATTTCCACAAGATTTATAGTAAAGGCTATTGATAATGCTATTTCAAATTCAGAATATGATTGCATAAATCCACTTGGTATTATGGAAAGTATAATTAAATCAGTTAGGGAAATGGACGTTGCTGAGGATGAAAAGAAAAAATATATGGGCTTTGTTCAGGATACTATTAGAAAAGAATACAATAAAATATTGGAGAAAGAAGTAACCAAGGCATTTATCCACAGTTATAAGGAACAAGCGGAAAGCTTATTTAATAACTATATTGATAATGCAGAGGCCTTTGTAAATAAGGCTAAATTAAAGGATAAAGCTACTGGCGAAGAGCTGATCGCAGATGAAGCCTTTATGCGTTCAATAGAAGAGCAAATTGGAATCTCTGAAAGTTCTTCAAAGGGTTTTAGAAGTGATGTAACTTCCTATATGTTTTATGTTGTTAGAAATGGTGGAAAAATCAAATATGAGTCTTATGAACCTTTAAAGGAAGCAATTGAAAAGAAGCTAACAAGCTCAGTAAAAGAGCTTTCAAGAATTGTAACTAGATCTAGAGTTCGAGATAAGGATCAAGATGAAAAATATAACGTAATGGTGGAACAAATGAAGGCAAATGGATATTGCGATTATTGTTGTGACGTAATACTGAAATATGCTGCTAATAATTTATGGAAGGACTAGTCCTATGGCAATATTTAGAGACTACAATGTCACACCCATAGATCATGATAGAGCGGTAGAGGATAGAAGACGTCATCGCCAGCTTGTTGAGAAATCTATTAAAGAAAACTTAGGAGATATTTTGTCAGAAGAAAGTATTATAGGTCAAGGTAAGGATAAAAAAATTAAAATACCAATAAAGGGACTTAAAGAATATGAATTTATTTTTGGTAAAAATAAGAGTGGTGTGGGAAGTGGAGATGGCACTGAAAAAAGAGGTCAAGTAATAGGAAAAGAAAAGGCAAAAGGTGAAGGCAAAAATGGTAATGGTGCAGGTGAGGATGAAGGTGAAGACATTTATGAAACTGAAATAACCTTAGAAGATGCACTAAATTACCTTTTAGAGGATTTAGAACTTCCGGAATTGGATAAGAAAAAATTTTCAGAAATATTAACTGAAAATGGTATTAAAAGAGCAGGCTATCAAAAACATGGTATCCAGCCACGTCTTGCTAAAAAAAGAACAGTAGTGGAGAAAATCAAAAGGCAACAAGGAAAAAGTAAAGCACTAATGGAATCATCACAGGAAGAAAAAATTGAAAGATTACCTTTTAAAAATGAGGATTTAAGATATCACAGGGTAAAGCCAGTTTTAAAGAGAGAATCAAATGCAGCAATTTTATGTGTAATGGACGTATCGGGGTCAATGGATACCACAAAAAAATATTTAGCCCGTTCTTTCTTCTTTATACTATCTCAATTTATTAGGTCAAAATATACAAATGTAGAGGTTGAGTTCATTGCACATACAACTGTTGCCCAAGAGGTAAATGAAGATGATTTTTTTCATAAGGTTGAATCAGGAGGTACGTATATTTCTAGTGGATTAAATAAAGCATTAGAAATAATTGATAAAAGATATAATCCGGAATATTGGAATGTATATGTATTTTACGTTAGTGATGGAGATAATTGGCAAGAAGATAATGAAAAAGCTATAAAAGCAGCAAAAGATATTTGTGAGGTGTGCAATTTGTTTGGGTATGTTGAGCTTATGAATAAATACTATACTTCTTCTATGAAAAGTACTTTTGAAAAGGGAGTACTAAATAAAAACTTTATTTCAGTGGAAGTAAAGCAAAAACAGGATTTATGGAAAAGTCTTAAATACATGCTAAAAAAAGAAGGAGAGAGGTGACAGCGGTTTGGAGTATATCTTAAAGGATTTGGAAGCTTGGAATGAAAGAATTGAGGTTATTGTAAAAAATATAGGACTTGATTTTTATCCTCAAGAATTTGAGATAATAGGATATAAGGATATGCTGTCCTACGAAGCCTATATTGGAATGCCTTCAAGGTACCCTCACTGGAGCTTTGGAAAATCCTACGAAAAAAATAGTACTGTATATAAATATAATTTGACTGGATTACCTTATGAGATGGTTATAAATTCAGATCCATGTATTGCATATTTAATGAAGGAAAATACACTTTTATTACAAATATTGACTATAGCTCATGTTTATGGTCATAATGATTTCTTTAAAAATAATAGACTTTTTAAGGATGGAACTAGAGCGGCCTCTACTGTGGAAATGTTTAAATTTCATGCAGATATGGTAAGAAGTTATATAAATGATCCAAGTATAGGCTATGAAAAGGTAGAAAGAATATTAGATGCAGCTCATGCAATTAAGCTACAAACTTCCAGAGTTATTGGGGAAAAGAGAATACAAGGGGAAGTATTAAAGCAAAGACTTTTAGATGATTATAAAAACAATAATGAAGTTCACAGTAGCTTGGATGCTTATGTGAAACTAGCATTTCCTAACTTGAACAAAATACCTATAGAACCAGAGGATGATATTCTATATTTTATAATAAAATATGGTGATATGGAGGAATGGGAAAAAAGCTTACTAGAATTTGTAAGGCAGGAAACTGCATACTTCTTGCCTCAAATTGAAACAAAAATAATGAATGAAGGCTGGGCAAGCTTTTGGCATTATAATATATTAAAGCAGCTGGATTTACCAGATGAGCTTTATTTAGAATTCATTAAAAGGCATAATGATGTTATAGCGCCTGGTTATGGGTCAATAAATCCATATTTTATAGGATTTAAGATATTTGAAGATATTTTAAAAAGATATGGTAAGGAAAAAATATTTGAAGTTAGAGCTCTTGAACGAGACGAATCTTTTTTAAGAAAGTATTTAACAGAGGAACTATGTTTAAAACTTAATTTATTTGAATATGCGGCTAAGGAGGGGAATTATGTAATTAGTGAAGTAGCTGACGATAGTGGGTTTAAAAATATTAGAAATACCTTAGCTAGTTCTTGCGGCGTAGGTACTGTTCCACTTATTCGAGTATCAGAAATGTCACAAAAGGACAAAACACTAATCCTAGAGCATGTTTTTGATGGAAGAGAACTAAATATTGATTATGCAGAAGCTACATTGATGTATATATATGAGTTATGGGGTCACACTGTAACTTTAAAAACAACACAGTTTGGAAAGGAAATTAGACTTGTATGTGAGGATAAGAAGGTAGTTGTAAAAAAATAACAAAATAGAATCACCTCAACCTACATTTGTATTTTATAATTCACAACTGTAGGTTGAGGTGATTTTTTGTTATAAATATATTTTGCCACGTGCCACGTGGATTGGACCATTTAGTGTTAATTTAAAATTCACAAATAAATGTTAGAATAGAATTTAAGTGAAGGTAATTTATAGATTTGAGGAAATTGCGTGAAGGTCAAAAAAACTATATAGGGCAGGTTGGTGATGGGATTGAAAAGAAAAAAGGTAAGAAGTAAAAGGCTTTTGGTTGTAGGTATATTATTTTCTACATTATTTATATCTCTTGTGAGTAGACTTACTTATTTGATGATTATTAATGGTTCTGATTATAAGCAGTTGGCATTAAAACAGTGGACAAAAACTATAAAAATAGCTCCTAAAAGAGGAACTATTCTAGGTAAAAATGGTTCGGAATTGGCATTAAATGAAGACGTTTATAGGGTTGATGTTGATTTAAATGTATTTAATAAGTATTTAGTGGATAAAAAAATACCTAAAAAACAAGCCGCTTATCAATTGTCACAGAAATTGAATATTAAAAGTAGCGAAATTGAAAAAATATTAGATAGCAAGGATAGTAAAGGGAAGCTACTTCAATTTGTACTCTTGAAAAGAAAAGCTGAAAAGGAAATGGTAGATACCATTAAAGCTTTAAAATATAATGGGATAATAATTTCAAGGGATGTAGATAGAGTATATCCCAATAATAGCTTTTTATCTCATGTTATTGGACATACCAATATGGAGGGAGATGGAGTAAGCGGAGTAGAGCAGAGTTACAACATGGAATTAGCGGGTGTTCCTGGGGTAAAAGTGGCTGAAGTGGACAGGAATAATAATGAGTTGCCGTACACAGAAGCAACCACGGTTCAACCTATAGACGGAAAGGATTTAACATTAACTATTGATGAACGAATTCAAGAGCTAGCTGAAAAAGTAGCTAAAGAAACATTGACTGAAAATAGTGCAAAGTCCGTTAGTATTACAATTATGAATCCGAAAAATGGCGAAGTTTTGGCTATGGCGAGTACTCCTGATTATAATTTGAATAAGCCTTATGCAGAAGGGAAAACAGATAGTGAAATACAGGAAACATGGAAGAATGGAGCTATCAGTAACATGTTTGAGCCGGGATCGATTTTCAAGGTTATAACAGCTGCGGCTGCACTTCAAAACAATGCGGTAAGTGACCAGGACCGCTTTTTAAGTGATGGAAGCATTAAGGTTGGAAACACAACATTGTATAATGATAATAAAGAGGATTATGGAATTGAGACTTTTTCAGATATAATTAAAAATTCAGATAATGTTGGATTTGTTAAACTGGGACAAAAAATCGGAAAGGAGAATTTTTATAAATTTATAAAGGCGGCTAACTTTGGACAGAAAACTGGTATAGACTTGCCAGGTGAAAGTACTGGATTAATAAAGGAGTTAAAAAGTATTGAACCTGTTGATCTTGCAACTATGTCCTATGGGCAAGGTATTGCAGTTAGTCAAGTGCAGTATATTGCTGCTTTCAATGCAATAGCTAATGGGGGTACATGGATAAGACCACATGTTATGAGTGAAATATCTCACACAGTAAATGGTAAAAAAGTTGTGGACAAACAGTATGATAATCTTGGCGAAAAGACTATAACCAGCAGCAAAGAAGCAGCTCAACTCAGAACGCATTTGGAAAATGTTGTTAAAGAAGGAACTGCAGTGGATACCTATATGGAGGGTTACCACATAGCTGGAAAGACAGGAACTGCAAATAAGGTTAACAGTGCCACTGGAGGCTACGAGTCTGGTAAATATATAGCATCCTTTGCAGGTATGGCTCCTGCGAGTAACCCCAAGGTAACATTGATAGTTACTATAGAAGAACCAAACTCTGGGAAATATTATGCCGCCCAGACAGCAGTCCCGGCAGCACGTAAGCTATTTTCAGGGTTATTCACAATACTTAATATATCTCCGGACAAGGTGAGTGATATGAATACCAATAATGCTACTAAGAATAATTAAACTAAACCAATATAGTATTAGAAAAACTAGGGCAAATACCCTAGTTTTTCTGATTTAAAGTTATTTTCCTTTTGGTATACTCTTCCTCATCAATTTCACCTTTAGCAAATCTCTCATTTAATATATTTAATGCTGAATTAATTGATGATGTTGAATTGTTTGATAATGATAAATTTGAATGTGGATGATTTTTCATTAGTTTGAATGCTAAAAAAATTAATGCTAAAAATATTAAAAATCCAAAGCCCATCATTAGAAACATTCCTCCTCCACCAAAGCTACCAAATTGTCCATAACCGGAACCAGAAAATCCTCTACAAAACATACAGATAACCTCCCTTTACAAGTTTGTTTTTCTTTCATAATATAACTAAATTATAAACTGTAATTGTGTAGGAAATATGAAGAAATATATTTTTATATTTTAAGAATAAGTATTTAATTATGTACAAAAACTAAATAAAAGGGAGTGAAAATTTAATGAGAAAATTAAGTTTGATGATGTTTAGTGGTGATTATGATAAAGCTTTAGCCGGTTTAATATTGGCAAACTCCGCAAAAGAGTTAGACATGGAGGTGAGCATGTTTTTTGCATTCTGGGGACTACTTTTGGTGAGGGACCCAAATAAAACTACATTAGAAGATAAAACTATTCTTGAAAAATTAATGGGTTCTATGACTCCAAAAGGAGTTGAGGAATTACCACTTTCAAAAATGAACTTTAGTGGTATGGGGAAAAAAATGTTAGAAGCTATGATGAAAGAAGAAGGTACGCCAAGCCTTACTAGTTTTTTAGAAGGTGCTAGGAAAAAAGGGGTGAATTTTTATGGTTGCAAGCTTTCAGTAGAAGTCATGGGCTTTAAAAAAGACGAACTTCTCCCGGAACTTCAAATTATAGAAGCTAAAGACTATCTAAAAGATGCACTAGAATCAGATATACAATTATTTATATGAAGAAGAATAAGCAAAATTTATGATACATAAAGATTGCTTATATTTATTTTTTGAAAGGTGAAATAAAAAATGATAATGCTATTAAATATAAAGCATTTGATTATTGTAGGTGCTTGGCTTATTATATATATTGTAGCACTTTCATTTATTGCAGTTAAAGTTGTATTTGTAGAGCGAGTGTTACTTAGAAGATAAAGAAGCTTGAAAAAATTTGCTGTGCATCTTTAATTTATTATTATTTTAAAATTATTAGTTTATATATAAAGGAGAGAATTTATGGAAAATAAAAAAATACTACTAGCTAATAGTTTACTACTACTAGCACTGTTGATATTTGTTTCAATACCTTTACTCGTAAGTATGTTATTTAAATTACATGCTCCCATAAACGGTAATATTTCACTTCTGCTTTCTGGAGGCACTAGTATTATAGCACTTGGGGGTATTGCGCTATTATATTGTAGGATTACTAAAAGAAAATTTACTAAAGTAATGGTAATAAAGAAAATTGCTATAAAACAAGTTGTTTTAACTATGGTTGTATCCGTTGGTACCTATATTTTTGCAGTAGGTGTTAATTCTTTAAGCATGAAGTTATTCCCCGTTGCAATAAGGGATGGTATGGCTATATCTAATTTACTAAATAGTAGTTCACTATTATTAGGACTTTTGGTGGTAGTTTTGGTTCCAGCATTTTTTGAAGAAGTATTTTTTAGAGGGATTTTTTTAGACGCTTATGAAGGAATAAATATAAAAATGAAATACTTTATAATAACTGCAATCTTTGCTACTTTCCATGGCAATGTAATGCAAATTATTTACGTAATGTTTTTGGGATTTATTCTATTAAAGGTAAGGGAATACACAGGTTCAATACTAGGAAGTATGACACTCCACGCAACCAATAATGCAATATCCTTTGTTTTAAGTAAAGTGGCAATGAGTTATATGAAACTAGCGAATACTGGTATAGACAATGGCGTTATAGATCCAGCAAAAGCGGCCGCCACAGCGGGTGTAATGAATGTTAGCTTGACTGTAGCAATACTCAGAGCTTCAATATTTTTTCTAATCGGCGGTGCTATATTATTTATAAACCTAAGAAAATTAAAAGAATATAAAGAGGAAAAAGAAGAATTAGAGTACATTGAAGAAGAAGAAGAAAACATTGAGAGCTCAAAATATAATGAAGGCTTAGACTATATTGAAGGAGAAAAATATATTCTAAAAGATGAAAAAAATAAAGATATAAACAAAAAACAATATATTCCATTAGCTATATATTTTGTTTGTATGACTATATTAGTTGTTTTAAGATATTAAGACATCTGGAATGTCTTTAAAAAGATTTAAAAAGGAGAGAAACATGAATTTTAAAAATTTGCCCAAAATTGACTTGCATTGCCATTTAGATGGAAGTGTAAGACCTGCAACAATAATTGATATAGCAAAGGCCACTGGTATAAATATTCCATACTATAATATTGAAAATATTAAAAAAGAGGTTACTGCCCCAATAGAATGTAAATCTCTTGATGAGTATTTAAAAAGATTTGAAATTCCCAATTTAGTAATGCAATCAAAGGATAGTTTAAGAAGAATTACATTTGAACTTCTTGAAGATTCTGCAAAAGAAAATGTCAAATATATTGAGGTTAGATTTGCACCATTAGTTCATATGAAAAGTGGGTTAAATGTCTACGAAGTAATAGAGAGTGTAATATCTGGAATTAAAGATGCAGAAAAAATATATGATATAAAAGGTAATGTAATACTTTGTTGTATGAGAAATATGTCTGTTAAAAGAGACTTTGAGGTTGTGGAAGCAGGTAAGGAGTATATTTCCAAAGGTGTAGTTGCAATAGATTTATGTGCATCCGAAGAAGACGGCTTTTGTGAAAGATTTATAGAGCCTATAGCACTGGCTAGAGAATATGGGTATAGAATAACTATCCATGCAGGTGAAACAGGAATAGGTAAAAATGTGCTGGAAGCTGTGGTGCTTTTGGGGGCAGAAAGAATTGGACATGGAATATTTATTAAAGACTGCCTGGAAGCATATAACATTGTAAAAGATAAAGGAATTACTCTTGAAATGTGTCCAACAAGTAATATTCAAACTAAAGCAATTGATGCTTTTAAAAACCACCCAATATATAATTTTTTTAATGATGGGATAAGGGTGACAGTTAATACCGATAACAGAACTGTATCAAACACAAATATGACTAAGGAATGCGAAATATTATTAAGAGAATTTAACATTACTTTTGAGGAGTATAAACAAATTTACTTTAATAGTGTTGATGCAGCCTTTGCTGATTTAGAGACAAAGGAATGGTTAATGAAATATATTTAAATTATATAGAAAGAAGAATAAATGATACCTATAGATAATTGTTTATCTATAGGTATCATCTATTTTTAAAAGATAAAGATATGTTATATAATTATTTATGAAATTATATGAATAAAGTATATAGGGGGAAATAAATTATGAATAAAAAATCAAAAAAATTATTATCATTATTAGTATCTATAATGCTCATAGGTTCATTATTGATAGGTTGCACCGCAAATAAAGCTACCGAGAAAAAAACTAATACAGCGGTTACTCAAACTGAAAAGACAGAAGTGTCTTATGTTGATGGTAGCTATATAACTAATGCAAAATGGTTATCTGAGAATTTGAAAAGCAAGGATATTTTAGTTTTAGATGCTAGAAGTGATAAAGATTATGCAAAAGGACATATTCCTGGTGCAATAAATGTTTCTTGGCAAGGATTTTCAAACATGGAAGGTAAGCCTGGAGACAAAGGTTGGGGAGTTGTTCTTTCTGATGATAAGCTTTCAGGAAAACTATCTGCTATAGGAGTAGACAAAACTAAAACCATAGTTATTTATACTGATAATAAAAATGGTTGGGGTGAAGACGGAAGATTTGTATGGATGCTTAAGATGGCTGGAATCGAAAATGCAAAAATGCTAAATGGTGGATTTAATTTCTGGGAAAGTAGCAAATATGAGGTTTCAAAAGAAGTAACACCTCCAGTGGCAAGCAGTTTTAAAATTGAGTATCCCAATAAAGCTATGACTATTAATACCCAAGAGTTAGTTGCTAAACTGGGCACGGTTAAAATTATAGATAGTAGAGCAAAAGACGAATACGACGGTGCAGTTAAATTTGGCGAAGCTAGAGGTGGACATCTTCCAGGAGCTATAAATATTACTTTCAGTAGCCTTTTCAAAGAAGATAAAACATTTAAAAGTGCAGATGAAATAGAGGCAATATTTAAAGTTGCTGGCTTAAATAAAGAAGACGAAATAGTAACATATTGTACAGCGGGTATAAGATCTGCACATTTAGCTTTAGCTTTAAAAATGATGGGATATAATAATGTTAAGAACTATGATGAATCTTTTTATACTTGGTCTAAGGATGCAAGTCTAAAGGTAGAAAAATAATATTTATGTTCAAAGGGGGCGAAAAACTAGTGAAGCAATTTAAAAAATCAACTTACATAAAAATTGCTATAATTATAGCAATTACAATTTTGTTTTTTACAAAGCCTGTAAAAGAAATGATTTTTATGCTAAGTATGATAAATGTTGACGCTATAAAAGGGTATATTTTATCCTTCGGGGTATGGGCTCCTGTTATATCCTTTATCCTAATGATACTGCAATCCATTATCGCACCCTTACCTGCTTTTATAATAACCTTTGCTAACTCAGGGTTATTTGGCTGGGTGAATGGAGCACTATTATCTTGGAGTAGTGCTATGGTGGGAGCAGTATTGTGCTTTTTCATAGCAAGATTATTAGGTAGAGATGTAGTAGAAAAATTAACAAGCAAATTTGCATTGAAAAGTATTGATGACTTTTTTGAAAGACATGGCAAATACGCAATATTAATTGCTAGATTACTTCCTTTCATATCTTTTGATATTGTAAGCTATGCAGCGGGACTCACATCCATGAGCTTTTGGTCTTTCTTTATAGCTACTGGTATTGGCCAACTTCCTGCAACAATTATTTACTCTTATGTTGGTGGAATGCTAGCTTCTGGCACAAAAATGATGGTTTTTGGGCTTTTAACACTATTTGCTGTTAGTATATTAATTTTGCTACTTAAAAAGATATATAAGGAAAAAAATAAATAGTAAGTTACATAATAAGATAGCAGACATAAAGGTTCGGAATGTAGGATAGATATATGGGGGAGATGGGTCTTAATAAATAAAATAGTAGGTGGTTAATTATGAGTAGTATTAAGTTATCAAAAGGTATCTTAAAACAAGTAGATACAATGTCAAGTGAATGTATTGGTTGCAAGAAGTGTATGGAAAACTGTATAATGTTAGATAACTACTGCCCTTCGCCTAAAGAACTTTTTGGTAAAATAATAAGGGAGGGTGAAGTGGATATAGAAATACCCTATTCTTGCAACCTATGCAATCTATGCACTGAGGTATGTCCGAGTAATATAAATCAGAAAGAGCTTTATTTAGAATTACGAAGATATGCTTTTATAACTAATAAAAAAGCTATAATGCAATTAGGTTATAAGGTAGTAAAATTTCATCAGAAATATAGTTTTTCAAAAATATTTTCCACATCATCTAGAAAAATAGAAAATGCTTGCGAAATTGCATTTATTCCGGGATGTAGCATTATGTCTTATAGTCCAGAAATTGTTTTGAAAACTTATGAGTATCTTCAAAGCATTATTCCAGGAATAAAAATTATTTTGAAATGTTGTGGAAATCCAACTCATTCCATGGGAGATAAGCAAGGGTTTAAACAATATTATTCTCAGCTTGACCATGAGATACAAAAATTAAAGGTAAACCAAATAATAACAACTTGTCCCAATTGTTTTATAAGTATAAAGAAGAATAGCCCTAATTTGAAAATTACTACTGTTTGGGAGAAAATGATTGAAAAAGGTATCCCAAAGGGTTTGTTAAATAAATATGAGGATGTAGATATTAAATTTAGTCTTCATGATCCATGTCCAACAAGATATGAAAACAATACACAGGTAGCGGTTAGAGAAATCCTAAAAAAAATGGGCGTTAGCATAGAAGAATTTGAATTTTCTAAAAGGCAAACCTTATGCTGTGGTGTAGGTGCTATGGTAGGTGTAACTAACAACAAACTTGCAGTAAACCATATGAGCAAAAGAGCCTCACAGGCCACCACAAATCATATATTAACTTACTGTCAATCTTGCGCTCAGTCATTATCAATAGGAGAAAAAAATGCCGTGCATTTATTGGATTTGATGTTTAATGAAGAGATGTTTTCAAACTTTAGTTTTAGGCAGAAAAAAAGTAATTTTGCTGAAAAGTGGATCAATAGATACAAAGGCAAAAGAGAAATTGAAAGGTTTGATAAAAATGCTAGACACTCACGGTAGAAAATATATTAGTCCATTTTTGAAAGGTGTAGCTAATATTTTTTTAAAATTAAATATGACACCTAACAACATAACTATTATAGGTTTCATAATAGGCTTATTACCATTTGTATTCATTTACATTGATAAGCCTCTAATTGCAGTTATACTTTTATGGGTTTCAGGTTTTCTTGATGCTGTAGATGGCGAAATGGCGAGAATTAGTAACACTTCAACCCCTTGGGGAACACTTATGGATATAACTTTTGATCGGTTAGTTGAAATAGGAGTTATTTTAGCAATGGCCTTGAAAGAGCCGCAGTTTAGGCTACAGTTATTATATTTATCAGCTGCAATAATTTTATCTATGACTATTTTTTTAACAGTAGGTGCCCTTTCAGAGAACAAGGGAAGTAAATCTTTTTATTACCAAGCGGGTGTGGCAGAACGAACTGAAGGTTTTATATTTTTTACTCTAATGATTTTAATACCGGTGTATCTTGGGTTAATAACTAATATGTTTTCAATATTGATAGTAATAACGGCACTGCAAAGAATGATAGAAGCTAAAAAAATATTAAAGTAAGAGAATTGTCGAAAAATAGAGGGGATTTGGATTTAATATAGAATATAATATTTAAAGTAGTTGAATATTATTAATAAAGAATATTAAAACTATGAAAAAAATAATTAGAAGGATGGTGACTAAAATAGATTATAAGAAATTGAAAAAAGATTTATTGAAGAAGGTAGGTACATTAAAAAGTAAGTCATTAGTTACAACTGCAGACATTGCAAGTGAGACGGATCTTCTAAAATTGGCAAAGACATATAATCTAAATATTTCAGATTATATAAATGATTAGTATTTAATTTTATTTTATAGATATAACAAAATAAATTCTCTAAAACAAACACCCTAGGAATTGAAAATCTCCTAGGGTGTTATTTGTCTTTTAAAATCACAGGGCTTGCTTATTGACTTATTTTAATGATACATTCATAATAAAAGTACAACTTTATTATGAATTTAAATGGGGGTAAATATAATGATTGATAAATTAAAGAAAATACAATACAATTCACCAGTAATACTAACTTTTACTTTTTTAGCGCTAATTAGCTATTTATTAGGTTCCCTGACAAAAGGCACTTCGACTATATTGCTCTTTTCAAATTATAGAACTTCTTTTTTAGATCCCTTGCAATATGTAAGGCTTTTTTCTTATATATTAGGTCACGCTAATTGGGCTCATTTTTCTGGGAATTTCATAATTATCTTAATAACTGGACCTATGCTAGAAGAAAAATATGGTTCAAAAGTTTTAGTACAGTTAATATTGGTAACAGCTTTTGTTACTGGTATAATACACATAATTTTCTCTGGTAATGCTCTTTTGGGTGCCAGTGGAATTGTTTATATGCTTATTATTTTAAGCTCTTTTACAAATGCTGAGGAGGGTAAAATTCCACTGACTTTAATAATTGTATTTTTTGTATTCATTGGAAAAGAAATCTTTGGAGGCGCTTTTGCTCAAGATAATATATCTCAATTTGCTCATATTATTGGTGGACTTTGCGGAGCGTTATTTGCTTTTAAGATTAAACATATAGGAAAAAAAGGGATATGAACCTGATTTCCCAGATTATAGTATAAACAATGAAAAAAGGTAATTTTAGTGATATAATATATTAAAAAAATTATAGAAGAAAGGTGATAAACATGATAGACAGAGATAAGGCGGAAGAGCTTTTGCACAAGCATTTGAAGAATGACAAATTAATCCTTCACTGCTATGCTGTTGAAGCTGTAATGGGTGCACTAGCAGAAAAATTAGAATCTGAAAACAAAAAAGAGTGGGGCGTTGCAGGTCTATTGCATGATTTAGATGAAACAAGTATTGATTGGATTAAAAATCCAGAACTACATGGACCTACTGCGGTTGAGATATTAAAAACAGAGGGTTTTGGGAATGAACGCATTTACCATGCAATTTGCGCGCATAACCAGCTAAATGGAACGAAAATCCTCAGCAAAATGGATGCAGCAGCTTATGCAGGAGATCCTATAACTGGATTTATTACGGCAATTGCTCTTGCTTATCCAGATAAAAAACTAATAAATGTAAAGGTAAAATCTATAGTAAAAAGAATGAAAGACACAAGATTTGCTGCTGGCGCAAATAGAGAAGCAATGTACTCAATTGTAAATTTAGGAATGACCTTCGAAGAATTTGCAGAACTTTCTCTAAATGCCATGTTAAAAATCTCAGATAGGCTTGGTTTGTAAAAATCAAGTGATGGGAGTAAGATGCGCGAAACTTACCAACAGGAAAGATCTTAGATTTAACTGAAAATGAAAATGCATGATATATGTAGATAAAATTAGCAACCACTAATTAAAGAGGAAGGATGATAAATTATGGCTATAGATAAAGTTCAAGAATATTTTAAAAAATGGGGAAAGGATAAAGATATTTTAGAGTTTGTAACATCCAGTGCTACTGTTGAACTCGCAGCTGAGGCAGTGGGGGTAGAACCTGCAAGAATTGCTAAGACTATTTGTTTTAAAAATGGAGAAGGTGCTATGCTAATAGTTACAGCAGGCGATACAAAAACAGATAATAGGAAATTTAAGGATGAATTTGGGTTTAAAGCAAAGATGTTAACGCCTGACGAAACTTTAGAGTATACAGGACATGCAGTAGGTGGAGTATGCCCGTTTGGTTTAGAAAATGACATACCTGTATTTTTAGATATATCTATAAAGCGCTTTGTTACTGTTTATCCTGCCTGTGGAAGCAGCAATTCAGCTATTAAACTTACCTGCGAGGAACTTGATAAATATTCACGCAGTAAAAAGTGGATAGATGTGGGGAAAGGCTGGGAATTGCCATAGTATATAATTTATTATATTCTAACAGAAATTGTGCCCTCTTATATTTAAGTAAAATACATGCTATAATGTATACTATAGACAAGTGTAAAACAATATTAACATTAAGAGATAAAATTCTTTTAAATTTTTATTGCATAATATAAGGCTTCAGATTCTTGTTCTGGGCTTTTTTACTTTTGGGGGAAATTATTAATAAACTAAAAAATTCTGTATTATATGGATAAAATAAACAGGGAACCGCATTTTTTATGTTTCCTGGTGGGTAAGGAAGAAGGAAAAGAAAAATGATAAAACTTGAAGAAATATATAAACTTTGCGAATGTTGTGAAAAGCAAGATAGAAAAACAGGTATTATGAAACTAATGGAGAAAGGCTACAATGAGATCATCGCGACAAAATATTATAACATTTGGAAAAGGCATTACATGGATTGCAGTAGTAAAGATTCAACGCTTTCTGGTATTTATATAAAAACTAGTAAAGAAAAAAGACTTTTAGAAGAGTGCACATTTATTGAACGTCAAAGGTATCTCGAAGCATTAAGTAAAGAGCAACTTATACAAATAGCACAGGCAATGCTTAAATAGTATATAAAATGGTGGAGATAGGGGGAGTCGAACCCCCGACCTTCTACATGCGAAGCAGACGCGCTCCCAACTGCGCTATACCCCCATAAAGATTGTTAACGTTTCTATCACTCTCGATTATAGCACCATTTAAGTCTATATTCCACTTATATATTTAATAAATTCAAAAAGAAAAAGAAAAAATATGTTTTTTTCAAAGATAAAATGCAGATTTTATAGTTAATTTAGTGGTATAATATTAGTTAGAAAATTGAATGTGAGCATCCATAAATAAGAATTTATGCTGGTAAAACAGTTTTCTAACTTATTTAAATGGGTGCTTTTTTGTATAAATAAAATCAAAATTAGATAATAATGTAATATTAAAGGGAGGGCTTTTTCATGGATATAGAAAAATTAACAGTTAAGGTTCAACAATCCTTAAATGAGGCTCAATTAATAGCAGTAAAAAATAATCATCAGCAAATAGATACAATACATTTATTTGCAGCACTTATTGCTCAAGAGGATGGGCTCATTCCTAATATATTCAGTAAAATGGGAGTGAATATAAGGCAACTTAATGAGGATGTTAACAAAGCCTTAGAAAGAATGCCGAGAGTTACAGGAAGTGGTGCAGATACTGGTTCAGTTTATGCTACTAGAAGGTTTGAGGAAGTTTTTGTTAAGGCAGAAGATGAAGCTAAAAAATTCAAAGATTCTTTTATAAGTGTAGAGCATGTAATGCTTGGTCTTATGGATGTAAATACTAAAGATATTGGAGATATTTTAAAGAAATTTAATATAATTAAAGAAGATTTTTTAAATGCATTATCAAAAGTTAGAGGAAATCAGAGAGTGGAAAATCCAGATCCAGAAGGAACCTATGAGGCATTAGTGAAATATGGTTCAAATCTTGTGGAGCAAGCTAAAAAGCATAAGTTAGATCCTGTAATAGGACGTGATGAGGAAATTAGGCGGGTTATAAGGATACTTTCTAGAAGGACTAAAAATAATCCTGTACTTATAGGAGAACCTGGAGTAGGTAAAACTGCTATAGTGGAGGGACTTGCTCAACGAATTGTAAAGGGCGATGTACCAGAAGGACTTAAAAATAAAATTGTTTTCTCTTTAGACATGGGAGCTCTTATTGCAGGGGCTAAATTTAAAGGTGAATTTGAAGAAAGACTTAAAGCAGTACTTAAAGAAGTAGAAAATAGTGAAGGTAAAATAATTCTATTTATAGATGAAATTCATAATATAGTGGGAGCAGGAAAATCAGAGGGTTCTATGGATGCAGGAAACATGATAAAGCCACTGCTTGCCAGAGGAAGTCTTCATTGTATTGGTGCAACCACTTTTGATGAATATAGAAAATATTTAGAGAAGGATAAGGCCTTAGAACGAAGATTTCAACCAGTAACTGTTGAGGAGCCAACTGTTGAGGATGCTGTTTCAATACTTAGAGGTCTTAAAGAAAAGTTTGAAATATATCATGGTATAAGAATTCATGATTCAGCCATAGTAGCCGCAGCAAAACTTTCCGATAGATATATTACTGCAAGATTTCTTCCAGACAAGGCAATAGATCTTATAGATGAGGCTTGTGCTATGATAAGGACTGAAATAGATAGCATGCCCACCGAGATGGATATGACTAAACGTAAGCTATTCCAACTTGAAATTGAAAAGAATGCACTATCAAAAGAAAAGGATGAGGCTTCAAAGAAAAGGCTGGGAATACTTGAGAAAGAGTTAAGTAATTTAAAAGATAAAGATAATGAAATGACAGCGAAATATGAAAAAGAAAAATCTAAGATAGTTGAGATTAGAAATTTAAAGGCAGAGTTAGATGCCTCACGAGGTGAAATAGAAAAATCAGAAAGGGAATATGATTTAAGTAAAGTGGCGGAGCTTAAATATGGAGTAATTCCAAAACTGGAAGCTCAGATAAAAGAAAAAGAAGAAGGCATAAATCAAAATAATGAAACAGCTATGCTTAAAGAAGAGGTAACTGAAAAAGAAATTTCGCAGATTGTATCAAAATGGACTGGAATACCTGTTGCAAATCTTGTAGAAGGGGAAAGGAAAAAACTCCTAAGGCTTGAAGAAGTTCTATCAGAGCGGGTAATTGGACAAAAAGAAGCGGTTACTGCAGTTTCAAACGCGGTTATTCGTGCAAGAGCAGGCATGAAGGATCCTAGAAGACCTATTGGTTCATTCATATTCCTTGGACCTACGGGTGTTGGAAAAACTGAACTTGCTAAAACCTTAGCTAGGACACTATTTGATAGTAAAGAAAATATAATAAGAATAGACATGTCAGAGTATATGGAAAAATATTCTGTATCAAGACTTATAGGAGCTCCTCCAGGTTATGTTGGTTATGAAGAGGGCGGCCAACTTACGGAAGCTGTAAGGCGAAAACCCTATAGTGTTATATTATTTGATGAAATAGAAAAGGCTCATGAAGATGTGTTTAACATTTTTCTACAGATACTAGATGATGGTAGACTTACAGATAATCAAGGAAAGATTGTTAATTTCAAAAACTGTATAATAATTATGACTTCAAACATTGGGAGTAATTATCTCTTGGAAAACAAAGAAAGTGGAGGTATAGAACAATATATTCGTGATAGGGTTATGAGCGAGCTTAAGACCAAATTTAAACCTGAATTTCTAAATAGATTGGATGACATTATATTATTCAAACCACTAGATACAAAAGAAATAAAAGGTATTGTAGATATATTCCTTGAAGAAATCAAAAATAGGCTTAAAGACAAAAATATATCAATGAAAGTAACTGATGCTGCTAAAGAGCTTATGTCACAAGAAGGATATGATCCAATTTATGGTGCACGTCCTCTAAAGAGATATATTGAAAATGTATTAGAAACATCTATTGCTAAGAAAATCATTAGGGGAGATATAATTGATGGTTCGGTCATTGGTGTAGATGCAAAAGATCAGCAAATTATAATAGAAAAGATTAAATAATAGTTAAAAGAAGCTACTCTTATAGATTAGCTTCTTTTATAGTCTTAAATACAAGTTTTCCTGCTTTAATAGGTCTTTCAAATATAAATAAATGTCCATATTCCTTTAGTAAAATAAAAGATCTTTGTTTAAAATTATTAATTGTTTTAAGAATTTCTGCTTCACTATAGAAAAAATCATTTTCTCCTAGAAATGCAATAATACTCTTGTTATTTTCTAGCATTTGTTCATTTTTAGAAATTTCATTCATGCTGGAGGCCTATGTTACATTCTACTTATGGAGGTGTTTAAATGACTAAAAAATATTATGGATATTATAATTCTCCTATTGGAGTATTAGAAATAATAACTTCAGATTGTGCTATAATTTCAGCTATGTTTGTAGATGAGTTGAAGGAAACTATAGTTGAATCAAAAATTTTGATACAAGCTATTAAACAATTTGATGAGTATTTTAAAGGGACAAGAAAAGATTTTGATATAAAATGTGAAGTACAAGGGACAGAATTTCAAAAAAAAATTTGGGATGCATTAATGGAAATACCTCATGGGGTAACCTTATCTTATAAAGAATTGGCTATTATCATTTGCAATGAAAAGGCAACAAGAGCGGTTGGGAATGCTAATAGTAAAAATATTATTAGTATAATTATACCTTGCCATAGAGTTATTGGATCGGATAAGAGTCTAACAGGATATGCAGGGGGGCTTAATAGAAAGAAGTGGCTTTTAGAACATGAGAGAGACACTAGGTAAAGAAATTTTATCTAGATTATTTTTATATATTTACATAAAATTAATGTTGACAGAATATTTTTTAAATGCTAGTATGTAAGTATACTAGATATACAGGAAAAAATATTATATATAAAGGAAAGTTTAATTATGAAATTAGAATTATTAGAAAAGAAATCTTTCGAGTCTATAGGAAATTATACTTATATGGTATTAAGAAATAATATAGTTGCTCTTAATATTAAGCCAGGAGAAACTATTTCTGAAAATGAAATCGCAAGTATGCTTAATGTTAGTAGAACACCAGTTAGAGAGGCTTTTGCAAAATTAGTTTCTGAGGAATTGTTAGAAATTTTTCCTCAAAGGGGTACTCAAGTTTCTTATATAGATTTAAACCATGTTGAAGAAGCACGATTTATGAGATTGAAACTTGAAGAAGCGGTTATAAAACTTGCATGCGAAAATTTCCCGGAAGATTATCTATTTGAATTGGAATCTAATATTAATCAACAGGAGTTTTGTATAGCTAAAAAAAATTATACTTTAGCTTTAGAATTAGACAATTCATTGCATGAAATTATTTTTAAAGGATGTAGAAAAAAACGAATTTGGGATGCAATTCATTTTATGAATAGCGATTTTGATCGTATAAGGACACTTAGTGTAATATCTAGCAAGAATATGGATATTGTTCTTACTCAACATAAAGGTATTGTTAATGCAATTAAAGCTAGAGATGCTGAGCTAGGTGGAAAAATGGTTTGTAAGCATTTAACTGAAGTGAACGATTATAAAAAGATATTGATAGGAGAGTATCCTACGTATTTTAAATAATCTATTATAAAAAAATACGAAAGTATGATGGCATTCATATTTTCAGTATTTATTTAGCTTAACTTGTATACAAGTATAATCAGCATACAAGAAACTAATGAATTTGTTAAATAATATTAATTAATAAATCAAAGTAAACGTTTTTAAAAAGAGAAATGCAGGCTTTGATTTTGTTGAATATATTTGCTGAAATCCTCTTTAAAATGATATTTTTGTTTAATGTTTTTGGAAATAAATCATTATAATAGAGGTGAATATATAAAAATACTTAGAAGTAAGTTAAATCTTGGTTACTGTGTGTTGAAAACGACTACTTAAATATTAGGAAGGGAGAGAAGTTAAAAAAAGCTGTAAAAAATATTATTTATTTTAGGGGGAATTATATTATGAAAAATACTGTAAAAAAAGTTCTTGTTGCATCAATACTATGCTCTATTTTAGTAACATCTCTAACATCATGTAGTGGAGCTAAAAAGGAAACTACAGACACTAGTAAAAAGTTTGAATTTAAGTTAGCTCATTCTGCTAATGAGGAGAACACATGGCATTTAGCGTCTGTGAAGTATGCTGAAATTGTTAAGGAAAAATCCAAGGGTAGAATAGAAATTAAGGTATTTCCAAATGAGCAGCTTGGAAAAGAAACTGATGTTATAACAGGAATTCAATCTGGAACTATTGATATGACAATTACGGGTGAAAGTTTGCAAAACTGGGCGCCGAAAGCAGCAATGGTTGCAACACCTTATGCAATTACAAGTTCAGAAAAAATGGCTAAAGTTGCAAATGGAGAAATTGGAAAAGAAATTGAGAAGCAAATAATAGAAAAAACAAAATTAAGACCACTTACTTGGTTTGAACGTGGGCCACGTTATCTTACATCTAATCGTCCAATTAAAACCCCAGATGACTTAAAAGGTTTGATAGTAAGAGTTCCTAATGTACCTTTATTTGTTAAAACATGGGAAGCACTAGGAGCGAAACCAACTCCAATGGCTTTTTCTGAAGTGTTTACATCATTACAACAAAAAACTATTCAAGCTCAAGAAAATCCATTAGCATTAATTGACAGTGCCAGCTTATTTGAAGTGCAGAAGTATGTTAACAAAACAGAGCATGTAAGGTCTTGGATTTATGTAGTTATAGGCGATAAGCAGTATCAAGCGCTACCAGATGATTTGAAAAAGGTTATGGATGAAGCTGGAAAAGAAGCTCAAGCATACGAGCATAAGCTTTTCTTAGAACAAGAAAATAAGCTTGTAACGAAGCTTAAGGATAAGGGGATGCAATTTGTAGATGTTGATAATGTAGCATTTGAAAAGAAAGCAAAAGCTGCAGTCCTTTCAGTTTTGACAGCAGAGCAGAAAGAAATATACAACAAGATTTCTACCATAAAGTAACTCATACTACTTAAAATACTTTATGATTAACCTGTGTGATAAACACCAGGTTAATCATAAAATTACAAATTTGAAAATAGGAGGGTTTATAATTGAAAAGTGTTTTGAAAATAATGGATAAAATATTTGAAGTCCTTACGATTACTAGCATTATATCAATGATTTCAGTTGTATTGATACAAGTTCTTGCAAGATTTTTACTACCTAAAGCTCCTTCATGGACAGAGGAAATAGCACGTTTCTTTTTTGTAACTGGAGTAGCCTTTGGTTCACCTCTAGCAATGAAATATAAGGAATTTGTAAGGGTTGATGTAATTATAAATAAACTTTCAGGGAAAATCGCAATTATAGTAGAAATGATTAGTAATATTGTAATAAGTATTTTCATATTCATAGTAGCGTTCTATGCTATTGATTTTGTGGAATTGGGTTCTATTCAAAGAGCCTCCACAATTAATGTTCCAATGTCATTACCTTTTGCTAGTATATTGGTTGCTTTAATATTTATTGGAATATACAGTGTACTCAATTTAGTGAATGATTTTCAAAAACTTAAGAAGGGGGACATAAGATAATGACATTATTATTGTTTGGAGTTTTTATAGTATTGATGTTTATTGGAATACCAATAGCATTTTCTATCGGTATATCTTCCTTCGCATATTTAGTTCTTTCAGGAATTCCATTAATAATCATTCCTCAGAAGATGTTTTCAGGTATTGATTCTTTTGTTTTGCTCAGTATACCAGGGTTTGTACTTGCGGGTAACTTGATGAACACTGGTGGAATTACTCAGAGGATTGTAAATTTCGGGAATGCTTTAGTAGGTCATTTAAGAGGCGGACTTGGACTTACTTGCGTTGTATCTTGTATGATATTTGCAGGTATATCAGGTACAGCATTGGCAGAGGTAGCATGTATAGGTGCTATAATGATTCCTGCAATGGTCAAAGCCGGATATCCAGATGATTTTTCATCAGCCCTCACGGCATCAGCTTCAACAATGGGACCGATTATACCTCCAAGTGTTCCCATGATTATCGTAGGAACTTTAACTGGACTTTCTATTAATAAACTTTTTGCTGCTAGTGCAGTACCGGGATTATTAATGGGATTTGGATTAATGATTGTTGTTTATATCATTGCAGTAAAAAGAAATTTTCCTAAAGTAAAAAGAGCTCCTCTAAAGGAAATTATAAAAACATTTTTAGATGCAATTTGGGCAATCGGTATGACTGTGCTCATATTATGGGGTATTCTCGGTGGTGTGTTCACTCCAACAGAAGCAGCAGTTGTGGCTGTTGTATATGCATTAATAGTGGGTATATTTATTTATAAAGAACTTAAAATAAAAGATTTACCAAAGATTCTATGCGAGTCAATGCGTTCTACAGCTTCCATTATGATATTGGTTGGGTTTGCCAGTCTTTTCGCATGGATACTTACATCGGAACAAATACCTCAATTAATAGCTACCAGCATATTAAGTATTAGTAGTAACAAATATGTGATTCTTATACTCATTAATATTCTTCTGCTTTTTGTAGGTTGCTTTATGGAAACAATATCAGCACTAATTATTCTATTCCCAGTATTACTAAAATTGGCTGTAGGTGTTGGAGTTGATCCAATTCAATTCGCTGTTATTGTAGTTTTGAATCTTGTAATTGGGCTTACTACCCCACCACTTGGTATCTGTCTGTTTGTTGCACAAAGCATAGGCAAGGTTACTATGGCAAAAATGGTAAGGGCAATTCTTCCATTCTTAGCATTAAGTTTAGGCGTTTTAATGTTAGTAACATTTGTTCCAGAAGTAACTTTGTTTTTACCTAGATTATTATATGGAAAATAAAAATGTTTTCTAAGATATATACAATTTTTCATATAAGGAAAGACTAAAATCTAGAGAAATTAATAATAATCGGTAAGTCGAATTTAAAGAAATATTTATAAAGAAAGGAGTAATCTACATGTTGGATTTAAGCAGTCAAAATATTAAAAATAAAAACCCATGGCAGGAAGCTGGAATAGAACTTCCAGGCTTTAATTATGACAAAATGGTAGCAGACACAAATGAAAATCCTACATGGGTGCACTTTGGAGCGGGAAATATATTTAGAGGGTTTATTGCTGTGCTGCAGCAAAAGCTTCTTAATTTAGGTGAAGCTCATACAGGAATTGTAGCTGTAGAGACCTTCGATTTTGAAATTATAGACAAAATATATAAGCCCTATGATAACTTAAGTATGCTCGTGGTAATGAACCCAGATGGAACTTTGGATAAGAAGGTGGTAGGAAGCATAAGTGAGGGGCTGGTTGGAGACGTTTCAAGAGAACTTGACTGGAATCGTTTGAAGGATATTTTTGCAAAGCCTTGCCTTCAAATGGCTAGTTTTACTATAACAGAAAAAGGATATAATCTGAAAAAGATATCAGGAGAATACTTTGATGATGTATTAAAGGATATGGAGAATGGACTTGAGCGACCAAGACATGCCATGGCAAAGGTTGCTTCGCTTGCATACACCAGATACAAAAGTGGCGAACTTCCCATTGCTTTTGTAAGCATGGATAATTGTGCTCATAATGGAGAAAAGCTTCATGAAGCAGTAGAGACAATTATTACAAAGTGGGTGGAAAATGGACTGGTAGAGAGTGATTTCCTTGAGTACATTAAGGATGAAAACAAAGTGAGCTTTCCTTGGTCAATGATTGACAAGATTACCCCGAGACCTTCTGAAGTCGTAAAGGCTTCACTGAATTCAATAGGATTTGAAAGCACAGAAATATTGTGTACTTCAAAAAATACATATATCGCTCCTTTTGTCAATGCTGAAAATCCACAGTATCTGGTTGTAGAGGACAGTTTTCCTAACGGACGTGTGCCGCTTGAATTAGCTGGAGTAATGTTTACAGACAGAGAGACAGTAAACAGGGTTGAAAAAATGAAGGTTTGCACATGTTTGAATCCTTTGCATACAGCACTTGCTGTATACGGATGCTTGCTAGGCTATAATCTTATAGCAGATGAAATGAAAGACAAAAACTTAAAGAAGCTAGTTGAAAAGATTGGATATGAAGAAGGTCTGCCTGTGGTTGTGAATCCTGGTGTAATAAATCCTAAGGACTTCATCCGTGAAGTAATAGAACTAAGGTTGCCAAATCCATATATTCCTGATATGCCACAAAGAATAGCAACAGATACTTCACAAAAAGTGGGTATCAGGTTTGGTGAGACCATCAAAGTTTATGCTAAAAGTGAAGACTTAGATCCTTCAACTCTCACCTATATTCCGCTAGCTATTGCTGGCTGGTGCAGGTATTTGCTGGGGGTGGATGATAAGGGTCAGGTTATGCCATTAAGTTCTGATCCTATGTTGGAGGTGCTAAAGTCACACCTTACAGGGGTTAAACTTGGTGACAGTGAATCCGTGGGAGATTGTTTGAAACCTATTTTATCAAATGAAAGCCTATTTGGCTCGAATCTTTATGATATTGGATTGGGCGAAAAAATTGAGGGCTTTTTCAAGGAAATGGTGTCGGGAACAAATGCGGTAAGGACAACTTTGCAAAAATACGTATAGAATAATAAACATAACATAAAAGGAGTGATTTATATGAAGGCAGCTAAGGTTATATCTCCTCTGAATCTGGAGATATGTGAAGTACCGTTACCAAAAATTAAAAATGATGATGAAGTTTTAATAAAAGTTAGAGCAGCAGGCATATGCGGATCGGATATTCATATATATCACGGAACATCCCCTGTAGCAACATATCCAAGAGTTATTGGTCATGAGGTTGTGGGAGAGATAATAAAGCTTGGAGAAAAAGTAACAAAATTTGAAATTGGTGACCATATTGTAATGGACCCTGTAATTGGATGTGGGGAATGTTATCCATGCTCTATAGGAAGACCTAACGTATGTGCTTACCTTAAAGTACGTGGAGTGCATGTGGATGGAGGATACCAGGAATATTTGGTATTACCTGAGAAAGGTGTACACAAGATTTCGAAGGAATTAAGCTGGGAAGAAGCTGTATTGATAGAGCCTTTTACAATAGCTGCTCAAATAATTTCTCGCGCAGAAGTAACTAATAGAGATACAGTATTTATCATGGGAGCAGGACCTATAGGGCTTTGTGTTGTACAAGCCGTTAAAATAATGGGGGCAAAATGTATTATTTCAGATTTTATCGATACTAGGTTAGAACTAGCTAAAAAAATGGGTGCTGATATTACAATAAATCCTTCCAAACAGGATGTGGAGAAAGTAATAATGGAAGAAACAGATGGTTTGGGAGTAGCGGTTATTATTGACGCGGTAGGTTTACCACAAACATTTGAACAAGCGGTAAAGCTTGCAGCTTCAGCTGGTAGAGTTATTCTTCTTGGATTTACAGATTCACCTTCTCAAATAGCTCAACTTGAAATAACTAAAAAAGAACTAGATGTAAAGGGATCAAGACTCCATAGTAATAAGTTCCCGCAGGTAATTGAATGGTTTAATAATAAAAAAGTAAATCCTAAATTGCTTATATCTAACGTTTATAACTTTTCTGACATTAGAAAGGCTATTGAACAAGTAGAAAACAATCCAATTGAAACGTACAAGGTTATTTTAAAATTTGATTAATATTTTAATTTCTGACAGACTACATTCTTAATATATTTACAATGTTAGTCTAGTATTTTGCAAGGATGTGATAATAATGAAAATGACTTTTCGATGGTTTGGAGAAAAAGATGACAGTATTTCTTTAGACAAAATAAGACAAATACCGGGTACGACAGGTGTAGTAAGTGCTATATATGGTATACCAGTAGGAGCGGTATGGCCTGAAGAAAAAATAAAAGAATTAAAAGATACAGTAGAAAATAGTGGATTAGAACTAGAAGTCATTGAAAGCGTAAATATTCACGAAGACATTAAGCTAGGACTGCCTACTAGGGATCGATATATTGAAAACTATAAACAAACATTAATAAATTTATCAAAGTTTGGTATTAAGGTAGTATGTTATAATTTTATGCCAGTTTTTGACTGGACTAGATCCGACTTGGCGAAGGTTTTACCTGATGGATCAAATGTTTTATCATATGAAGACGAAAAAGTGCAAAAAGTAGACCCAAATAAGATGGCAGAAGAAATGGAAGCCAGTTCCAATGGATACTCATTACCGGGTTGGGAACCTGAGAGACTAAAAGAATTAAAAGGCCTATTTGAAATGTATAAGAGTGTTAATGAAGAAAAGCTATTTGAAAATCTTGAATATTTTTTGAAACAAATTATTCCTGTAGCTGAAATATGTGATATTAAAATGGCAATTCATCCAGATGATCCACCATGGCCAATTTTTGGACTTCCGAGAATTGCAACCAGTAAGAATAACTTGGATAGAATAATTAATTTAGTAGACAGTCCGTATAATGGGTTAACATTATGTAGTGGATGCTTAGGAGCAAATCCTGAAAATAACATTCCTGAGTTAGTTCGTTATTTTGGTGAAAAAGAAAGAATCCACTTTGCACATGTAAGAAATATAAAGATACATTCACCAAGAAACTTTGATGAATCGTCTCATTTATCATCAGATGGATCATTAGATTTGTTTGAAATAATGAAGGCATACCATGATATTGATTTTAAGGGATACATAAGGCCGGATCACGGTAGAATGATTTGGGGAGAAGTTGGTAGACCGGGATATGGATTATACGATAGAGCGCTTGGAATAACATACTTGAATGGTTTGTGGGAAGCAATAGGAAAAATGAAATAGTGAAATTAAAGCTACAAGTGGATTTCACATGAAGGCGGTTGTAAATAAAATACCTATATACAAATGGATATAGGTATTTTATTTTTATTGAATTATAAATAAGATATATGCTATAAAAATGCAAAAGATATATTAAAATCTAAATTAAGGGGTGTAAATTATGAAGAGATTAAAGATAATTCAAAAGATAAGTGAATATGGAGTAGTAGCAGTTATTAGGGCAACTTCAAAAGAAGAAGGCGTAAAAATTGTAGAAGCAGTTAAAAAAGGTGGAATTAATGCACTTGAAATTACAATGACAGTACCAGGTGCAATAGATATAATTAAAGAATTATGTGAAATATATAAAGATGATGAAGAAGTACTTATTGGAGCTGGAACTGTTCTTGACCCTGAAACCGCAAGAGCTTGCATCCTAGCTGGTGCAAAGTATATAGTAAGTCCAAGTTTGAATCCGGAAACTATAAAGTTATGTAATAGATATAGAATTGCAGTTATGCCGGGCATTATGACAGTAAAAGAAGCTCTCGAAGCACTGGAACTCGGCGTTGAAATATTAAAGGTATTTCCAGGAAATGCGTTTGGTCCATCAATAATAAGTTCTCTAAAAGGACCTCTACCACAAGCTAATTTTATGCCAACAGGCGGAGTTTCACTTGATAATGTTAAAGAGTGGATTAAAGCAGGTGCCGTAGCAGTAGGAACTGGTGGAGATTTGACTAGAGGAGCAAAAACCGGAAAATATGAATTAGTAACTGAAACTGCAGCTAAGTTTGTTTGCGCAGTTAAAGTAGCAAGAGAGGAGAAATAACATGGGGAAATTTATAACATTTGGTGAAATCATGCTACGACTTGCACCAGCTGGCTTTGAAAGATTTGCACAAGCAAAAGAGTTTGGAGTTGTGTATGGTGGAGGGGAAGCAAATGTGGCTGTGTCACTTGCTAACTATGGTAAAGATTTGGTTTTATTTGGTTCAGATTCATCTATCTTCTTATCTTAGGGTAAGGAGATTTTTTTATGTGGAAATAAGGAATAGGGTGATGGAGTAATATCTTGGATTTAACCATTATAACTTACAAATAGGTATTTTGTATTTTTTATAGAATTTTAGTAAAGTATGGATTATATTATAATTGCATTGGTTTAGGCTGGTGGATTTCTACATTTAAAGCCGAACTTCAACCATATTATAAGTGGTCAAACGAATCCAGAGCAAGAAGAATATTCTCCAGGTATGGTCAAACGAACTATGTATTATTTAATTAGAGTAATGAAAAGAGTTGAAAAGGAATACAGTTTATGCTATATTAAATTGAAGTTGCAAATAATGCATGTTATAAAATTAACTATACATATATTGGCATACTATTTATTAATATTATTTTGAATGGAGCTAATAAAGTGAAAAAAGTAAGTTTGAAGCAGAAAGCGTATGATGACATAAAGGCAAAAATTATTAATTGTGAATACTTGCCTAATTCTTTTTTAAATGAGAGTATCCTAATGGAGGGAATAAATACTAGCCGTACACCCATACGTGAAGCTCTCAGTAAACTTGAACAGGAAAACCTCGTAACTATAATACCTAAAAAAGGCATTATGGTAAACGATCTATCAGTCAATGACATAAGTATGATTTTTCAGGTGAGAGAGCTAATTGAACCCTTTATAATTAGAACTAATGGTTCTTATATAGATAAAAAAGCACTAAAGCTTATGCGTGACTTGGTTATGGAAGATATCACTAAACAAAACATGAAAAAAATTTATCAAATAGATGATAGATTTCATCGGTTTTTTATTTCCAGTAGTGGTAATAAGTACTTTCATCAAACTATGGATCATATATATAATCAAAATCATCGCTTGCGAATATTATCAGGTCAAAAGATAGACAGCAGATTAAAAGAGACTCAGGAAGAACACTTGAATATAATAGATTTTTTATTCGCCGAGAAATATAATGAAGCAGCGGATGCCATGAAGAAACATCTTGATAATTCTAAAAATGCAGCTATTGCTAGTTTATTAATTTAAAAAAACTAAATGTTTAATTTTCTAAAATAAAATGGTCAATCTTATTAATAGTAAGATTGACCAATTTTATTTTTTCAGTTGCTAATAATATAGCTTTTATGTAACAAGATAAATAAAACATTAATACAGTAAAGTGTATTGACAAACGTTTACATGGCGTTTATAATAATACACAAGATAGTTTGTTGCATACTTGTTGTATACAACAAATATACAATCAAAACATATACTGTGTTTATTAATATCTTAAAGATACAAAATAGTATGGTTTATGGTTAATAAATAAATCAGGAGGGCTATATGAATAAGAGTATTATAATAGTGAAACCAGGTAAAGTTAAAATCATTGAACAAAAGATGCCTGTGCCAGCAAAGGGAGAAGCATTACTTAAGATTTTATATGGTGGTATTTGTGGATCAGACTTAGGTACATATAGAGGAACATTTGCGTATGTATCATATCCACGAACTCCTGGACATGAATTTTCTGCTGAAATCGTTGAGATAGAAGATAATGACCGAGGACTTGAAAAAGGTATGATAGTTACAGCGAATCCTTACTTTAATTGTACAAGTTGCTACTCATGCCATCGTGGATTAGTTAATTGTTGTACAACAAACCAAACTATGGGAGTGCAAAGAGAAGGTGCATTTGCTCAATACATAATTTTGCCTATTGAACGTGTATATGGGGGAAAAGGGATTCCAGCAAAGACCCTTGCTCTAATTGAACCATTTTGCATAGGTTATCATGGTGTAAAGAGAGCTAATGTAAAAAAAGGGGACAAGGTGTTAGTAATTGGTGCAGGGACAATCGGAGTGCTTGCAATGTATGCTGCAAAGCTATTTGGTGCTGAAGTTTATGTAAGTGATGTTGCACAAGGTAAGCTTGATTATGCATCAGAGCTTGGAGCAGATGGCGTAATTTTAAATAGTAGTGTAGAAGCTTTTGAAGCTAAGGTTAATGAAATTACAAAGGGTGATGGGTTCGACGTAACTATCGAAGCTGTTGGATTACCTTCAACCTTTCAAAGCTGTATAGATGCGGCAACATTTGGTGGCAGAGTAGTACTAATTGGAGTAGGTAAATCAAATCTTGACTTTAATTTTACTATTATTCAAAAGAAAGAGCTCAATATATATGGCTCACGTAATGCTGTAAAAGAGGATTTTGAGCAATTGATTGAAATTGTAAGCAAAGGTAAGGTTGATTTAGAAAAAATTGTTACTAATACCTACAGTGCTTATGAAGCAGAAAAAGCATTTGAGGATTTCAGCAAAAATTCTGGAAGTATGTTAAAGGTTTTATTACAGTTTTAAATTTGTGCAAAGCACATTAAAATATAAAAGGGGGCATAAAAAATGAAAAGAACAAAGAGTATTATAGCACTTGTATTAACAACAATAATGAGTATTTCTTTATTATCAGGATGCGGTACTAAAAGCACATCTGATACAAAAGATTCAGCTAAAGAGGTAAAGCCCGTAGTTATTCAGATTGGTTATGAGAACAACCCTGGAGAACCACTTGACCTTGCTGTTAATCAGTGGAAGAAGCTTATAGAAGAGAAAAGTAAAGGTAGCATGAAGGTGGAAATATTCCCTTCAAGTCAATTAGGATCAAAAAATGATATTATAGACCAGATGATTGCAGGTTCAGCAGTTATAACGCTTGCTGATGGAGCATTTTATGCAGATCGTGGTGTTCCAGATATGGGTATAACTTTTGGACCATATCTATTTGATAATTGGGAACAGTGCTGGAAGCTTACTAAGAGCGACTGGTGGAAGGAGCAATCAGGCAAGCTAGAAGGAAAAGGCTTAAAGCTTCTAACTTCTAACTGGATGTATGGAGATAGACAGACACTTACAAAGAAGCCAGTTAGAACAGTAGCAGATCTTAAGGGTATGAAGATTCGTGTTCCAAACAACACAATTCAAGTTAAAGGATTTGAAGTTATGGGGGCAACTCCAACTCCAATGTCTCTAGGTGATGTTTATACTGCATTGCAACAAGGTACAATAGATGGACTTGAGAATCCACTACCAGTACTTTACAATGGAAAGTTCCAGGAAGTAGCTAAGTACCTTACATTAGATGCACATATCAAAAACTTTACAACTTGGGTTACTGGCACAACATTCTTTAGTTCTTTAACTGCTGATCAACAAAAGATATTAATGGAAACAGGTGACGAAGCAGGTCTATACAATAATACAGTTCAAGAAAAGGTTTCTAAGGAAACACTCGCAAAGTTTAAAGAAGATGGTGTTGAAATAATTGAAATTGACTCAGGAGAATTTAAGGAAGCAGCTAAGAAGTTCTACTCCTTACCAGAATTCACTTCTAAATGGACACCAGGATTATACGATAAAGTTAAGGCTTCAATGAAATAATTTTTTTGAAATCCAGAGACTTTTGTCTCTGGATTATAGAATAAAAGGGAGTGAAAAAATGAAATTAAAAAATAAGACCTTAAATGCACTATTGAATTTAGATTTGATAATAGCAGGAACATCATTAACTGTACTTATAGTTATTACTTTTTTAGGCGTTGTCATGAGATATTTCGTAAATAACCCATTTGTTTGGCAAGAAGAAGTACAACTTTGGTGTTTTGTATGGGTGGTATTCTTTGGTGGTAGTGTAGCTTTTCGTAGCGGAAGCCATGTGGCTATAGATATAGTGGTGGATCTTTTGCCAGATTCTTTGAAAAAGGCAGTTGATATACTAGTTTATTTTGTAGTTATGTTTGTACTTATTTATTTAACTATCCATGGTTCAAACCTTGTAATTCAATTAGCTACCACAGGTAGACTTACAAATATTTTACAAGTACCATATTCAATAATTTATTCAGCGCTTCCTATTGGTTGTGTACTAATGATGATAAATTATACCCTAGTGACAGGATTATCACTATTTTCGAAAAAGACTAATGTGGAAGGAGGTGCTTTATAATGGTTATAAATGTTGTTGCATTAGCTGCAATTGTAATGCTTATATTTCTATTTTTAAAGGTTCCAGTTTTTGTGTCTGTTCTTTCAGGAGTTGTTGTTTATTTTGCTATGACTCCAAATGTTCCAACACAAATATTAGCTCAACGTTTTATCTCAGGAGCTGAGAGTATACCGCTACTTGCTGTTCCATTTTTCGTATGTGCCGGCGTATTCATGAATACTTCTGGAGTTACAAAGAGAGTTATGGACTTTTGTGAAATCTTAACTGGCCGTATGTGGGGTGGACTTGCTCAGGTTAACATACTTTTATCCACACTTATGGGTGGACTTTCAGGTTCAAACCTTGCTGATGCTGCAATGCAATCAAAGATGCTTGTACCTGAAATGGAAAAGAAAGGTTTTTCAAAGGAATTCTCTTCAGTTGTTACAGCAACGTCTTCTATGATAACTCCGCTTATTCCTCCTGGAATAGCAATGATTATATATGGATCTATAGCTAATGTATCAATTGGTAAGCTGTTTATGGCCGGCATTGGACCTGGGCTATTACTGTGCGTTGCAATGATGATACTTGTAGCTATTATTTCTAAAAAGCGTAACTATAAAGTTATTCGTGAGAACCCAGTAACATTTAAAGAATTTATGGTTGCATTAAAGGGAGCTGCATTGCCTCTTTGCTTACCTGTACTAATAATAGGTGGTATCAGAGCTGGAATATTTACACCAACTGAAGCTGGTGCTGTTGCTATCATATATTCATTGATGCTTGGTGTAGTTTATCGTGAAATGAAATTTTCAGATGTTATTATTGGATTAAAAGAAACTGTTACTACAACTTCGTCTATAATGCTTATAGTAGGAGCTGCTTCTGCATTTGCATGGATACTTACAAAAGAACGCATTCCTCAGGAAATAACTGAAATGATAGTTGCAAACATTTCTAACAAGTATGTATTCCTTATGACTGTTAATGTATTCTTACTAATTGTTGGTATGTTCATAGAAGGAAATGCAGCTATGATAGTTCTAGTACCACTACTTGCACCTGTAGCTAATACATTTGGTATCAATGAAATACAGTTTGCAATGGTATTTATATTCAATATGGCTATTGGTGCTTTATCACCACCAATGGGTACACTTATGTTTGTAACATGTGGAATAACTAAATGTAAAATTAAAGACTTTATTAAGGAAGCAGTACCCTTCTATGTATTACTTGTTATTTGTCTATTAATATTGACATTCATTCCTATATTCTCAGTAGGTATTGTTGATTTATTATATAAATAATAATACAAGTAAAGTGGATTACAGATATTCTAAATGAAACACAAGGTTTTAACAGCAAGGTTGTCATTATACAACCTTGCTAATGAAATTCCCAAGAAGCATTGTTCAAGGTATATGTTATGACAGTAATAACGGAATTAATATTTAGAATTTAGCCATTACCTCTTACAAAGGAGGTATTTTTTATATTATCTAGAATGTTAGATAATAATAGTATCTAATAAAAACTAACCCAAATAAGAAGGAGAGACAAAAGAATTATTAAATAAGGAAAGTTATTAAGGTTCTTTTGGTGTAAGGGATAGCTGGCTATGCCATACTATAATTTGGTCAATTCTCGAAATTCAATAAACGACATTGATCATCTTTACAAAATCGGGAGGATTTTATTTATATGAAACAACCATTATTTTACTCACAACTAGGCAAAGACAAGAAATATATTTTAAATTGTTGTTTTTTTGTTTTTGCAGTCAATGGCCTATATGCTATGATTTTAGGTTCACTGTTACCAATAATAAGTGATGAATATGGGCTAAACAATACGATGAGTGGGGCATTACTGTCTGCGCATCAAGCAGGCAACTTGATAGCTGGGTTTATTGCAGGGGTGTTGCCGCTTTATTTAGGAAGAAAAAAAGCAATAATGTTTTTATGTAGCTTTGTTGTTATGGGTTTCTTAATCATGATTCTAACAGGTAATCCAGTATTACTTATTCTAGGGTTTTTATTTACAGGATTAAGTAGGGGAAGCATCTCTAATTTTAACAACACTATTGTAAATGAGGTATCAAACAGCAGTCCCGTAGCTCTTAATTTTTTACATAGTATTTTTGCTGTTGGTGCTCTAAGTGCTCCATTTTTGGTTATTATCTGTACAAACATAGGTGGGGACAATGGCTGGAAAATAGCTTCTGGAGTTATTATTGGTCTAGCAATTATTTCTATTTTTCTTTTTTCGAAAATGAAAATAGATGATGCTGCAAAAAAGAAAGAAAAAGTAAAAATATCCTATGAATTTTTGAAAAATAGGAATTTCTTGATAAGCGCTGGGATTTTATTTTTTTATTTGTGCGCAGAAGCAACTATTAACGGATGGATGGTTAAATATTTTATAGATTCAAGGATTATGACAATAGAATATGCTCAGAAACTTGCTTCGCTATTATGGGTAGTAATTCTTGTTGGTAGATTAACCTGTGCTTTTTTAGGAGATAAAGTATCTAAAAAAGCATTGCTACTTACAACAAGTATTGGAACTGCTGGTTTTTATTTATTATTACTATCGTCGCAAAATTTAACTGTTATTACCATAGCTATAATGGGCCTGGGACTTTCTATGGCAGGTATTTATCCTACAACAATTTCAACTATTGGTAATACCATTAAAAATTATCCTATGTCAATGGGAGTGCTGCTTATGGTAAGTGGAATTGGCGCTATTATAATGCCAATTATAACTGGTGCATTATCTGATGCTTTTGGAATTCTAGCTGGAATGACTGCAATTGTAGTTGCTATTATTTTGATGATATTTTGTGTGGGTTTAAGTGTGTTAAGTAAAACAGAGAATATATAGATGTATTCGATTTCACTATTGCATTGTAAAATATTTTAGTTTATAATAAAGATAATGTGATTGTTCACGTTAACAATTAACTATAATTTATAAAAAGAAGGGTGAGATTATGAAAAAATTCATGGACGAGAACTTTTTATTATCTAACGATACAGCCATAAATTTATATAACAAGTATGCAAAAGATATGCCCATTATTGATTATCATTGTCATTTAAATCCAAAAGAAATATTTGAAAACAAAAGGTTTAAAAATATAACTGAAGCTTGGTTATATGGAGATCATTATAAATGGAGAGCTATGAGAAGTAATGGTATAGATGAAAAATACATTACTGGGAATGCTAGCGATTATGAAAAATTTATGGCATGGGCAAGAACAATGCCAATGACTTTAGGTAATCCGCTTTATCACTGGACACATTTAGAACTTCAAAGATTTTTCGGAATATATGAAGTTTTAAATGAAAAAAGCGCTCCTGCTATTTGGGAAAAGGTAAATGCACTACTAAGTGGAGAAGGCTTTGGAGCTAGAGATTTAATTATTAAGTCAAACGTTAAAGCCTTATGTACAACTGACGATCCAATAGATTCACTAGAATATCATATTAAACTTAAGGCAGGTGCTGAATTTGGTGTAAAGGTTTTACCAGCTTTAAGACCGGACAAAGGACTTCAAATAAACAAAGATACCTTTATTCCCTGGGTTGATAAGCTTGAAAAGGTATATCAAAAGGATGTAAAAAACTATGAGCAATTTCTAGAAGCTCTAGAATCAAGAGTGAGATTCTTTAATGAGGTGGGTTGTAAAATTTCAGATCATGGCTTAGATAGCCTAATATATGTGGAAGCTTCAAAAGAAGAAGTAGCTGATATATTTGCAAAGGCATTAAAAGGACAAACAGTTAGCCTCGATGAAGAAAGCAAATATAAGACATATACATTACAATTCTTAGGTAGATTATATTCAGAACTTAAATGGACAATGCAATTACATCTTGCAGCACAAAGAAATAACAATACGAGAATGTTAAAACAATTAGGCCCAGATACTGGTTTTGATTCTATTAACGATGAAAGCATGGCTTATTCTGTTTCAAAATTACTAGATTCATTGGAAATGGAGAACAGTCTTCCAAAAACTATACTATATACATTAAATCCTAAAGATAATTATGTTCTTAGCACTATGCTTGGAAACTTTCAAGGCACTGAAGTACCAGGTAAGATACAATTTGGAGCAGCTTGGTGGTTCCTAGACAATAAAGAAGGCATGATAGATCAAATGAAAGTCTTAGCTAATACTGGATTATTAAGCCGTTTCGTAGGAATGCTAACGGATTCAAGAAGCTTCTTATCTTATACAAGGCATGAATACTTCAGACGAATATTATGTAATTTAATAGGAGAATGGGTGGAGAATGGAGAAGTACCTGAGGATATGGAGCTACTAGGAAGTATTGTTCAAGGAATATGTTATAACAATGCAAAAGGATACTTTGGAATTGATTGTTAACGTAAACAATTACAAATAAAAAAATGTGTTGAAGTAATAAAGGGCTACTATGTTATATGGCATAGAATTAAGTGCAACTAATAGTAAATGCTAAATGTGTTAGTTAAGTGGTTTCATATATGGTATTATATAAGTATTTACTAGAGACATAGGGGTGTTAAAAATGGAAGTAACAATAAAAGATATAGCTAAAATTGCAAATGTTTCACATACTACTGTTTCAAGAGCACTTAATGATAGTCCTTTTATAAATGTAGAGACAAAGGCTAAAATAATGGCAATAGCAAAGGAACTTAACTATGTACCCAATTACAGCGCTAAAAGTTTGGTATTAAATAGGTCCTATAACATAGGATTGCTTTTTACCACTATAAGTGAAGTAACTTCATCAAGGTTTTTTTATGAAACTGTGAGTGGGGTAAATAGTGTTATAAATGAAAGTTATAATCTAGTAGTTAGAGGAATTGATGATTACAAAAATTTTACTTTCATTAATAAGAGAAGTTTTGATGGTATTATATTGATGAGTCAAAGTGATAGTGATAATTCCTTTATATACTATTTACTGGAAAAGAAGATACCATTAGTTGTATTAAACAGAGATATAAATGAAAGTTCTCTAGTTAATATATTATCATCAGATAAAAAAGGAGCTTATGAAGCTGTATCATATCTGATTCAGAATGGACATAAACATATAGCTATAATAGAAGGTAAAGAAGGATTTAATTCTACTGTTGAAAGAAAAAATGGATTTTTACATGCACTAAATGAAAACAAACTACAAGTAAAAAATGAATATATGGTTGAAGGTGATTATACTATTGGAAGTGGATACATTGCCATGAAAAAGTTACTGACTTTGAAGAATGTTCCAACAGCAGTGTTTTGTTCAAATGATGAAATGGCTGTAGGGGCAATGAAAGCTACATTCGAGGCAGGACTTAATGTTCCTGTGGACATTTCTATTATGGGGTTTGATGGTAACCAGATTGGTGCGTATCTAACACCTGCTTTAACTACTGTAAGAAGACCTATTATTGAAGTAAGTAGAAAAGGTGCAGAAAAACTTCTACATATTATAGAAAATAATAGTGTTGAAGAAAAAAATGATAAAATCAGTGGAGAAAAGATATATATTAATACAGAGCTTGTTGAAAGAGACTCAGTGGCAAAAATAACTTAACTTCTACTGAGTTTTAAAAAATTTTGTAAATAATTGTTCACGTTAACAACTTATGTACCTAATATTTCAATGTGTTTATCTACATTAATAGATTATAAAAAATAATATATATAAGGAGCATTCCTGTTATGAATTAAAATGAACTTTGAAAAAAAGAGCACCTACTGATAAAATACAGGGTATAACAGTTGCAACTTTTATCCCTAATTTATAATTATCAGTGGAGGTACTCAACATGA
>Ga0209123_1000062_pt1 | contig 180494 bp, 176 predicted proteins | sample BarGraIncu00431A_FD_184500 | JGI IMG/M metagenome (GOLD analysis project Ga0209123, IMG submission 184500) | Arctic peat soil microbial communities from Barrow, Alaska, USA - Barrow Graham LP Incubations 004-31A (SPAdes) (version 2) | ecosystem: Environmental > Terrestrial > Soil > Wetlands >... | reverse complement strand
AGCTCATTACATACTTTTTAGTCTTACGACTAAAATATTACTTTTTTCTAAAGTAATTAACTGGTTAAAATAAAATATTATTTCATTTCTTTACCTATTTCTCTGTTTAATTTTCAAAGACCAATTTGCTTTGTCATCATGTGACGACCTCTATTATTTTACTGTTTAACTTTAAATTTGTCAACACATTTTTCTATGTCTTCAAATATTATTTTGAACTTAGAAAAAGTATTTAACCTTTAAAATTAAACTGTCCTTGTTACTAATTCGTAACGACAAGATGTATTGTATCAAATCTATTCGCTATTATATTTCCGTTAGTTCTATTTCTAAATAGATTATAGTTGTTTTTCTATGTATATCTTTATTTTCCTTCAATTTACTGCTTGAGATACACTAGGTAAGTTATATTTTAGAATACTATAAAAAAAATAAAAGCACGTATTTGAAATTAATTCAAATACGTGCTTTTATTTTTTATTCTTCTGTTTTGTCTTCTGTATCATCAGTTTCATTTATTTCTAATTCCTGATCCTCATTTACTAAAGTTTCTTTAATCTCTTCCTCTGAAGAACCTTCTTCAGCTTGCAACGAATCATCATCGGTATTAATTACATCACTAGAGTTTATTTTAGCAATAGCTACAATGTTATCACCATCACCATTCTTCATTAATGTAACTCCCATAGTATTTCTACTTGTAGTTGATATTCCAGCTACTTGCAGTCTTATGACAATACCATTACTGTTAATAAGTATCATCTCGTCTCCATCTTTTACTATTCTAGCACCTACAAGTTTACCTGTTTTCTCTGATACCTTATAAGTTATTACTCCCTTACCACCTCTGCGTTGAAGTGAGTATTCTGATACTAAGGTTCTTTTTCCAAAACCATTTTCACTTATAACTAAAAGTTCTTCTTCAGGTTTAACAATATTCATAGACACTACAATATCTTCTTGTCTTAAAGTTAATGACTTAACTCCAGTTGCAGTTCTTCCCATACCTCTTACATCTTTTTCACTAAATCTTATAGAATAACCATTCCTTGTAACGAACAGCATTTCACTATCACCATTGGTTATAGCTGCTCCAATTAATTCATCATCTTCTCTTAAATTTATTGCATTTAATCCATTCTTCCTTATAGAAGAATATTTATCAAGAGATGTTTTCTTAATTAAACCATGTTTTGTTCCCATTACAAGATAATTATCCTCAGCAAATTCTTTAAGAGATATAACCGCTTGAATTTTCTCATCACTAGCTAAAGGTATAATATTTATTAAGTTTGTTCCCTTAGCTGTTCTTCCACCTTCTGGAATCTCATAAGCTTTTAATTTAAATGATTTTCCTTTGTTTGTGAAGAATAAAATATTATTATGAGTGGTGGTTATAAAGATATGTTCTACAAAATCATCTTCTTTTGTAGTTACACCCTGTATTCCTCTTCCACCTCTTCTTTGAGCACTATAAGTATCTGCTGGTAGTCTCTTTATATATCCTGCATGAGTTAGGGTTATTACAATATCTTGCTCTTGTATTAAATCTTCCTCATCTATGCTATATGGATTTTTCTCTATTGCAGATCTTCTAGTATCACCATATTTATTTCTAATTTCTATAAGCTCTTCTTTAATTATGGTTAATAATACAGTTTCATCTGCTAAAATTCCTTTTAAGTAATTAACAAGTTTTATTAATTCATTATACTCATCTTCAATTTTACCTCGTTCAAGACCTGTAAGTCTTCCAAGCCTCATTTCAACAATAGCTACAGCTTGTTTCTCTGATAAATCGAAAGCATTCATCAAACTTTCTCTAGCTTCACTAATAGTTTTTGATGCTCTTATCAAACGAATTACTTCATCGATATGATCTAGTGCAATCTTAAGACCTTCTAAAATATGAGCTCTTGCTAGTGCTTTATCAAGATCGAATTGAGTTCTTCTTATTACCACATCTTTTTGATGTTCTAAATAATAAAATATAACTTGTTTTAAATTTAAAGTCTGAGGCTCATTATTTACAAGAGCTATCATTATAACTCCAAAAGTATCTTGCATTCTAGTATGTTTAAATAATCTATTTAATACTATATTTGGATTTGCATCCCTTTTTAGTTCTATAACAATTCTCATACCTTCTCTATCTGATTCATCTCGAAGATCTGATATTCCGTCTATCTTCTTATCTTTTACTAAATCTGCAATACCTTCTATAAGTTTTGCTTTATTAACTTGATAAGGTAATTCTGTTACTATTATTGCATTTCTACCTTTATTCTCTTCAATATCTGTTTTAGCCCTAACAAGAATTCTTCCTCTTCCTGTTTCATAAGCACTTTTTATTCCAGCTCTTCCGAGGATTATTCCTCCTGTAGGAAAGTCTGGACCTTTTATTTTTGTCATTAAATCACTTATAGTAACTTCTGAGTCATCAATCATCATAAGCACGCCATCGATAACTTCTATTAAGTTATGAGGAGGTATATTGGTTGCCATACCTACTGCAATACCTGTTGATCCATTAACTAAAAGATTAGGAAATCTTGAAGGCAAAACTGATGGTTCTTTTTCTTCTCCATCAAAGTTAGGAACAAAATTTACTGTATCTTTATTAATATCTCGAAGCATCTGAGTTGTAATTTTACTCATCTTAGCTTCTGTATACCTCATTGCTGCTGCTGAATCACCATCTACAGAACCAAAATTCCCATGACCATCAACCAAAATACATCTTTGGGAAAAGTCTTGAGCCATTCTAACGAGTGCTCCATATACCGCAGTATCACCATGTGGGTGATACTTACCTAAAACGTCTCCGACAATCCTTGCACACTTTCTAAATCCCTTTTCTGGTGTTAAGCCCAGTTCATGCATTGAAAATAATATTCTTCTATGCACAGGTTTAAGTCCATCACGTACATCTGGAAGAGCACGACTTACAATAACACTCATAGCGTAATCTATATAAGATTTTTTCATTTCATATCTTATATCAATAGGTTTAATTTTTCCCTGATTATTAATCATGTTACACCTCTTTAAACAAAATATTTTAATGCCACACTATATATCTAAGTTAAGCACACCTTTAGCATTTTCCTGTATAAACTCACGACGTGGCTCTACTTTATCACCCATGAGAATAGTGAATATTTCATCTGCTGCCATTGCATCCTCAACATGTACTTGAAGCAGCGTTCGCTCCTCAGGGTTCATTGTTGTATCCCAAAGCTGTTCTGGATTCATTTCCCCAAGACCTTTGTATCTTTGTATATCCGTGCTACTATCTTTTCCACCAAATTCCGCAAGTGTCATTTCAAGCTCTTTTTCGGTATATACGTAATGTTCTTTTTTACCTTTAGAAACTTTAAATAGTGGAGGTTGAGCTACATACACATGACCTTGTTCTACTAATTCCTTCATGTATCTATAAAAGAATGTTAGTAGTAAAGTTCTAATATGTGCTCCATCTACGTCCGCATCTGTCATAATAATAATACGATCGTATCTTATCTTTGTTACATCAAAATCTTTTCCTATACCAGCACCGAATGCAGTTATCATTGCCCTTATTTCAAGGGATGCGAGCATTTTATCAATTCTTTGCTTTTCAACATTCATTATTTTTCCTTTTAATGGAAGTATAGCTTGGAATTTTCTATCTCTACCCTGTTTCGCAGAGCCGCCAGCTGAGTCACCTTCGACTAAATATATTTCGCATTCCATAGGATCTTTTGAAGCACAATCTGATAATTTCCCTGGAAGGGTTGTTGATTCAAGTATTGACTTTCTTCTTGTAAATTCTCTTGCTTTTTTTGCTGCTTCACGAGCCCTTGCTGCATTTAATCCTTTATCTATTATTGTTTTACCAAGTTGTGGATCTTCTTCTAGAACATTACTGATTGCCTCACCAACTATGCTATCAACTATGCCTCTAACTTCACTGTTTCCAAGCTTAGTTTTTGTTTGACCTTCAAATTGAGGATCCGTAAGTTTTATTGATATTACTGCTGTAAGGCCCTCACGCACATCTTCACCGGATAAATTTTTGTCATTATCTTTTAAGAAATTGAACTTTTTAGCATAATCATTAACTACTCTTGTTAAAGCAGCCTTAAAACCTACTAAATGAGTTCCACCTTCTACAGTATCTATATTATTGGCAAATGAAAATATATTTTCCGTGTATGTATCGTTGTATTGCAGAGCTATTTCAACAACGTAATCATCTTTACGTCCTTCCATGTATATCGTTTCGTGAATTGTTCCTTTATTTCTATTCAAATAATCTACGAAGGATTTTATTCCTCCCTCGTACAAAAATTCTTGATTTTTATCTTCTCGCTCATCTGTTAGAGTTATTCTTAAGCCTTTATTTAAAAAGGCCAATTCGCGAAGTCTTTGAGACAAAGTTTCGTAATCAAAATTTATTTCTTCAAAAATCTCTGGGTCTGGTGTAAAAAATACTTTTGTTCCATGATCTTCGGTTGTTCCTATTTTTACAAGAGTACTAGTAGTTTTTCCCCTTGCAAAAGTTTGTTTCCATATATCACCATCTACTTTAACCTCTACTTCACAAACCACAGATAGTGCATTAACTACAGATGAACCAACACCATGGAGACCACCTGATACTTTATAGGCTCCACCACCAAATTTTCCACCTGCATGAAGTACTGTCATTATAACTTCTACAGTTGGTATTTTCATTTTATGATGTATTCCTACAGGCATACCACGACCGTCATCTATAACGGTTATAGAATTATCTTTATGTATAATTACATTAATATTTTTACAAAAACCTGCCAAAGCTTCATCTATGCTATTATCTACAATTTCATAAACTAAATGATGAAGTCCGCGAATACTAGTGCTACCTATATACATACCTGGTCTCTTTCTTACTGCCTCTAATCCTTCAAGTACTTGTATTTGACTCTCGTCGTAAACATTATTTATTTCCATGAATATCCTCCTAATTTACCCTAAAGCGCATAATATACAGTTTCTGTTCTCTTGCATAAAGTTGAAGATGATATGGGTGATAGATATATTTTACTTTTTTTGTCTACTTCAGCAATTACAAAAGATTTAGCGATATTTTTTGTTATTCGCTCTACAAAACCATCTTCTTCAGCCATTCTTAAAAATTGGATAGTGTCTGAGCTATACATAGTAGTTTCCATGTCAAATATACCTATAATGTCTTTTATAGGCACTACTACATTTTCTCCCAAATGTAAAAACATATAATATCCTCCTTAATAATCCATAATATTTTATTCAAAATTATTTAACTTCTTTTAACTCACCTGACATAACTTCAAATATTTTACTTTCTGAATTTAAATATTTTCTTATGTTATTAACTCCTGTACATGTAATTAACGTTTGAACTTCTTTTATTGAATTTAATATATATTCTTGCCTTTTTGTATCTAGTTCAGACAATACATCATCAAGTAATAAAACTGGGTATTCTCCTGTTAGTTCTTTAATTATTTCTAGAGCTCCAAACTTAATTGTTAAAACACAAGTTCTTTGCTGCCCTTGAGATCCAAATATTCTAGCATCTATGCCGTTTATATCTATGGAAAAATCATCTCTATGTGGTCCTATAGATGTAGTTTTTGTTTCTATATCTCTTTTTCTATATTTACATAAAAGCAAATAAAAATTTTCTTCTATGTTATCTAACTGCTTAATAGGTGTTAAATATTTAATTTCAATTATTTCACTTTTAGAAGTTATATTACTATGTATTACCTTACCCAATATATTCAATTTCTCTATATAATTTATTCTATCTCTTATTATAATTGCACCAAATTCACTAAGCTGTTTATCATATACATCTATAATATCACTATCTGTGTTCCACTTTTTTATAGCCAAGTTTCTCTCATTTAAAACTTTTTTATATTGAGTTAGATTGTAATAATACCTTCTGCTTAGCTTACAGAGTTCAATATCTAAGAATTTCCGTCTATGTGATGGTGATTCTTTAACAATATTTAAATCTTCTGGAGAAAACATAATTACATTAAAGTTTCCTACTAGTTCAGACATCTTTTGAATTTTTATAGAATTTATATTAACGCCTTTTTTACCTTCTTTAAAAATCTTTATTTCTATTTTTTTATCGATTCTTGTTTTACATACATAAAGTTTTATATATGCATCGCTACCATTCCAATTTATTAATTCCTTATCTCTATTAGTTCTGTGAGACTTAGCTAAACTACAATAATAAATTGCTTCTAAAATATTTGTTTTCCCTTGTGCATTATCTCCTACAAATACATTAGTGCCTTTATTAAATTCTATAACTAATTCATTATAATTTCTAAAATTCTTAAGTTGTAAATATTTTATGTGCATACAATCACCTATTATGATTATAACATATATATATAATTTTATTATTTTATATGTGTAAATAAATTCATATAATTTTTTTTAATATAGACATAAATTGAGCACTGGAGATTTTTTTAATTTTTCCAGTGCTTTCATATGTGTCCATATGCATTCATTCAATTTTAAACTATTTTATAACTCTCATTGTTAAACTCAACTATATCGCCTTTAACTAATTTTTTACCCCTTTGAGTTTGTATTTCACCATTCACCTTAATTTCCTCGTTTTGTATATAGAATTTTGCCTCTGAACCTAAACTAGCTATTCCAGCCCATTTTAGAAAAGCATCTAATTTTATTATACCTGTATCTACTTGTATTTCATTCATTTTAAAACCGCCTTTTTTTAAATTATTTTTTTATATACTCTCTTTAGTTATTTGTTGCTCTTATTCTCACTGGTAATACCATATACGTACAATTATTTTTTTCTTTGTTTTTTACAACACAAGGATTAACTCCACTAGAAAATTCCATAATGATCTCTTCCTCTTCCATTATTTTTAAGAGCTCTATTAAGTATTTTGAGTTAAATGCAATTTGAAGAGGCTCTCCTTGCAAAATTATATTTATTTCTTCTCTAGCCTTTCCCAATTGAGAATTGGAAGTAATAATCATGTTATCTTCTTCTATGTTAAATTTAACTAAATTGGTATTTCCCTCTTTAGCCATAAGAGAAGCCCTTTCTATGCAGCTTAATAATTCATGCCTTTTAACTGTTATTTTTAGATTATACTCTTCTGGTATTATTGAGCTATACTTTATAAATTCACCTTCTAGTAATCTTGATATAACTTTAGTTTTCCCAAGATTAAACAAAATATGATTTGGTGTGAATGTTATATTGACGTTCTCGTCTGTTTCTTCTAGTATTTTTGATACTTCACTTAAAGTTTTACCTGGAATTACAGCATTTATAGTAGAATCATTATCTACAAATTCACTTCTAAAGGCAACTCTATAACCGTCTAGTGCTACAAGATTAAGTTTCTTATCTTTTATTTCAAATAAGACACCTGTAAGAATTGGTCTGGTTTCATCCTGAGCAACTGCAAAAATAGTACCTCTCATCATGTTTTTCAGTACCTTTTGTGAAACTGAAAAAATCATATTTTCTATTATATCAGGCAAATTAGGGTAGTCATCACCATCCATATGCACTATGGTAGCATATGATTTTTCACAAACTATTTTAATAGAGTTATTCTCTGCTGAACTTATTTCTATTGAATTATTTGGTAATTTTCTTATAATTTCTCCAAATAGCTTTGAATCTAAGACTACAGTTCCATCTTCAATAACGTCTGCTGTAATTTTAGCTTCAATGCTTAAATCAATATCAGATCCTATAAGAGTAACTTCTCTATTTTTAGCTATGATTAATATACCTTGTAATACAGGCATAGTAGATTTTCCAGTAATTGCTTTTTGAACATTTGATATTGCTTCTTGTAATACATTTTTTTCACATATAAATTTCATGATAAAACGGCCTCCTTATCCACACGGGAAATTGATTAAAGATAGGTAAGATACTAATAAATTATAGTAGTAATAGTAGTAGGGGCTGTTGATATGTTAAAAACCTATTCTAGCCTTTACCACGCATCATTACTTAGTAAAAATAATTGTGGATAAGTATGTAAAAAAAAATTACAGTTATCCACAATATCAACAGCATGGTTTTATGTATTATTTTATGCACAGGATTATATATAAATAGTATCAACAATTGTTAGTAATAAGGTTTTTATATCATTTTTGACTTATCTTTTTAGTTAGTTCAGTTATGTTATCTTGCAAATTTTCATCTTCTTTAAGTTGTTTAGATATTTTCTCACAAGCATGAATTACAGTTGTATGATCGCGACCGCCAAATTCTTCACCTATTTTAGGTAGTGACATATCAGTAAGTTTTCTGCATAAATACATTGCAATTTGTCTTGGAAAAGTTATATTTCTAGTTCGTCTTGAAGATTTAAAATCTTCAATTTTCAAATTAAAATAGCTGGAGACTATATCTTGTATTAGCTCAATAGTTACTTGCTTTGAATTTCTATTAGAAATAATATCCTTGAGTGCTTCTGATGCTAAATCTATACCAATTTCTTTATTAGTTAATGAAGAAAAAGCCACTATTCTAATAAGAGCACCTTCTAGTTCTCTTATATTAGATTTTATCTTGGTAGCAATATACACCATTACTTCATTTGGAATGTTTAAATTCTCTATATCTGCTTTCTTTTTCAAAATAGCAATTCTAGTTTCAAAATCCGGTGGTTGTATATCAGCTATAAGACCCCATTCAAATCTAGACCGTAATCTATCCTCTAAAGTAGGTATTTCTTTAGGAGGTCTATCACTAGATAATATAATCTGTTTATTAGCTTCGTGAAGATCATTGAATGTATGGAAAAACTCTTCTTGCGTACGTTCTTTGCCTGCAATAAATTGAATATCATCTATTAGAAGTACATCTACATTTCTATATTTGTTTCTAAATTCTACGTTTTTATCATCTTTAATAGAATTGATAAGTTCGTTTGTAAATTTTTCAGAAGAAACATAAACAACCTTGGACTTTGGGTTATTTGATAATACATAATGACCAATAGCATGCATTAAATGAGTTTTTCCAAGACCAACGCCCCCATAGATAAATAGTGGATTATAAGCTTTTGCAGGGGATTCGGCTACAGCAAGAGACGCAGCATGAGCAAATCTATTACTATTACCAATGACATAAGAATCAAAGGTGTATTTTGGATTGAGAGTTGCAGACATTTCATCATTAACTAATAGGTTATGTTTTTCAGATTCACGCCTTGCTTTAGGTGTTTCAATTTCGGCTACTTCCTCAGATAATATAAAGAATTCTATTTTATATGTTTTAGAAGTAAGTAATTTAACAGCATTCATTATTAAATCCTTATATCTATTTTCAAGAATATCTTTGGTGAAATTATTAGGAACACCTAATTTAAAAGTATTATTATCTAAGGCCATAGGTTCTATACTTTTAATCCAAGTATTAAAACTAACTTCTGTAAGTTCACCTTTTATTATATTTAAGGTTTTTTCCCAGATATCTTTAATTTGGGTGCTCATTTCCTACCCTCCAGTTCAAATAAAAAAATTTATTATGTAAAAACAAACAATATATAAACAACGTTATAAACAAAAAAAAATATATATTGTAGGTTGTTGATAAATAGCATTAAAAATATTCACATGTTAATAACTATGTTTATACTTTTAACAGGTATTAAATTATTAACAATATCGCAAAAAAGTTATTAACATACTAAATAATGAATAAATCTGCTCATATAGTCAAAAATAGATAAATAAAAAGAAGTTTAAGACAACATTGTAATAGTTATTCACAATTTTGTCCACAACTTGTGAATAACTTTACTTATAAATAAGTTATTCACAGTTCTTTCTTATATAATATCAAAAAATAACAAGGTGTTCAAGAAGTTATCCACAAAAAAACATATAAATATAAAAAACATCAACAATACTAATAAAATGCTTACCTTGACATTACGATGATGTGACTATATAATCTAATAGTAAAACCGTAATTATGCGATTGGAAGATGATTGTTTAGATAACGGATTAAAAGAAGGGGGTGTAGTAGATATGTTCATGACTTACCAACCTAAAAAAAGACAAAGAAAAAAAGAACACGGATTCAGAAAGAGAATGAAAACCGCTTCAGGCAGAAACGTTCTTCAAAGAAGAAGACAAAAAGGTAGAAAAAGATTGACAGCATAAGGGCCGCTAATGTGGCCTTTTTCTGCAATTTGCGGAAATGAGGGCGGCTAAATATGAACATTAATGTAAAGAAATATAGAATTAGAAAGAATACTGAATTTAGAACAGTATATAGAAGAGGAAAATCTTTTTCTAACCTACTATTAGTATTATATATTTATAGAAATGGTAAAGATATTAATAGATGTGGAATATCAGTAAGTAAAAAGGTAGGGAAAAGTGTAATTAGAAGCAGAGTTAAGAGATTAATTGGCGAAAGCTATAGACTTAACAATGAAGGATTAAAGGCAGGATTTGATTTGGTATTTATTGCAAGGAATCCTTCTAATGCTAAAAATTATAAAGAAATAGAGATTGCTTTGAAAAAACTGCTTAAGAAGGCAGGTCTAAATTAATAATGAAAAAAATACTTATACTGGGTATTAAATGTTATAGAAAATATATATCACCTCTTAAAAGGCCTTGTTGTATATTTTACCCTACATGTTCTCAGTATGCTTTAGAAGCTATAGAAAAGCATGGAGTGATAAAAGGATCTATTATGGCAATAAAGAGAATACTTAGATGTCATCCTTATAATAAGGGAGGCTTTGATCCAGTTAAATAATCGCTTGGGAGGTTTTATATTTGAATTTAAAAATTATAAGTGATCCGCTTTCAAAGTTTTTTTACTTTATACATAGCGGAATACATACAGTTATACCAAATAATGATATATCATTTGGACTTGCAATAATTCTTTTTACAATCATAATAAGAATAATATTGTTGCCATTAAGTATTAAACAAACTAGATCAACTGCTAAAATGGGTCTACTTCAACCAGAAATGAAGAAAGTTCAAGAAAAATATAAGAAGGATCCACAAAAATCACAGCAAGAAGTTATGAAACTTTATAAAGAAAATGGAGTAAATCCAATGGGTGGATGTTTGCCAATGCTTGTTCAAATGCCTATTTTGTTTGCTTTATATGGTTTATTTAACAACTTGAACATGCAAGGAGCCGGATTCTTATGGATGGCTGATTTAACAAAACCTGATCCTATGTATATATTACCAGTTTTGTCTATGGTTACGACATATTTTTCGTCAAAACTTATGCAACCACCTGGTAATGGTCCACAGTCTAAACAAAGCTCAACAATGACTGTGGGAATGGCTATTTTCATGGGATTTATGAGTCTACAATTCAAAGGTGCATTGGTGTTATATTGGGTAATTCAGAACGTAGTACAAGTTATTCAGACTTTAGTTATAAATAAAATGGAGATTCCAAAACAAGAAAGTTAACACAAGTGCCTAATTTTGATATTTAGAAAGGCGGGTGAACTTTGGTATGAAGACTATAGATATGATGGGAAAAACTGTAGAGGACGCAATCAATAATGCCTTAATTCAGTTAGAAGTTACAAGAGATAAAGTAAAAGTAGAAACTATAGATGAAGGTAGTAAAGGTTTTTTAAATATTATAGGGGTAAAACCTGCTAAGATTAGAGTTACAATTATTAGAGATAGATTTAATGAAGCTAAAACTTTTCTAATGGAAGTATTACAGTCTATGGGAATGGTTGCTGAAGTAAAACTTAAAGGTTCAAATAATGAAATGAGAATTGATTTAATTGGACCTAATATGGGATTATTAATAGGTTATAGAGGTGAGACTCTAGACGCCCTTCAATATCTTGTAAGTTTAGTTGTAAACAAAAATCATGATGATGAGTATAAAAGAGTAATATTAGATACTGAAAATTATAGGGCAAAAAGAGAAGAAACTTTGAAAAGACTAGCATCAAAGATTGCCTATAAAGTTAGGGTAAGTGGAAGAGTATTAAAACTCGAACCTATGAATCCTTACGAGAGAAGAATAATACACTCTACACTTCAAAATGATTCATATATTTATACCTTTAGTGAAGGTGAAGAGCCATATAGAAGAATCGTAGTTGATTTAAAGAAAGCCTAAGGGCTTTCTTTTTAAATTTATAAAAGTAAATATGATATTGATTATATTCTTAAGTTTCAAAATTAATTTAGATCTGTGTAGTTTTTTTATAACTAAACAGGATGATTTACATTGAATTTTACGAATATTATTAATTACTAGATTAAGAAGATAATACAAAAAACAGGAGTTAATTAGATATAATATATTTAATAAGGATACAATTATAAATACTCATAAAATTAGGAGGTCGTGTTCTATGAAAGAGTTTGACACTATAGCTGCAATAGCAACTAGTATAGGAGAAGGTGGAATATCTATAATTAGAGTTTCTGGTGATAAGTCTATAGATATTGTTGATAGTATATTTGTAGGTAAAAATAATAGAAAACTTAGTGATTTTAAATCTTATACTATGAGATATGGTCATATAATTGATAAAAATGGTAGTAGACTTGATGAAGTTATCATTTCATATATGAAAGGACCTAAAAGTTTTACAGCAGAAGACACTATTGAGGTAAATTGTCATGGTGGAGTAGTTGGTACTAATAGAATATTACAAGAAATTATTCGCGCAGGAGCGAGAATGGCAGAGCCAGGTGAATTTACTAAAAGAGCATTCTTGAATGGCAGAATTGACTTAAGTCAGGCAGAAGCAGTCATGGATATTATAAGGGCAAAGACGGATCTTAGTATGAAGTCAGCACTTTTGCAATCGGAGGGTTCAATTTCCAGGGAAATAAAAACTATAAGAAATAAATTGCTAAGTGTAATTGCGCATATAGAGGTCACAGTTGATTACCCAGAAGAGGATATTGAAGAAGTAACAACTAAAGAAGTTAGCGAGGACGTTTGTAAAATAAGGAGTGAGATAGATATGTTACTCAGTACAGCTGACGAAGGTAAAATCTTAAGAGAAGGGTTAAGCACTGTTATAGTGGGAAAACCTAATGTAGGAAAATCATCACTTCTTAATGCTCTAGTTAAAGAAAAAAGAGCTATTGTTACAGATGTGCCTGGAACTACAAGAGATGCAATAGAGGAGTATATAAGTATTCAAGGTATACCAGTAAAAATAGTAGATACGGCAGGTATTCGTGAGACTAATGACATAGTTGAAAAAATAGGAGTAGAAAAATCAAAAGAAAAAATAAATGAGGCGGATTTAGTTATCTTAATATTAGATTCAAGTAATAAATTAAGCCTTGAGGATAAAGAAATTATTGAGTATATTAAAGAAAAAAAATGCATTGTACTATTAAACAAAAGTGATTTAGGTGTTAAAATAGAGAAGAGTGAATTAAAAAGTCTAAAATTAAAATACATAACTAACATTTCAGTAAAAACTGGAGAGGGCTTAAATTTTGTTAAAGAACATATAAAAGATTTATTTTTTAATGGTGAGATTAAAACCGAAGGAGTATTTGTTACGAATAATAGACATAAGCAGTCTCTGATAAGAGCTAAGGAAAACTTAGAAGCAGCACTAAATGCATTAGAAAACACCTTAGCTATAGATTTGGCATCAATTGATATACGAAATGCGTGGATGAATTTAGGTGAAATTACTGGAGATGCTTTAGACGAAGATATTATACATAAAATATTCTCAGAATTTTGTTTAGGAAAGTAGGGATAAATATGAAATATGATGCAGGAAGTTTTGATGTTATAGTTATTGGAGCTGGTCATGCAGGTTGTGAGGCAGGACTTGCCGCTGCAAGAATGGGATGCACAACTTTAATTTGTGCTATAAATTTAGATAGCGTGGCATTGATGCCATGTAACCCCAATATTGGTGGAACTGCTAAAGGACATTTAGTAAGGGAAATAGATGCTCTTGGTGGCGAAATGGGAGTAAATATTGATAATACTTATATACAATCAAGAATGTTAAACAAATCAAAAGGGCCAGCTGTATTCTCATTAAGGGCTCAAGCTGATAAAAAGGCTTACGGCATGAGAATGAAAAATGTAATAGAAAATCAGGAAAATTTGCAATTGAGACAATTAGAGGTAGTATCTATAGACGTTGAAAATGGAAAAATCAAGGGAGTTCTTACGAAGAATGAGGCATACTTTGGTGCCAAGGCTATTGTTATAGCATCTGGAACATATTTAAAATCAAATGTTATAATTGGAGATCTTAGTTATAGTGAAGGACCTAGTGGATTACAACCTGCGAACGAACTTTCTAAATCATTAGGGGAACTAGGAATAACACTCCGAAGATTTAAAACAGGAACACCAGCTAGAATAAATAAACGTTCAGTTGACTTTTCTAAGATGGAGGAGCAACTTGGTGATAAGGAAGTAGTTCCATTTTCATTTATTAGTGGAGATATAAGTCGTAATCAGCTATCTTGCTTTTTGACTTATACAAATGAAAATACTCACGACGTAATTAGAAAAAATATTATGAGATCACCGCTATACAATGGTTCAATTAAGAGTACAGGACCTAGATACTGCCCGTCTATTGAAGATAAAGTAATGAGATTTGCGGACAAGGAAAGGCACCAAATATTCATTGAACCTGAAGGGGAGAGTACTTTAGAAATGTATGTTCAAGGGATGTCTAGCTCACTTCCTGAGGAAATTCAGGTGGAAATGTTAAAAACAGTGCCTGGACTTGAAAATGTAGAAATTATGAGAACGGCTTATGCCATAGAATATGACTGTATAGATTCAACTGATTTGAAACTTTCACTAGAATTTAAAAATATTAGCGGATTATTCTCAGCTGGTCAAATAAATGGTAGTTCAGGATACGAAGAAGCAGCATCTCAAGGTATTATTGCAGGAATTAACGCTGCACTTGCTGTTAAAAATAAGGAGCCACTAATACTTAAAAGATCCGATGGATATATAGGGGTTTTAATTGATGATTTAGTCACTAAAGGTACTAATGAACCATATAGGATGATGACTTCAAGAGCTGAGTATAGATTGCTCCTTAGGCAAGATAACGCTGATTTAAGGTTAACTGAAATAGGATATGGGGTAGGCCTGGTTAAGGAAAATAGATATGAAAAATTTAAGGCAAAAAAAATTGGAATAGAAGAGGAAATTGAAAGATTAAAACATTTGCAAATCACAAATAAAAAAGAAATAGAAGAGTTTTTAATTTCTTGTAATTCTACTCCACTTAGAAAGCCTATTAGTTTATATGAACTTATAAAAAGACCAGAGCTTGATTATTATATTGTTGAAAAGCTTGACATTGATAGACCTATATTAAATAAATATATACAGCAGCAAGTTAATATTGTTTCTAAGTATGAAGGGTACATTCAGAAACAATTAGACCAAATTAAACAATTTAAGAAGTTTGAGAACAAAATAATACCAAAAAGTGTAAATTATGACAAAGTTAAAGGATTAAGGATAGAAGCTATGCAAAAATTAGGTAAAATAAGACCAGAAAGTATAGGGCAAGCTTCTAGAATATCAGGGGTGTCACCTGCTGATATGTCAGTTCTAATGATATATCTCGAGCAACAGAAGAGACTTAACAACATTTCAGAATGATAAATATGGAGGTGAAGTATGAAATACTTTGATATAATGAATAAGGCTAGTATTAATGTTGGACTTGAATTTAATGAAAAAAAGTATGCTGAATTTATGAGATATAAAGATCTTATAAAGGAATGGAATGAAAAAATAAACTTGACGGCTATAAAGGAAGATGAAGAAATAGTAAAAAAACACTTTATTGATTCAATGAAAGTGTTTGAGTTTGATCAGCTAAAGAATGCAAAGAATATAATAGATATTGGTACTGGTGGCGGTTTCCCAGGTATTCCCATGAAAATAATTAAACCTGAAATAAATATAGTTTTATTGGATTCTCTAAATAAAAGAATTAAATTTTTAGATGAAGTGATTAAGGATCTCCAATTAGAAAATATCAAAGCTATCCATGGAAGAGCAGAAGATTATGCTCAAGAAGTTCAGTATAGAGAAAAATTTGATATTGCAGTTTCAAGGGCGGTTGCTAATTTAACAGTTTTGAGTGAATTTTGTATACCTTATGTAAAGGTTGGGGGATATTTTGTTGCAATGAAGGGCCCAGCAGTTGAAGAAGAAATTAAGTTATCCAAAAACGCAATAAGGATGCTGGGAGGAAAAATTGAACATATAGAAAAAGTACAAATTGAAGATAGTGATTTAAACCATAATTTGGTAATAATAAAGAAAATCGCTGGAACTAATAAAAAATACCCTAGAAAAGCAGGTATGGTTACTAGAAGTCCTTTATTGTAACGATGAGCGACACATAAGTCATAAGTATCACCTATGGTGATAAATAGTGTTATAATTTGTCGTACGAAAAGTTATAAAAAAAAAAGGAAATAAGGCAAAAATAGAGAATTGTTAACAAAAGGGAAAATTCAAAAGGAAAAGGGAAAATTGAGGGATGGTATATTATGCAAAATGATGTAAATTACGTATCTATAGAATTAATTTCTCCGAATGTTTATCAACCTAGAAAACATTTTAATGAAGAAACTATCGAAGAACTATCTCAGTCGATAAATGCATATGGAATAATTCAACCATTAACAGTTAGAAAAAGTGGTGAGGATAGATATGAATTAGTAGCAGGAGAGAGAAGACTTAGAGCAGCTAAAAAAATAGGGCTAAAACAAGTTCCAGTAATTATTATAGATATTACAGATAAAGAATCTGCGGCGATTGCACTACTAGAAAATTTGCAAAGAGAAGATTTGAATTTTCTAGAAGAAGCTATGGCTTATTATAATCTTATTCAAGATCATTCATATACACAGGAACACTTAGCGCAAATGATTGGAAAAAAACAATCAACTATTGCAAATAAATTAAGACTATTAAAATTAGATAAGGAAATAACAAATATTTTGGTTGAAAACAAGCTAACAGAGAGACATGCTAGGGCATTGCTCAGATTACCAAATATAGACATACAAAAAAAAGTACTTAAATTGATTATTGATAAATCTCTTAATGTTAAAAATACAGAAGATCTTATTGAAAGAGAATTATTGAAATTATGTAGAGATGAAGTAGCTGTTGATGGAAAGAAAAAAATCAAAGGAATTTTTGCACCAAGAGTTTATATCAATACTATCAAACAAGTTTTTGATAAGTATGGTATAAATGCTGAATATAAGTCCAAGGAGTTAGAAGATAGCATAGAAGTAATAATAAGAATACCTAAGAAATAAATAGTAAAAGCAGAATGTTTCACGTGAAACATTCTGCTTTTTTTTATATTTTTAAAAATATTCTAAAAAACACTATTAAAATACATAACAAAAATATATAATAAACTATATAGCAAGTTATATAAATTGCTATATAGTAAACTACATAAATTATGAATCAATTTATACAGTAAACTATACAAATTATTTAGTTTATTATATTGAAAAACAACCTATACGAATACGGATAATATTATGAGGGGTAGGCATCGTCATGAAAACTATATGTATTTTCAATCAAAAGGGAGGAGTAGGTAAAACTACTACAAATATAAACCTATGCTCCTATTTAGCTATGCAAGGAAAAAAAATTCTAACAATAGATATTGATCCTCAGGGAAATACAACAAGTGGATTAGGATTTGACAAAAAAAAAATAGAGCTATCAACATATGATTTATTAACTTCAGATACTTCAATTAAGGATACTATAAAAGAATGTGAGCTTGTAAACAATTTATATTTAATACCTTCCACTATGGAACTTGCAGGTGCAGAAGTGGAATTGATTAATAGAAGTAATCGTGAAAACATACTAAAAGAAAAACTAAAAGAGATTGAAGGTGAATTTGACTATATTTTCATAGATTGTCCACCATCGCTTGGAATTTTAGCTATAAATGCACTTACTGCTGCAACCAGCGTTCTAACACCTATTCAGTGTGAATTTTATGCATTAGAAGGTGTTGGACAACTAGTGAATACAATTCAATTGGTCAAAAAATCTTTAAATGAAGACATAGAAATTGAGGGCGTAATTCTAAGTATGTATGATAATAGAACAAAATTATGTAATGAGGTTGTATTGGAAGTGAAAAAATATTTCAATGAAAAAGTTTATGAAACTACCATACCTAGAAATGTGCGTCTAGCTGAAGCTCCAAGTTTTGGATTGCCAATTATGCTGTATGATGATAAGTGCAAGGGAGCAGATGCTTACGAGCAATTAGCAAATGAATTTTTGGATAGACAAAGGAGATGATAGATAATGAATAAAAAATTCGGACTAGGTAAAGGCTTAGGAGCTTTAATACCAGAAGGAAAGATAACTGACGATGGTTCCACGGTTTTTAAAATACCTATGAATTTGATTAAAGCTAATAAGGAACAACCAAGAAAAAACTTTGATCCCGAGAAGATATCTGAATTAGCTCAATCAATTAAAGAACATGGGGTAATTCAACCCATTATTTTAAGTAAAGAAAATGATATATATACAGTTATTGCAGGCGAGCGAAGATTTAGAGCTGCTAAGAGTATTGGACTTATAAAAATACCTGCAATTATAATGGACATAGATGATAGAGAAATATTAGAAATATCATTAATAGAAAATATTCAAAGGGAAGATCTGAACCCTATTGAAGAAGCCATAGCATACAAAAAATTAATAATAGACTTTAATCTTACTCAAGAGGAAATAAGTAAAAAGGTTTCTAAATCAAGAACAGCTATTACAAATTGCATGAGATTATTAAACTTAGATGAAAGGGTTCAAGATTACATAATAGATGAAGTGATTTCAGAGGGACATGGAAGGGCAATACTTGGAATCAATGATAAGGAGCTTCAATATCAAATTGCTCAAATGGTTATAGATGAAAGCCTTAACGTGAGAGAAACAGAGAAAGTAGTAAAGAACTTTACTAACGAAAAAAAAGTAAAAGTTATTAACAATCAAAACAACATATATTATAAAGATATAATGAATAAATTAGAAGATCATTTTGGAACTAAAGTTTTTATAAATTCAAAAAGTAAAAACAAAGGTAAAATTGAAATTGAATATTATTCAGAAGAAGATTTTGAAAGAATTTTAGAAGTTTTCAATATATAATGTTTCACGTGAAACATAACTGAAAGGATGTAATTTGAAATGCAGAGCATAATCGATTTCATAAATAAAACACAGATATATATAGTAATAGCACTTATAATTCTTGTGTTTATATTAATAATAATAATTATACTAAACTATGTTGCTTTAAGTAGAATGGAAACCAGATATAGAAGATTAATGAGAGGTGTAAATAATAAAAATTTAGAAGATATGATTATATCGTATTTAGATAGAATTGACGAAACGACAGATCAAAATGAAGTTATGAAACAAAGATACGACCAAATAAACAGTGAACTAAAAACTTGTATACAAAAGACATCAATGGTAAGATACAAGGCTTTTGATGATATGGGGAGTGATTTAAGTTTCTCTATAGCATTATTAGATGGAAAAAATAATGGCGTTTTATTAACTAGCATTTATGGAAGAAATGAGAGTACAACTTACGCTAAACCAATAGAAAAAGGGATATCAAGGTACGAATTATCTGAAGAAGAGAAAAAAGTATTAGGACAAACTATAAATATATAAAAAGCTATTAATGAATAAAATCAATTTAAATAAATGATAATTTTAAATTATTGGAATAAAAAACCTCTTTTGTGGCACACTAAAAACAAAAGAGGTTTTTTATGGTAATATGTGTGTCGGAAGAACTTGAATATTTACAGGATGAATTAATTAAAAAAGGATATACTGTTATAACTAATAAAAATAATAATACTTGTTGTGATGTTTTAATATGTAATCTAAAAGATGGGGACCTTGTTAATTTAAATATGCAAAATAATATTAAAAGAGAAGGTACATTAATTATTGATAGTGGAAGTAAAACTGTTGATGAAATAGAATATATATTAACAACTAGAGCTTATAGTTCAATATTTTAAAAATTGAATGTATTTATAACATGTAAAAAAACGTATAAAATTTAGGAGACATTAGTATAGAGATATAAATATAATTAATAAAAAAATAAACAAATATAAAATTCTAAGATGTCTTTAAACACTTTTGATTTTATATTTGTTTATTTTAATTATAAATATAGTGAAATCACTATAAATTAACCTTTGAAATTTAACCCTCTACATCTTTTATGTTGTAATCATCATCATAAATGGAATTTAAATTTCTTCCACCTACGGTTTTGAGTATTGAATGATATAAACCATTTGAAATAGCATCAGCAAGCATCATTACTGTATATAATCTGGTATTCTGAAGAACCATAAATTCGAAGGCTCCAGCTATATTCACAACTCCTGTTATGCTTAAATTACCTACTTTAGGTAAATCTTTATTCATAGCAGCACCTGGGCTCAAAGGCTTTTCCTCAACAATGATTTTTCCGACATTCTGTAAACTTCCGAGGCATGCATCTATTGCGATAATATAAGGGTTAGTAAATGAATAATTAATTTCATCTATTGTTTCACATAAATTTTTTGCATGTACTGGGGACTCAAGACTACCATAAATATGAATTTTGTTTCTAACTAAAAATTTTAATTTGTTCCCAACTAGTGGTCCTAAACTATCACCAGTAGATCTGTCGGTACCAATACATAAAACAACAATAGGCCGTGAGCATTTGGTTATAGGGCAAATATATTCACTTATAATATCTCTTAACTTGAAAGTACAATCTCTGGACATGGAATCTAAAACAGTTTTTTCTACCATATAAAACCTCCTATTTGGATTTTAGCCACTTAGGAGGTTTTTTATTCTATAAAACATTAACTTTTCTAAGTATATTGTAAAATACTAGTAAAAACATGCAAAATAGCATTCCAATGATACCATTAGCTTTTAATCCTACAAATATAGAAGCAAGAACAGCTATAGGGTGAATACCAAGGGAGGAAGAAACAATCTTAGGTTCAATAATTTGTCTTATTATCGTTATAATTACATAAGATATAAGAAGACCTAAACCAGCTACATAATTATTGGATATAAAAAATACAATTATTAACGGTAGATATATAGCTCCAATACCTAAAATAGGAAGTAAATCAAATACACCACATACAACACTGAGCGTTACTGCATATTTAACCTTGAAAATTAAGAAGACTATTAATGTTTCCAAAAATGTTATAGTAATTATAAGTAAATAAGAGAGTAGGTAATTTTTCAACATTTTTTTTGACTCATCAAATATAAAATGGACTCTATCCTCATTTTTGGGAGGAATTAATACAAGTTTTTTTCTACTTGAAGATGATAAGTCTTTTGTTAAAAAATACGTAGTAAGTAATGTAAATAATAAAACCATCAAAGCATAAGGTATAGCAGATACAAAACTTAGAGTTTGTGATAATATTTTTGTGGATGCATTCATACCAATATTTATAGTTTTAGTTATATTGTTAGTTATATTTGATTCAATATTACTGATTATACTTGGGTCCAAATTTTTATAATAATTTTGTAAATTACTAAAGAAATTAAGTATTATGTCTTTGTTTAAAGTAATATAGGATTGAACGTTTTTACCTAGTTGTATGGATTCAGAAGTTATTGTGGTGATTATTAAATATAATAATATAACAATCACGGTAAAAAATATAGTAGTAGTAAATAATGAAGCTAAAGTGTTTTTAATCTTAAATTTTTTCATCAAATATTTTGTTGGTATTCTAAGTAGGGAAGCAAAAATCAGAGCGAAAACAAAGGGAAGTGTATAAGCTATAGTTCCAAAAAAAATCACAAAAACAAAAGTATAAATAACAAAGAAAATAACTAATTTATCAATTTTTTTTAGGATGTTTTCCATAAATATAAAATCACACCTTTCTAATAATAGAATAAAGAGAACTCAGGGTATAATTAATGTCTTGAATATCATTAAAAGGGCCAAAACCAAATCTTAAAGTACCAGAGGGATATGTGCCAATAGTTTTATGAGCCAGCGGAGCGCAGTGAAGTCCAGTTCTTGTTATAATTCCATATTCACTATCTAGGATAAAGCCTAATTCTGAATTGTCGATTTTTGTCGAATTAATAGAGATGGTTGCAGTTCTTTTAGAGCTTTCTGTAATACCGTAAACGTTAATGGAAGATATATTTAATAGTCCTTCAATAAAATTTTTACATAGGTATTCTTCATTATCCCGAATAGATTCTATACCCTGCATATTAATAAAATTAATACCTTCCAAAAGCCCAGCTATGCCAGGGGCGTTTAAAGTCCCACTCTCAAATTTATCAGGTAGAAAGTCTGGTTGTGTAATACTAGATGAAAGACTACCAGTTCCACCTTCTATAAACGAACCACATTCTTTGTTGAAATTGTCATCAATTAAAAATCCACCAGTGCCTTGAGGTCCGAGTAGGCTTTTATGGCCTGTAAAAGCTAGTGCATTACAATTTAATTTATAAAAATCTATTGGTAATACTCCAGCAGTTTGCGCGACGTCTACAATAAAATAAATGCCTTTGCGTTTACATATTTCACCTATTAATTCCAAAGGTTGAATGCTTCCAATAATGTTTGATGCGTGTGATAAAACCACTAATTTCGTATTAGGTTTAATCGTATTTATAAAATCATCTACATTAATAATACCTTTGTTTGAACAAGGGATAATATCTAATTCTATAATGCCCTTTTCAAGAAGAGAATTTAAAGGTCTTAAGGTAGCATTATGATCCATTGAGGAAGTTATTACGTGCCAGCCCTTTTTTACACTGGATTTTATAAGCATATTTAATGAAGTAGTAATATTTGGTGTGAAAATTACGTTTTCAACTTTATCGAAGTGAAAAAAATCCATCAAAACATATCTACAATTTAAAATAACTCTATTTCCAGCGAGGGAGGCAGAAGATACTCCACGTCCAGGGTTTGTACCTATATTCATCATATAATTCATCATCGCAGTATAAACTTCTGGTGGTTTAGGAAATGAAGTGGCAGCGTTATCTAAATATATTTTCATAAGTTCCTCCAATTTTACACAATAAGATAATATTATTAATTCTATAGAAAATTAAGTATCTATTAATATCATAATAACTAGTTAAATTTATTTCTCCTATAATTAAGACTGTAAATAGTTTATAATAAAATTAACATATAATACAATATTATAATCTAAAGTTCTATAAATGTATATGAGTGAAGTCGGTAAAACACGGAAAGGGGTAATATGAATAATACAATAGATTGCAAGGGCTTACAATGTCCATTACCAGTTGTTAAAGCAAAAAAATATTTTGACTCAATTGAAAGTGGAGAAAATACAATTATAGTAGATAATTTAGTTGCTAAAAACAATATAGTAAAACTTGCGCAGGGTAGTGGTTATAAGAGCGCTGTAGAACAAAAACAAGAATTGTTTTTTATAAAAATAACTAAAGAAAAAAGTGAAAAAAGTGAAAGAAATGAAATTAAAGATGTCAAAGTAAAGGAAAAGAAAAAGTTTACATTAGTAGTATCTACTGATAAGTTAGGCATGGGGAATGACCAATTAGGTGATATTCTTATGAAAAGCTATATATTTGCATTATCAGAAGCAGATTCAATACCTAATGATCTACTTTTTATTAATGGAGGAGTAAAACTTACCATAGATGATTCAACAGTACTGGATAGCTTAAATAAACTAATTCAAAGGGGAACAAATATATTGGTTTGTGGAACCTGTCTTGATTTTTATAACCTAAAGGATAAGCTTTCAATTGGAGAAATAACAAATATGTACACTATTGTACAATTAATGAATGAAGCAGATAAGACTATTAAAATATAAAATAATATTATCAAAATATAAAGGATAGAAACAGGGTGAAAAAAATTGACTAAAGATAATGAAAAAAAATATGAAAAATACTATGTCGTAACCTTTCAAAATACACATGAAGCTATGAAAGCAGAAAGAGAAGCTATTAAAAATAGAATTAAGGTAGTGGTGGTTCCTACACCGACATATATAACTAAAAGCTGTGGAATTAGTTTAAAGGTAACGCATGAAAATATACAAAGTATAATTAAACTTATAAAGTCAGAAAATATAAAAGTAAAAGAAATTTTTGTGAATGATGGAGAAAGTATAAAAATTATGACTATATAGTTAAAATAATTATATAACCATATTGATGATTAAATGATGAATTAAAGGTGGGACGCACAATGAAAGTATTTAATTTAGGTGACATTGTTGAAATGAAAAAAGTACACCCTTGTGGAAGTAAAAATTGGGAAATTGTTAGATTGGGTGCTGACATAAAAATAAAATGTATAGGTTGTAATAGATTAGTAATGCTTCCACGGGTTAAATTTGATTCGGGAGTAAAAAAAATTATAAAAACAAATATAATTACTTGATTTTTGTAAAACTAAGTGATATAATCTATTGGGTAATCCCTGCCGTGCAATGCATGGCCGTTAGTCCGAGGGGAGGAGGTGAAATTAATGAGAAAGTATGAAACTATATTCATATTACATCCTTCATTAGACGAAGAAGCTGTTAAAGCTAACGTTGAAAAGTTTAAAGGTGTAATAGAAAATAATGGTGGAGAAATTGAAAATGTTGATGCGTGGGGCAAAAGAAAATTAGCTTATGAAATACAAAAAGTTGGTGAAGGTCACTACACATTAATCAATTTCCTTGCAAAACCTGAATTACCGAAAGAATTAGATAGAGTATTCAGAATTACTGACAGTGTTATAAGACATATCATAATAAATCCAGAAAAATAGGTGGTGCTTTTATGAATAAGGTTGTTTTAGTTGGTAGATTAACAAAAGATCCTGAGTTAAAGTTTGCTCAAGGAACAGGAACAGCTGTAGCCACTTTTACTGTAGCCGTTAATAGAAGATTTAAAAGAGAAGGTCAACCAGAAGCAGACTTTATACCAGTAGTGGTATTTGGAAAGCAAGCGGAAGCAACTGCCAATTACATGAGTAAGGGCAAGCTTTTAAGCGTATCTGGAAACATTCAAACTAGAAATTATGAAGCTAAAGACGGAACTAGAAGATATGTTACTGAAGTGATTGCTGATGAAGTTGACTTCCTTGAATGGGGAGGAAATAAATCATCAGGTACGAATACTAATCAAGGTGGAAATACTAGCGAATCAAATGCTGGGTCTCATGATTTCGGCAGCGATAGCGATATAACACCAATTGATGATGGAGATATTCCATTCTAATATTAGGTAAGGAGGATAAAAAACAATGGCTATGAACGAACATAAAAGAAGCGGCGGCGGTGCTGGCGGCAACAGAAAGAGAATGAAAAGAAAAGTTTGTGCTTTCTGTATGGATAAGGCAACTGCAATCGACTATAAAGATATAAATAAATTAAGAAAATATGTTACAGAAAGAGGAAAGATCCTTCCTAGAAGAATTTCCGGAAACTGTGCAAAACATCAAAGAATGCTCACTGTATCTATAAAAAGAGCAAGAAACATAGCATTATTACCATTTACTACAGAGTAGTAAACATTTACTACAGAATAGTAGAGTTTTACTAATAAATAGTAAATGACTAAAAGCAGCGCCTTAAGGTAGCTGCTTTTATTTTTATTAAATAAAAATAAGATTTTTAGTTAATAATCAAAATATAAATAGAAAAGTATATATCTTACAATACTATTAGGGTATAATTATAATTACAACCCATAAATTGTAAACATTAAACCAATTAAGTTGATATCTATATACAAAAAAATAAACTTTAGTTGCATAAACTCAGAAAACTAACTAAAATAGAGTCAGAAGCATAAGCCTACAAGGAGAGATGATATACTATGAAAAGGGATGATTTTAATATAATGTCTAATGTTAAGTTAATTGAAAGTTTGAAGGCAGAGCTACTATGTATAGTAGGTGATTTCTTCAAGTTGCTAAGCAAAGGAAGTAATGTTGCTCAAGATGCAATACTCGATTGCATTTCCGGGGCAATAATACTTTTATATATATTAGGTGAAAGGTTAGGATATTCCAGCGTAGCCGTGGATGAGAGTATGAAAAAGAAATTAAAGGTGGGTATAGTTGAAGGCGATAGTATAGAAAAGGATGGGAAGGATCTAAGTAAACTATATACACATATAAAGGGAAGATAAGTAATGGAGGAAAAAATGAAAGATAAAAAATATAGTACAAAGGCAATTGTAGAGGCATCACTTATATCTGTTCTAATTTCAATAATAATGATTATAACAGGGTACTTGCCAATTATATCATTTATAGGGACTTTAATATTACCAGTTCCTGTAGCATTACTCTATATAAGGTATAATACAAAAGTAACAATTATTGCAATATTTTTGAGTATAATTATTACATCATTAGTATATAATCCAGTACTGGCGATATATGCAGCCATTACTTGTAGTATTGTTGGTATAGTGCTTGGTTATTGTGTTAAGAAAGATAAAAAATCATTCACAACCATAGTTTTAATAGGTATGGGATGTGCTATATCTAATATATTATCAATAGCCTATTCTATGTTATTTATAGAAAAAGTAAGTTTTATAAATTTTCTTTCGCAGAAATTAGAGTTTATGAAACTAACAATGAATAGTTCTCTTAATGAATTAAAAATGCTTTATTCAGAGCAAGGAATAACCGCGAAACAGTTGAAGCTCCTAAATGAAAATTACGATGTGATAAAAAAATTAGACGTATCTCTAGTTTTAGTATTAATACCTGCAGCTATTTTTATTTACGCTTTTATATCGGCTTATTTTAATTGTATAGTGTCTAGAGCAATACTTGCGAGGCTAAACTATAATATGCAAGAAGTCTTACCCTTTAGTAGAGTTTACGTTTCTAACATAGTAGGAGCCGTATTAATAGGTACAGTAAGTATAGGTATAATACTGAACTCAAAAAACATAACTGGTGGGGAGTATTTACAAAATTCCTCTCAAATCCTTACTCAATTCGTATTTATTTTAAATGGACTCGCAGCAACTACATATTTTTTAAGAGTTAAAAGACATTCTTCTAAATTAGTAGTAATATTAATTTTAGTAATATCATCACTTTCGCCTCTAAGTAATATATACTTTTCAATAGGGCTCATGGAGATGGCTTTTGATTTTAGAAAACTTGATCCATATAGATTTAAAAGAAAATAATTGGGGGCTGATTATGGATAACAAATACAATTACTTTAATGTTAATAATAAAATATATATGGTAACTATGGCCCTACTCATATATATAATATTTTATTATGGACATTTTCAAGTAGGGTTACTCGCCCTTGCACTATATGCAGTGCTAGTAGTGTATAATATTTACAACTCGAAGATTAAAAAAAGTGAATGGAAAAAATTTATTGAAAATTTTTCATCCAAACTTGATATAGCTACTACTAGTACTTTAGTAAAACTTCCGTTTCCGTTAATAATAATAGGATATTTGGGAAACATTTTATGGTACAATCAAAGTGTAACTACAATGCTCGAAGGTGAAGATCTTTTAAATAAAAATATTAGGGATATAATTAAAGAACTTAATTTAAAACAAGTTTTAGAAGGTAAGAAAAATATATTCCCAAACATTAAAATAAAAGATAAGTGCTACGAAATTTATACAAATATTGTGGATACAAACGAAAATAAAAATATTAAAGATAAGATTATGCTTTTATATTTTTATGATATAACTGAAAAAATGGATCTAATCAAAGGAATTAACGGTAATCGTGAAAGTGTTATGCTAGTAGAAGTTGATAATCTTGATGATGTTGTTAAAACTACAGAAGAAGATAAGGCGCCAATGCTTGTGGCAGATATTGAGCGAACAATAAATAGTTATGGACAGAGCGTAAATGCTGTGGTGAAAAAGTATACATCCAATAAATATGTTATCATAGTACAAGACAAGTATATTGAAAAAGAAATAGAAAAGAAATTTGATATACTCGATAGTGTTCGTGAAATAAGTAATGGTAATAAACTTGCAGTGACTTTAAGTATAGGCATAGGGAGGGGAGAAGATACACCACTTAAAAACTATGAATTTGCAACCTCTGCGAAAGAACTTGCCTTAGGGCGTGGTGGGGATCAAGCAGTAGTGAAAAAGGGTGATAAACTATCTTTCTTCGGAGGAAAAACAAAAGAAGTTGAAAAAAGAACTAAGGTCCGTGCAAGAGTTATAGCTCATGCATTAATAGAATTAGTAAATGAGAGTAATGCAATTTTCATTATGGGACACAAAAATTCTGATCCGGATAGTTTAGGTGCAGCCATTGGTTTATATAGTATTATTAAAAATTTAAATAAAGAATGCTATATTATTCTCGAAGGAATAAATAGTGGTATAAAAAGCATGATGGATTTAGTGCTAGGCGATGAAGATTATAAAAGCGCTTTTATACCAAGTGAAAAATTCAAAACGGTCAAAAATTCAAATAATTTGCTAATATTAGTGGATGTTCACAATGAAAGTCATGTTCAAAATTTAGAAATAGTCAAAGATGTTGAAAAAATAGTTATAATCGACCACCATAGAAAATCACAAGATTTTATACAAGGGGCAGTCCTGAGTTATATGGAAACTTATGCATCATCTACATCAGAATTAGTTACTGAGATGATTCAATACATGGTAGATAAGCCAAAGCTTAAACATATAGAAGCGGTAAGTCTTTTAGCAGGAATATGTGTGGATACAAAGAATTTCTCTTTTAAAACAGGAGTTAGGACCTTTGAAGCGGCAGCATTTTTGAGGCGTCATGGTGCAGATACTATGGATGTTAAAAAAATGTTTTCAGATGATTTAGATGTTTTCTTAACAAAAGCTAATATTATAAGATCAGCAAAGATTATAAAGGGAATTGCCATAGCGGTTTGTCCATCAATAATTCAAGATACTGTAGTAGCTGCCCAAGCAGCGGATGAACTTCTAAATATTAATGGCATTGAAGCATCATTTGTTATTGTTAAAGTAGACGATGAAGTATTTATTAGTGGAAGATCTCTTGGGAATATAAATGTACAGTTAATACTCGAGACATTAGGTGGCGGTGGACACATGACTATGGCTGGTACAAAGTTTACTTCAATGAAACTTGAAGAAGTAGTGGAGAAACTAAATGAAGCAATAGATGAATACATAAGGGAGGATGAAAAATAATGAAAGTTATATTATTAAAAGATATTAAAAGTATGGGTAAAAAAAATGATGTGGTAAATGCTGCGGATGGATATGCTAGGAATTATTTATTCCCAAGGCTTTTAGCTCAGGAAGCTACAGATGCAAATATGCATATATTAAATAAAAAGAATGATATAGAAAGAAAAAAGAAAACATCTGAAATTGAGGATGCACAAAAATCAGCAAATGACCTCAAAGGCAAAGTTGTAAAAATAATTGGTAAAGCCGGAGAAAATGGAAAACTTTTCGGAGCAATTACAAATAAGGATATAGCAGCAGCATTAAGTGAGCAATGCAATTTAGATGTTGATAAAAAGAAAATAGTAACAGACACAATTAAATTATTAGGAACTTACGAAGTAGAAATTAAAATATATCCAGAAATATCTACTAAGATAAAAGTTCTTGTTTGTGAGGAATAATCATATAAAACAAAGGGGGAAACGCTTTAGTAAATAAACGATAATTTTATTTATTTAGGCGGATTGAGTTTGAAGACATTATTCGTAAATGAAATAGGAGAACCAGTTGCAAAAGATACATTACCACTAGATACACAAATTGACGTTTTATATGAAATAATGAGGAATGTAATAGATGAAGGTAGTATAAAATCTAAAACTATAAAATTTAAACTTCAAAAACATATTAAAAGTGAAGATATGTATAAAAGATTATATGCGTTAAACAAAATTATCAGTAATGGTAAAGGCATAGAGATAGTGCCTAATGAAAAAAATATACACGAGGTGCTAGATAGCACTAATGAGTGGCTTACTGATGAAATAGCTAAAAGATATGTTCAAAACAAGATTGAAACCGAAGTCGAAAAAAACCTTATTGAAAAACAAGATAAGTATATTGATGAAATAAGGCTTGGTATAATCAAGAAACAAAAGGGACCTGAAAATGCTAAAACCCTTAAAAAATATAATGATCTAAAAGCACTTGACGGTAAAAAACTTACTAAAAATATACAAGCTATGTTAAGACCAGAGAGTTTTAGTGAGATAGTTGGGCAAGAAAGAGCTATAAAATCTCTTTTATCTAAAATGGCATCACCATACCCTCAACATATTATTCTTTATGGACCACCAGGAGTTGGGAAGACAACAGCTGCGAGGCTTGCTCTTGAGGAAGCTAAAAAGCTAAGTTACACGATCTACGATAAAGATGCTGAATTTGTAGAAGTGGATGGCACAACACTCCGTTGGGATCCAAGAGAAATAACAAATCCTCTGTTAGGTTCCGTGCACGACCCAATATATCAGGGGAGTAAAAGAGATCTAGCTGAGGGTGGAATTCCTGAACCAAAACCAGGTCTTGTAACAAAGGCTCATGGCGGGGTATTATTTATAGATGAGATTGGAGAACTTGATAGTATACTTCAAAATAAATTACTTAAAGTACTCGAAGATAAAAGAGTTGAGTTTTCATCATCTTATTATGACCCTGAAGATGACAATACGCCTAAATATATAAAATATCTATTTGATAAAGGTGCTCCAGCAGATTTTGTTTTAATAGGGGCTACTACTAAAGAACCATCGGAAATAAACCCGGCACTCAGATCTAGATGTACTGAAGTTTATTTTGAACCATTAACTGCGAGTGACATAGAAAAGATCGTAGTTAATGCTGCGGATAAATTAAAAGTTGAAGTTGGAGATGGGGTTGCGGAGACTATTGGTAGATATACTATTGAAGGAAGAAAAGCTATAAATATTTTATCAGATGCTTACGGATATGTATTGCATAATAGAAAGCAAACAGATGATTCTCAAATTAAGATCGAGAGTAAGGACCTGTTAGATGTTATATCTATAAGTAGATTATCTCCTTGTGAAGAAGTAGATAAAGAGGTTAAATTTGAAGTGGGCCACATATATGGACTTGGAGTATCAGGATATATAGGATCAACTATAGAAATAGAAACAGCAGTATTTGAAGCCAAAGAAAAAGGTAAAGGACTGGTAAGATTTAATGAAACTGCTGGAAGTATGGCTAAGGATTCAGTATTTAATGCTGCATCCGTAATAAGAAAAACAACAAATAAAGATATTAAGGATTACGATATACATGTAAATATAATTGGTGGAGGCAAAATTGATGGACCATCGGCCGGAGCAGCTATAACTGTATGTATGATTAGTTCACTTTTAGACAAACCAATAAGGCAGGATATTGCAGTAACTGGGGAGATATCCCTTCGAGGTATTATTAAACCAGTGGGCGGAATATTCGAAAAAATTTATGGCGCAAGAAGAAAAGGAATCAAACTTGTTATATTGCCTATTGATAATGAAAAAGAAGTACCTACAGGCCTTAAAGATATTAAAACAAAAGCTGTATCGAACATTGAAGAACTAATGGAATTAGTATTTTAAGTAACATAAAGTTATTTCTAATTATAATTAATGGCCCTGTTAAGTGATTTTTAACAGGGCATAAAAGACTACTTTAGGAGAGATAAAAAATGGATACACCGCTTAGAAGTCTGCCCTATAACTTAGAAGCAGAACAATCAGTAATTGGATCAATGCTTATAGATAAAACCGCCATATCACGAGTAGTGGAGGTTTTAAAAAGCGATGATTTTTATAGAGATTCGCATAAAGTTATATTTAGCGCTATTTATGAATTATATCAAAAGGATACACCTATTGACATGATTACATTACTGGAACATTTACGTTCTGCTGAGAAATTAGATTCCTCAGGAGGAGTTACTTATATTTCAGAAATAAGTAATTCAGTGCCATCCACAGCTAATTTAAGTTCTTATATAAAAATTGTGGATGATAAATCTATTTTAAGAAAACTTATTAGAGCGTCCACTGAAATTATGGAAAATTGTTATAATAAACAAGATGATGTAGATGCAGTAATGGATCTTGCAGAGCAAAAGGTATTTAACATATCCGAGAAAAAAAATTCTGGAGACTTTGAACCAATGAATACAGTTCTTGAGAGAGGTTTCTTAGAAATAGAAAGAATTTTTAATAATAAAGGGGAAACAACAGGAATATCTAGTGGGTTCCCAGAACTCGATGAAAAAACTGCTGGATTTCAAAAGGGTGATATGATTCTTATTGCCGCAAGACCATCTATGGGTAAAACTACCTTTGCATTAAATTTAGCTGAGTATGCGGCTCTCAGGGGTGGGAAAAGCGTAGCTGTATTTTCACTTGAAATGTCTAAGGAGCAACTTGCTTATAAATTGCTTTGCTCTGAAGCAAATGTTGATATGACAAAACTAAGAAATGGTAGTTTAGAAGATAAAGATTGGGAAAACATAGCTAAAGCATCCGGTCCTCTTGCTGCTGCTAAAATATTCATTGATGATACAGCGGGAACTTCTGTTATGGATATGCGTTCTAAATGTAGAAAACTAAAAATGGAGCATGGTATAGATATGATAGTTATAGATTATCTTCAACTTATGTCTGGTAGTAATTCTGAAAGTAGACAACAAGAAGTATCCGAAATATCAAGATCTATTAAAGCACTTGCAAAGGAGATGCAGTGCCCGGTGATAGCATTATCACAGCTATCACGTGCGCCAGAACAAAGAACTGACCATAGACCAATGTTATCTGACCTTAGAGAATCAGGCTCTATAGAGCAGGATGCAGATCTTGTTATGTTCTTATATAGAGATGAATATTATAACAATGAAACGGAAGATAAAAATGTAGCAGAGCTAATAATAGCAAAACAAAGAAATGGCCCTGTAGGTACAGTAAAACTTGCATGGATAGGACAATTCAGTAAATTTGCAAGACTGGATGTAATTCATAGAGACTAATAATCCACTTAGTGGATGCACCAACATTGGTTGGTTGATCCACTTAGTGGATGCACCAACTAAGTTGGTTATTAAAAAATAGGATAACAAAATCAATAAGATTTTGTTATCCTATTTTTATTTGTCTTTATATAGTGAGGTAGAGACGGCTATCAAATATGTATTGTTAAAGGACTCTTCTCATAAGATATATCTATATATATCTACATTTGTAGATATATATATAAACATTTATAAGTATGCAGACAAATAATTATAGATAGGTTTACAAATATTTATAATTATTTGTAAATATATTCTTTACAAAAGAAGGATATTAATACATAATATAGAATATGTAACAAGAAAGAATAAATAGAAAAATTTAGGAGGGAATATAATGAACTTAACAGACATATCAAAGAAATACCCCGCATTAAAGAAAGAGTTAGATTCTGTGCTAACTGTTGACATAGGAAATACATTTACAAAATCAAGTACCAATGTAGCTTTTGCTAGTAGAGTATCTGCTGTAAGCAAACATGGTTCAAGGGCTACTGGTATAAGCAACATTACATGGAATGGAAAATTATATACCGTAGGTAATAAAGAAGGTAAGCTTAACATGGAATCTAACAAATATATGTCTGAACATTATAAGTTAAACCTTCTAAATGCTATTGCACTAAGTTTTAGAGGAGAAACCAAGATAAAGGTAAGACTCGCGGTTGGACTTCCTGCGGAATACTACATAGATCACAGTATTCCACTAAAAAATGAAATCAAAAAGATGGAAAGGCAATCTATAACCGTAAATAACGTAGCATATGATATTGAAATATTAGATGTGCAAGTATTTAAACAAGGTGGAACATTAAGTGCTGAAACTATGGAAACATTTAGTTATCCCATGTTATTACTTGACTTCGGTGGTGGTACCTTAGATGTATCTCATTGGAAATATGAAAAAGATGAATTTGGTAACAAGGTACTCGGAATGACGAAGGCTAGCAGTTTTGCTCAACATGGTTTTGAACCAACAATGGAAGCATTGCTCACAAAGTTCAACTCTGCTGAAGGATCTGACGGTAATTATGATATATCAGATGCTATTGAATATTTAGAAGACGATGAACTTCCTTTTGGAGAGGCTGGTGCCCTACAAAACATTAAAGATCTAGTGTTAAGGCCTTATGTAGAAAAAGCAATTAGTTCAATTAATAGCTCTTTTAAACCGAATACTTGTAAAGATATAAGAATAATAGGAGGGCCAGCAGAGTTATTATTACCATACGTGCAAAATGAGTTCATAAAAACTGAACCAAAACTAATTGAGAATAAGGATACCCAATGTGCTAATGCTATTCTTTTTGCTGAAAGATATAAGGAACTTTTAGTGATTGAATACTTAGAAGGGAACAAAGAAGTTGCTTCAACTACAGAAGAGGATCAATAATTATGGGGGCGCTCCGTAAAACTGTATCATCAAACTTGGGAGAGGAAACAGATAAAGACTTAATTAGTTATGTGAGCAGTATGGAGAAGAAGGGTGTCAACAATTCAAAACTAATAAAGCAGGCGCTAAGGTTTTACAGGGACTATGGGAATAAAGTTAAGCAATTAGATTCTGTTGATATTGCAAATATTTTAGATAACCAGGAAGTTAAACAATATATAGGTAATATAGTTGGAGAACTTCTTAAAAGTTCTATCTCAAATTCAATTCCACAATTTGAAGATGAATTTACAAATAAAAAAACAAATAAGAAAACAAATGGAAAGTCGGAGGAAAAAGAATTGGATTCTGTTGAAGATGATTATATGAAAAAGCTTAGTCGTGTGAAAGATATGTCTTTGTAACTAGGAGTGGCTTTTTAGCCACCCTTTTTATTTACAGTAAAGTTATTACAATTAAAAGGGAACACTTATCTCATATATATAGTAAAAAGTTTCTACATATGATAAAATACGAATAGAGTATTCTAAATAATATGATAAGGGTGATTAAATGTTCTGTCCTAAGTGTGGATCACAGAATGATAATGGGTCTAATTTTTGCAAAACCTGTGGTATTAATTTATTAATTGAACCCACTAATATGACCTATTCACAGAATATCAGTGAAAAAAATTGGTTAGTAACTTTATTGTTATGTGTTTTCCTTGGAGGATTTGGTATCCATAGATTCTATACAGGAAAAATTGGTACAGGAATTTTAATGCTGATGACCTTTGGTGGTTTTGGAATATGGATTGTATTTGATGCTATTATGATTGCAACTAATACATTTAGGGATGTAAAAGGATTGGAATTAAATAAAAGTCTGCGTAGGTATTAAATAAATGTGGATTTTAAAACTTATTATGTATGCTGAAATAGCTCAGTTGGTAGAGTAACGCACTCGTAACGCGTAGGTCGAGGGTTCGATCCCCTTTTTCAGCTCCAAATGCAACACATAAAAACAAAGCTAAAGTAGAGATACTATTAGCTTTGTTTTTTATTTCATATAAGTTTTTGATTAAATATATTAGTTAAACCTAAATTCTCCACTTTAGCCTTAATTTCATCTATATCCAAAGTATAAAGTCCAAGTTCCAACATTCTCTTAAAATAAGTTGCTCCCGCAAAGGTAAATCTTATTTTTCGTCCTTCTTTAGAATTCATTGTTTCATTTGCAGAGGCTATTATGTCTCCAACGGCAAGCGATCTTGGTAATATTAAAAGGGGAAGTCCTAAATAACTCTTAATTGCATTGTGACCAGCTAATGCTCCAGTTATCATAGCTTCTGTGTGGCCAATAAATAGACCAGCCTTCTCTCCAGCGCAGAACAAATTATCTAAGTTTAAAACTTTCATACTATCAGTTCTTGGAGCGATGGATAAATATCTTATGGAGTTTCCTATTCCTCCTGAATACGGGTCTACATATTTTGCATTTTCAAATCCTTTAATTTTTCTTAATTTTTCTAATGGATAGTATGGAGACATTAGCTTAACGTCACCTGTATCTATAAGAATTATATTTTCTGCAAACTCTTTTAGAGCATATTGCTGACATACCTTTTGTGTAAGTTTATCTAAATTAACATCTTCTTCTGGAACCTTCACAACAAGCACTCCAAAGGAATCAAGTTGCTTTATAACATCATCAGCGAGTGATCCCTTAGCAAGCTTACAAGAGCCGCTAAAAGCTCCATATACACCATCATCTCGTTCTCCATGTAGATCCTCAGTACCTGCTTTGCTACTTATACTTACGCGTCCACCAAAAGACGGACATCTAAGAACACACATTGCGCAGCCATTTCCATATTTTATACAGTTATTCATTGGCCCTGCTGAACCTGTAGTTTCTATAAATACATCACCTTCAACATAGGTCTTATTAGCTAGATATATCCCTTTTATAATCGTTCCTTCTTTTTTAACATCTACGACCCTTGTTATCATATTTACGTCTATATCCATAGCTTTTAAATATCTTACCACTGCTGGTTCAATCTTGTTTGTATCGCATAGCCATGCATTTTTATGACCCGGGAAATTAATATCTTTATATTTACTAAACTCATCAGTTAAATGGATAAAATCACCTGCACCTAAAGCTATTATTTCTTCGGCGGCTGTGAACCGACCATTATTTCTCATTATGCCTCCTACATTACCAAGACCTAAGAGCATATCTGTTTTTTCATATAAAACTACATCAGCACCAGCTTTTTTTGCTGTGATTGCCGCAGTGCAACCAGCCCAGCCACCACCTATTACTATAACCTTCAAGATATTCTCCACCCTTCTTATACATTTTGGATTCTTATAATTCTATTACAAAAGTTATAGCATTATTCCTGGCACTAGAATTCATTATCATATACTAATAAATTTTAATAAAAGAGTTGAATAAAATGGTAATAATTGGTTGATAATATTAATAAATAAGATAGTACAAGCACTAAGGTGTAATTACTTATAAGGTGAGGTTGGATATAAATGAAAAAGATAAAAGTTAAAGTTGGAATAGATAAAAGTAAATTAATAAAGGGTGGAAAACGGATTGTTGCTTGTGGCAAGAACTTTTAAAAGGATGGTAAACTTAAACGATGGTAAATAAAATAACCCTAAAAGAAATAAGATAGAATAAATATAAAAAAATTGATGATAAACCTATTAGAGTTATGATAATTTAAGGAAGGGCTATATTTCCTGAAATTAATTATGAAGTATCTAGTAGGTTTTTATTTATTATCATATTAATAATTCACACAGTTTGTAGAATTTATAGAATTAATCACATATAAGTATATTAATAAGAAAAACAAAAACATGATGGAATAAAATTTAGGGATATAAAGAAATGTGAGGAGTGATTTATACGAAGTTATTATACGGATTATTAATTGCAAAAGCATTGCAGGGTGGGAAAGGGAAAGTTAAACCAAAGAAAGTAGTGAAGACAATTAAAAAGGAGTCTAAGTTTTTGATTAAATTAGTTGGTGAAATTTATAAACATTATAAATAAGAATTATTGGTTTAAAATTTTTAACTTAACATATTGCTTACTCAAACCATCAAATATAAATCGTAATGTTCCAATTATTGCAATACCTAACAAATAAAAATTATAACTCAAATATAACCCCAGTATACCTATACTAAAACAACATACTGTTTTTAATAAATATTTAATGTTTTGCAGTTTTAAAAGTTTATTTTCATCAACTATTTCATATTTGTTTTTATCGTATTCGTATAAAAGGGCATTAATATCTGTTTTATTTCTATTCTTATACCACTTTAAAAGAAATGACGCTCCTAATAATAAAAATAGTATTCCTGAAAGCAAATTTATCATGTTATTCATTATTTATAATTCACCCCTACCTATAAACATATTTCATCATATTTTTTCATTTCGACCTAACTCTACAAAAGCATAACATATTGCACATGTTTTCACATCACTATACTCTATAAAGGCAGTAAATAATAGCTTATAGTTAATAATTTAAGCATGTTAAAGAAATCTAGATTTATACTTTATATTTTACCTATCAACAATATGTTTTCCCATGTACTCTAGATCTGAATAGCAAAAAAGAAGTAGAATTAATTCAAATTGAAATGTAATTAGTTAAAGATTGTTATGTTTGGGTAAATAGTCTTTAATTAGTTATTACTTGACTCCTTTATATGATAAGATGTAGATTATAATGTTACAATATGGGGTGTGTTGTCGCAATTTAAGATATATTGTCATGAAATAAGGAGGGTTTAATTAGAATGAAAATAAAAAGGTTGGATTGGATTGATATGGCGAAGGGATTCGCTATGATTTTAGTTATGTTTGGACATGCACCTATTTCATTGAAGATTCGTGCAGAGATATATACGTTTCATTTGCCATTATTTTTCTTTGTGTCGGGATACTTATTTTCGAACGTAAAATATAATAATTTCAAAGCTTTTTTTAGAAAGAGATTTATAACGATAGGGATACCATATTTTTGTTTTTCTTTTATAGAGTATATATATTTTTTTGTAGCCAATAATAAACAAAATGTTAGTCCTTTAAAGTCATTCATTGGGACACTCATACCATTGAGATATAACGATGGTACTTTGCACAATGGTACACTGTGGTTCATAGTTTGCTTGTTTATGTCTGAATTGATATTTTTCTTAATAGTAAAATATTCGAAAAATGATAAAAAGAAAATTACTGCTGGTTTAGTAGTTTGTGGAATTATCGGATGTATTTACAACATTTATATTAAAAAACCATTACCTTGGAGTATAGATGTAGCTTTTATTGCTGTAGTATTTTATGGAATGGGTTATTTAATTAAAGGTATAGAAAACAAAGTAGAAAAACTTGTGAATATAAAATACTTGATTATATTTTTAATTGCTAATGTACTTTTAGGACATTTAAATATTCGTTATTTAAATACTAATGTGGATATGGCAGCTAGTAGATATGGTAATTATTTTTTATTCTTTATGGCAGCCTTTTGTGGAATTATGGCATCGTTAATTTTCTGCAGATTATTACCGAAATTAAGAATATTAATATATGTAGGTAAAAATAGTATAATATTTATGGCCTTCCATCAAATGATACTATATCCTATTATAGATAAGTTAATAACACCTATTAGTTTTTTAGCTAGTCAAAAATCATATATAGTAGCACTGAATGGTATAATACATGTGGGGGTAACTTTTATAGTTATGATTCCAATAATTTATGTAATTAACAATTACATGCCATTTATATTAGGAAAAGGATTATCAAAGAAGGTTACAAACCTATAATTTAAATTCAAAAGAAAAAAAAGATAAGAATAATAAGCTCTAGTTAATTCTAGGGTTTATTTAAATTTCATAAAAGTAATGTAAGGAATCATTGGTATTTGCTATTAAGGTTATTTGAATGTTAGTAATTTACAGCATTTATTTTAGAATACTCTCTAGCAGAAGCCTTGCTACCTCACTTATTGACAATAAAGGTAATTAAATGTAATATAAATCTATATTATCAAAAGTACGGGGGAATTATTTAATGAAAAAAAACAGAACACTTCATAAAAAAGATTTTATAAAAAAAGATAAGAATATGCCGAAAATCATTTTAGGATTAATTATAATTTTAATTTTTGTAGTGGCATATGGTGAACATTACTCGAATATTCAATCAGAAAAATTATATAAAGTAGCAATTGCTAATATTGCCAATCAGCAAAAACAAGAAGTTAAAATTGAAAAAGAAAAAGTGGTGGTAGTTAAAAATATTTCCTGTTGGGGTGATAGTATGACACAGGGAGATGGAAGTAATGGCTATCCATACCCAACGGTTTTAGCTGAACTATTAAATAATAATACAGTAAATAGATTCGGTGTGGGCGGAGAGTCCAGTTTGTACATTGCAAGTAGACAAGGTGGATTACCCATTTATGTGCAACCATGCACAATTCCAAAGGATTCAACACCTGTTTCAATAGTATTAAAGAACGAAAATGGGGAAAATATTGAATTTGGTTATATAAATGGTTTAATGTCCGGTGTTAATCCTTGTTCTGTCAATGGAGTTGAAGGAACTTTGTCATACAAAAATGGATTAAATTTTATACGAACAACACCAGGTGATAGTGTAACAATAAGTAAAGCCACATTGTTAATAACAGAAGCCATGAAGAACCATAAGGATGATATTGCTATAATTTGGGCAGGTACAAACGATCGTATAACTCAAAATGGTACAAAAAACACATTTACTAACATTGATGCCATGATTAATTATGCAAATCATGACCAATTTATTGTAATTGGCATGACTTCACTTTCATATATGCCAAATGTTGCAGATATAAATATTGAATTCAAAAAAAAATATGGTAATCATTTTTTAGATATAAGACAGTATTTATTGAAAAACGGTTTAAAGGATGCAAAAATAACCCCGACAGCAAAAGATACAACCGAAATTGCAAGTGGGGAGATACCTACAAGTCTAAGGAGCGATGATGTACATTTAAGCCAAATCGGATGCAAAATTGTTGCACAGCAAGTTGATAAATTTGGACAGGTATTAGGTTATTGGGATTAATGTAATAAGCTCTAGTTAATTCTAGGGCTTATTTTAATTTAACATGTACATATTATTTCAGAATACTCTCTAGCAAAAGCCTTGTTCCCTCACTTTTGGTTATATTACTTGCCTTGCAGAAACTTTCTAGTGATTTCGACAGTTCTTCACTTATTCTCACATGAATTAATTCACTTTTAGAATTTTCAATTTTATTTCTTCCTCTTGGCATAATTATCACCTCTTATTATTTGTGTTACGTAAAATAAGCTCATGGATACTTAATTGCATTATATAATAAAATTACAAATATTACCACAAATATTTATTTATAATTCATGAAAATATTTTTATCATTTAAATTTAAACTATAAATAATTTTATAGGGAATAATGATGTATAATTGAAAGGTACATATAATAAATAAATGTTAAGCATAATCATCAACAAAATGTATTATATATAATAAAGTTATTTGAAATATAAGGAGATAAATATGGAAATGAAGAAGATAAGTGAAATAAAAAAGGGTGATAGGGTTGAAGGCTTTTATATTATAAAATCTGTAGATATCAAGGTATCAAACAATAGCAATACAAATAAATATTTAGATTTTACTTTAGGGGATTCTACAGGTGATATAAATGCAAAACTTTGGGAATGCAATGAAGAAATAGAAAATAAATATAAACAAAACATTTTAATTAAGGTTAAGGGCACTGTAAATGAGTGGAGAGGAAAACTTCAATTAAAAATTGAAATGATAAGAGTAACTGAGGAAAGAGATGAAGTAAACATCTGCGATTATATTGCAGTGGCGCCATATTCACCAGAAAAAATGTATGATGAAGTAATAGATTATTTATCAAGAATTGAAAATACTGATATTCAGAATATAGTTACCAATATTTTAAGTAATAATGAGCAAAAGCTAATGCATTACCCTGCAGCGAAGTCCAATCACCATGCTATAAGATCAGGGCTTTTATATCATACAACTACAATGCTTAAGGCAGGAGAAAAACTAAGCGAAATTTATACTTTTTTAAACACTGATTTATTATATGCAGGTATAATACTGCATGACATTGGCAAGATATATGAGATGAATGCTAGTGACCTTGGAATTGTAAGTGAGTATTCAGTGGAAGGTCAACTTCTAGGCCATATAGTTCAAGGAATAAAGATGATAGAAACGGCAAGTATTGAGGTTAAAGCGGACAAGGAAGTATCAATGCTATTACAGCATATGGTGCTTGCTCATCATTATGAAGCTGAGTATGGAAGTCCTAAAAAACCAATGATACCAGAAGCTGAAATGTTACATCATTTAGATATAATGGACGCAAGAATGTATGATATGAATAAGGCTTTAACAGAAACAAAAGAAGGTAAATTCTCCGAGCGAATAAGGTCTCTTGATAATATTAATATTTATAAAAGTTTTATTAATAAATAGATAAATTATATATACCAACATATAATTTATGGTAAAGTGAAATGTAAAATACACGAACTATTATTAAAAATAAATTATTAATATTCGCATTTTATATTGACTGAGTTATATTGCTCTGATATTATTAAGTAGTATGATAACTATTAATAATTGTTATCTGCCCCAGACGAATTCAGGAGGGATAACAATTGATAATTGTTATTTGCCCCAGACGCACGCAGGAGGGAATATGGAATGAAAAATTTTTACGATGTAGTTATTGTAGGAGCTGGCCCAGCGGGTATATTTACAGCACTAGAAATTGCTAATAAAAGACCTGAACTTAGCGTTCTTATAATTGATAAGGGAAGAAATATAGAAAAAAGAAAATGTCCAGCGAGAGTTAATGGCAAGTGCGTTAAATGTAAACCATGTGGTATAACATATGGATGGGCTGGTGCTGGAGCCTTCTCAGATGGTAAGCTTTCACTAAGCCCAGAGGTGGGTGGGAGACTTCTTGAATATTTCTCTGAAGAGGAATCTATGAAATTAATAAAGTATTGTGATGATATATATATGAAATTTGGGGCAAATGAGAAGGTATATGGACTTAATACCGATAAAGTTGATGAAATTAAATATGAAGCAAGTAAGCACAACATTCGTCTTGTTGAATGCCCAGTAAGGCATTTAGGAACAGAGCTTGCCTATGAAGTTTTAAAATCTATGTACCATCATCTAATAGATAATACAAATACAGAATTTATTGAACTTAGTGAAGTGGAAGAAATAATAGTCGAAGACAATAAAGTTACGGGGGTATTATTAAATAATAAACAAGGTAAACTCAAGGTTAATGCAAAGTACGTTGTAGCGGCACCAGGTAGAGGTGGCGCTGAGTGGGTCGCAAATGAAGCTAAAAAACATGATATAGAGGTTACGAACAATGCAGTAGATATTGGAGTAAGAGTTGAGGTGCCTAATTCTGTTATGGATCATCTAACTAAGGACTTATATGAAGCAAAACTTGTATATTATTCTGATACCTTTGGAAATAAGGTTAGGACCTTTTGTATGAATCCAGGTGGAGTAGTGTCAGCGGAATATTATGATGATAACAAGATTGCAGTTGTTAATGGCCATAGTTACTCAGATCAAAAACTTAGAACTACTAATACAAATTTCGCATTGCTTGTATCTACTAGCTTTACAGAACCGTTTGATCAGCCTATTAATTATGGAAAATATATAGCAGAGCTTGGGAATATGTTAACTGGTGGAGGAATAATGGTTCAAAGACTTGGGGATTTACTTAAAGGAAGAAGAACGGATGTTAATAGATTAAGTAAATCAACGACCATGCCTACTCTAAAATCAGCGGTGCCTGGTGATTTAAGTTTTGTACTGCCTCAAAGACATTTGACATCTATTGTAGAAGCATTAAAGGCATTTGATAAGATAGCACCAGGTCTATATAGTAAAAACACATTATTATATGGAGTTGAGGTTAAGTTTTATTCTAGTAAGTTTAGCACAAATGATAAGTTTGAAACATCCGTTAGCAATTTGTACACCATAGGGGATGGAGCAGGAATAACAAGAGGACTAATGCAAGCATCTGCAACAGGGGTCGTAGTAGCAAGAAACATTACTACGAAGGAAGCCTAAACTTCGAGAGAAGATAAAGCTTATTTAGAAGATTAAGAATGTATAACCTAAACAATTGGTTATAACAACATTAAAAGTGTATAATTCAAATGTAAACTAAACATAAGAGGCAATAAAATTTGTTATGCAGTTTAGCTTAAAAATTTTGTTGTCGACTGAAAGAAAGCGAGGAATTTATATGTCAGCATTTATTGTTTTAGGAGCCCAATGGGGAGATGAAGGTAAAGGTAAGATGACAGATTATCTTGCGCAGGGAGCAGACGTTGTAGTCAGGTTCCAAGGCGGAAATAATGCAGGTCATACTGTAGTTGTAGGAGACAAAGAATATAAACTTCATTTAATACCATCAGGAATATTATATAAAGATAAATTGAATGTAATAGGTAATGGAGTTGTTGTAGACCCAGAAGCTTTATTTACAGAAATCGATTACCTAGAAGCTTTAGGTGAAAACATAACACCTGAGAGACTTATGATTAGTGATAGATCACAGGTTATAATGCCTTACCATAAAGAGCTCGATAATTTATATGAAATAGCTAGAGGTAAAAATGATATCGGAACTACAAAAAAAGGAATAGGCCCTTGTTATAGCGATAAGTTTGAAAGAAGCGGAATCAGAGTTTGTGACCTAATGAAAAAAGATGTTTTAAAAGAGAAACTTAAAACTACTTTAACAATGAAAAATAATATAATAACAAAAGTTTTGGGTGGAAAAGCATTAGATTTTGATAAGATATACACAGATTATTTGGCATTTGCAGAAAGAATGAGACCATATGTCAAAGATATATCAGTTAAAGTTTATGATTCAATAAAAGCTGGAAAAGATGTTTTATTTGAGGGAGCACAAGGAACATTACTTGATATAGATTACGGTTCATACCCTTTTGTAACTTCATCAAACACTATTGCAGGTGGAGTTTGTGTTGGAGCAGGAATAGGACCTACAATGATAACAAGTGTTGTTGGAGTAGCGAAAGCTTATACTACAAGAGTAGGAAAAGGACCATTCCCAACAGAACTTGAGGATGCAACAGGAGAATGGATTCGCGAAAAAGGTTTTGAATTTGGTGTAACAACAGGCAGAGCAAGAAGATGTGGATGGCTTGATCTTGTTATATTAAAATCTGCAGCAAGAGTTTCAGGAATCACAAGCTTTGCTGTAACTAAAATAGATACCTTAGCAGGACTTGAAAAAATTAAAATTTGTGTAGGATATAAATTTGAAGGTAGCGTTATAGATTATTTTCCAGCAAGTCTTGAAGATTTAGCGAATTGCGTGCCGGTATATGAAGAATTTGATGGTTGGGACACAAAAATAGCAGACGCAAGAAGTTATGAAGAACTTCCTGAAAATGCAAAAATATATATAAAGAGAATTGAAGAATTTACAGGCGTTAAAGTTTCTATAGTTTCAGTAGGACCTAAAAGAGATCAAACAATGGTATTAAGTGAAATATAGAATATAAAGATTACATAAAAATTGTTTAGCACCTATGTATGTATTTAATATTATAGGAAATTATAAGTACTGTAGAAGATATATATGCATATATAGGTATACAATTATATACTAAAGATTAAAAAAGTGCGTACTAGTAAAGTATGTATATATAGAATATACTGAGAATGAGAATTGAAGTTAGATAAATATTTTATTTATTTAATAGTTAAATTCTGATATACTTAATATAATAAAAATAAAGTGAGGTAAATAATATGAAAATAACTAAGGATATGACAATAGGCGAAGTTGTAAGAGCAAATCCAGAATCAGTTCAGGTATTAATGAATTTTGGAATGGGTTGCGTAGGCTGTCCTTCAGCACAAGCTGAAACATTAGAAGAAGCAGCAATGGTTCATGGTCTTAAATTAGATGAATTGATGACTGCATTAAATTCAAATCCAGTAGATGTAAATGAAACTGAAGTATAAGAAAATTAAGACACTTAGCAAATGCTAAGTGTCTTGTTTTTTATCTTCTTTTTATCTTCTTTTTATTTTTTTAATGGCGATTACAACAGGTATAGTAATTATAGTAGCTATAATGGCTTCTGGAACACCATTCAATATTGCAATGCCATAAATAGTTTTTGCAGCTATAGATGGATCTATGCCCTTAGAAATAGCAAATTTGGCCGCATATAAAATATATATCATAGTTAGAACCCCAAAAGTGTTTGTTATCGAACCAATAATGGTAGCTAGTCCAATTCTTAAGCTTTCATTTTTACCAAAACTTAGTTTATAAACATAGTATGAAGTAAAACCAATAAGAACTCTTGGCAATACAGATACTAAAGGATTTATAAAGGCAAAAGAAAGTATATTAGGGGTTGTTATGTTCTGAAAAATGCTAAAAATTCCAAATATCAAACCGATAGTCATTCCTACCATAGGTCCACCTACTATTGAACCAATTATGACAGGAATATGCATGATAGTAGCTTTTGCACCAGGAAGTGGAATAAAACCATATCCAGTTAATCCAAGCACTACACAAATAGCTGAAAGCATACCAATAGTAGTAAGTTCACTTGTTTTGATTCTTCTGAGTTTAATAGTATTATTAATCATGTGATCCCTCCGCTCTTATTCCATAAGGATATAAGTCGACCTAGTTCATAATCCTTATTTTTAGTTCAGTTTCATAATGAATACCGACAACAATAGTGTAGCACGTATTTGGTAACAATTACATAGGTAAAAAAAAAAAATTAAATCTAATTTTTAACAAAATATACATAATTTAAAATTGCTATTTAAGGATAATGTAGATTAAAACATATTATTTTTAGTTAAATAGCGTTGACTAATTATATCACTGTGTTAATAAATTAACAATATCATATGTTATCATAAAAATAATTATTATTAAATTTTAAATTTGTGTTAATACTATGGTGTGAATGTTTACCATATAGGTTTAGTTTGGTATTATTTTAAGTATGAAGAAAAATGAGAAGCATAAAAATTAATAGTAATTTTGTAAAGAAAAAAATATAGGAGTGATAAAATGAGTAAAACTTCAGTAGTTACAAATAGAGGTTATAACATTCATTATTATGAAGTAGATATACATAAAAGAGCTTATATTACAAAAATCATGAATTATCTTGGGGATATGGCAATGTTTCAGAGTGAATCTTTAGGAGTTGGGATGGAATATCTTAAAAATAATAAAATGGCTTGGGTATTATATAAATGGGACATAACAATGAATTCATATCCTTTGCTAAATGAAACTATTAAGGTGGAAACTTATGCATATTCTTTAAACAGATTTTATGCATATAGAAAGTATGAAATCTCTGATGATACGGGAAATATAATAGGACATGCTGACTCTGTTTGGATCTTAATAAATACGGATAGAAGAAGGCCAATGAGAATTACCAAAGATATGTATGAGGTTTATGGGATAGATAACAGTACTAATAATAAACCTATAGAAATTGAAAAGATATTACCAATCAATAAAGTAGACAGTGAGAAAAGTTTCCGGGTGAGATATAGTGATATTGACACGAATAAACACGTAAATAACGTGAAATATGTTGATTGGGCTTTAGAAACAGTTCCAAAGGATATAGTATTAAATTATCAACTAAAGAATATCAAAGTAACCTACGAGAAGGAAACAACATATGGAGAAACCATAACGGTAAGCACGGAAATTATTAGATCAGAAGAAAAGATAATATGTAGACATAAAATCATAAATGAAGAGGGCATCGAGCTGACTCTTTTAGAAAGTACTTGGGTGCAGTAGGTTAGAGGTTTTAGTTAATAGTGATTAGTAAAATTATATGTTTTTCTTGTATTATGCTAACAAAAGTATATAGTGCGTAGGATTCATTTGAACAAACCTAGTAATTCTTAATTTAGATTATTTGCAGATGCGTAAAGAAAATCACATGTTTGAGCACACAACAATTGAGAATTGTTGTGTGCCTATGAGGAATACTAAGGGGTAGCGAGTTTGTGATTTTTAGCAGATGTAAATAATCTAAATTTTAGAATTTATTGGTGAAATGAAAGCAATCCGGGCAATATATACTTTTCGTTGCAGCATAATATAAGAAAAACTTCTTTACTATTACTAGAAGAATATCTACTTGGAAGCATTTCTCCCAGCAATAGCACCAGAACTCCATGCCCATTGAAGATTGAAACCACCACAGTCTCCATCTACATCTAATATTTCTCCTGCAAAGAAGAGGCCCTTCGTAATATTAGATTCTAAAGTTTTATCATTAATTTCTTTTGTATTAATGCCTCCAGCAGTGACTTGAGCATTTGCAAAGGAGTTAGTGCCTGAAACTTCAAACTGCCACTGCTTTAATAAATTACATATAGCATTTTTTTCATCTATTTGTAAATCGCAACAAGGTTTATGAATATCTTCTACTTTTGCTTCTTTTAACATTATCGGAATGATCTTTTTATGAATTATTCCAATGAATGAATCAGAAACGGAACGGGCACTAAATGTCGACCAATGATTGTTTAAAAACTCCAATAGATCTTCGTATTTAATAGTCGGTAACATATCAATTTTTAAAGAAACTTTGTTATTTTTGGATAAACCATAAGAGGCAGTTCTACTGAGTTGAAGAATTGGAGGACCAGAAATACCGTAGTCAGTGAAAAGAATTTCTCCAAACTCCTTTTGAACACTTTCATGATTTATAGATATTTCTGCATATCCATCAAATTTAACTCCAGACAAAGCCTTTAACCTATCATAGTTCAATTTAAGCTGCACAAGGGCCGGAACTTGTGAGATTACACTATGGCCTAACTGTTTAGCTAAAGTGTATCCAGAACCGTCTGAACCTGTTTTAGGGGCAGATTTACCACCAGTTGCAATAATTAACTTTTCACATTCATATAAATCATTGTTCGAGGTATAAATTTTAAAGCCATCCTTTTTTTTTATGATTTCTTTAGCTTTAGTGTTTGTGTACACGGGAATCTTTTTTTCTTCAAGAGAAAAGCGAAGTATATCAATTACTGAGGAGGCTTGCATGGACATAGGAAACATTTTACCACTTTCTAATGTTATTAATGGTATACCTAAACAGTCAAAAAAATTTATAGTATCCTTAATGTTAAATGAATCTAGGGTGTGTGCTTGAAAAGATGGATTTTCACTGTGATATCTATTATCATTTATATTTACATTACTGATATTGCAACGTCCATTACCGGTGGTTAATATTTTTTTACCCACTCTATCAGTCCCTTCAATTACAGCTACGTCTATTCCAAAATCTTTTGCTACTAAAGCTGAGGTTAGGCCAGAGGCACCTCCGCCAATTATTATAAGAGAATGTTTCAAGAAAATCTCTCCCTTCGAGAAAAAAATATATTTATAATACAAGGTGACTTATATATAATTTTACCCTAAAAGACATAGGTTGAACATGAATTTTTATAAGATATTAAAAAAAAAATAAAAAAATATAGGAAATATGTTGACACTTTATGAAAAATTATGTATTATAGTCTATGTCGGGTTGCGAGCTCGAGAAACAATATTTCTGAAAGCACATGATAAGTAAAGTGACAAGTGATATATATGGCTCCTTGGTCAAGAGGTTAAGACACCACCCTTTCACGGTAGTAACAGGGGTTCAATTCCCCTAGGAGTCACCATTTAAAACATATATGGGAGCATAGCTCAGCTGGGAGAGCATCTGCCTTACAAGCAGAGGGTCACAGGTTCGAACCCTGTTGTTCCCACCATATATGGCCCAGTAGCTCAGTTGGTTAGAGTGCTGCCCTGTCACGGCAGAGGTCGAGGGTCCGAGTCCCTTCTGGGTCGCCATATTTTCTTGCTAGCATGGCTCAACGGTAGAGCAGCTGACTTGTAATCAGCAGGTTGTAGGTTCAATTCCTATTGCTAGCTCCATTTAAAATTTAATAAGGCTCCTTGGTCAAGAGGTTAAGACACCACCCTTTCACGGTAGTAACAGGGGTTCAATTCCCCTAGGAGTCACCACTAAAACATATATGGGAGCATAGCTCAGCTGGGAGAGCATCTGCCTTACAAGCAGAGGGTCACAGGTTCGAACCCTGTTGTTCCCACCATATATGGCCCAGTAGCTCAGTTGGTTAGAGTGCTGCCCTGTCACGGCAGAGGTCGAGGGTCCGAGTCCCTTCTGGGTCGCCATATTCTTGCTGGCATGGCTCAACGGTAGAGCAGCTGACTTGTAATCAGCAGGTTGTAGGTTCAATTCCTATTGCCAGCTCCAAAAAAGTCCTAAACATTTGTTTAGGACTTTTTTTATTGTGCAAAAAATTAGAATCTAAAAAAGTTAATGAGTGATCAATTAGTAAAAAGCATGTATTACGTATAATCTGTTTATACGTAATACATGCCTTTTATTTATAGGTAAATCTTTATATTATTTTGATTTACTTAGATTTTTCTTTATTCTTATATCATCTCCAAAGAATTTGCAAAGTGTAAAATTTCCAATTAATCTAGATGTTATCCTTTCAGAATAGGTTTTAAGTAAACTTTCAAGAGTTAAATTAGTAGATACTAGCATTTTCTTTTGTTTTAATAATTTGGTATTAAGGAGGTTAAACATTTCAGCTTTAGTAAAATCTGAAAGTTGCTCCGTACCCAAATCATCTATAATAAGTAGATCACAATTTATTAGTAACTCCTCTAAAGCATTGTCATTATTAAATCTAATTTCTTTTAAAGCTTTTATTAATTCTTCAGCAGTCCTATATACTACAAAAGAGCCTTTATCAATTAATTCCTTTGTAATGCAATGTGATAGAAAGGTTTTTCCTGTGCCAGAACTTCCATAAAATAATAAGTTTTCATCAGTGGTATCAAAATTCTTCAGAAAGTTCATAGATTTAGATAAAATCTTTTCTATATTCTTTCTTGGAGATTCTGATTGGAGTTCACTTTTCCTAGGAGGATAGAAATCCAATTTAAAATTATCAAAATTATGGGTTTTTAACATACCGCGAAGTTCAGAACCAGTGTAATAAACATCTATAACCTTTTGTTTAAAACAAGAGCATTTAGTGTTTATAATAAAACCTGTATCTCGACATTTATTGCATCTATAATGCAAATTCAAGTACTCCATATCAAATCCATTAGAAACTAATAGTTCTGATTTTTTAACTCTTAGATCCATTATTTTTTCTTTTAAAGCATGGAGATATTGATCTCTATTATTAATACTTTTCAGAGCACTAATAGATAATTCAATGCATAACTTAGCTATTGTCTGATCTAGCTTAATAATTTCAGGATGAGTTTTTTCTATGTGAGCTTTTCTTTTTCTAAAGTCAGCTTCTTCAGTTTGTCTTATTCCTTCATATATAGCTAATATTTTTGTTTGATACCCTTTAATCATTATTATCCCATCCTAGCAATTTTTTTTCTAGTTCATCAAAGTCATATGCTCTTTGTTCATAATCATTAAAACTTCCCTTGGCAGGTTTACCACCAGCAGTATTATGTTTAGTAGTTAGCGATCGTTTCTTATCCTTTTTCTCTATGTCCTCGAGTGAACTTATGCCATCTTTAAACCAACTATTTAAAATCCCATCTATATATTTAAAATCAGCTCGGTTAAGCCTATCGAAACAAATATCGCAAGCTTTAAATATAATTTCTAGCGGGAATTTATAAACATTAATCCACTTATCTAATATTTGTTCTTGAGGTTTCATTATTTCTGGTGCTTTTATTCCTAAATAATTTAAAATTTTTCTAATATTTATCCATTTATCTTCATGCTTTTTTATATAGGATTGAGCATCTTCAATATTTTTAATATTAGCATCATGCCATGCAATTGCTATGGTTTCAATGTATCTATAGTCAACTTTGCCTTTCGATACACAGTATTGAATTAAAAGTAGTATCAGCTCTGGTGGGAAATTATAATCTTTTTGCCAGCTTAGGTACATGGTCATTTCTTTTGGTGATAAAGGTTTGGCTAATAGCTTTTCAATATCTTGAAGCATACCCTTTATTGAAGAGTTAGTTAATTCTTCAAGTAAATTTATGCCTTGCGTGTTTTCACTTGGAATATCTAATAAATCTAGGAATTCAATATTAAAGTTACCCATATTATCAATGGGAGTCATTTTAATTATGCTTTCATCATTCCAGTAGTTCCAGGCATTAACAACATCCGTTTCAAGAAGTCCAAGTGTATTTGCTATCACTGAGGAGGTAGCACCTATTTCTCCAGATGTACAATATTTTAGCCCAAGAAGATAGACTTTAACGAATTCTCCTCTGGCTCTAGGCATAAATTTATCTATAAAAATATTACTCACAGGAGTATATTTATAATTTTCATTCTTAAACATGAAAGTACTCATAAAGTCACTACCTTTCTTTTTATATTAATAGAACTACAATTTTTTAATTTTAAATTGGAGCACCTATACATTTAGAAGTATATATATATAATGTACATAATAAATTATAACTATTATTTTATTTTACAAAAATTTTATTATTCAACCTATAGTATACCATACAGTTAGAAGTCCAATTTAAAAAAATAATTCAATAATGGTTATTATTTGGTATTAAGGGCATATTAACTAAGTATTACAGGAGGTATAAAATTGAATGGTATAAAACGAAACAAAGCAAATATATATGTAGTACTTACAACGTTATTAATTTCCGCGACTATTTTGTATTTTAATGTATATAGGTTTTATGGCTACAAAGTTTCTATAGGAACTAATACCATAACCTTTGTAAAAAGTAAGATAGAATTTGATAAAACATATAAAAAGTTACAGAGCGAGATTAAATCCAAATACAAAAGCTCTTTTATAACAAAAGATTTTACTTTAAGTAAAGTAAAGGTCGACGATGTTGATGTTTTTGCAAGCGGAGATAATTTAGAGAAAAAAATGTTGGAAAATTTCAATATAGTAGTAGATGTTCTTATAATGAAATCAGATAATAAAAAAATGGCTTATGTAGTAAGTGTAAATCAAGGACAAGAAATTTTGAATTCTTTGAAAAATTATTATAAGGGAGTCAAGCTAGAAAGTGTTAGCAAAATAGAAATAGAAAATAAAATTAGTTATGAAAACGTGAAAGTCAAAACAGGTAATTTATATGAAAATCCTGAAATTGTTAAGGAAGTAATAAGATATAACAATAAAGAACAAACACCACTTATAACAGTTAAGGTAGTTGGTAATAAAAGCGCAGAACAAATTATATATCCAACTACAATAATGAAATCCTCGACCAACCTAATGAGTGGTGTTAATAAGGTCGAACATGAAGGTTCTAATGGAGTTAAAAAGGTAACGACGCAAGTAATATTATATAATAATAAGCTTGTCTCTGAAAAGGTTTTAAAGTCAGAAATTACAACAACCGTTCAAAACAAAGAAATATTAGTCGGAATTAATAAACCAATACTTCAATTGGCATCTATAAACAGCCCATCAAGAGGCAACATAAGTTCAAATTATGGTATGCGTTGGGGTAAAATGCATAAAGGAATTGATATAGCAGCTGATTTTGGTTCAACGATAAATGCTGCATTAGGTGGAATCGTTCGTTATGCAGCTTGGGAAGATGGCTATGGTAATGTAATAAAAATTGATCATGGTGATGGAATAGAGATAACATATGCACATTGTAGTGTTATTACTGTGAAAAAGGGTGATGTAGTAGATAGTGGCATGAAAATAGGAGAAGTAGGAAGTACCGGTAATAGTACAGGACCTCATCTACATTTCGAAGTAAGAGAAAATGGGGAGGCCATAAATCCTGAAAAATATATAAAGTGAAAAAAATATATGAATAAAAATATCTTAAAAGTGAAAAATACGATGATATGCAAATGATAAAGCATTTCTTTTTAATAAAATCATATTAATGTGCATAAAATAATTAATATTGAAGAAATATATATACAAATGTGTATGTATATCCTAATGATTTAAAGGAGAGATGGATTTTGAAAAGTAGAAAGGGAAGAGAATTAAGTAATAAAAACTTTGAAAAATTTAATGATAGATTAAATAGGTATGCTAAATTCGAAGGCTTAGAAAGCAGACTTGTAAACATACCTTCAATAGTTACAGGGATTAATGTAGATGGAACTATAAAGGAAGAAGAAATTGAACCTTACGCATATGAGATAGTTAGCGAAATAAAAGATTTATAGACTAGTATTTAAACGACTTAAGAGCATATAACTAGGAGTATAATTTATACTGTTTAGTTATATGCTCTTATTTTGAATTATAGATATATTAGTTATTTTCCTTTTGGTGTAAACTTTTCACAGGGAATACCAGAGGATTGTTTTACTAGTAGGGAAGGTAAGTTCAAGGACTTGAAACCATAGAATTTACAACCTTTAGGGAATGTTGGATCCCAAGTAATATAGTAATATGTACATGTGCAACAATTTATATTTTTAATAACCATAAAGAACTCCTTTAAAAATAAAGTAAAATTGCTTTTATAAAATCGAAAAACATACAATTTTATTCAATGATAGCATATTTTGTTGCATAAAAAAATAGATATAGTTTGTTTAAAACATATATCTATTTAAAAATAATAAAATAATGACTAAACAAATCTATAAGAGCTGACTAGTATCTCCTTTGGAGATAATTTAACCACCGAGAGTTAAATCTTGATCATTATACCAATTTAGAGCAGTTAATAAATGATCAGGTTTAAAATCAGGCCAAAAGTCATCTATAACATAAAAGTCCGAATATATTGATTGTAAAGGCAAAAATCCACTAAGACGCCTTCTTCCACCCCAACGAATAATTAAATCTACTCTAGAAATGTCATTAGTTTTTATGCAATTAATGATATTACCTCTTTTAATACTTTTATTCTGATCTAGATTACTTAGGTCCCATTCCCAACCATAATTAACAAGAAAGTTTAGTTTTATACCACCCTTTCCAAAGGTTTTTCTAGTGGTGAAAGGAATTAGTTCTTTAGGAAACATAGGTGAGTCACTATTTCCTACTACTAATAAATCAGCATCCTGTGTACTTAAAAGCTTTACTGCATCAACGCAAGCTTTAGCAAAAGCTTCTCGTTGCAGAGCTGGCCTTTTTGTATTATCAGTTGTAAACCCGTAATAAGTTATTTCTTTTACACCCATACTTTTGCAGATTTTATACAAAGCCAGACCTGGGTCTAGTCCGAAGGTATATCCTTGGTCTTTTGATAAGCCATTATCTACAGACCACCTTCTATTCCCATCTGGAATTACTCCGATATGATTTGGTATTCTCATATTATCACCCTTTAATCATTGATTTTTAAAGCTATAGAAGATAGTATATCCATTATTGCTATATTAATCCATGTTATCTATAAGTTTATGGATATTTCAGAAGATCAAAAATCTATTAATTGTTTATTCTTTTAAATTACAAATTATATTAGTGACTTTATTATGGGATTTCGTTAAATCTTTTTCTATATCCGCATTTCCTGCATAATTCTTCAACCACTTCTCTCCTAGAAAAACCATTGAAAATATCCATTGACCTTTGGCTTTCAACTATTTCAGAAAAATGAGTTTCATGAATATTGCCCAAGTTAATTATACCTTCTCCATCAAGGCAGCAAGGGACTACTGTTCCATCTACTAATATGGCCACTTGACTTCGAAGACCATAACAGAAACCAGGGTTATTGTCTTCTAAGGCTAATAAATCTGGCCACTGAAATTCATGATCTTGATTTAAATATATTTTATCTTTGATTTTAATACCTCTACCTGGTAGTATTTTTTCTTCAATTTTATAAGGAAGATTGAAAGCTTTTTCGATTACAGAAAGCAAGTCATGATTTTTTTTAACTTTGATATTCCTATTGTTATCCCTATCTAAATTCCATAATCGTAGAGAAAACAAAGTGTTCGTTTTCTCTATAGATTCTTTGACAAAGGAAATAATATTGTTAATATACTCATCTTTATTAGAAGCACCTTCATTTCCATCGAAACTGTGCAAGGAAAAATTAATTTGTCTTAGTGAAGGCTTCCGGATTATTTTATCACGAACTTTGCTTATCAAAGTTCCATTGGTGGTTATATTAACCTTAAAACCTTTTTCATAGCTTAAATCTAAAAACTCATCTAATTTAGGATGTAAAAGGGGCTCCCCTTTAACATGAAAATATATATAATCTGTATGAGGTTTTATTTGGTCTAATATTTTGCTAAAGGTTTCTATGCTCATAAATTCAGGTTCCCTACACGTTTGTGGGCAAAAACTGCAGGAAAGATTACATACATTTGTGATTTCTATATAAAATTTCTTGAATTTTTTCATTTGATATACTCCAATCATAAGTAGACGTTAGGTGGTTTACATAAGAAACTATAATACCAATTAAGAAACCACGTTTATTTTATAACTATTGAAACCAATTCCATACAGTGTAACAAAAATATAATATCATATTTTTTATTTTAATCACAATCTAAATTTATAAATGAATAATAATTTACTATAAAGCTAAAAATATAGTAAATATCAAAAGGGAGGAATAAAAAATGGCATTATTAGGGAATCCATTTGTTGCAAATGTACCAAGACAAATGTCAAACGAAGAGCTAGCGCAGGCAATTCGTGTGGACATCTCTGGTGAACTGGAGGCAATCATAGGTTATGAAGCTCATGCAATGTCTACAGCTGACGAAAAAGTTAAAAAGGTTTTAAATCACATTGCAGATGAGGAAAGAAGGCATGTTGGAGAACTAGAAGAAGTTTTATACATGTTATCTCCAAAGGATGCTCAATTCATTGAAGAGGGTAAACAGAAAATTAAAGACCAACAGTCTCAAAATTTTCAGCAACCAATAGTATAAATTTTACTATTAAATCATCACTTTCTCTGTTATGTATTTTAGATAATAAAAAAGTTTATTTTTGCCATCCGTTTGGGTGGCATTTTCAATTTTTATTAGTAAGTTTGTGTCCACTTGAACCTGCTTTAAAGCTCTTTAAAAATAAATTGTAAAATTCAGTTACTACTTGTGAATTTTTAATCTCTCCATTGATTTTTAATACTTCTATTGCTGCTTCTATTGTGCATAAATTGCCATTCTTCGCACCTCTTCTTAAATCATATTTAGACTTAAAAGCTGGTTCTAACGAAATAATTGGTAAATTTTCTAGATAAGAACTTCTCCTAAATATTTTTCGGGCTTCCTTCCATGTTCCGTCGATAATAATAAATACCGGAATTTTACCTGTATTTTTATATTCAACTTTTCGACTCAGTGTTTCATAATTTTCTATAGGGAAAAGTAAGAATGGTTCATATATTTTATTATTTAGTTTTGCCACTAACTTTTCAGGTATAGTAGTTCTTTCCCAAAGAAAAATTTCTGTTGATTGTGGATTAATTATCGTAAGTAGTCTTGCAGTATTAGAGGCCCTATAAAATTCTTTTTCCGTAGACAAAATCCAAATATTTGCCTCGGTTTTTATAATAGGTGCTTTAGCACAAATGCAAGTTATAATGGGCAACCCACATTTATTACAACTATCATATAGACTTGTTATTTGTTTTATTTTGTAACTTGAATTCATGGTCCCTCCTAAAATTTTTACTTTTTTATACTTGTTTATGTGCACATATATTACATTATACTACCATAGAATACTTTCATCAACGAGAGTAAAACTAATGAAATTTAACCGAATCTATTTAATACGAAGTGAATATTGCAGAATATAATAACATTTATCTTCATAATATATATTGAAATTATATTATGGGAGGAAATATTTGGAGAAATTTGACAATGAAAAGTTACAGGTTAAGTTTGGGGTTGGTACAAGTGAGACACAACCGATTATACCTAGGAAATATACTCTTACTCATTCAGATACTACCGGAGAGTTATTTTTGACTATTGCAGCAAAATATGATTATGATAAAATTACTGACATGAGGGATGAAGTGATGGCAGAATGGAATATGATTAATAATGAGTATAGGCTTATGGTTAATGTTATGGTAGATAAAGAAAATAACCCAGTAATGTCAGCAGTACGCAATAATATTTTCATTAAAGAATTACCACTAGCATTACAGGCTATTAGATATGGAGACAGAGAATTTTTCAGAGAAAATTTTTCTTTAGACAGTGCACCAATTTATATAAAATTTAATTCTATTTATCCTATGTTTAATCGCCTAGAATTTTGGGGTATGCCCTCAGATTATAAGTGAAATTTCTTAATTAATCATCCATATAGTATAATTTAAAACTCCAGCGAAGGATACCCATGCAATATAGGGAATCATAAGATAAGCTGCAGGTTTATCTATCCTATAAAACTCAAAAGTAGTTAAAAGAATGAATACTAACAATAGAAGTAACTCTAGAAAAGCTATTGCATATAACCTGAATCTGAAAAATATAATGGACCAAAGAAAGTTTAAGAATAACTGAATACCATATAAAACTAATGCTTTGGTTACATCTTCACCAGATCTACCTTTCATCCAAATTCTATAAGCAGCTACAGCCATTAAAAAGAATAGGATTGTCCATACTACAGGGAAAACCCATCCTGGAGGTGAAAAGGCAGGTTTATTGAAATTTTCATAGGCGTTTGATGGGCTCATACTCAAAAATCCACTTAAAAAACCTACACCTTGAGCTAACAAAACACTGACAATAAGAGCAACAACATTTTTTTTACCGTCTACCTTAAAGATATTAAACATATTTTATCTTCCTTTCTATGATTATTTTAATAGAGTTTTTAGTAATAATTTGGTTTTTTAAAATAAAATAAAATATATTTATATTATATTTTATTATATATATTATATTTATTTGAGGGTTATTTTATACCTAATAGAGTTTTAGTAATGGGTGAAGTATTCAATCTTTTTAGCTTGAATATTTCACAGATTAAAAAATATAGTTAAATTAGTAAATAATTATTGAAACATAGAAGATACTAAGAACTATGGAATATAAAACTATATTAACAAAAAAAATATATAAAACATGCATAGGATTTCTTTATCTTGACATAGAATATAAAAATATATATACTTTGACTATCAAACTAGTTGAAAATTTAAGCAAAGGGAGAGGATAATTATGAAGTTACCTCCTTTAAAAATTGGAGAATTAATAGCAACAATTCCTATAATTCAAGGCGGTATGGGGGTGGGGGTATCTCTATCAGGCCTAGCATCAGCTGTTGCAAACGAAGGTGGAATTGGGATAATATCTACTGCTCAAATAGGGTATAGAGAAGAGGACTTTGCAACCAATGCAAAGGAAGCAAACAAAAGAGCACTAAGAAATGAAATTAGACGTGCTAGAGAATTAAGTCCTAAGGGTATAATTGGAATAAATATTATGGTAGCTATGAATAATTATGATGAACTAACAACAGTTGCTTTAGAAGAAGGTATAGATTTAATAATATCTGGTGCAGGACTTGCACTTAATTTACCTAAAGTAGCAAAAGGATTTAAGGCCAAACTTGCACCCATAGTTTCATCAGCAAAGGCAACCACGGTTATATCAAAAATGTGGGATAGAAAAAACAGTTGTGCCGCAGATTTAATTGTTGTTGAAGGACCTGAAGCTGGTGGACATCTTGGTTTCTCTATGGAATCATTAGTAGACAAAAAAACACAGGAATTAAAAGAAATAGTTAAAGAGGTTATTGAAGCAATTAAGCCTTTTGAAGAAAAGTATAATAAAAAAATTCCTGTAGTAGCTGCTGGTGGAGTTTATACTGGAGCAGATATTGCGGAGCTTATAAAAATTGGGGCGGCAGGGGTGCAAATGGCAACTAGATTTGTTGCTACGGATGAATGTGATGCTAGTTTAGCTTTTAAGATGGCATATATTAATTCGAAAGAAGAGGATATAAAGATAGTAAAGAGTCCAGTAGGTATGCCAGGAAGAGCGATTAACAATAAATTTATGAAGGACGTTTTAGAAAAGGGTTGCAAAGTAAGTAAATGTTATTTATGTATAAAGGATTGTAATCCAAAAACAACACCTTATTGTATTACAGAAGCATTAATACAAGCAGTAAAAGGGAACTTAGATAATGGGCTTATTTTTGTGGGAAGCAATGCATATAAAGTGAATAAAATTGTGACCGTTAAAGAGCTTATGAATGAACTAGTGACAGAGGCAGAACGTATTCTTTAGCTTTATGCGTATGCATTTTGTGTAAAATTATTCAAAATTATGGTAAAAATATTGACAAATAACCATCCCAAAGATATACTTTGATTATCAAAGTATATGTAAATTCAAGTATTTGAAAATCGAAGTATGGGAAATGGTGATAAATATGAGGAAATCTGTTGGGGTTGTAAATGAACTTTTAGTAGAGTCCTTTAGCGATATATCACAGATAGAACAAAAGGCACTTAAAGAGGGAATGCTTAAGGATTTATCTGTAACTGAAGTACATACTATTGATGCAATAGGAATGTATAAGTATAGTACTATGTCACAGGTAGCTCAGGATCTTAAAATCACTGTAGGGACTCTTACAACAGCTATTAATAAACTGCTAAAAAAAGGGTATGTTGATAGAAAAAGAGGAGAAGAAGATAGAAGATCAGTAATGATTGCGCTCACTAGAAAAGGGAAACTAGCATATAGAATACATGATAAATTTCATTCTCATATGGTGCACGCAACTATAGATTGTTTAAGTGAAGAAGAAGAAGAGGTACTAATAAAATCTCTTGAAAAATTAAATGCTTTCTTCAGAGAAAAATACAGACTATAAAGCTCGTGAAAGGGGGATTAAGCAATGAATGAGGTACAAATAATTGGTACAGGAAGTTATGCGCCTCTAAACATAATGACAAATAATCAATTATCAGAAATTGTAGATACTTCTGATGAATGGATATTTACTATGACTGGCATTAAAGAAAGACATATATCAACTGGTGAAAACACTTCCGATTTAGCTACAAAGGCCGCTCTTTCAGCATTGAAAGATGCCAATGTTAAAGCCGAAGATATAGATTTGATAATTGTTGCAAGTACATCACCAGATCAGTTTGTTCCAGCCACTGCATGTTTAGTTCAAGGAAATATTGGGGCAGATAATGCTATGGCTTTTGATATATCAGCAGCATGCTCAGGATTTATATTTGCACTTAATATAGCAATGCAATTCCTTAAAACCGGTCAGCACAGCAGAGCATTAATAATAGGCGCTGATGTCCTATCAAAAATTGTTGATTGGACTGATAGAAACACTTGTATACTCTTTGGAGATGGCGCAGGTGCTGCAATACTTGAGGCAGGTACTAAAAGAGGAATTATTTCTATAAATTCAGCTTCAGAAGGTAAAAAGGCTAGATTTTTAACTTGTCCAACAGTAGATGTAAAAAATACTTTTACAAAAGGAACTGAAAATTTTAAAGCTACAATAGGTATGGATGGTAAAGAGATTTTTAAGTTTGCAGTAAAAACTATTGCAAGTAGTACAAATAAAATCTTAATGGAAAATGACCTTACATTAGATGATATTAAGTATGTGGTTTGTCATCAAGCAAATTTCAGAATAATAGAGTTTGTTGTTAAAAAATTGAAGGCTGACAAAGATAAGTTTTTTGTGAATCTAGATAGATATGGGAATACTTCAGCAGCAAGTATAGCCATAGCTTTAGATGAAATGAATAAGAAGAATTTATTGAAAGCTGGAGATAAGATTATACTTGTAGGCTTTGGTGGTGGATTAACCTACGGAGCTTCATTAATAGAATGGACAATTAATAAATAAAATATTAGGAGGAATTAATAATGGTATTTGAAAAAGTTAAAAGTGTAATAGTTGAACAATTAGGAATAGACGAGGCAGAGGTTAAAATGGAGGCAAAATTTGCAGATGATTTAGGTGTAGATTCTCTTGAAATATTTGAAATAGTTATGTCACTTGAAGAAGCCTTTGAAATAGAAATACCAAATGAAGATATAGAAAACATTAAAGATGTAAAGGGAATTGTTAAATATATAGAAGAAAAACTTAAATAATAAGAATTATGGGTTAGATAATTAGAGAGATGGTCTACCAGGTACATTAAAATTTAATTTACTTGAGTATGTCAAAAAGCATATATTACATGAAATGTATTTTTAGTAATATATGCTTTTTTCTATAATCATCTGACTCTAACTATATGCTTTTAATGACATTTCAGAAGGAGGGGTAAAATGTTTAATTCCGTATTTTTTGAAGATTTAGGTGTGAAATATCCAATAATACAAGGTGGAATGGCTTGGGTTGCAGACAGTAGCTTAGCATCAGCTGTATCCAATGCAGGGGGATTAGGTATAATCGCCGCAGCTAATGCACCAGTTGATTATATTAGAGATGAGATTAGAAAAGCAAAGAAGCTAACAGATAAACCTTTTGGCGTAAATATAATGCTTTTAAGTGATAATGCAGAAGAGATTGCACATCTTGTATGTGAAGAAGGAGTTAAAGTAGTTACTACAGGGGCAGGAAATCCAGGTAAATACATGGAACTTTGGAAGTCACACGGAATTAAAGTAATTCCAGTAGTAGCGTCAGTAGCACTCGCTAAACGTATGGAGAGAGCAGGAGCAGATGCAGTTATTGCAGAAGGGTGTGAATCAGGGGGACATATTGGAGAACTTACTACCATGGCATTAGTTCCTCAAGTTGTTGATGGGGTAAATATACCTGTAATTGCAGCCGGTGGGATTGGTGACGGACGTGGTGTTGCAGCAGCCTTTATGCTTGGGGTGCAGGGAGTTCAAGTAGGAACAAGGTTTTTAGTAGCAAATGAATGTACAATACATGAAAATTACAAAAAGAAGATATTATCTGCAAAGGATATAGACTCTATAGTTACAGGAAGATCAACAGGACACCCAATTAGGGTACTTAAAAATAAGTTATCAAGACAATTTCAAAAGCTTGAAAAGGAAAATGCTTCAATAGAGGCTTTAGAGGAACTCGGACGAGGATGTCTACCAAGAGCAGCAAGAGAAGGCGATATAGAGATGGGATCTATTATGGCAGGTCAAATCGCAGGTCTTGTAAAGAAAGAACAATGTTGCAAGGACATTATTGAAGAAATGTTTACAGGTGCAGAAAAAGCTATTATAAATTTTAAATAAAAGATAATATTATTATTTAATATATATGAAAGAACTGAAGGAGAGAAATTATGGGTAAAATTGCTTTTATTTTTCCCGGACAGGGAGCCCAATATATTGGTATGGGCAAGGAATTATTTGAAAATATAGAGGAATGCAGAAATATATTTAATATAGCGGATAAAGAACTTAACTTTGAATTAAGTAAACTTTGTTTCGAAGGTCCACAAGCAGAATTAGATATCACAGAAAATACTCAACCTGCGATTTTAACTACTAGTATAGCTGCTCTTATGGCATTAAAAAAGCGAGGCATAAATTGTGATGTAACTGCAGGACTTAGTCTTGGAGAGTATTCAGCACTTGTTTGTAGTGGAGTTATGGACTTCAAAGACGCTGTAAAACTAGTTAAAAAACGTGGAAGATTCATGCAGGAGGCAGTGCCTGTGGGAATAGGAACTATGGCAGCTATCATAGGACTTGAAGCTAATGCAGTTGAAGAAGCCTGTAGCGAGGCTCAGGATTCTGGGATAGTCGAAATCGCTAATTTAAACTGCCCAGGGCAAATAGTGATTGCCGGGGAAATAGTAGCTGTTGAACTTGCTTGCGAAAAGGCAAAAGAAAAAGGTGCAAAAAGAGCTATTTTATTGCCAGTAAGTGCACCATTCCATACTTCTATGTTAAAACCAGCAGCTCAGAAGTTAGAGATTGAACTTGAAAATATAGACCTTAAAGATATTACTATTCCAATAATGACAAATGTGAATGGTGATTATATAAAAAGTATGGATGATATTAAAGGTAATTTGAAACTTCAAGTTATGAGTTCTGTTTTATGGGAAACAATTATAAGAAATATGATAAAAGATGGTGTTGATACTTTCGTAGAAATAGGACCAGGTAAGGTTCTTTGTGGTTTTGTTAAGAAAATAGATAGAAAACTTACCGTAGTGAATGTAGAAGATATAGCATCTTTGGATAAAGCAGTAGAACTTATTAAGATATAGAACCTATTAAGCGGCAGTACAATTATGAGAGATGTAAAGGGAGTGTCGGTTTATGTTAAAAGGAAAAACAGCAGTAGTTACAGGGGCTAGTCGCGGTATTGGAAGGGCTATAGCTTTAAAACTTGCAAAGCTTGGAGTGAATGTAGTTGTTAACTATAGAAAAAGCCAAGATGCAGTGGCTGAAGTGGTTAAAGAAATAGAAGCTTTAGGAGTTAAGGCGTTGGCAGTTCAAGCTGACATAAGCAGTTATGATGATGTGGGAAATATGATGAAAAAATGTATGGAAGAATTCGGATCTATAGATATTCTAGTTAATAATGCGGGTATAACAAAAGATGGTCTTTTAATGAGAATGAAGGAAGAGGACTTTGATAGCGTTATAGATATTAACTTGAAAGGTGCATTTAATTGTACAAAACATGTATCAGCAATAATGCTTAAACAGCGAAGTGGAAGAGTAATAAATATATCTTCAGTTACTGGGATTACAGGAAATGCAGGCCAAGTAAATTATTCATCAGCAAAAGCAGGTATAATAGGCATGACAAAGTCTGTAGCTAGAGAATTTGCAAGCCGTGGAGTTACTTGTAATGCAGTAGCACCAGGATATATTCAAACAGATATGACCAATGCCTTATCCGATCAGGTAAAGGAATCTATAATGAACACTATTCCACTAAAGAGACTTGGAACAGCGGAAGATGTGGCAAATGTAGTAGTATTTTTAGCATCAGAGGAAGCTTCGTACATAACAGGTCAGGTTATAAATGTAGATGGCGGAATGGTAATGTAAGACGATTTATCATCTAATGATGATTTATAATAATAATATAAAGATGATTTATCATATAAATATGATCTGCATATAAATTATGATTCAGCACCTTAAGGTGATGATTAAAGGAGGATTTACTTTATGAAAAATAGAGTCGTTATAACAGGAATGGGAGCCGTTACTCCTATAGGAAATGATGTGAATAATTTTTGGGATAGTATAAAAAAAGGCAAATGTGGCATAGATGTAATTAAGTCTTTTGATATTACTGACTTTAAATGTAAACTGGCTGCAGAGGTTAAGGATTTTGATGTAACGGTAGCACTGGATAAAAGAGAAGCTAGAAAAATGGATAAATATTGTCAGTATGCAATGGTTGCAGCAGCAGAAGCAATTAAGAACTCAGGACTTGACGTGCAAGCTATAGATAGTGAAAGAATGGCCGTAATAGTTGGTTCAGGAATAGGTGGAATTGGTACTATTGAGAGAGAACATACAAAGCTTATGGAAAAGGGACCTAGTAGAGTGACTCCATATCTAATACCTATGATAATAGGTAATATGGCAGCTGGAAACATTGCAATAAAGTATGGCGCTAAAGGTATGTGCTCAAGCGTTGTTACGGCTTGTGCTACAGGAACCAATGCAATAGGAGACGCTTTCCATATGATTCAAGATGGAAGAGCAGACATAATAATAGCTGGAGGAGCAGAAGCTTCAATAACACCACTTGCTTTAGCAGGGTTTGCATCGCTAACAGCTTTAAGTAATAGTGAAGATCCTTTAAGAGCGTCAATTCCTTTTGACAAAGAAAGAAATGGTTTTGTTATGGGGGATGGTGCAGGTATAGTTATACTTGAATCAATAGATCATGCGCAGAAAAGAAATGCAAAAATATATGCAGAGGTTAGTGGATATGGCTCAACTTGTGACGCTTATCATATAACTTCACCATCACCAAGTGGAGAAGGCGCTTCAAGATCAATGGTAATGGCACTTAAAGATGCAGATATAAAGGCAGAAGAGGTATCATACATCAATGCACATGGAACAAGTACTCCATATAATGACAAATTTGAAACTGTAGCTATAAAAGCTGCTTTTGGAGAATATGCTTATAAAATACCTGTAAGTTCAACAAAATCTATGACAGGACACTTGCTAGGAGCATCAGGAGCAATAGAAGCTATAGTATGTGTAAAAGCATTAGAAGAAGGTTTTATACCAGCAACTATAGGATATAAGGTGCCAGATGAGGACTGTGATTTGGATTACGTTCCAAACATAGGTAGATCAGAACAGCTTAAATATGCTATGTCTAATTCATTAGGCTTTGGTGGTCATAATGCTACTATATTATTAAAAAAATGGGATGGTAGATAATTATGGATTATAAAAATATTCAAGAGTTAATAAAAACTGTTAGTGATTCACAAATTACTTGTTTTGAAATTGAGACAGAGGGTATTAAAATAAAGATGGAGAAAAAGGAGCAACAGGTAGTAATAGAAAAAATACCTGTAAATGAAGCACCTGCTCAGAGTGCCACTCAGGAGTTATTAACCAGGGAAAATGTTGCTACAAATGAGGTTTATGCAGAAAAACTAGAGAATGATATATCTAAAACTATAGAAAACTCAGAAAATAAATTGCCACAAGAAAACGTATTTGTAGTTAAATCACCAATTGTTGGAACTATGTATTCATCTCCTAGTGCTGAATCAAAAAACTTCGTAAAGGTTGGTTCTAAGGTTAAAACGGGAGATACCCTTTGTATATTAGAAGCTATGAAACTTATGAATGAAATTGAAAGTGAAGTAGATGGAGAGGTTGTAGAAGTACTAGTTTCTAATGAAGATATGGTAGAGTACGGACAGCCATTATTTAAAATAATTGAAAACTAGTGGCTAAAGATGGAGGTTATAACATGGAAGATATAAAAGGTACTACTTTAGATATAAAACAAATTCAAGAGATTATTCCTCATAGATATCCATTTTTATTCGTGGATAAAGTAGAGGAATTAGAACCAGGGAAAAGAGCTGTAGGGTATAAGAATGTTACTATGAATGAATATTTCTTTCAAGGACATTTCCCTGAGGAACCTATACTTCCAGGAGTGATAATTATTGAGGCTTTAGCGCAGGTTGGAGCGGTAGCACTTTTAAGCATGGAAGACTATAAGGGGAAAATTGCTTACTTTGGTGGTATTAATAAAGCTAAATTTAGAAAAAAAGTTGTTCCGGGAGATGTATTAAAACTTGAGGTTGAAATAATCAAAATGAAGGGACCTGTTGGAATAGGTCTAGGAATAGCTACAGTAAATGGAGTTAAAGTGGCACAAGCTGAAATAACATTTGCTGTAGGAATATAAATACTAGAAACACTTTAGTTAATAATTTTAAGTGTGGGGAAGGTAAACAATATGTTTAAGAAGATATTAATTGCTAATAGAGGCGAGATAGCTGTAAGAATAATTCGGGCGTGTAATGAAATGGGTATTCAAACTGTAGCAGTGTATTCTGAGGTAGATAAAAATGCTCTTCATACTCAAATGGCTGATGAGGCTATATGCATTGGACCTGCTAAATCTAAGGATAGTTATTTAAATATGCAAAATATTTTAAGTGCCACAGTGCTCACAGGTGCTGAAGCGATTCATCCTGGTTATGGGTTTTTATCTGAAAATAGTAAGTTCGCTCAGATGTGTGAGGAATGTAATATAAAATATATAGGCCCAAGTTCACAAAATATCGATAATATGGGAAACAAACTAAAGGCAAGAGAAATCATGATAAATGCTGGGGTACCAGTAGTTCCTGGTTCTGACGGAGCAATTGTCTCTGAAGCAGATGCTTTAAAAGCAGCTGAGAAAATAGGATACCCAGTTATGATAAAGGCTTCAGCAGGAGGTGGGGGACGAGGCATAAGAGTTGTTAGTACAGTAGAAGAGCTCGCGTCCGCATTCAATACTGCTAAAGCAGAAGCAAAAAATTCTTTTGGTGATGACACAATGTATATGGAAAAATTTATAGAAGAACCAAGGCATATAGAGTTTCAAATACTTGCAGATGAGCATGGAAATGTGATTCATCTGGGTGAGAGAGATTGTTCTATTCAAAGGCGTAATCAGAAGGTAATAGAAGAGGCGCCGGGAGCCGCAATGACGGAAGAACTTAGAAAACAGATGGGTGAGGTTGCAGTTAAAGCAGCTAAGTCTATTAATTATAAAAATGCTGGAACTATAGAATTTTTATTAGATAAATATGGGAAATACTATTTTATGGAAATGAATACTCGAATACAGGTGGAGCACCCAATAACAGAAATGATTACAGGGGTAGATTTACTTAAAGCTCAGATACGAATTGCCTCGGGGAAAGTGCTTACTTATAAGCAAGAGGATATTAAAATCCAGGGTCATGCTATTGAATGTAGAATAAATGCAGAAAATCCTTCTAAAAATTTCATGCCATGTCCAGGTGTTATAAAAACACTTCACATTCCTGGAGGATATGGAGTAAGGGTTGATAGTGCAGCATACCAAGGATATAAAATCCCACCAACTTATGACTCAATGATAGGAAAACTAATTGTTCATGGAAAAGATAGAGATGAAGCGATATGTAAGATGAGAAGAGCATTAGGTGAGTTTATAATAGAAGGCGTGGATACTAATATTGACTTCCAGTTTAAGATAGTTAATAATAGCAATTTTATAAAAGGTAACTTTGATACTAGTTTTATTAGTAAAGAATTTGAAAATCTTTAAAAATAACTAAATTCATGCTAGAATTTAACACTTAAAAATTTTATGCTATAAATGTGGCATTTATTTTAAGTGTTATAAATTGTAGTGTAGGTATGTTTTTAGAAAGGGGTAACCATATGTTTGAGTTTAAACGTATATTTCAAAAGAGCAAATATATTGAGGTTAAAAGTGTAGGAAATGATGGAGAGAAAAAACCTAATATCCCGTCTGGAATGTGGGTTAAATGTGAAACTTGTGGTAAAATCCTTTATAATAAGGATTTAGAAGAGAGTATAATGACCTGTGACAATTGTAGAACCCATTTTAGAATTGGGTGCCATGAAAGAATAAATTATACAATTGATAAAGGGACTTTTATAGAATACGATGAGTTTATGATCTCAGATAACCCTATAGATTTTGAAGGATATACAGATAAACTCCAAAATTTGCGTGATAAAACTTTATTAAATGAAGCTGTGATAACTGGAGAAGGAAAAATAAATGGACAAGATACGATAATTGTGGTGATGGATAGTACTTTTATGATGGGAAGTATGGGCTGCGTTGTTGGAGAAAAAATTACAAGGGCAATTGAAAAAGCGACAGACAATAGAAAACCAATTATTATATTTACAGCATCAGGTGGAGCAAGGATGCAAGAAGGAATATTTTCACTAATGCAAATGGCTAAAACTAGTGCTGCTATTGCAAGGCATAATGAAAAAGGTAATCTTTATATAACTGTGCTTACTGACCCAACTACAGGAGGGGTTACAGCAAGCTTTGCTATGCTTGGAGATATAATTCTCGCAGAACCTAATGCGCTAATAGGGTTTGCTGGTAAAAGAGTTATAGAACAAACAATAAAGCAGCAATTACCTGAGGGTTTTCAAAGGGCGGAATTCTTACTTGAGAAGGGTTTTATAGATAAGGTAGTGGATAGAAAAGATATGAAGGATACTTTAACACAAATATTAAAAATCCATTCATAACAATGACAGAAAGACAAAAGTAAGATAGATTCAAAAGTAAGATAGAGGGAGTGAAAAATTATGGCAACTTTACCTTTTGAAAAAAACATGTATGAACTTAAAAGTAAAATAGATGAACTGAAAAATTTAGCAATAGATCAAGACATGGATTTAGGAAAAGAAATAAGACAAATGGAAATTAAGCTCTACAATATGCAAAAGGAAGCCTATAAAAATTTAACTGCCTGGGATAAAGTAAGTATTGCAAGGCTGGTAGAACGTCCTACTTCTCTTGATTATATAAATCGAATATTTGATTCATTCATGGAACTACATGGTGATAGGTATTATGGAGATGATTCTGCAATTGTGGGTGGAATTGCTATGTTTAATGGTACTCCTGTAACTGTAATAGCTCAGCAAAAGGGAAAAAACACAAAGGAAAATATAAAGAGAAACTTTGGAATGCCAAATCCAGAAGGATATAGAAAAACTTTAAGACTTATGAAACAGGCAGAAAAATTTAATAGACCAGTTATATGCCTTATAGATACCCCAGGAGCATATTGTGGTCTAGGTGCAGAAGAAAGAGGTCAAGGTGAGGCAATTGCAAGAAATCTTATGTCCATGTCAACACTTAAAACACCAATAATCTCAATAGTTATTGGTGAAGGTGGAAGTGGCGGAGCTTTAGCTATGGCGGTAGCAGACGAAGTTTGGATGTTAGAACATACAGTTTATTCTATTTTATCACCGGAGGGTTTTGCTAGTATATTATATAAAGATGCAAGTCTTGCTAAAGAAGCAGCGGCTGACATGAAAATAACAGCTCAGGATTTAATTAATTTTGGAATAATAGATAGAATTATTAAAGAGCCTTTAGGTGGAGCACATACTAATGTAGATGAGATGGCAGCAAGGATTAAACGTAATTTAGAGGAGTCAATTGCTAGATTAAAAAGTGAACCTATAGAATCTTTACTTACCAAGAGATATTATAAATTCAGAAAGATTGGTAAGGTAATAGAATAATTTTTATTTTGTTTTTTTAGAAAAGTATATATACTTTTCTTTTTTTTGTCTTGAAGTATTTAACAAAATCATACATAATAGAAGGTAAGAATAATATTTATGAAAATGGTAAAGGGGAATTAATTTATGAGTAAAACACAAAGTGAGATAATTCTAGTAATAGATTCAGGATGCGATTTACCTTTAGAGTATATTAGACAGGACAATATAGTACCATTAGGTTTGGTTTGTAATTTTAAAGGCCAAGCAATAGAGGATGACTTCGGAGATAAATTTACTCGTAAGGAATTTTATGATGCTATAAGGCAGGGGGAAATGCCAACTACATCACAGATAAATAGCGAAAGGTACCTAGAGGTATTTCGCAAGTATGCCACCGAGAAAAAACCTATCATATATATTTCCATGTCTTCTGCACTAAGTGGAACTATTAATAGCGCAAATATAGCAAAAGAAACTATGCTTGAAGAGCTACCTGGAGCTGATATAAGTATAATTGACAGTAAATGTGCATGTCTTGGACAAGGACTTTTAGTTTATTATGTTTATGAAATGTTGAAAAACGGAAGTTCTAAAGACGAGATAGTTAGCTGGATTGAAGAAAACAAACTTAAGATTAATCATTGGTTTACAGTTAATGATTTAAATCATTTAAAGAGGGGTGGAAGAATATCAGGTTCTGCTGCAACTGTTGGTACCTTGTTAAATATAAAACCCGTGTTGTTTATAGACAATGATGGTCGACTTACTACATTTTCTAAATGTAGAGGGAGAAAAAAGGCAATAAATACTTTAGCTCAAAAATTCAAGGAAAAAACAGATCCAAATAAAGATCAAGTTATTGCAATAAGCCATGGGGATTGTCTTAGTGATGCATTAGCACTAGAAGTTTTAGTTAGAGAGCATGGAAATGTTAAGGATGTCATTTTAAATTATGTAGGCACTGCGATAGGGTCACATACAGGACCAGAAATGTTAGGATTATTTTTCATGGCTGAGGAAAGATAAAACCTGAAAACTTCTTATATAATAATGGATATAAAAGCGCAATCATAAGTTCACTTCATACATTCATATTAATTCAATTAAATAAAACAAAAGGAAGATGTCGCATGACATCTTCCTTTTGCTTTATATTAAAAACTATTTTTTCTCTTTTCCAAGTTTTTTGGACTCTTTAGAAACACCTATTTCATTGGCAGTCTCCATTCTCATTTTGTCTAATTCTTGTTTTGTTTTTTGACCAGCCTTTTTATTATCTTTGCTGTTTTTGTTGTCTTTATGTGACATAGTACTAACCTCCTTGTATTGATTAAAATGAAACCAATTAGCAATTGCTTTCATTTTAATATTAAATTTCTAAATATTATTGTGCCCAAATTATTAATTTACATACCCAGAAGTGTGTTTTTTACATATAAGTATAAATATACTACGATGTTTTTGTTGTTTATACTCACGCGCATTTTAATGATATAATTAGTATTATTAAAAAAAATCATGTAAGAAGAAATAAAATTATAAATAAATAGGAGGAATTAATAAATGAATAAAACAATAGGATTTATAGGCTGTGGTAATATGGCTCAAGCTATGATTGGTGGAATAATAAAATCAAATTTAGTTTCTAGCGAAAAGGTAATAGTAAGTAATCCATCAGGTAGGGGCTTGAATAATGTACGCGAAAAATATAATATTTTAGTAACTAATGATAATAATGAAGTTGCGAGAGTTTCTGATATAGTAATATTAGCTGTAAAGCCATATAAATATTTTGAAGTTATTAATTTAATAAAAACACATTTAAAGAAGGATGTAGTTATAGTAACAATAGCTGCAGGGATTACATTAGAACATATGAGTAAAACACTCGGAGACTCTGCAAAGGCTATAAGAACTATGCCAAACACCCCCGCACTTGTAGGCGAAGGAATGAGTGCACTTTGTGCCAATAAAAATATAACCACTGAAGAATTACAAGACGTAATAAAAATCTTTGAAAGTTTTGGAAAGGTAGAGATACTCGAGGAAAAGCTTATTGATGTAGTTCCAGCGGTAAGTGGCTCATCTCCAGCTTACGTGTATATGTTTATTGAAGCTCTGGGAGATGGGGCTGTGCTTCAAGGAATGCCAAGAGATAAGGCTTACAAAATGGCAGCTCAAGCGGTGCTTGGAGCAGCTAAGATGGTGCTTGAGACTGGAGAACACCCAGGTAAACTTAAAGACAATGTTTGCTCACCAGGGGGAACTACTATAGAGGCAGTATACACTTTAGAAAAGAATAATTTTAGGGGAACGATAATTTCAGCTATGGAGAGTTGCACAGAAAAAGCAATAAAAATGGGTAAAAAATAGTATTTATATTTATTTTAAGTTGTAAGCATTATATTATAGGTGAACAAAGTTTATACTTTGTTTATAATTTGTTTATGGAAAGTAGAGACGTGTATATTAAAATAGAATTATGAAAGACTTTCATATTCAAATGCAAATTTAAAATAAAAAGGAGATTAAACAAAATGAAATTAAATAAAAAAACAGCAACGATCATAAGTTTTGCTATAGGAACTATAATGTTTACAACCACTGCCATGGCTCAAGTGTTAACTAAAAGTGGATACGATCAACTTAAAGATTCTTTTAAATATACAGCTGAAAATGCTACAACTAAGCTTTCAAGCTATACTGGGGATATGTCATTTATTATAAAAGATAATGGTACTTCTGTTTATTCTACAAACTCTCTTAGCAAAGTTGATGTGTCAAAGGGAGTAAAGGAAACTGTAACAACAAGACTTGAGGGAACAACTAAGATTGAAGATTACAACTACTCGGATAAGAATGGTTCTATAACTAAAAACAGCGAACAAAACATTTATTATACAAATGAAATCACAAACCCTCAAAATGCAGCAGTTTCTAGTAATCCTTTTAAAGAACCAGGGGCTACTGATATTGAGAAAATTGCAGATGCTATTGTTGGTAATTTAAAAGATGCAGTTGTAGTTACGCAAAATTCAGATGGAACTAAGACTTTATCTGGTTCTCTAAGTGAATCACAAATACCAGCTCTCATAAATGCCGTGGTGTCACTGCAGTCTAAGAGTTTATTTGGTAATACAACTAATAATCCTAATAACAAGAGCAAAATGCCCAATATAACAAATGATGTTTTTATAAAAGAAATTAAAGGAAATATGGTAACAAATAAAGATGGACTTATTCAAAGTGTTTTTGGCACTGGATTAATTTCAGGTAAAGATGAAAAAGGCACTGTGCATAAATTAACTTTCGAGCTATTAGCAAAGATGTCAAATGTTAATGCAACTAAGGTTAGTAAACCTGATCTTTCTGGTAAGAAAGTAGAAAAAAACATACAACAAGACTTTAGTAAATTAACTAATCCTGAGAAATATATAGGAAAATTTAAAACTGATATTTTAATAGAAAAGGATGCTAAATTTATAAAAATAGGTGAAAAATTCATAGATGTTACTGCAGTAGATGACATGGGTATTAGTGGAAGATATTATGAAGAATATGGTAAGGGATATGAAGAATATGCAACAGATAAAAAAGACTTCAAGTTTGATGCTAAATTTGACGTAAACAATAAAATGAATGCAACGTTTAATGGAGTCGACTCTTCAAAAAACACGATCCAAGGGAATATATATATTAATCAACAATCTGCCAAAATAGGTTTTAGCACAAATGAAGCCATGAGTGGAAATAAGATTTTTGATGATCAATTTAGTAAGGTATTTAACTAATAATAAATAATATAACTTATATTAAAGGCAGGGGACTCTTAAATAAAATGTACACATTAAGGATTAGTCCCTTGCCCTATTAATTTGTTATTGATTTATATTATGATTTTTTCAAATTTGAAATCTATAATCAAAAGATTTATAAAACTAAATTTTGGGGGGACACAATTGGAAAAAGCTATTGAAATTAAAAATCTTTCCAAGTTATATAAAAATGGAAGAGGTATATCAGATATTAATATTGAAATACATAGAGGAGACATTTTTGGGTTTTTAGGACCTAACGGCGCTGGTAAAACCACTGCAATGAAAATAATGACTGGGCTTATAAAACCAGACTGTGGAGATGTGAAAATTTTAGGACATAGTGTCTTGGATGAATACGAGGTTGTAATGCGAAATGTAGGTTGCATTATAGAAACAGCAGAATCTTATCTTTATTTAACGGCTTTTGAAAATTTAAAACAAGTTTCAAGATATTATAATAATGTTGATGATGATAGAATTAATGAAGTTTTAGAAATGACAGGACTTATAAAATACAAAAATGAGAAACCTAGAAAATTTTCTCTTGGAATGAAACAAAGACTAGGAATCGCTGCTGCAATACTGTCCAGGCCAGAGGTAGTTATTTTAGATGAACCCTTAAATGGACTGGATGTTGAAGGAATGATTTCTATGAGAAATATAATAAAAGAAATGTCTGACAAAGGAAATACTACATTTTTTATTTCAAGCCATCTTATACACGATGTTGAACTTACATGTACCCATATTGGTGTATTATACAATGGGCGGATGCTAAATGTAGATACTATGAAAAATATATTAAATAACTATGCAACACTAGAAAACTATTTTGTTAGTGAGGTAGAAAGAAATGGTAGAATTTAAGGCTGCTTTATCAAATGAGATTGAAAAATTATATAAAAGAAAAAAGGTTTTAGTTGCAGTGATTATATCTCTTATTTTCATAATAATAGGACAACTATCTATGGTAGTGTTGAGGAGTGGATTTGGGATACGTGGAGTTTCTAGCATGGAATTCCCTATACTTGTGCTTTCAGTAGTAGTGAATACAATTTTGCCATTATTTACTGCGCTTGTTACAATAGAAAGTTTCTCAGGAGAATTTTCACAAAATACTATGAAAATTGCACTTACAAGGCCTATTTCAAGATTAAAGTTTTACGCAGCGAAGTTAACAGCAATTATGTTATTTATTCTTGCCAACCTTTTATTTGTAATGATTTTTTCAATAATTGCTGGTTGTCTTTTTAATTCAAATTCATTCACATTTAATAGTGTTGTTAATGTTATAATTTCTTATATTGTAACGCTACTGCCTATGGTGATTTTATCAATAATTATTGCGTTTTTTGCAAATATAATTAGAAGTGGTATAGGAGTTTTTTTTCTATCTATCTTTATGTTTGCTATATTTAAAGGTCTAGGGATCATTTTTTATAGATTTTCTGGTCTTTTTATTACATCAATGATGAGTTGGTATACGCTATATATTATGGAGACTGTTCCACTTTTTAAAATTTTTCTTCAGCTTATGATGATGCTTAGTTATGGTATAATATTTTTTACAGCGGGATATTATATATTTGATAACAAGGAATTCTAAGAATATTTAAGAAGGTGTTATTTAGATACTAAAGTAGGTAGAGTTACTTTATTAGATTAGGTTACTACGGTAGCTGCTCGAGGTGGAAAATGAATATAAAAAAAAGGTTAATTCTTTCTAATACTATAACTATAGTAATTCCATTTATTATTACAATTATAGCTGCTTTCCTATTTATTTTTGTTTCCTCAAGGATATTTAGTAAAGATGTAAGTTATGATAGTTTTAAAAAATTTGTATTTATAAAAACTCAATTATCTGATACAAGTGAGGCTATAAGAAATCAAAGGTCTTTTGAGATAGAAGATCCAAAGTTTCAACAATATTTGTACCAAAAGTTATCAAATATAAAGGGAGACCTTATAATCCTTAAAAACGATAGTGTTTTATTTACATCTAAAGATGTAAATAAAATTGATATGGAAAAATGTTTATTAGAATCTAAAAGTAGATCTCAAAATAAAATAGTCACAATTGATACCATAGATTATATGGTGGAGGTAGCTCCACTTAGGTTTAAAGATAAAGATCTAGGTTATGCCATATTATTAGCACCGACTTTTCAATATGTTGGCATTCTTGAAAAGTTTATTATATTTATTTTTGCGGTTTTTCTTATAACGTTTATAGCTGTTAACATATTTATGTCCTATGTTCTTTCAAAGAGAATAATAAAACCTTTATCACTTTTAAAAACAGCGGTAGCGGACATTAGTAAAGGCGATTTAGGTCTAGAAATTGTTGAAGTTGGTGACCAAGAAATAAAGGATTTATGTGCTGATTTTGAAAAAATGAGAATACAACTTAAAGATACTACTCATCTGAAAAAAAAATACGATGATAATCGGACAATGTTAGTGTCTAGTATATCACATGATCTGAAAACACCTATAACCTCAATAAAAGGCTATGTTAAAGGTATTTTAGACGGCGTTGCTAATACTCCTGAAAAGGTAGAACTCTATTTAAAAACTGTTTATTCAAAATCTGAACAGATGGATGTTATGATTGATGATTTGCTTTTATATTCCAAATTAGATTTGAGTCAACTTCCATTTAACTTTGAGAAAACAGACATTATAGATTACTTTAATTACTGTATTCATGAAAGCTCATTAGAACTTGAAAAAGCAAATATAGAAATTAGTTTAAAATATGATTTCGAAGGACCAAAATACGTAAAAATTGATAGAGAAAGATTAATGAGGGTTATATTAAATATTATTGATAACTCACGTAAATATATGGATAAAAAGAAAGGTGAAATCACAATACTTCTTAGAGAAACTAATTCTAGTATTATTATTGAAATAAGGGATAATGGTTCTGGAATTGAAGAAAATGATGTAAATAAGATATTCGATAGATTTTACAGAGCAGATTCTGCAAGAAGCGAAGCAAATGGAAGTGGACTAGGACTTGCCATAGCAAAACAAATTGTGGAGGGACATAAAGGAACAATATGGGCTGTAAGTCATGAAAATCATGGTACAAGCATTTTGATATCATTAGGGAAAATAACGTTAGAATAGAGGAGTATTATGAAGAAAATTTTAATAGTTGAAGATGATGAAAGTATTGCTGAGCTTCAAAAGGATTATCTAGAAATTGAAGGTTTTGAAGTTAAAATATGTAATGATGGCGTAAACGGATTAAATGAATTAAAAACAAATGAATATGACCTGTTGATTCTCGATGTTATGCTTCCTAAAATTGATGGTTTTACTATTTTGCGTAGTATACGTGAGGAGAAAGACATCCCAGTTTTAATGGTTTCTGCAAAAAAAGAGGATATTGATAAAATTAAAGGTTTAAGCCTTGGCGCGGACGACTACATTACAAAACCATTTAATCCAAGTGAATTAGTTGCTAGAGTTAAATCTCATATTCGAAATTATGAAAGAATAAAGAAGAAGTTCAGCACAATTGTAAAAACAAACACTTTAATAATAAGAGGTCTAGAAATAAGGAAAGATTGCAGACAGGTATTCATAAATGGTGTTGAAATAAATTTAGCTCAAAAGGAATTTGATCTATTACTATACTTAGCTGAAAATCCCAATAGGGTATTTAGTAAAGATGAATTATTTGAAAAAATCTGGGGATTCGATGCTTTGGCGGGTACTGCGACGGTTACAGTGCATATTGGCAGGGTGAGAGAAAAAATTGAGGCGTCTACATCGCAGCCACAATATATTGAAACTGTATGGGGAACTGGGTACAGACTTAGAGTATAATACATACTCTAAGTTTGTACCTATTTTATTGATGCTACAATTTTTAAAAATCTATTGACTTACGAACAAATGTTCTATATAATATAAATATAGCATATTAAGACAAAATACCTGTAAAACATTTAAAAATATATAATTATTTCATGTTAAAAAAGATTTAATTTTAGGCTGAACTGCATTTATGAGAACCACTTTAGTGGATTATTTGAAAACTGATTTAGTAGATTATTCCAAAGTTATTTTAGTAGATTATTTAACTGGAGGCAAAAAAATGCAAACAAAAGATTTATTAGTTAAGATTAATTATTCACGAGAGGGTAATGACAGTTTGGCAATAACATATACTTCAAGTACTGACAAGGTTAATCATTCTTCTAAATATTTAATATGTGGGGGAATGTATAATAAAAATGGTGGAACTATAATATTTAAGGCTAAAAATATAGAAGAAGCTACAGAAATAGCTAATAATAATTTAGTAGCCAAAGCGGGAGCTATTAAATATGATTATCTTAAAAGGGATTATATGATAAATAATATTAACTAAATAGAAAATTCAATATTCTTGATTACAATATCCAATTTCTCGATTAATGAAATAGTTGTGCCAATATCAGGGGCATTTATATTGCTTCCTTTTTTTACAACCTTAACTTCTGGTCTTAAAGCAAAGTTAGGAAATACAGATGTTACTACACCGATATCGCCAGTACTCAGTTTTACTAGGGTACCAGGCGGGTATGGGACAATAGCTTTCGAAAATACTTTAACCATTTCATAATCAAAATGAGTGTCACCATGAGAAAAAATATATTCTACAGCATCATTAGGGCACATAGAGTGGCTATAGGGACGATCTGACGTAAGTGCATCATACACATCTGCAATAGCAACAATTCTAGCAAATCTATTTATAGATTTATTCTTTATATTATCGGGATAACCTTGTCCATCGACTTTTTCATGATGTTGAAGGGCAATAATTCTAGATGGAGCGGATATGTCCAAACACCCTTTTAAAAAATCATAACCTTTTGTGGTATGTTCTTTTATAGTGGTAAACTCTTCCTTAGTTAAGGGGCCAGGCTTCAAAATAATATCTTTTGGAATAAGGACTTTACCTATATCATGTAGCAATGCACCCATACATAAAGTATAAAGCTCACTTTGATTTAACTGCAATTGGACACCTAATACTAGAGAAAGTACAGCTACGTTTACGCTATGTTGGTAGGTGTAATTATCCATGCTTTTGATGTCTACAAGGTTAATCATTACATTTTTTTTACTTATTATCTCATTAATTATATTTTTAGCGATACTTCCTATAGATTCGAAATACGCTTGCTTTTCTTTTGCAAATTTTTTTTCGGTAGAACTTGTATTATTAGAATATAAGCTGTATTTTTCAAAGCTATAGAAAGATTCTTTTATAGCTTTTATAGCTTGTTGGCGTAACTCAGGTTTTATTACATCTTCAATTTCAGTTTCAATATATTCATCACTAATATATATAGAATAAATTTGCAATCTTTTTATTCGTGAGAGGAAAGAAGTAGTTAATACAACACCCTCTCTTAATAGAATTCTTCCATCATTATCAAATATAGTTTTAGCTAAATAATCTCCTATCTTTGCAAATTCGATTGGCACAAGTCTCATAACTACGTCACACCCCAAATGAAAATAATTAATTTGTATACAAATATAGTTTACACTATTAAAAGAAAAATAACATTATTTATTTTTCTTTCAATTTATTTACAAATATTGTAATAAGTGATATGATGTTATTTATAATCGTTTCTGAATACTAATATTTGGAGTGCTGCAGTATAAAAAAATCAGATAAGATGCCATACATAGTAGAACAAGTGAAAGTATTTAAAAAAGAGTTTCCTAAATAAGGTTGAATACTTGAAATTATGAACTATAATTAAAGGTGGAATCATCAATATAGCATATAATCTTGGGAAGTCAAGATTACTTAAAAATAATTTGCAGTTAAAATTGATGTTTTGAATAATTTTAATTGGGAGGAAATATAATGGATAAATTATCACGAAATGATATATGTTGGTGTGGAAGTGACAAAAAATATAAAAAATGCCATATGGACCAGGATATATTTATAAGTAATATAGAAGAAAAAGTAGGTTATAAAATACCTAGAGATATCATGAAAACAGAGGAACAAATAGATGGTATAAGAAAAAGCTGTAAACTAACTCATGAGATTCTGGATATGGTTGGTGAGAAAATAAAAGTGGGAGTAACCACAAATGAAATTAACACTTGGGTACATGAATATACAGTGCAGCATAATGCATATCCAGCACCACTGGGTTATGGTGGATTCCCTAAAAGTGTATGTACATCTATAAATGATGTAATATGTCATGGGATACCAGATGACACAGTTCTAAAAGATGGAGATATAGTAAATGTTGATGTAACTTGCATATTAGAGGGCTATTATGGCGATGCCAACAGAATGTATATAATAGGAGAAGCATCTAAGGAAGCAATAGATTTAGTACGTGTATCAAAGGAATGCCTTGAACTAGGTATACAACAGGTTAAACCTTACAATACACTTGGAGATATTGGGTGTGCTATTCAAGAGCACGCAGAGAAGCTTGGATATTCTGTTGTATATGACTATGGTGGACATGGTATTGGACTAGAGTTTCATGAAGAACCATTTGTACCCCATATAGGAAAAAAGGGAGAAGGAACAATCTTACTTCCTAATATGACCTTTACAATTGAGCCTATGATTAACATAGGGAAACCGGAATCAGATGTACTTGAAGATGATTGGACGGCTGTTACTTCAGATGGGTCCTTATCATCACAGTGGGAACATACCATACTTGTTACGCAAACTGGATATGAGATATTAACTTAAAACAAATAAACAAATAATAAGTTAGTCCTCTCTTATTATTTGTTATCATGTGTATTAAAATATATTTTATTAATAATACCTCCTTAAATGGGGGTATTATTAATAAGTACATTGTATAAAAATTATAACTCTACTTTTATGATGTACATATATTCATCTAAGGGGTTAGACTCTCTTTTCCAACTTTTATAGTAGGTAAAATGTATTTTACATTCGCCACATCTAAGGCACTTAAATTTCCAAATAATTTGCTGACTTCCCCCTAATACATTTGGTTTGTTGAAATTAAAAGTTTTTTTACTTTCTATTGTAAGAATGGAAGGATCGGAGATGGTATAATACCAACAATAGCCAGTGGACGGAGACTCAGTAAGTTCAATGAGCATATGCTTATGTAAGGGTATCACATTTATAAACTCAGGGCTTAAAATAATAGTATTTAATTTAGAATTTGTATATCCTTCAATCAAGTTAAGTAATCACCTTCCTTAAAGTATATATACCAGAGGTTAGGTAAGTATTTTTACTGGATAAATAACATAATATGCTATTAACAGCAATTATAAATATTTTCAATTATTGATATTATTTCTTAATAACTTTTTTTTATTCATGCAACAACTGTATTATAAATGATGTTTTGGGAGCCATATTTGGTATTTTATAAAAAATAAGATTAATTATGTAATATTTTAGTATAATTAATATGTGAACATAAATTTAAAAAAGATAATTTAATTGATATTAGAGGAAGTGATTTATTTGGAAATTATTAATAATAGGTATAGGGTAGTTGAATGTATAAAACAAAACAGAGTGGTTTCCAGTTATGTAGTTAATGACATAATAAAAAATTATGATACTATGCAATTAAATATTCTTAATACGGAATACATACAAAAGGATTTAATAGAATTCTATACTAAAGAATTTTTAACATTAACTAACCTAACATGTAAAAATATAACATCAATATATGACTTTGCTTTAGTTAATTTATTAGATAATAAAAAAATAAATGAAAAAGTTTATTTTTACACAAATGAATATGTGCAAGAAAATTCTAGTATTTTAGAAATGGCAAGTATTATGGAAAGTGATGATTTATTAGATTCATTTATAGAAATTTGTCAAAGTATAAACTATCTTCATTTAAAAGGATTTATATATAGTGATATTAATTTATTTAATATTATTGTTGAATGTACATCTAATAATAAAAAATATAATATTAAATTTAAAGATTTTGCAACAGTAAGACTTGAAAAACAAGGATTATGGAATGATGAAAATAACCAAGATTATTTTAAAGCTCCAGAAATATTAAAGGGAAACAAATGCAATGTTGCTAGTGATATATATTCATTAGGCATTTTACTGTGTATCATGTGTATAAAAAATAAAAACTATAATTTCGATATTAATGATGGAATTAAAGATATTAATAAAGGTAAACTTGAAGAGATATTTAACAATGATGAGAGTGATATTAATTACAAAAATATTATAAAGAAAATGATTTGTTTGGATCATGAAAAAAGATATCAAAATATCGCAGAGGTAGTTATAGATATAAATAAATTTTTCGATAAGAAATACACACCACATAGAAAAGTAGAAATAGAAAAATTAAATTTCAATTCAAAAATGATAGGCAGAGATGAAGAAGTTAATAAAATTATTGATATTTATGAATCCATTAAAAATAAAGAAAAAAATAAAAGTAAAAATAATTCTACAATTCTAATTCATGGAGAATCAGGTATTGGAAAAACACGATTTCTTAAGTTATTAAAATATCTATTTTCATTAAAGAAAGTAAATGTCTATAATAGTTTTATGTTAGATGCTTCTAATAAAAATAGTAATAAGGCATTTGTAGATATATTAAAACAATTTATTTCTGAATGTGAAGCAGAAATATTAGAAAAATATGAATCTGAACTTATAAAATTTATACCTGAACTAGGTAGTAAGAAAAATATAATACTTTCAAAGCCATTAAATGGGGATAAAGAAAAGTATAGACTTATACATTCGGCAGCGGGATTTATTGAAGAATGTATAAATAACATACCTATAGTTATAATAATTGATAATTTTCACTTATCAGATGATTTTTCCATAGAAACAATGGAATATATTATAAGAAAAAAACTACTAAATAAAAATATAATGTTTATTATTTCTTATTGTGATGGAGAATGTGTGCTAAATAATAAATTTATGGATTTTACTAAAAAAATATCGCTTAGTAGTTGTGTAACAAATATTTTTCTAAAAGAGCTAAATGAAATAGAAGTAGGCAAAATGATTCGAGATATTTTAAGTTTACCTAGTACAGCGTACAAATTTTCAAATGCAATTTATGAAAAGTCAAAAGGTAATCCATTATTTGTGTGGGAAATTATAAAAAGTTTTTATAATGACAGATATATTTATGTGGATGAAAAAGACGGTAGTTGGTCTAGTGATTATGATTATTCTAAGTTTATAATGCCATCAAATATGCATGAAGTACTACTTAACCAAGTTAAAGAAATGGGAGAAATGAATTATAATGTACTAAAAATAATATCAATATTCGAAAGTGCCGTTTCTTTAGAAGTGATTTCAGGTTTTAATGAAACAACTTATGAACAATTAGAGAAAGTTACGAAAGAGCTTATTTCCTCAGGAATATTGTGCAAAAAAATTGAGGATAGAGGTTTTGTATTTGGATTTTACAATAGATTTCTTAAAAGTCTTATGTATGAAAAAATTACGGATGATGAAAGAAAAGTTATGCATAGATTAGCTTCAGTATTACTTGAAAATTTATATTCGCAAGGTGGAACAGAATATATTGAGGAATTAATTTATCACCTAGAAAAATCAAATCAAGACGAAAAGGTTGTTGATTTTTGCATTAAAAATGCAGAAAAGATGAAACTTCTAAAAAATAGAAGTGATGCAATAAAAAATTTAACTAAAGCAGTGTCTATAATGGATCATTCATGGGATTCGGTTAAAAATATAAAGGTTATTATGGATCTTGCTGACTTGCACAATCAAGAAGGAAATATTGATTTAGCTGTAAAGTATTATCTATCAATAGAAAATTACAGTGAAAATATAGATTTGTATAAATATATAATAGATAGTTTAATTAAAGTGGCAGAAGTGGATTTAAGTAAAAACCAAATAGACAAAACCGTTTATTACATTGAAAAAATCCAGACTATGTTAGAAAAAGTAGACTATCTTCCTGGGCTACTTAAAAGTCAAGGGATTCTAGCTACGGTATATGACAGAAGGCAAGATTATGAAAAAGTTAAAATTATAGCAAATAGTTGTATAAAGCTGTGCACTGGTGAATATGAAAATCTAAAATGCATATTCTACAATCATAAGGGATTAGCTTACTTAAGAGTCGGTAAAATATTTGAAGCATTAGTAACGTTTAAAAAAAATATAAAGTTAAGTAATAAATATAACAATATTGAGATGTTAACAAGATCATTAAACAATATAGGGGTTATTTACATCGATCATTACCAAGACAATAACAAAGCCATAACATATTTAATGGAAATGAAAGATATATGTACAAGGAATAATATGAGTAGTAGTGAAGTTGATGCATTAATAAATTTAGGTGCCATTTATTATTCAATGGAAGATTATGAAATATCACTGGAGTATTTTATTACATCAATAGAAATGTGTGAAAAGTATAAATATGAATCCCATATTTTTTATTGTTATAGCTATATTGCAAGTGTGTATTTAAAATTGGGTGATTATGATAATTCTTATAAATATTATGAACTATGTAATAAGGAGTTAGAGAGCTATCCCAATCAGGGAAAAGATATAGGTGAATTCTACTTTCTGGCGTCTGGAATCAACTATAAATTGGGGAATTTGCAAAAAGCTCAGTTTTACATTAATAAGGCATTAAATATATATGAGAATGATGAATTTATTAATAAATGGCAGGCTCAGGTTTTAAATGAATATATAATAATTTATTTAGGGAAAAACGATGATAACACAAATGAAAGTATTAATAATATTATTACTATAACTAATAAGATATCTTCTATAGCCAATAGACTTAATATATTTTATGAGTTAATAATATTTTTATATGAAAATGGCAAAAAAGAATATACACATATTATTTTAGATGAAATTAACAAGCTTGACATTGATATAAAAGGCAAAAGGGTGTATGTTAAAAAATTATATGTTGATGCGTTAATTGAAAAAAAGAAAAATATTAAATTATTTAATGAAGCTCTAGAATATTCAAAAAAATATAAAGAAATAGAAATGTGTTGGAAAACATATATTCAAATAGGAGATTATTACTTCGATAAAAAAGATTACCTGTACGCAGTAATTCACTACTTTGAGGCTTGCGGTATATTAAAAGATATAAATATTAAATTACCCATAGATTACAGATTATCTTATATTAAACTAAATAACGCACTAAAGCCCTTCAATAGATTTTTATCTATTAATAATTATTACAAAAATAATAAGGATACGACCATGCTTATAGTAGAACCGACAAGTATCAAAGGTGAAGACGAACTATTATTTTTATTAGAGCAAGTAAATCATAAAGATATTTTAAAAAACAAAAATTTTATAAAGTCTATAAAAAAGATATATTCATCTTCTCTCCATGAAGATATTCATGACCTAAGTGATGTATTAGAAAATCTGCAATCTGATAATGCAAAAAACTTAGAGCTTATAATTGATTACATGGCATATATAACTCTAGCAACTAGAGCAACTATTATTATTACGGATAATAACAAAAACTATAAAGTTATTGCCTCTAGTGATAGAAAATGTGAATTGCCTCAAAATGGAGAAAAATTGTCTGAGATTTTAAGCTCCGTAAGACCAGTTTTATTAACAGAGACATGTTTAGAACAAAATATAAATACCATTCAAGATAATTTAAAGGCATCTATTTGTATTCCTATTATTATGGAAAATGGCAATGGAAAAGACTTTATGGCGCATGAGCGAAGAAAAAATATACAGGGTGGCGAAAATATCACTGGGCACATATATATTGAATCACAAAGGGTATTAAATAATCTTAACAATGATAGTATGAAAAAATGTATGGAGATTAGTAAAGTTATAGGTATAATAATTGAGAAATATAAGCTTAGATTAAGTGCTTCAATTGATAAATTAACTGGGACTCTTACTAGGAAATATCTAGAAGAGGCCATAGATGAACAAATAGAAATAGCAAGCTTAACAGGGAGTGAATTTTCTATTATTATGATTGATTTAGATCACTTCAAAATGATAAATGATAAATTTGGACACAGGACAGGGGATTATGTATTAAAAAGAGTTTGCGATGTTGTGAAGGTAAATTTGAGAGAAACGGATATTGTAGGTAGATATGGTGGGGAAGAATTTATTGTTATTCTTCCAGGTATAGGTATAAAAGGTGCTGAGATTGTAGCAGAAAAACTTAGAAATAAAATTGAACAAGAAAAGATACTTGATAATAGACGAGATGTGACCGTAAGTTTAGGGGTTACCGAATCTTCTCTAAATGGTGAGTGGCAAGGTGAATTATTTGAGAGAGTAGATCAAGCATTATATGTTGCAAAGGAACAGGGGAGAAATAGATATGTTATTTGGGATAGCGAATTTTCTAAAAAGGCTAAAAAAACAGATAGGCTTGCTGGAATAATATCAGGTAATGGAATACAAGATCATAGAAATGTACTTGCCATGATAGAATTAATTGAACTTATAAACATAAATGCAACAAAAGAAGAGAAGATATATAGTTTATTAGGTAGAATTATCGAAATTACGGAATCACAAAAGGGAATTTTGTTTATAAAAGAGAATGAGGATATTACAAACATTTTTTCAAGGGAAATTTTTAAAAATGAATGGACCAATACTGATACTTATAATAAAAATATAATAAAATCGGTGATTGATAATAAACAAGGAGTTTGTAAAATCGATTGGGATACAATAACTGAGTATGATGTGATTACAGGCGTTCCGAACTGGCAGTCTGTTATGGCTATTCCATTGATTAAGGGAGACATAGTAAAAGGAGTATTATACTTAACAGAATCGACGCAATCAAAAGAATTTGGTTTTGACGATTTTAACTTTGTAAATACTCTGGGAAAAATAATAGTTACAATAATATAGTATATACAAAATAAAAATGAGGAAAGCTAAAGGTATAAATTATAGAGTAATTTATGTTGTTAGCGAGAAGGAATAAAATGGTGTATAATTAATATATTAGGTAAACTCTAATTTTGCGATAGGTTATGCATATTTCATTTGGTGAATTTCCCGCAAATAAAATATTTAGTAATCATTTTAAGAAAGCATGAGGAGGATAAAAATGACATTTAAGACTGGAAGTATATACCATGGGTTTAAGTTAATTGAAGAAAAAAATATAAAAGAACTAAATTCAGTGACAAGATTATTTGAACATGAAAAAAGTGGGGCTAGGTTATTACATTTAGAGAATGATGATGATAACAAGGTTTTTTCTATAGGATTTAGAACACCACCTAAAAATAGTAATGGTGTTCCACATATACTAGAGCATTCAGTGCTTTGTGGTTCTAGGAAGTTTCCAACAAAGGAGCCTTTTGTTGAATTAATAAAGGGATCTTTAAATACATTTTTAAATGCTATGACTTTTTCTGATAAAACAATATATCCTCTAGCTAGTAAAAATGATAAAGACTTTTTTAACCTTATGGATGTATATCTAGATGCGGTTTTTTATCCAAATATATACGCTCAGCCAGAAATATTAATGCAAGAGGGATGGCATTATGAATTAGAAAAAAAAGAAGATAAACTAACTTATAAAGGTGTAGTTTATAATGAAATGAAGGGCGCATTTTCGTCTCCAGAAGGATGCCTTATGCGTAAGATTCAAGAGTCCTTATTTCCAGATACTTCATATGGAGTAGAATCCGGTGGAGATCCAGAATTTATACCAGATTTAACCCAGAAGGAGTTTATAGGATTTCATAAAAAATACTATCATCCATCTAATAGTTATATTTTCTTATATGGTGATGGAAACATTGATAAACAATTGCAATTTATCAGTGAAGGATATCTAAATAATTTTGATAGAATTGTGGTAGATTCAGCTATAACACTTCAAAAACCTTTTGATAAAATGAAAGAAATTAAGATGGATTATCCTATATCCTCTGATGATAATGAATTAGGCAAAACATTCTTAAGTTTGAACTTTGTATCAGGTGACAATATTAGCCAGCCAGAACTTCATTTAGCTTTCGAAATTTTAGAATATTTATTACTAGAGAGTCCAGCGGCTCCTTTGAAGAAAGCGCTTATAGACGCTGAAATAGGTAAAGATGTATTCGGAAGTTTTGATAATAGCATATTGCAGCCAGTATTTACTATAGTTGTAAAAAACTCAAATGAAAGTGAAAAAGAAAAATTTAAAGAAGTGGTATTTACAACTTTAAAGAATTTAGTTAAAGAGGGAATAGATAAAAAGCTAATAGAAGCTTGCATTAATATTACTGAGTTTAAATTACGAGAGGCTGATTTAGGTGGATTCCCAAAAGGATTATATTACTATATAACTGGTATGGACAGCTGGCTTTATGATAAAGATCCAACTATGCATTTAGAGTATGAAGGTTATTTAAGTAAAATAAAAGCAGCATTAACTACTAATTATTTTGAGGGACTTATTGAAAAGTATCTAATAAATAATACCCATAGTTCTATGGTTATTTTGAATGGCAAAAAGGGTCTTGCGGAGTTGAAGTCTAAGGCAACAGAAGAAAAACTATCAAAATACAAAGCAAGCCTTTCAGAAGAAGAAATAGATAAAATAGTGCAAGGGACAAAAGCTCTTAAAGAAAGACAAATGACACCGGATCCTGTGGAAGTACTAGAAACTATTCCTTTACTTGAACTCTCGGATATTGAAAAAACGGTAGAACATTTACCACTCACAGAAAAGGATGAGCATGGAGTAAAGGTGTTATCTCATGATATATTTACTAATAAAATTGCATATATAAATGTACTATTTGATGCTAAAAAAATAGATATGGAGTTACTACCTTATGTAACATTATTATCAACTATTTTAGGAAGGGTAAGTACAAAAAATACTAATTATTCTGATTTATCTAATGAAATTAATATTAATACAGGGGGAATTCATTTTGCTACAGACATATATGGAGAAAATGAAAATTTTGAAAAATATAGCCCAAAACTTGTATTAAAAACTAAAGCTTTATCTACTAAAATTCCGAAATTATTTGATATTATGGCAGAAATAATTTGTAATACTAAATTCAATGAAAAGAAACGTCTGAAGGAGTTAATTCAACAATTAAAATCAAGATATGAAATGAAAATTGTTGATAGAGGACATATGGTAGCGGCTGGAAGGCTAACTTCTTACTTCTCACCAGCTTCAGCTTATATAGAAAAAACTTCAGGAATAGCTTTTTATAAATTTATTGATGAAATTGAAAGAGATTTCGATAATAAAGCAGATAATATTATTGAAAACTTAAATAAGGTATCAAAGATTATATTTAACAAAAATAATCTTATAATAAGTATTACAGGTGAAGAAGATATATATACTGCTTTCGCTGCAGAGTTACCTAAGATTATAAACATCTTAGGAGATGAAAAATTGCCAGATGTTCAGTATGATTTTAAGTTAGATAAAAATAATGAAGGATTATTAACTTCATCAGATGTTCAATATGTAGCTAAAGGTTATAACTTTATTAAGCAGGGTTATTCTTATTCAGGTAAGATGTTGGTACTAAAAACTATAGCAAGCCTTGACTATTTATGGAATAGAGTACGTGTGCAAGGTGGCGCATATGGTGGGTTTGCAAATTTAGTTAGAAGTGGTAACATAGTTTTTGTATCTTATCGTGATCCTAATTTGCAAGAGACACTAACTGCATATGATGGAATATGTGATTATATAGGAAATTTTGAAGCCTCTGATAGAGAAATGACTAAATATATAATAGGAACAATCAGTGAACTGGATTCACCACTAACACCTTCTATGAAGGGTGAGCGGGCAACAGCATATTATATAAGAGGTATTACAGAGGAGCAAAGACAAAAGGAAAGAGAAGAAGTATTAAATACAAAGTCAGAAGATATTAAGTCTTTTAAAGCTTTATTAAATGATGTTATAAAAGAAGATTACTTTTGTGTACTAGGAAATGAGACTAAAATTAAAGATAATAAAGATATATTTACTAACTTAGTAAATGTATTTAATTAATGTTAAGGTGCCTTGGGGCACCTTTTTCTTTAAAGTACCACCCACAAGATTAGTATAGACGTATTTAAGGAGGAAATTATTATGAAAGCAGAAATATTAGCAGTAGGAACGGAAATATTACTCGGGGATATAGTTAATACAAATGCACAATATATTTCGAAGAGGCTTGCAGATTTAGGAATAGAAGTTTATCATCAGTCGGTAGTTGGGGATAATCCAGAAAGACTTTTGGAGGCATATAGATTAGCATTTAGTAGAGTTGATTTAGTTATAACTAGTGGGGGACTTGGACCTACAAAGGATGATTTAACTAAGGAAGTAGCTTTTGAGTATTTTGGAAAACAAAGTGTGGTTCATGAAGCATCTTTAAAAATCATAGAGGATCATTTTAAAGAAATGAATAGACCAATGGTTGAAAGTAATAAGAAACAGGCATATTTTCCAGTAGATGCAGTAGTGCTTCCTAATAATAATGGAACGGCACCAGGATGTATAATAGAGGAAAATAAAAAGATAATTATACTTTTACCTGGACCACCTTGGGAAATGAAACCTATGTTTGAAGAGGTCGTAGTTCCTTTCCTTCAAAAATTTCAACAGGGAGTATTAGTTTCAAAGGTTCTTAGAGTTATTGGAGTGGGAGAAAGTAGTGCAGAAAAAATGATAGAAGATATAATGGAAAATCAGACTAATCCAACTGTAGCACCTTATGCTAAAGCCGGGGAAATGACCTTCAGAATTACAGCAAAGGCTAATACCGAGGAAGAAGGTATAAATCTTATAAAACCTATGGAAGCAGAAATACGTAGCAGACTAGGAAATAATATTTATGGGGAAGGAAATACAACCCTTGAAGATGTGCTTGGAAAAATGCTAGTAGATAGGAAGTTAACTATAGCTACAGCTGAATCTTGCACAGGCGGAATGGTAGCAGCGACCCTTATAAACTATCCTGGGATATCTTCAGTGCTTAAAGAGGGCGCTGTAACCTACAGCAATGAAGCTAAAATCAATAGATTAGGAGTTTCGAGAGAGACCTTAGATAAGTATGGCGCTGTAAGTAGTGAAGTAGCAGCAGAAATGGCGCGAGGTATAGCAAAAACTGCAGGAACTGATATTGGAATTTCAACTACTGGTGTTGCAGGGCCAGATGGAGGAAGTGCGGAAAAACCAGTGGGACTTGTATATGTAGGTTTCTATATAAAGGGCGAAGTTAAAACTAAGATGCTTAAATTATCTGGTGGCAGGCAGAAAATACGCGAAAGAGCAACTACATACCTATTAGACTTACTAAGAAGAGAGTTACTATAGTTTGTAATTGTAAGTCCTAAGATCTAATTGAAAAAGGGTGGGGTATTTTTGCAAAACAAAAAAATAAATATATGTTTAGTGGGATTTGGAAATGTAGCTAAGGAATTTTGTAGAATGTTAATAGATAAAAACTTAGAGCTTAAAACTAATACTGGATATGATATAAAAGTGACAGCTATTGCAGGTAGGTCTAAAGGGTCGATTATTAATTCTAAGGGGATAGATCTTCGTAAAGCATTGATGGATGTTGAGAGCAGTGGTAAATTTGATGTTAGTTCGCAAGGTATTGTGAATATGGAAACGGTGCAGGTTATTAGGGACTGTGGTGCTAATGTATTAGTTGAACTAAGTACTTTATCTATTTATGATGGAGAGCCAGCTATAACCCATATAGAGACTGCATTTGATAGAGGTATGCATGTTATAACCGGTAATAAAGGTCCCATAGCCTATAAATATCAAAAACTTCGTGACAATTCAAAAGAGAGAGATCTACAATTTTTATATGAAACTATAGTAATGGATGGTACTCCTATTTTCAATTTAGTTAAAAATACGTTGCCCGGATGTAACGTGATATCCTTTAGAGGAATACTAAATTCTACAACTAATTTTGTGTTAGGTGAAATGGAAAAGGGAAATAGTTATGAAAATGCTATTAAAGAGGCTAAAAGAAGAGGATTTGCTGAAGAGGATCCTTCAATGGATATGGATGGATGGGATGCCGCGGCCAAAACCTCAGCACTGTTAAATGTATTAATGGATACAAACATAAAGCCTACAGAAATAGATAGACAAGGGGTAACGCATATTACTTTAGAAGATATAGAAAAAGCTAAAGAGAAAAATTGTAAAATTAAACTTCTGTGTGTTGGGTATATTGAAGATAATAAAATAAAAGGCAGGGTGTATCCAGCATATATAAAGAGTAATGATGTGTTAAGTTATATAGATGCAACATCTTCTATATTATGTTTAACTACAGATTTAATGGGAGAGGTGCAAATAATAGAAAAAAATCCTGAAATTCAGCAAACAGCTTATGGTATATATAGTGATTTGCTTACACTTATAAAAAATTCATAAGTTTTGGAATGTATGTAATTAAGGTGATTTCAAACTGAAAAAGAAAAAATAACTATTAAGGCACATATCAATATTGATATGTGCCTTAATAGTTATTTTTAGGCAATGATTTAAGGTAATAATTTTTCTAAATTTAGTATTCCTGAACCCTGCATATATTTTGGCGAATTTATTAAACTTGAAGATACCTTTAATAATGCCAATGTATCTTTGAAACATAGTTCTTTGTTGTTCTCATAGAGGAGAGCACATATCCCACTTATAAAAGCGGCAGAGCAGGAAGTTCCAGTGTAGTTTGTATAAAGATTGGTTATTATCGTAGGATAAAGCTTTACACCATTTTTTTCAGATATGAACTGTGTGTCTGATATTAAAGAACAAATATCAACACAGGCAGAAATTAAATTTGGTTTATCAAGTTTTTGAAAAGGCCCACATGAAGAATATTCATATATTTCTGGATTTCCTAAGCTATTATACCCGCCTACAGTTATACAATTACTAAGTGTAGCTAAACCCCTGATTGAACTTTTAATATTTTTATTGCTTCCACTAGGAACAATTACAACCATACCTTTTGAAATTGCAATATCAAAAAGTTTTGAGAACAAAGAAAGTACAAATCCATTAGTTTCTAAAGTTTCGAAAGGAAGGCAAATGATTTTAATATTATAGTCATTACCTTCGTTTATCAGAGTTTCTAATGAATATAAAACATCAGATATATAACCTTTACCTAGTTTATTAAAGGCTTTAATCATATAAAGATGGCTATTTGTCGCAACACCTTTATACATACCCTTTGATCCATAACCACTACCACAAATTAAGCCACTTATAAAGGTACCGTGACCATTGTCATCATAAGGATAGTTTAAATTATTAACTAAATCTACAAATTTTCTAATTTTATTGGTAGGATTTAATAAGTCGCAATGCGGATACACTCCACTATCAATTATTCCAACGCCAATGCCTTTACCAGTCAAATCATAGTTAGTTTGAAAGGATATGCCATTTGACGCGAGGATACTATTGCCACATAAATGGGCATAAGAATCATAAGTTATATATGTTACTTGCGGATATTCTAGCAATCTATCTATAGCACTAGATGTTAAAATAGCACAAATACAATTTATTGATGGGATATGTCGTAGAATATCACATTTTAAGGATTTGATTTTATTAATAGTTTTATCTTCAAGGGATTTGCAGTGTATTATTACCCTATAGTTTTCATATTGGCAACTTAATAAAGCATTCCTTAAGGATGGGTCTAATTTATTTTTGAAGGAAAACATGTATGCCTCCTAATGTATTGTTACATTATTACAGTATATGTGAATTCTCAAAATATGTTAACAAAAAAGGAGCTTATTAAAATTTCCACTTAAATATTATTATACCTACAATCATTACCCCAAGACCTACAAATTTGGATAATGCAAATTTAAGTTGTTCAGCGCCAAACAGTCCAAAACGATCAATTACACCTGCTGCTAGTAGCTGAGCAACTAATATAATTGCAATGGAACAGGTTGGTCCCATACTAGTTATTCCAAGCATTACAGAAAATATAATTATTGCTCCTAGGGCTCCACCAACAAGATATAATTTATTTACATCTTTTATAGCTTTAAAATTACCATTACCAGCTATAAGGAGTATTATTAAGGTCAAAATAAACCCAGTGCCTTGAACAAATACGTTAGTTTCCCAAAGTCCAATTTTTTCACTTACTCTTGTATTAAAAACTCCTTGAAGACTCATACTGATGCCTGCAATTATAGAATATATTATACCCAATTACAATCACACTCCTCTAGCTTAGTTTGCCCAGAATGTGTTGCAATATTTAAAAATATATTTTAGTATCCATTATCCTGTCTTTCATGATTAATTTTGTTTTTATATAAATATGCGTTTTCAATGTCTTCTTCGCAAAAACCTAAACTCTTGCCTAAACTCAAAAAATTATGAAAAATATTCAAATAGTTATCAATAGAAGAAGAAGTTATAAAAGCTGCAACATTTACATATAAATTTAAAAACTGATCTGATAATTCACTACTTGAGTTTTGAATGTTAAGTGTTATATCCAAAAAGTTTTTTTCAAGGCCTAAGCTTAAAATAAAGTGAAGACAATCCACATACTCTTCAAGAATAATATCCTTACTTGACGGCTCTTTTGTACTCCAAAACTTAAAACAACGAGTTTCATTTGCGAGTTCCCCTAGTTCAACTTGAAGAGCTAGTATTTTTTTATTTAACACTGGTACTCCTTCAAGGTGATGTTCCCCTTGAATTCTATGATCTAAAGTATCTTGCATTTGAAATAATTTTTGTAAATTCATTTTTGAAACCGCCTTTTTATTTAATTATGTCTATTTGTTTTATAATTACGCTAATAAAAAGTACATTCTATAAGTTATAGAATGTATTTTTTAACAACCATTTCATCGTTATTATTTATAGGTTTCCAAAGTTCAATTGAATTGATCGTGATAGTTCTAGAAAAATTTTCATCCTTAGCTAAATTACAAGCTGCTGAATATTCACTATTAGACCACTCTCTATCAGCAAAATTTGTATTAGCCAGGGATATATGAATATTCCAATTTTCAATATTTTCTCTAACTTTAAAGCTCTGGGAATCTAAAATATAATTTATTTTTTTAGATAATTTATATATAGTACCTTCATTTTTAATGTTTATGTTTACAGATTTATAGGGAGGATCAAAACATATTACACCATTTAATTCAACTTCAAATTTAGAATAATCCTTTATAATATTTTTTAAAGAAATATCCAAATCGTCAAGATTGGGATTAGTTAATATTTCTAGAGTTATATGAAGTTTAGGTAAAGCAGCATCTGAGCTGAATAAGTTATACTTAGTGCAGAGTGATTTCTGTAATGACTCTATGTATTGATAAGAATCTTTATCAAACAAACCAACCAAATAATAAATCATTTTAATCCTCCTCAAACTAAAGTGCAAATTTATTTTTTTAATATTCCCTTAGCTCATAGGTTTTAACTAACATTTCTTTTTTATTACTAATCTGTTTCCATAATTGAAGTCTTGTAACTTTTATAAATTTAAAAAAATCATCCGCTTCTAAATTATCATCAATAAAAATTGCGCTTCCGTTACATAATTTTTTAATAATATGATTGGAATTGGCTACTAGAATGTGTAAATTAATTTTATCCTCATCTGTTTTAATGTTGAAGCCATGTAAATCCAAAGTTTCTGTTATATTTCTTGCTAAACGAAAAATATATCCTTCATCGTAAACTTTGAGATTAACCTGACTTAAATTTTCACTTAAAGTAATACTATTATTTATGGCTACTTTAAAATTTTTATAAGGAAACAAAATTTTAGAAATAACCGCATCTAATTTATCTAAATCAGGGTTTGTTATCGCGCTTATGGGTATACAAAGATTAGGTGAGCTCTTATATAATTTGTATTTTCTACAAATATCTCTTTGTATATTTTGAACTGTAGAATTTGATAGATCATCAAATAGTGCAACTAAAAAATATTTCATATTTTTCCTCCAAGCTAAATTAATAACCAACATATTGGTTAACATTATTATGATTAAATTATAAATATATTATAACATAATTTTTGAGTTTTGTATTTTCTATGTAAATTTATGTATGCAATTTTTATATAAAAATAAACATAACAATATTAAAATAAAAATTTCATTTTATTAGCATAATTATTTTAATTACGCTAATAATAATTTTATAATTGATAAAGGGAGGTGCTTTTTTATGAAACATAATGATAGTATAGGTTGCGTAGTAAGTGAATGTGAACACCACTGTAAAGAGGATAACTTTTGTACTTTGAACAAGATTGATGTAGTAAAACATGAAAGCGTTGCTAAAAATTCACAGTGTACAGACTGTGGAAGTTTTAAAACAATATAACAATATTAAATAATACAAAAAACACTCGTGAAAACACGGGTGTTTTTTGCATTATATTCCTTAAAAGTATTATAGTTATGAAAACAATAGATATAATAATATAATATAATCATACATTTTTAAAATTAATGTTAGAATATGAAGCATGTATGGTATAATTCAATTGTATGTATAAAAATAAAAATACTTAATATATAATGTATAGTGAGGATGATACAAATATGGATAAATTGGTAATTAACGGTGGACACAGTGTCCTTGGTCAGGTAGAAATAAGCGGTGCAAAAAATGCAGCAGTAGCAATTTTACCTGTAGCTATAATAGCAAGCAAGGGTAAATGCATCATTGAAAATATTCCTAATATAGAAGATGTAAATTGTATAGAAAGAATATTAGAAAATTTAGGTTGTGAAATTAAAAGAGAAAAAGATTCTGTCTCCATAGATAGTACAAATATAAGCAGCATAGATGCGAATACAGAAGATGTAAGAAAAATGAGAGCATCCTATTATTTAATTGGTGCACTTTTAGCTAGGTTTAAAAAGGCTAGAGTGGCGCTGCCAGGTGGATGCCCAATAGGGGCTAGACCAATCGACCAACATATTAAAGGGTTTGAGGCGCTTGGAGCAACAGTAACTATTGCGAATGGAGCGGTAAATGTTGAGGCTGATAGGTTAATTGGGACTAGTATTTATTTTGATGTTGTTAGTGTAGGAGCAACAATAAATGTAATGGCTGCAGCAACACTTGCCGAAGGTACGACAATTTTAGAAAATTCAGCAAAAGAGCCACATGTTGTTGACGTAGCTAACTTTTTAAACTCTATGGGAGCTAATGTCAAAGGTGCAGGTACAGATGTTATAAGAATTATAGGTGTAAAAGAATTAACAGGATGTACCTATAGTGTGATTCCTGATCAAATTGAAGCAGGAACCTTTATGATAGCAGCAGCTGCTTGTGGTGGTGAAGTAACTATAAACAATGTTATTCCAAAACATCTTGAATCGATTTCTGCAAAGCTTATTGAAATGGGTGCAGAGGTAATTGAAGGTGGTGATAGTGTTACTGTTAAAGCAAAGGGAAGACTCAAGGCTGTAAATATCAAAACACTACCTTATCCAGGATTTCCAACGGATGTTCAACAACCAATGAATACATTGTTATCTGTTTCAGAGGGTAGAAGCATAATAAATGAAAGCATTTGGGAATCTAGATTTAAACATGTAGATGAACTAAATAAAATGGGTGCGCACATAAAAGTTGCAGGAAGTGTTGCTACAGTGGATGGAGTAAGTAAACTTATAGGGACAGTTGTTGTGGCATCAGATTTAAGGGCAGGAGCAGCTTTAGTAATAGCAGGGCTTATAGCTGAGGGCACTACAGAAATTTTAGGCATAGAGCATATTGATCGTGGATATCCAAACATTGAAGAAAAATTCAGAAGTATAGGAGCCGATATAAGAAGAGTTACTGTATAACAATTTTAAATTAAAGGAGATAATTATGATTTTTTGTCCATTATATAGTGGAAGTAGTGGAAATAGCATATTTTTAGCATCGCAAAATACAAAAATTTTAGTTGATGCTGGTATGCCAGGAAAAAGCATTGAAAGTGCACTTAAACATATAAATCAAAATCCTAATGATCTTGATGGTATTTTTATCACTCATGAACATTCTGACCACATAAAAGGTGCAGGAATTATTTCTAGGCGATATGATATACCGATTTATGCTAATGAAAACACTTGGAATGCCATGAAAATCAAAATAGGCAACATAAAAGAAAAAAATATAAGAGTTATTAGTAATAATTCTGTGGATATAATGGACATGCATATAATAAATTATAATATATCACATGATGCTGCAGATCCAATAGGATATGCTATATGTACTGGAAACAAGAAGGCATGTATAGCTACAGATTTAGGATATTTTTCTGATAAAGTAAAGAGTATAATAAAGGATGCAGATGTAATTTTACTAGAAAGCAATCACGACGTGGAAATGGTAAAATTCGGACCGTATCCATACCCGCTGAAAAGAAGAATATTAAGTGATGTGGGCCATTTATCAAATGAAGCATGTGGCCAAGCTATAGTAGAGATAATGAATGAGAAACATAAACATATTATTTTAGGACATTTGAGTAAAACTAATAATTTTCCTGATTTAGCTTATCAAACGGTGATCAATATACTTAGAGAGAATCATATTGAAATAGATAGGGACATTTCTTTGAATTTAGCTAGAAGAGATATGCCAAGTGATGTAATTGACTTTTAATAACATTTAAAGGGGGGTCAAATATGAAAAAAACAATTAAAATATTACTAAGTTCATTGCTAATTGTTTCAACGGTTGCATTTTTTGGGTGTGAAAAAAAAGATACTAAAAGCGTTACAAATAAAGAAAAGCTTGAGAATCTAAAACTTCCACTAGAAAAAGATGGATTTATTCAATTGGGAATTTATTTTGATGGTACTAAAGATGGCAGCGATAATATGCAAGTGGTTAAAGATGAGAGACTTATTAATAAAGAGGAACTTATTGGAGAAACTATTATGCAAGAACTTATAAAAGGACCTACCCTTAAAAGTGAGCTAAAACCAATACTCCCTAAAGAAACTAGAATACTAAGTTTCTCAATTATAGATAATATTGCTTATGTTAATCTAAGTAAAGAAGCTAAAACAAATATGACAGAGTTAAGAGAGAAAACTTGCCTAGAAAGTATAGTAGCATCATTAACTCAATTGTCATCTGTAAAAAAAGTAAAAATTACAATGGAAAATAAGGATATTGATACTTTAGGTGGAAACTTTGACATATCTAAACCCTTTGGTAAAGATGAAGTAATTAAAATCAAGTAATAGAATTTTTATTAAAAACTAGAAAAATGTATTAAATTTAAGAATTTCAAACATATATGTTGAATACTAGTGGAATTTTTATTATAATAATGTAATACAACAAAATATATTATGATTCGGAGGAGAATTGAAATGAGTTTATATCAGGAATGGACAGATATGGTGGTTGACTATGTTAAACGAAGAGGAGAACCTGCGTTTTGGCATGATTATGGAGAAATTGAAAGACGTATTTATACGAAATTATTATCAAACCACAAAGATGAAATTAAGGGTACAATAGACGAACTTGCAAAACATTTTGAAGTATCTAATATATATTTCATAGGGTTTACAGATGGAATAAATGATAGTCTTTTAGATTCTGTAAATTTAGAGGAAACTCAAGGTGACACACAAGTGGAGTTCAAAATAGATTTTGAAAGACTTTATTTTAATATGTTAGATGCAAAAGCAGATTATCTTTATGACCTACCACAATGGGAAGGTATTTTCTCAAAAGAAAAAAGAAAAGAAATTCAAATAGCTTATAGAGATTCAAAAATGGTAGTTAATCCTGATAAAATCGGTAGAAATGACGTTTGCCCATGTGGAAGCGGAAAAAAATACAAGAAATGTTGTGGAAAAGAAAATTAATCTTAGTATAATTATGTAAAACAATAAATAGGTTGTGGAGAATAAAACTTTGCTTTTGTAGCAAGGTTTATTTCTTTTTGCAAACCTTAACATAAAATATATAAAGTCTATTGACCATGATGGTCAACAATGATAGAATATTAATAAATATATTATAATAACTTTTAAAGAATAATAAACTAGGAAATAAGGTGAAAACATGTTTTCAAAGTTCTTAAATTTAAAGCAAGAAAAACAGGAGAAAATATTGGATGCTACTATTAGAGAATTTGCAGATAAAGGTTTTGACAAAGCATCTACAAATGAAATTGTTAAAGAAGCAGGAATTTCAAAAGGGATTTTATTTCATTATTTCAAGAACAAAAAGAATCTTTTTCTATTTGTTTTTGATTATTGCGTTGAACTTTGTTTAGATGAATTTTCAAAAAAAGTTAATTTTGAAGAAACAGATTTTTTTGCTAAGTTACGTCAAATATCATCATTTAAGCTAGAATTGGCGCATAAATATCCTAAAATCTTTAGATTTTTTGAAGTAGCAATTGGTGAAGAATCTATTGTTGTAAATAATGAAATAGAAGAAAGAAAGAAAAAAATCAGTGAGAGTAACTACGATAAAGTATTTAATAATATCGATATGTCGAAATTTAGGCATGGAGTTGATACAACTAGGGCTATTAATATTGTAATGTGGACACTTGAGGGGTTTGGTACTAGTGAACTACAAAAGGCAAAATTATCAACTTCTAAACAATTGGATTATGAAAAAACTTTTAGTGAAATGGATATTTACCTTGATATGTTTAAAAAATATTTTTATAAATAGAAATATGCCAACTAAAAAAATATTTATTATAGTTCGTGAAAAATTACATGAATTTACAAAAATGGATTGGGGGCTTATCAATGAATGTTATTGAAATCAAAAATTTGACTAAAAGTTATGGCAGGGCAAGAGGGATTACAGATGTGAGTTTTAATGTTGAACAAGGAGAAATTTTTGGATTTATTGGACCCAATGGTGCAGGGAAATCGACAACGATAAGAACATTGTTATCTCTGATTTATCCAACGAGTGGTAGTGCTACAATTTTCGGTAAGGACTGCATAGAATTTGGTCCTGAGATCAGGAAGGAAATAGGGTATCTACCATCAGAAATTTTTTATTATGACAATATGAAGGTTATAGATTTACTAAAGTATTCAGCTAGTTTTTACAAGAAAGATTGTAGTAAAAGAATTACAGAACTAGCTCAAATAATGGATCTTGATCTTAATAAAAAAATTGATGATTTATCTTTTGGTAACAAAAAGAAGGTTGGTATTGTCCAAGGACTACTACACTCACCTAAACTTATTATACTTGATGAACCTACTAGTGGACTTGATCCACTTATGCAACAAAAATTCTTTGAACTCCTAGAGGAAGAGAACAAAAAGGGTGCTACCATATTACTTTCTTCTCATATTTTATCAGAGGTCCAGAGGTTATGTACTCGAGTTGCAATTATTAAAGAGGGGAAAATCATAAAGCTTGATAAGATTAGCACATTACAAGAAAATAATCATAAAAAATTCAAAATTGAGATGAAATCGAAAATAGATGAAAATTACTTTAACTTTATTGGGGTAACTAATTTAGAGATAAAAGGCAAGATAATAAACTTTTTATTTAGTGGTAACATTAATTTTATTATGAAAAAGATTTCAGAAATAGAAATAGCAAATCTTTGGATTGAAGAGCCAGACCTTGAAGAAATCTTTATGCATTACTACGAAAAGGAGGACTAAAAGCTATGAATATGTTTCTTCATGAACTGAAGGCTTACAGAAAATCTACTATTATTTGGACTTGTTCTTTAATAGCACTTGTTGTTCTTTTTTTATCAATGTTTCCTGCTTTCTCAAAGGAAGCTACAGCATTTAAAGAAATAATGAAAGGATTTCCAGAACCAATAAGAAAAGCATTGGGGCTCTCTGTAGATAGTATGTCTTCTATTTTAGGGTTTTACTCCTATATGTTTTTATATACAACACTCTGTGGAGCTATTCAAGCTATGAATCTAGGAACCTCTATTATATCAAAGGAGGTTCGAGGTAAAACAGCAGATTTTCTTTTAACAAGGCCTGTTACTAGGGGGAAAGTTATGACATCAAAACTAATGGCTGCATTAACATGTCTTGTAATTACTAATGTAGTCTACCTGGCAGCTGCTAGTATTATGCTTTCTTTTGTAGCAACAGAAAAATATAGTTATAAAATATTTTTTATGATCTCTATTACATTATTTTTCGTTCAGCTTATGTTTCTTGCTTTAGGGATTATAATTTCTGTTTTAGTTCCTAAAATTAAATCTGTCCTACCTATTTCTCTTGGCACTGTATTTGCATTTTTCATTATTGGTATGTTTGTAGCTACAACGGGAGATGATGTCATGCGTTATATTACTCCATTTAAGTATTTTGACACAAATTATATTTTGAAGAATTCGAGTTATGAGATTTCATTTATTATAACAGAGATAGGGTTTATTGCTTTCGCAATTACTGCCAGTTATTTTGTGTATTATAAAAAAGATGTTCATTCTGCTTAACGATTGTACTATTTTATAGTTATTAATGGGAAATAAGGAGGTTAGTTTATGAATGTATTTATTGTGGAGATGAGAGCACATAGAAAAGGTCTTATTATATGGGCGTTTGGTATAATATTTATGGTTGTTGCTGGTATGGGCAAATACGTAGCATTATCATCCTCAGGTCAGTCTATGAATGAAATTTTTGCGAAAATGCCGAAATCTATGCAAACAATTTTTGGCATAGCTGGTTTTGACGTGTCAAAGGCGAGTGGATACTTCGGAATGCTCTTTCTATACTTAGCAATTATGGCAACAATTCATGCAGTAATGATTGGTGCGGATATAATTTCAAAGGAAGAGAGCGATAAAACCGCAGAGTTTTTACTTTCAAAACCTGTTTCAAGAAATAAAATTATAACATCAAAACTATTGGCGGCCCTTGTGAATATTTTGGTATTTAATATTGTAACTTTGGTCTCGTCAATCGTTGTAGTAGGAAAATATAGCAAAGGTGAAGCAGTAAGTTCAGAGATAATAATTTTGATGGGTGGAATGTTTATTTTGCAACTCATATTTATGTTTATTGGCACAGCCATAGCTGCTGCATGCAAACATCCAAAGAATGCAACATCTATATCTACAGCAGTTCTTTTAATTACGTATTTATTATCTATGGCTATAGACTTAAGTGGCAAGATTGGAAATCTTAAATATTTTACACCGTTCAAATATTATGAAGCTAAGAATTTGATTTCTGATGGTGGGTTTCAATGGAACTTTGTAATATTATCAATTGTAATTATTTTGGCAATGATAAAAATAACATATGTGTGTTATAAGAAAAGAGACTTAAGCATATAGCAATATTATATGTATGACAATCTTAATATAAGTGAAATAAAGGGGATTTTGAATGAACATAACTATAATTTGCGTAGGAAAAATAAAAGAGAAATATTTAAAAAGTGCAATAGATGAATATACAAAAAGGCTATCTAGATACTGTAAACTGAACATTGTTGAATTAAGTGATGAGAAAACTCCAGATAATGCCTCTGAAAAAGAAGAGATCTTAATAAAAGAGAAAGAAGGAGAATCAATACTTAGAAGTATAAAGGAGAATATGTTTGTGATTGCGCTAGAACTTAAGGGAGATATGATATCCTCAGTGGAGCTTTCAAATTATATAAGAGATCTAGGAATAAAGGGGGATAGCAATATTGCTTTTGTTATCGGAGGATCATTAGGTTTATCCAAGGCTGTTTTAGAAAGATCTAATTTTAAATTGTGCTTTTCAAAAATGACTTTCCCGCATCAATTGTTCAGAGTAATGCTACTGGAACAGGTCTATAGAGGGTTTAGAATAATAAGTGGGGAACCGTACCACAAATAATAAAGAAGGAGAATCTCCAGATTTGGGTTCTCCTTTTTTACTTGGTTTACAATTAATTATTATTTGTCTATAAAGTTATGAGGTATGTTAAGTTATAATAACCAAATAAATATTAAATTGTAAATTTAAAGCATTTGTTTTGCAGATATGACTGTTATTTCTAGAACTCTAGTTAAAAATGAAAATTTTTCTTTCATCATATCAAATTCCGAACCAGTTCCAAGATATTTTGCAGTTCCCTCAACTATAAAGCCTGTTCCTGGGTAATCTTTATAACCCAAAACTTCTTTACTACCTAAAGCTATTTTTACTTTATTATTTATATTTACATTTTTTTCTGTTTTACGCATTGCATAGGCAGGTATTAAAATTCTTTCATCAGATGTTACAACTAAATAAGAGTTCCAAGTGTTAACCAAATGTGGTTCATCTGTCCCCCATGATACTATTGAAACTACACCTTCATTTTTTAGTACATCTAAAAATTTTTCTGTAAGCATTACACATTTCCTCCTTGTATGAAATTTATTAGATAATATAAAATAATAGGTATATTATAGATACATATTATCTATAATTATTATATAATAAAATTTTTATAAAGTCAATAACATATAAATATATTATAGATAAGTTATATCTACAATATTAACTGATAAGTATTGACTAATAAAAAATAATGAAGTACGATGTGGGAAGATTATATTGTTATTTAGGAAGGTGATTTTATTGCAATTTTCTATAGGAGTAGAGTATGCATTGCATTGTTTATTATATATGATAGATATTCCATCAGGAAAATCTGTCGGAATTAAAGACTTAGCAACATATCAAGGAGTGTCAGAGTCTTATTTATCAAAAGTATATACAAAATTAAGAAAATCAGGCCTTGTTAGGTCAATTCCAGGCGTTAATGGAGGATATGAATTAGCACGCTCTCCAGAAAAAATAACATTTTGGGATATTGTTGAAGCTGTAGAAGGGACATCGCCATTATTTCAGTGCGTAGAGATTAGACAAAAGGAGTTGCTGTTAGATAAAAATAACTTACCTGATACTTATACAAAATGTCCTTGCTTAATAAAAGTTGTAATGTTAGAAGCAGAAGATAAGATGAGACAGTATCTGCATAATAAAACCTTGGCATGGTTGCATGACCAAGTAAAGAATAAGATTCCTGAAGAGCATAGCAAAGCAACTATTGAATGGTTTAATAATACTAAAGTAAGGTAAGCTTAAGATTTTAAAGTAAAGTTTTTTAGTAAAAGCACACACATAAAGGATAAGTGAAGCCACTTATCCTTTTTAAACTCTAAATTTTTACTTGTATGTTTTGATTTTTATCAGAGTCAAGCAGCTGTGGTTTGTAAAACTTCCACATATAAATAAAACCTACTATTATGATAAAGGTAACAACAAGGCCACCTTCAGGACCGAATCCCCCACCAGTTATAATATTTTTTGCAGGAGTATTTAATTTATACAAGCTTTCTGTTGATAGTCCACTAACTTGAAATCCAAAGATATTGCCTTGAAAGTAATTCCAAGTAATGTGATAGCCAATAGGTAGCCAAAGATTATTTGATCTAAGGAACATATAGGCGAATAGCAACCCAACTAGAAAAAGATTTAGATAGCTAATAATACTCATGTTAGGATTTAAAGAATGTAATACTGAAAATATAATTGAGGACACAATAAGAGCGATCCACGTATTACCAGTTTGTCTAAGTACAGTCATGCAGTAACCTCTAGAAAACATCTCTTCGCTTATTCCCACAAATATAAAAAATATCAATTGAATTAATAGAGATATATTAAAATTCGGGCTACTTAAAGGATTTTTAAGGGATATATCTCCACTGCTAATCAAAATTATAAAAACTAAAATCATAGAGATTGATCCAAAGGCTAAACCTTTAAATAAGTCTTTATAACCAGCCTTAATGTTAATAAGCCCAATTTCTCTTATAGGTTTTCTGTCGAATAATTTCCAAAACAGCCAAACTCCCAGTATCATACATATGCATTGAATAAAACCTAGAAAAATACCAAAACCTGTATTAAGACTAGTTAAGCTAGTAAGATACGTTTCTATATCATTAACTGCTATTTTTTTTGTTGATAGCATAAAAATAATAAATAAAATCATAACAATCAAGGAGATTATGATATTAGCAGCAAAAAGCGAACCATAAGTTGAAGCAATCTTCCAACCAGATCTTACTTTGGAATTTTTATTAATAAAAATACCCTTCATGTAGAATACACCATCCTTACTTATTAAAATTGTGTTATTATCAATTATATAGAATATTAGTATAAAATTCAAATATTTAACATGGAATGGCTTAAATTTATCTAATTTGCATTCCTAAGTAATAATGAAGTTATATTAACAGAAAAAAAATAATACACCGAATTATGTTTATTTTGGAGGGCTAGGTATATCAAGCTTAACCACATTATATTTAATAAATAAAGTATATTTACACTGTGGAAAGAAATGTGAAAATCGAGCATTTATAGTGTATGCAAACTCAATTTTGTCAATATTGCGGGAAACTAATGTTTCGTACTGAGGTTAAAAAATATATTTTAATTGATGAAAATGAAACCAGCAAATAGAATACCATCTACTATTGAAACCCGTGATTAATTAATTGGTCAAGGGTTTTCTTATCTTTGATTTAGTTAAATAAGAACAAAAGGATGAAACTGCATTTTTTAGGTTAGTATAAGTGAAGAAATAGTGCTTACAATAAGACTATTTTAAAAAAAGTTTATAGTTTGTTTATACTTAGTTTAGGAAAAATCTAGGATTCTATTTTATAATTATATTATTGGAAAATTAAATCATCGCCTTCCACCTACAATATTAATGACTTTAGAAGGAGATTTATAATAATAATGATATTATCTCATTGTTATAACATGTAATATACTTAATACTAACTAGTCATTAAAAAAATTGGATGGTGATGTCAAATGAAAAAAGTGAAATTTATTATAGTTGTTTTAGTGATGACAATTATAGCAATAATATTTTCAAATAATATTAAGCAATATGTGCAAGGAGAAAATAAATCTTTAAATCAAAGTGTATATAATTTTCTAGAGGATGTAGGAAATCGAAAAGATGTTTACGGTGCTGCCGTAGAATTAAATAAAGGTAGTTCAGCAAATACTTGTGTTTATTTTATAGCTGAAGTGCTTAGGAGAAACAATTTTAATGTGCCTAAGGAAACAAGCAATATAGAGCAAATTATACCTTTATTGGAGGAAGAGGGTTTGGAAAAACAAAGTAATTATGAAAACTTAATGCCTGGAGATATTTGTTTTACTACAGATGGCAATGGGGATAAAAATGGTATACCAACTCATACATATATATTTATGAAGTGGGTAAAGGTAGGGAGCTATGATTATGCTTATATATGTGATAATCAAGCAAAGGATTATAAAGGGAAAATATATCACATTAGGAATATAAATGTTGTAGATAGATCCAATGGTTCTAATAAAGATGCTTTTGCATTTTTCATGGAATGACTTAACTATAAAATCATAAAAAAATTTGGAGGCTAAAATGATTAAAATATTATTTGTTGTGAATTTTCTAATAATAATAACAGCATTACTTTTTTCTGCGAGGGGAGTTAAGTTTTTTAAAAATGATGAATGCAGTAAAAGAGGTATTGAATGTATACTTTGGGGTAGCAGTATTTCCGGTATATGCATAATTATAGGTGCAATACTTTTGGTGCCAACATTTTACCCAATTTAAAAATAACTTTTGTTTTTCCTATTTGCGGTATATTTCATAATTATTAATGTTTATTTAAAAAATCTCCTAGGTTAATTACATGCTGTTCATATATTCCAAAACCTATTTTACATTTTTCATTGAAAGCTTCTACATTATAACGAAGCTTTTTGCCTTCAATGGCTATAAGGGTTACATTCACAGTAACTTTCATATTAACGGGTGTTGGATTTATATGTTCAATATTAATTTTGGTTCCCACAGTTTTGTAATTTTTAGGCATATTGTCTATTACTAAACTTGTTGCTGCATCTTCCATAAATCTAATCATACTAGGTGTAGATAAGGTAATGACACCTTTATTGCCAATAAAATCTGCGGTATCTTCGATCTTCACTATATATTCTTTAACGATACTTTCTCCAATTTTAAAAATAGTATTAAAATTCATTAAGCCTTCATCCTTTCAAAATGTTTTTTTTATATCATCTTCTTTAGTTAATTTATATCAACATGAATCATAACACAAATTAATGAGGATGATACTAAAATATCAATAACTGCTATTGAAATTTACATTACATTGAAGTATACTGAATGTGAAAGCGGTAACATATTTCGAGGACGTACCGTAGGAGTTTTCCGGATTATGAGGAGGGCAAAAATGAGCGTGACAATAAATGATATCGCTAAAGAAGCAAAAGTATCCCATGCTACTATATCAAGAGTTTTAAACAATTCAGGTTATGTAAAAGATGAAACAAGAGAAAGAGTACTAAAGGTAATAAAAGATCTGAATTATACGCCTAGTGCTATAGCTAGAAGCCTCTCAACAAGTAAAACAAATACTATTGGCGTTATAGTTCCTGATATAAACAATCTTTTTTTCGGGGAAATTATTAAGGGGATTACGCAAATTGCTGATGAGTTTAACTTAAATATAATTCTTTGTGATACTGATGAGGATAAAAATAAAGAACTAAAAGCTATTAATGTTCTTAAGCAACAAAGAATTCAAGGACTCCTAATAACCCCAACCTTCTACAAGGATTCTGATAATAGTGAAAACCTAAATGCTCTTAAAAACTTAGGAATTCCAATAATTTTAATTGATGGGCATGTTGAATATCTTGACTTTAGTGGAGTTTTTATAGATCACATAAAGGGCGCTTATGATGGAACAACTGCATTAATAAAAGCAGGACACAGAAAAGTAGCTATAATCACAGGGAATATGAATTCAAGACCAGCAAAAGAGAGATTGATTGGGTATGAAAAAGCATTAGAAGCTAATAACATTCCTATAGAAAATGAATATATTTTTTGTGGAAATTATAAATATGAAAATGCTTACGAAATCACAAAGCAAATATTAAAAATGGATAATAGACCTACTGCGATTTTTGTAAGTAGTAATACCATGATTTTAGGATGTATAAAAGCTTTTTACGAACAGAAGCTAGATATACCAGGCGATATGGCGATTATTGGTTTTGATAAACTTGATGTTTTAAATATAATAGGAATGAACATCAGTTTTATTAATGGTCCATCTATGGAACTTGGTAGGATTGGTATGAGAATGTTATTAGAAAATTTAAACAGTAATGGAAACACAGAAATTAAAAGAAAAACGATTTTGCCAGAGCTTGTCTTAAAAGGATCAGAAAGGTATATAGAAAATAAATCTATAAAATATAAAGGAGAAGATTAATATGAAAATAGAGCAATATATAGACCATACACTATTAAAACAACAAGCTAGCGAGGAAGATATTATAAAAATTTGCGGTGAGGCTAAAGAATATGGATTTGCGTCAGTATGCGTCAATGCATATTATGCTCCACTCGTAAGTAAACAATTAGAGGGAACTAACGTAAAAACTTGCATAGTTGTTGGATTTCCACTAGGAGCTACTACTAAAGAAGTAAAAGTATTTGAAGCAAAACAAGCTATTGAAAATGGTGCACAGGAAATAGATATGGTAGTTAATGTTGGTGCTATAAAATCAAAGAAATATGACATCATAAAAGATGAGATTAAAGCAGTGGTTGATGTTTGTCGTGGGAAAGCAATAGTAAAAGTAATAATAGAGACTTGTCTTTTAACAGATGCGGAAAAAGTTTTAGTATGTAAAATAGCTAAAGAAGCTAATGCAAACTTCGTGAAAACTTCAACAGGATTCTCAACAGGAGGAGCAACAGTTCATGATGTAAAACTTATGAGAGAAACTGTAGGACCGGATATGGGAGTTAAGGCTTCTGGAGCAGTAAGAACAACAGAGGATGCAAGAGCGGTTATTGAAGCTGGTGCTAGTAGAATAGGGGCTAGTAGTTCTATAGCAATTGTTAAGGGAAATAAAGATTCAAATTCTAATTAATATTTAAAATTTTAAAATAATTAATTAAGGGAGCATGTAGCATGAGAATGTATGATTTAATAATGAAAAAAAGAAATGGAAATGAACTTACTACAGAAGAAATTAACTTTTTTGTAGCCGGATATACGGAGGGTTCTATCCCAGATTATCAAGTTTCAGCACTCCTTATGGCTATATACTTTCAAAAAATGAATAAGAGAGAGACAACAAATTTAACAATGGCAATGGTTAATAGTGGTGAAACTATTGATTTATCTTCTATTGAAGGCATAAAGGTGGATAAACATAGTACGGGTGGCGTAGGAGATACAACTACACTAATACTTGGACCTATTGTTGCAGCAGCAGGAGTACCAGTTGCTAAAATGTCAGGAAGAGGGCTTGGACATACTGGCGGAACTATTGATAAACTAGAATCTTTTGATGGATTCAGCGTTGCTATGTCAATTGAAAAGTTTGTGCAAAACGTAAATGCAGTTAAAATTGCTATAGGTGCTCAAACAGCAGATTTAGCACCAGCAGATAAACTTCTTTATGCACTTCGTGATGTTACCGCAACAGTTGATAATATATCTCTAATTGCAGGGAGCATAATGAGCAAAAAAATAGCTTCAGGAGCAGATGCTATAGTACTTGATGTAAAAACAGGTAGTGGTGCATTTATGAAAAATGAAGAGGATGCGTTTGAACTTGCTAGAGAAATGGTTGATATAGGAACGAATGTTGGTAGAAATACTATTGGTGTAATAACTGATATGGACCAACCATTAGGTTATGCAGTTGGTAATGCTTTAGAAGTAAAAGAGGCAATTGCAACATTAAAAGGTGAAGGACCAAAAGATCTTACAGAACTTTGTTTAACACTGGGAGCTCATATGCTTGTACTAGGAGAAAAAGCAAAGGATGCGCAGCAGGCAAGAGAAATACTTAAGGATATTATAAAATCAGGAAAAGGTCTGCAAAAACTAAGAGAACTTGTAATAGCGCAAGGTGGGAATCCGGCGTATGTAGATGATCTATCTAGGTTTGAGGTGCCAGCGATTGTAGAGAAAGTTATATCGAATTATGAAGGTTATGTAAAAGCAATAAAAGCTGACAATATAGGAATCGCTGCTTTAAATTTGGGTGCTGGGCGTGAAACTAAACAAAGTGTAATAGATCTATCTGTAGGAATTATTCTTCATAAAAAAATTGGAGATTTTGTGAAGAAGGGAGAGGCTATTGCAACTATATATGCTAATAATAATGAAAAACAAAAGATATCTGCAAAAATGGTATTGGATGCATATGAAATAGTAAGAGAAAAAATAATAGCTAAGCCATTAATTAAGGGTATTGTTACAAGGGATGGTATTACGAAATTTTAGCTCAAAAATGTAATTAGTTAAGAATAGAGGGTACTATACCTTCTATTTTTTTATGTTCTAAAAAGGTTAGAATTCACATTCTTAATGGTTGCTATATTTTTAATCCCAAATGTTACATTATTAGACTAATTTATCATATTTATATGGTAAAATGGGGTTGATGGCATTTTAAAAGATAAAATGTAGAAATATAGCAAAAGTGAGATTATGATGATTTAAAACTTGCCACTTGCCACGTGGGTGGCACTGCTCTTAGGGGGGATACATGTGAATGTGCTTATAGTAGAGGACGATGAAATGCAAAGGATAAGTTTAAAGAAAATGCTAGAGCAATTAGACAAAGATATAAACATATATGAATGTGAAGATAAAGATGATGCGTTAGAAATTTCAAATAAGAATAATATAGATATATTTTATATAGATATTTCTTTAAAGAATTCTTCAGGATTAGATTTTGCAATAGCTCTACGACAAATACCTATATACGAATTTAGTTTTATTATTTTTTTAACAACTCACGTTGAATATATGATTCAATCATTTAAACAAGTACATTGTTATGACTATATTTTAAAGCCTTACGATAAAGCTGATGTAATAAATATGACAAAACACTATATATTAAATGGTAGGAATATAAAGGATAATTTAAAGGTGAAGAGTTATGTAGTATTTGAAGTTGGTAAAGGCATTAATGTAAAAATATATGTGGATGAAATAATTTTTATAGAAGTGAATCTACGAGTATGTATGATACATACAGTAAATGGTGTTTTTAAAGTTAATAAATTAGCACTTAAGAACATCCTTAAGCTTATAAATTGTAACAATATAATTCAGTGCCACAAATCGTTTGCTGTGAATACTAAGCATATAAGGAAAATAGAGAATGTTGATAGTAGATTGAGTGAAATTTACTTTGAAGATTATAATAAAAATGCTCTTTTAGGTTATAAATTTAAAAATGCGATAATGGAACGATTTCAGTAACTATATTAAGTTGAAGTTGTATAATGAGGAGGGTATGGGATGATAGATATGCTAAAATATGTTTCAACTACTTTCATTGAATTGACTATCTTTATGTTATTATGGTCAAAGTTTTCTTTGAAAGATGAAAACAATTGGTTTAAAAATTCATTTATAATAATAATAGAATTAATTATACTAATGGTAAGTTTTAAAATAAGCAAAGACATAGATGTAATTATTAAATATGTAAGTATGATATTTCTAATAAAATTTATGTATAATAGAATATTTATCAAGGTAATTTGCGAATTTATTGTATTTTTAGGGATAAATAAAATTTTGCAAATACTCCTAATTGGCTGTGCAAATTTAATCGGATTTCCATATTTAGATACGTATAGATGGGATATTACCTTTCTTTTAATAGAATTAATTTTTATTATTATTATATTAAGATGTAATTTTATTGAAAAAGTGAAGAAAGCTTTCAAATTAGAAACTAAAATATTATATTATTTTATAATTAATTTAGGTTTATATATTTTATTTTGTGAATTTGTATGGGGATATAATAAAAATATAATATTAAATAATATTCTAGTATATATCTTTATTATATTATTGATGTTGTCATTAAATATATTTTTATATTATTACATAATTAAAATAAGTGAAGATAAAAAGGTTTTAGAAGTTCAAAATATGTATAAACCAGTATTAATTGATATAGTCGAAGAGACAAGACGAAAACAGCATGACTTTAAAAACTATTTAAATACAATAAATGCGATAGTAGAAATATCAAGTGAAAAAGAAGTTAAGCATGAATTAAAGAAGTATATTATGTCATTGAAATATTTAAATAATATTATAGAAGATATAGTGTATATAGATAATATTATAATTAAAGCTATTATATATAATAAATTGTGTGAAGCAGAGAGATTAAATATAAAATTATTGTTTAATGTGACAAATAATTCATTAGAAAATAGTTTAAATGATTATGAAATTTCTGATATACTAAATAATCTCTTGGATAATGCTTTTGAAGCGGTTATAAATAGTACCAATGATAATGTGGTTATTTTAAATATAGGTACAGAAGGAAGTAATAATATTGTAGAGGTTAGAAATAGTGGAATAACAATAAAACCAGATAAAATAGAAAACATATTTGAGAGTGGATTTTCTACTAAAAAAGGAAAAAACAGAGGATATGGACTTTATAATATAAAAAAGATTGCCGAAAAAAATGGTAGTGATATTCAACTATTTTTTGAAGATAATTATACCGTCTTTAAAATATTACTTAATCAAACATCTAGGGTAAGTGAGGTAGAAAACAATAACAAAATATAGTTATATATTATTTTTATGTCATAAAATAAACGTTTTGTGTCTAATGTATTGTTTTAATTTAGGAGAAGCATACAATATAACCAAGTAATAGGTTTGAACACGAATAATTCTTAATTTTGGAGGGAGTTTTATTAATGATACTAAGTATTTTAAAGTATGAGATTAAATCAAGTTATATTAGGTTTATTGTAGCATTTTTGATTTATATCTTAATTGCTTGTTTTTTGATGATATTTTTTAGGGATTACGAAATTATTAATATATCTTCATTTATTTTTGGAATTATATCCTTAAGTGTAATAACGTTTTTAATAATATTAAAAATTAAGAATGCAAATATTTATGGTAGTTATGAATATCTTATGCCCTCGCCTCATGTAGGGGGGAAGAGTGATCTGGGTTCAAAGATTGTTCCTAATATTATTTGGATGTTTGTCTTGGCATTAATTATGGCTTCGTCTATTGCAGTAATTATTTTTAGTTACAGTGACTCAAGTTATATTAGGGATGCGCGAAATTTTTATGAAATAAATAAGGCATACACAATAATATATCTAATTGAGTATTTGTTAAATATATTTCGTTCCGCTCTTGTAATGTATTTTTCAATATGCATCTCTAAATTGCCAATATGGAGAAAGTATAGAATATTAGTAGGTTTGGGAACCTATTTTATGATAGAACTTTTTAACCTAATGCCATTATTGTTTTTGAAAGAATTAACTAAGTACGCAAAAACTACCGCAGGATTTTATGTTCTAGTAAAAGAATATTCAATAAATAATTTGTTGATTTGGTATGGTATGGATTTGGTCATATTTATTTTATTGTTTTATGCAACCTCGAGATTATTTTATAATAAAACAATATTAAGATAAATATAATTTTAGATAAAAAATGTGTGAATTTGGATGTTTAGTTGAGAAGTCAGATGTGTATAAATACATGTCTGGCCTTTATAATTTTAAGGGTGAATAGTTACAGCATTGATCCATTGAAGTTGGAAAATTGAGAAAAAATGAATGCAATATGTAATTATATCATTTTTATTTGAGCAATTGTATCCATTTAGGTTACAATGTATAAAGGTGGGAGGGATGTTTAATGAATATTCTAATTGTAGAAGATGAACAGGATATAAGAGAGTTGTTAGAGATCCATTTATCAAAAGAGGGATACAAGATTTTCACAGCAGAAGATGGCCTGCAAGCATTAAACATATTCAATAACAAAGATATAGACATTGCTTTGCTTGATGTTATGATTCCCAAAATTGATGGGTTTAAAGTACTGAAAAAGATTAGAGAAACTAGTGATATACCAGTAATTTTTATAACAGCAAGAGAAGAAGAGGCAGATAAAATACTTGGTCTTGGACTAGGTGCAGATGACTATGTGTTAAAACCGTTTAGTCCTATTGAAATAATTGCACGAGTTAAAGCTCAATTAAGGCGTTATTATAAATATTCTAATAAAACTCATAAAACAGAAATAATAATTGGGGAGTTAACTCTAGACAAAGAAAGTTGTTGTGTTTATAAAAATGATTTAGAGCTGGCTTTGAACCCAAAGGAATATAGATTACTTGAATTTATTTTAGAGAATCCAGGAAAGGTATACACTAAAAGGCAGCTATATGAAATAGTTTGGAAGAACCCATATTATGGAGATTCTAATACTATTATGGTGCACATAAGCCATATTAGAGAAAAAATTGAAGATGACCCTAAAAATCCTAAATATTTGAAGACCATAAGAGGTATTGGATATAAAATGGAGTTACATCATGATTAGTAAAAAGAAATTAAAGAAAATAGGTATTTATTTTAAAAGTAAAAAAATGGCTACTCAATTATTTAAAAATTATATTTTATTTTTAGTTATTTTAGTTGGAATATTTATTCTAACTATGGCCGCATTATTGTTTTATGTTTCTCTTAATTCTGTTGATTTACCAACAGATAATACAACGGCAGAGTATATTATAAAACAAAGTTATAAAGACATTAAAGTCATAAACTTTATAAAGTCAAAGGGTTATGTAGAAGTGCTTGACAAAGAGTTAGTTATTGTTATGGAAAATGGAAGTAAACACAAAGTAGGGTTTAAATACACACAAAAGTATTATCAGGATATGATTACCAATAATTTAAAGGATGGTTATTTTTATTCTAGCAAACATGGGGATAGTAAAGATTTTATTTTAGTTACTGCTATGCCAAATAGTATTTTTGATACCTATATTTGGGGACTTGAACATAAGAAGGAATTAGAAGGAGCTGGTGAAACCACAAAAAAAGGACCAACTTTTCTACAAGTATTTCCTTTTATAATATTCATATTTTTATTATCTACAATGCTACTTTATGCTAAACTTACATCAATGATTTTTGTTAAACCATTAAAAAACCTTCTAAAAGGGGTTAACACTGTAAAAAACGGTGAATATTCAGCGCGGGTTGAGATTAATTCTGTAAATGAGATAGGTCAACTACAAGATGCTTTTAATCTAATGGCAGAAAAAATACAGCAAGAAACATTACTAAAGAAAAAAGCGGAACATAATAGAAAAAGAATGATTCTTGACATATCTCATGATTTAAAAAATCCATTAACAAGTATATTGGGGTATTCGGAATTTTTATTAGAAAATGATGATATTGTGTCAGAAGATAAAAAAAAGTTATTAAAGGTTATTAATAACAATAGTAGACGAGCAAATGACTTGATTCAAGATCTGTTCGAATTCTCTCGTGTTGAAAGTACGGAATATAAATTAGATATGAATAATCATGATATTGGTGAGTTTTTAAGAGAACTTATTGCTGGTTACGTTCCCATTATGGAGCAAAATGGTGTGAAATATGAATTTGATATTACAGAAGATGAAGTGAAAATTTTATTTGACAGGAAAAATTTAGATAGAGCCTTAAGTAACATTATACTTAATAGTATCAAATATAATAATCCAGGGATTACTATTAGTATTAGGCTTTTATTAGATAATGGCAAGGTCATAATATTTATTGAAGATGACGGGGTAGGAATATCTAAAGATTTTGAAGGAGATATTTTTGAGCCTTTTGTTAGAGTAGATGCTACAAGAAACTCCAAAACTGGTGGTACAGGGCTTGGGCTTGCAATATCAAAGGCAATAATTGAAAAACATGGTGGAAATATATGTTTAGTAAAAGATACCAACAAAGGCTGTAAATTTATCATCGAATTAGAGGAGAATGAAAATGAGTGATAAACCTGTGCTTAAAAAATTTATCTTATTGAAAGGATTTTTAGGTTTATATGTAGAAATATAATATAGATGAAGGGGGAGTTTATTTGGACAGGTCAAAACAATTAGGTGAAGAAAATATAGGTAAACTACTCATAAAGTTCTCTGTTCCAGCAATTGTAGGAATGATGGTCAATGCGTTATATAATCTTGTAGATAAGGTATTTGTAGGGCGAGGCGTTGGGAAACCAGCACTAGAAGGGGTTACAGCTACATTTCCTATTGCTCTTTTACTTATGGCATTTGCGATGCTTGTAGGAATTGGAAGCGCAGCGCTTATATCTATAAAGCTTGGGCAACAAAAAAAAGAAGAGGCAGAACATATTTTAGGAAATGCATTTACTCTCCTTATTGTAATTTCAATTGTAGTAACTGTTTTGGGCCTGCTATTTCTAGAACCACTGTTACTAAAAATTGGAACACCTAATAATATACTGCCATATGCTAAAGAGTATATATCGGTAATACTTATAGGCTCAATATTCCAAAGTGTAGGTTTTGGACTTAATAATATAATACGATCTGAGGGCAACCCACGAATAGCTATGTTTACAATGTTAATTGGAGGAATATTAAATACAATTTTAGATCCAATTTTTATTTTTGTTTTTCATATGGGAACTAGAGGTGCTGCTATTGCAACTATTCTTTCTCAGGCTGTAAGTATGATATGGGTATTATATTATTTTTTTGGTGGTAGTAGTGTGTTAAAAGTACGCTATAAAAATTTAAAACTAGATATTAAGGTTGTAAAAAGCATTTTTTCTATAGGTATGTCACCATTTTCGATGCAACTCGCCGCAAGTATAACGACTATTATTTCTAATAAAAATTTAGTCCAATATGGTGGGTCAACGGCCCTTGGGGCAATGGGAGTTATTATGAGTGTGGTAATGATGGTATTAATGCCTACTTTTGGAATTAACCAAGGATGCCAACCAATTATCGGATATAATTATGGAGCAAAAAACTATCATCGTGTAAAACATGCTTTAAAATTAGCAATAATAGCAGCTACATGTATTACTGTAACTGGGTTTATAATTATACAACTATTTCCAAAACAGATTATAAGTTTGTTTAATAATGATCCGCAGCTGATAGCAATAGGTAGCCATGGAATCAAAATATACCTATTTATGCTCCCTATAATAGGATTTCAAATAGTTAGTTCGAATTATTTTCAAGCTATTGGTAAAGCTAGAATATCTATATTTTTAGGATTAAGCAGGCAGGTAATACTACTTATACCATTGCTATTTATTCTGCCAAGGTTCTTTGAATTAGATGGTGTTTGGCTGTCAGGACCTAGCTCAGATGCACTAGCTTCAATTATAACAGCTGTATTTATCTTTGTAGAAATAAAACACCTAAATAAATTACATAGTGAAGATAAAGATGTAATTGCATAATAAATAACGAGGACTATAAAATAGTGTAACTATAGAATAGACGTTTTGAACTATCCCCTGTCAAATAGACAGGGGATAGTTCATTTTGAATAGTATTTAATATCTATTTTTCTTTTTTAACTTTATTAAGTTCTTTTTCAAGATTTTTTATTCGGGTTTCTATTTTTTTTAAAGCATTACAATAATCTAATAGAGAGCTTTCAATGTGATTACTAGTTTTGAAAATATTGTACAATTCTTTTCCTATATCTCTATAGAGATCTTCCATACTATTTTCTTCAGAATGAATTTTATATTTAAGTTTGGATATTTCAATGAAATTTTCAGACTTGCTAGATATAACTTCAAAACTATTATTTAATGAATTCTTAATTTTGTATAAATTAGGTGGTGAAGGCATAACATTCCCTCCTTTTATGTTATAATTTAAATTAAATGGATAGACTTATTAATATATTATTTAAGATAATGTATATATGTGACTACAAAATGATAATGTAGCGATATATACCTTCCTTTTTTATAAGTTATATTTAAAATAGTTAATTTTAATATGGTGGTGATGTTGTGAATAATCAAGAAAAACCAATAGGATTTTTTGACTCAGGAGTTGGTGGAATAAGTGTGTTAAAGGAATCCTTGAAAGTACTACCTAATGAAGATTTTGTGTATTTTGGGGACTCTTTAAATGCACCTTATGGGACTAAAGATGTAAATGAAGTTAGAAAGTTGACTTTCAAGGCAGTAGATTTCCTTTTAGATAAAGGAGTTAAAGTAATAGTGATAGCGTGTAATACGGCTACGAGCGCAGCTATAGATGCACTTAGGCAAAAGTATACGGACATACCTATAATTGGTATAGAGCCAGCACTAAAGCCAGCTGTAGAAATTGGTAGGGGCAAAAGTATAATTATTATGGCTACTCCCATGACTTTAGCAGAAAAGAAGTTTAGTGAATTAATGAAGTTGTACAACAAAGAAGTAGACATCATATCGCTTCCCTGTGCGGGACTCGTTGAACTCATAGAGAATGGAATAATAGAGGGCAATCAAGTGGAAATGTATTTAAAAGAAAAGCTCAAGGAATTTATGAAATTAGACGTAGCAGCTATAGTCCTTGGATGCACTCACTACCCATTTATAAAAAGTGAGTTAGCTAAGGTAGTTGGGAAAAAAACTATTATAATTGATGGTAGTATAGGGACGGTAAATCAACTAAAAAGGCAACTTACTATTAATAATCTTATAAATGAAAAGAAAAAAAAGGGTATTGTAACTATATATAATTCTTCTGCAAGTAATAGCGCTATAGATTTAAGTTATAAATTATTAAAATTATAACTACTTTTGTCTTAAGTTTTTATCATTTATCCCTTTAAAATAACAATGTTTATGTATTTACATTTAAATTAGTTATAGCAATATCGTGACTAGGCGAATAAAATGTATTATACAATAAAACAACAGAAATAAGGTGATGAAATGAAAGTATTTAAGTTGAAAAAGAACAATGAACACCACATAGGGCATAATATATTTAACATGAAAATTGAAGACAGAAAAAAAATCAATTGTATAATTATCAATAATCCAGTGCAAAGTAATTGTTTATGTATTATAAACCATCTAGTATGTAAATTCACAGAAAATAAAAATATTGCACATTTAATAATCGCAAATGAGGACAAAGTGTTAAAAGATATAACTACATTTGGTAATTTAAATGTTGGGTATGAATATGATATAGCAGAGACCTCCGGAAATCTAGAAATAGATATAGTTAATATTGATAAAAATCGAGAGGTAGATATGCTTGATGACAATTTTTTAATAATACTTCCTGGAGGAAATATTCATATCGAATTAGAAGAACCTCAAGGCACGATGACTTTGCAAATAAGTGTTGGGCAACAAGTTATTTGATTTTTTAAAGGAAGTAGTTTAAAAAAATAACTAGCATATACACTAGTTATTTTTTTAAATGTGACTTATATATATAAAATAGTAAATAATATAATATGTGATATAATTTATAAAGACTACATAATAAAAGGAGAGATAAATATATGAATCCAATAGTAACAATTAATATGGAAGACGGTAAAATAATAAAGGCAGAATTATACCCGGAAATTGCACCGAATACAGTAAATAATTTTATTAGCCTTATAAACAAGGGTTTTTACAATGGAATTACTTTTCATAGAGTAATACCAGGATTTATGATTCAAGGAGGCTGCCCTGATGGAACTGGCATGGGCGGACCAGGATATTCAATAAAAGGTGAATTTTCTCAAAATAAATTCAAAAATGATTTAAAACATTCTACAGGTGTTTTATCAATGGCTAGATCTAATGATTTAGATTCAGCAGGAAGTCAGTTTTTTATTATGGTAGCTAATTCTCCTCATTTAGATGCAAGTTATGCAGGTTTTGGAAAAGTAACTGAGGGAATGGAATATGCGTTGCAAATTGCCAATGTAAAAAAAGATTTTAGTGATAAACCAAAAGAAGAACAAAAGATAAAAAGCATGAGCGTTGATACCTCAGGGGTTAAGTATAGTGAGCCAGAAAAAAGCTAATAACAACAATCATCTAATTATAAAAAATAGAAAATTGTAGGGGGAATATAGTGTGGAGCATATTAATGAAAAACTTATTCTTGCATATGGACTAACTAGCATAGAGAAAGAAAAACTTAATAAATTATTAGTTGCGCAACATATATTACCTTGCAAAGTAATTGAGAAAAACATGGGCAACGTAACAATTAAAGAAATATTAAATAATATAGAATGTAAAAAAAACAATATAGATTTACCTGAGGAAAAATTACTTCTATTTAATAATTATAATGATAAGCAGTTGTATGATTTAATTGACGATATAAGACAAATTAAAGATGTCAATACAATACTAGCAGCGGTTACACAAACATCTATAAATTGGACAGTCGGTTATCTTATACAGCATCTTATTGAAGAAAGAGAAGCTTATAGAAAAAAAGAATAAGGTAAATGACAATAGATTAGCGTTTTTAGTTGCTTAATTATTGAATGTTTCAAATCAAAAGGTATAAATCTTCTGCATTATAGCAGAGGATTTATATTTTTTTCTATAGACAATTGCAAAATATTATACAAAGGGTTTATATAAAGGATAGAAATGGTGTAAAATTGTAATTAGATATTTAATAATTAATTATTAATTGGAAAGGTGGAGAATTATGAGCAGAGCAGGAGATAGGATTAAAGAGGTTAGAGAGGCAAAAGAAATAAGCCAAAAACAATTAGGTAAAAAAATTGGAGTTTCTGAAAGTTTCATTAATGAAATCGAACTTGGAAGAAAAGTTATAAATGAAAAAATGTTAGAAAAAATATCAAAAATATTAGGTGACGAAATAGAAGATACTTCGGTAGCATTTCAAGATGTTGAGGATGTAGAAGAAAGAAAACCAAGGCTAGAAAAACCTAGCGCTGGGAACGTAAAAGCGGTTTGGAATGATGCGTTTAGTTCAATTTTAAAAGATGTTTCTATTTATAAATATGATTTAGCTAAAGCTATTGGTATAAGGCAAATGCCTATAATATCAAACAAAGTAGAAGGATATGCAATAGATAAAGTATTGTTTTTAGAAATAGAGAATGACGATATGCTTGGATTTAGAATTTGTAGCGGAGATATTGCTTTTGCTCATTTGACACATGAAATAGAAAATAATGCTATTGCACTAGTGGATTATAATGGAGAAAGAGTATTAAGACAAATAAAAACATTGGGTAGTAATAAAATATTGTTAATTAGTAATAGAAACTCATTAAGAACTGATACAGTTAGCCACACGGATATTAAAGTAATTGCAAGATTAGATAAAGTAGAATTTAAGTTATAAAATTACAGCGGATATGATAATTAATCTTATTAACGAAACATTATTGGTAGTTTATAGTATATAATATAAATTAAATAGCTAATTTTAGTGAGGCATTAATGAGATAACTCATGTAATAATAAAAAACAATGGAAAAAGGGAAAAAGGGGGGGGATAATATTATGAAAGGAACAGTTGTAGCTACTTGGATGAAAACATGCAGAAAGCTTTATAGTGATGATGTTGTTAATAATGCTATGGAATCTGTGGGGTGGAATTCTCGTAAGATATTTTCGCCGGTGGAGAATGTAGATGATGGACAAGTTAAAAACGTAATTGGTAATATATCAAAACAACAAAATATAACTATTGAAGAATTATGGAGAATTATAGGAAAAGATAATGTAACAGCTTTTCATAGAGACTTCCCAGCATTTTTTCAGACAGAAAATGTATATTCATTTTTAAAATCGCTATTTGATATACATGTGGTAATGATAAAGAAGTTTGATGGGGCTAAGCCACCACTTGTGGGTATAAAACCTATTTCTAGTCGAGAGGCTATTTTTACTTATAATTCGAAGAGAGCGATGTTCGATTATTTCCTAGGACTTTTAGATGGGACTTGTGAGTACTTTAATGAGAAAATCGATATAAAACAATTAGAAAAAACAACAGACAGTATAAGTCTAAAACTTACCTTTGAAAAGGATATTTATTATAAAAAAACATACAAAATCAATAAAATCTTATCTTTAGGGTTCATTAACAGTACAAATGGTAAAGTAGGTCTATTTACTTTCATTATAGCTTTACTTGGGTCATTTGCAATAATGGGGGCAGCTGATATTATAAAAGTATTAGGTCTTGCAGTGGTATCAGGAGCCTCGTCATTCCTGGCATCTTTTATAATGGGAAGACCCAAAAATCTAATTATGCAAACTATAGATCAAATTAATAGCAATAATTATGTTGAAGATGGAGATATAGTTACTGGTGATGAATATGAGGATCTATACAAAAAACTTAAGGAATATAAAAAAGGATTTAGAGCAGATTTCGTTGAGTTTAAAGGCGTAACAGATGAAATGGATAATTTCGCGCAAAATATAAATGTAATTTCTCATACAATGAACAATACATCTGAGGATATATCAGGGGTAGTTGAGCAAATGGCTAGCTGCTCAGTGAGTCAAGCTGAGGATACTGAAAATGCGGTTTCAATTTTGAATGATAATATTAGAGCACTTAGTGATATTGTTAAAAATGAAAATGATAATAAGGATGAATTAGAAAAAGCTATTGAAAAGATTAATAAAAGCTATGAAAGTGTTAATAGTACAAGTAAAAATATACTTGGAACTTTAGAGAAATTTCAAGAGGTTAAAGATAATGGTGTTAAGCTAGAAACAAAGGCTCATGACATAACAAACATTGTATCAATTGTTTCTCAAATTTCAGAGCAAACAAATCTCCTTGCCCTTAATGCATCTATAGAGGCTGCTCGTGCAGGTGAGCAAGGAAAAGGTTTTGCTGTAGTTGCAGATGAAGTCAGAAAGCTGGCAGAACAATCGAAGAGCGCTGTAGAAGAAATTAATAGCAATTTGATCCAGTTTGTTAAGGATATAAATACACTTGTTAATAAAATTGGTGACCAGTATGATATTCTTCAAAATGAAACTAAGGGACTTGAAGAAGTAAGAGATATAAGTTACGAAGCTACAATGTCTGTTAGAACAGTCTCTACTGCAATGATAAATACTATAAATGATTTAGACAGAGAATCAAAATCTATTGCAAATATATATGAAACAATAGAGTCTCTAGCTGCAATTGCGGAGGAAAATTCTGCATCATCGGAAGAGGTAAGTGCAAGTGTTGGAAGTTATACTAATGAAATAAAGAAACTTATTGACAGTATATATGAATTTAAAAAGATAACAAGCTCATTTAAAGATGATCTGAAAAAATATAAAATATAGCTTTTATGAGGAGGTTAGGAGGGATCAATTTGGAACAATTACAAAAGAAGGTTATAACGGAGGAATGGAAGGATATTTTTAAAAGAGGTTTGCTTGGACTAAGCATACCCTTAATAAGTATTAGCTACCCAATATTAAATCAAAACAGAGGATCTTATAACGACCTATATACATTTGTGGATAAAATTATACCTTTTAATAAATTTTTTATATTACCTTATATATCTTGGTATATATTTATTGCAATTTTTTCTGCTATTTTATGTATAGTAGATAAAGAACGGTATTTAAAACTACTTATAACCTTAAATATAGGCATGATCACATGTTACATAATATTTTATTTTTATCCAACATATGTTCCAAGACCCATAATAACTGGAACGGATTTCATCAGCAATTTGGTTTCTAGTTTGTATGCGGCTGATAAGCCCTATAATTGTTTTCCAAGTATTCATGTTTTAAATTCTGTGTTAATAGCAATGTACACGTTGGGATCGGAAAAGGTTAGTAAATTGGTTAAAGTAATTTGTGGTGGTATGTCTGTTTCTATAATTTTGTCCACTATGTTTATAAAGCAACATTATTTTGCGGATGTGATTGCAGGTATAATATTCGCTTGTATATTATATTATTCAGTTAAAAATATAAAGTTTAATTTCAATAAAGATCAAAGTAACATGTATATAGAATAAATATCAACAAAAGGTCTCCATGGATAAAATCATGGGGACTTTTATTTATAGAAATATTATACTCCGCTTAAATCAAATTTAGGAATAAAAGCTTTCGATGAAGTCCCATTTTCTTGAATAAAGCACTTGGTTATGCCTAAATCTATACAGTAGTTTATTAGAGTTTCATAATGATTGGGATTTAGGACCTTGTTTATTTCAGGATATCCAGTTAGACCTTGTATAGGTGTATATTGATTCATTAGGCTAATATACACACTATCATTAAAAGTATTATATATAAAGTCTATTACCTTTTTAGAGTCAAATAATAATCCAGGTAACATCAGATGCCTTATTATTACTCCCTTTTGAATAATTGCACTGTCATCAAACGTTGTTATCCCTACTTGTGAAACCATTTCAGTAATAACTTTACTTGCTACATTAAAATAATTAGGAGCGTTTGAATATTTAAGAGCATATTTATCTTTATAATATTTTAAGTCTGGTAAATAAACATCAATAAGACCTTGGAGAGACTTAATGGTATCTATATTTTCATATCCATTTGAATTATAGAGAATAGGAATATTAAGTCCCATATCCTTCGCGAGTTTTAAAGCCTCTATTATTTGCGGTACATAGTGGGTAGGTGTAACTAAATTTATATTAAGTGCTCCTCTTTCTTGTTGCTCCAGAAAGATTTCAGAAAGCCTATTTATTGATACTGTTTTTCCATAACCATCATGACTTATTTTATAATTCTGACAAAATATACATCTCAGATTACAATTGGAAAAGAACACAGTACCAGAACCTTTTGAACCTGAAATACAGGGTTCTTCCCAATGGTGCAAATCGACTTTAGCTATTTTTACATCCTTAAAGGCTCTGCAAAAACCTAATTCCTCTTCTAATCTATTAACTAAACATTTTCTAGGACATAAATTACATTTTTCTAGTAATTTTAAAAAGTTTGAATTGCTTAATTTTAATGAATTATTGTTAATCATCTTTATCTCCTTGTTTTATAAATCAATGTACCTTAGCTTATATAAAAATTGTACAGTTCAATATATATAATGTCAATTCTGCTTTTTAGTAGTCTTTCTATAAAATATAATGCATTGAATTAGAAATATAAAACTTATTGCACCAAAACCAGGATAAAGAACTTTTATTAAGTTTCTGAAACCAATTTGAGAAATTGGTAGCGCGAGCATAAGTATTATTATCACTGCTTTTTTATAAGAAATATTAAATTTTTTCTCCAAAGTTTTTCCCACACTATAAATATTAGAAACTTCAGTTGAAAACATTTCACACCAAATTACACAAAGTAGAAGAATCTGCATAAGCATTCCAAAACGATTTGTTATATATAAAAGTGGAATTTCGTATTTGAAAATTTGAGGAATATTTAGGAGAAGCATTATATTTATTAAATAGCATAATACGGTTAGAACTAAGGCGCCTAGTATAACTCCAGGAATAAGTATACGTTTATATTTAATTTCTTGACTTAGTGGAACTAGTACACCACTACAACTTAGCATATTAAAACCAGAATAGAGCAAGGCTGAAAAAAACCACTGAACAGGGATTATGTTGCTTTTATAGGAGGGAATTTGTTTTATATAGGTAGCACTTACTATATCTTTGTATAATACTAAATATAATACGAATATAGTTATTATAATTGTAGTAAGAGCCGGTACTATAAAGGAATTAATAGTTATTAATCCTTTAGTGTCCTTAAGTACAGTATATAAAGTGATTATTGCCATAAGTAAAATTCCAACCCATTTTGAAACACCAAAATATTGATGAAGAAGTGCACCACTTCCAGCTAATATTATGGCAGCCCCACTAATTAAGAAAAAACCTGTAAAAATATCTGTAATTACACCGAAGAAACCTGGACTTACAAGGGTTATAAGCTCAGTATAGGAGCTTAATTTATGTTTTAGACTAATAGACACTATAATTGAGCTTATTACAATATAGATTAAACAACATATAAGAATTCCCCAGAAGCTAACATATCCATAACTACTGAAAAATTGGGTAATCTCCTGACCAGAAGCAAGCCCAGCACCTACTATGGTACCAATAAATACAGCTGCTGTTTGAAAAATTGAACCGATTGTTTTTTTCAAAATATCTCCTCCATAAATTATTAAATTAAGATGGTTATTTAAATAAGATGCTTATTTAAATAAGATGGTTACTTAAATAAGATGGTTACTTAAATAAGATGCTTATATTTACAAATATATGTATGTTTTTTATTATTAAATAATGATTTTAATAATAAATAATGATTTTATAAATTAAAAATTAATTTAGTGGGAAACTATAATTAATATAACTTTATAAATTTAAATGTATTTGTAATTACCATAATTAAATTAAAATTGAATTAAAGGGAGTGGAGATATTGAAAAAAATTTTGAGTTGTTTATTAATATTGTTGTATTCTTTTTCTTTAATTGGATGCGCTAATAAAGAAAAAGATGAAAAGTCCGAAATTAATGGCTTTGAGATTACAACAGCAGGTAATATAGTTGAGAATTATATGAGTTTAATAATGAAAGGAGATTACGAAAGTGGTAAAAAATTATACTCAGAGGATTTATTAAAAAAAACTTCTAATATGCCAATTAGTGATATAAAGATAAAGGGTTATAAAGTTACAGAAAGCAATGAGATTGGTAGAAGTGGACTTTTTAAGGTAAGAGTTACAAGAACGTCAATGGGTAGTTCATTATCTTGCTTGGATGAATATTCTATTAAAATTGTCAAAGATGGAGCTGAATACAAAATAAGTGAAGTTACTAGTGAAGCACAAAAGGAAGCTTTTGTAGAAAGCATAGGTATTAGATTTCGAGATAAAAAAAATGTAAAAACAAATTTAATTATTGATAAATCTGGACTTCCTAAATATGCATACTCAAAAGATGATGGTGCTTTGTTGTATAAAATAGTTGTGCCAGTAAAAGAATTTAGTTCAATAAATTTTAATTATGAAGGAGATAAACTTGCAGTTAGTACCTACAGTATAAATTCTTTCATAGGGATTATTAATATTGATGAATCTCTAGCTGTTCTAGGAGATTCCACTAGTTCACCAGGGCAATCCTCAAGTGGAGGATCTGGAGAGATGGCTAAGGAAAAACCAATTGGAAAGGAGTTAATAGCAATAGATTTATTGCTTGATTCTAAAGTTGAATTTATGGCGTTCTCCTTAGATGAAAAGTTTTTGCTTGTGCAATATAATAAGGAAAACATGGGCAGATGTATTAGGGTTTATAAAGTAGATGGTGGAGACATGATTCCAGTTGATTTTCAGAAGGACTATCCTTTAGAAAAGGTTGAAATAGTGTTTTCTTCCTTTGGGCAGGATACTATGACTTTTCAAGTGATTCCTAAATCAAATGTTAATAGTTCAGAGGCAGATATTGTTGGTAAATGGAAATTAGATTTGAAAGATTTCACAATAGATAAATTATAATTTATGCTCTCTTTATGAATAATAAGGTATAATTAATATATATTTTAAATTTTATAATAAATAACTAGTTCAAAATCTAGTTATTTATTTGAATTGCCCTTAAGTAAAGAGAGGAAGAGATTAACATTGAAAACATGGAATGATAAAAGATACCATAGCTTAAATTATTTTTTAAGAGAAAAATTTGGTGATAAAGTTACTAAAATTGCTTTAGATGGTGGATTTTCTTGTCCTAATAGAGATGGAACTATTAGTAGTTGTGGATGTTTGTTTTGTAGCGAAAGAGGTTCAGGAGATTTTGCAGGGAATAGGATTTTTTCTATTACAAAGCAATTTGAAGATATAAAGCTTATGATGAGAAAAAAATGGAAAACAGAAAAATATATTGCTTATTTTCAAGCTTATACAAATACGTACGCAACTATAGATGTATTACGAGAAAAATATGAGGAGGCAGTGTTGCAAGGGGGCGTAGTGGCACTTGCTATAGCTACTAGACCTGATTGCTTAGATAAAGATGTGTTAGACCTCATAGAGGAATACTCTCACAGAGTCTACACATGGGTAGAACTAGGACTTCAAACCCAAAATGATGAGAGTGCAAAAATTATTAATAGAGGTTACAAATTATCAAGATTTGAAGAGGCTTTAAGTGAACTTAATAAAAGAAACATAGATGTAGTGGTGCATACCATTTTTGGTCTTCCTGGAGAAAACACAGAGGAAATGCTAAAAACAATAGATTATGTTGCACATAAAAACATAAAAGGAATAAAAATGCATTTGCTTTATCTTTTAGAAAATACACCAATGGTGGAACTGTTTAAACAAGGAAAGCTTAAATTTTTAGGACAAGCTGAGTACGTAGATATAATTTGTAGGTCAATTACTAAACTTCCTCCTGAAATGGTTATTCATAGATTAACAGGGGACTCACCAAGGGATTTGCTAATAGGTCCTATGTGGAGTTTGAAAAAATGGGAAGTATTAAATGCCATAGATAATAAATTGAAACAATTAGATTTATATCAAGGGAAAAATTTTAAGTTGTAAAACAAGTATAGTGCTATAGATATTATGGTTTTATTTATAAAACTAATTTAGGAAGTGAAAAACTATGAAAATAGATATAATAGTTTCTGCAGATGATATAAAAAAAGAAAAAATAAAAGACAAAATAGTGGTTGTAATTGATATGCTTAGGGCAACTAGTGTAATAATTACTGCAATTAATAACGGATGCAAGGGAGTAATTCCTGTTTTAACAGTAGATGATGCAGCCGAAATTATGAGAAATAGTAAAGAGGAGTTTATGCTAGGTGGAGAGAGAAATGCATTAAAAATAGAGGGGTTTCATTATTCCAACTCTCCACTTGAATACACAAGAAAGTCCATTGAAGGCAAAACGGTTGTTATGACTACTACTAATGGTACTAAAGCTATAAAAGGCTGTGTGGGAGCGCAGAACATCCTAATAGGGGCAATGATTAATGCCAAGGCTACTGCAAACAGAATAGTTGCATTAAACAAAGACGTAGTAATAGTTAATGCGGGGACTTATGGTGAATTTTCTATAGACGATTTTCTGTGTAGTGGATACATAATTGATTGTGTTCTAAAATTAGAAGAAGCAGAGCTATCAGATATAGCTATAACTTCACATTACATTTATAAAAACAATGAGGATATCCATAGTTTTATAAAATATGCCAGCCACTATAAAAGGATTACTGAGCTAGGATTAAAATCAGATTTAGAATACTGCTGCAAAAAAGATATTATAGACATTGTTCCAGAGTATAAAGATGGGATTATAGTTTAGGCTACATTTCTTTATGATATTTGCCCAAGAATGCCATGTAGACTCCTTGAATAATTAAATAAGCTAAACCCACAAGTACAATTGTAAGCAAATTAGCCCTCTGAAGAACATATATAATTATAAGAATACATAATATTATTTCCATAACATCAAAAGTCTTTGCTTTAGATTTGTATTCAATACTAATGTTACGTTCATCTTTATCTTCTTTGTTTTGTTTGATAAAAAATTGATGTATATTGTTCGTGATTGCGCTTACAGCTATTGCCGCAATAATTATAGATATATTTTTTGATGTATATCCGCCTACAAAGGTCATAGCAATTGCCGAACCAATAAGCACAAGACCTAGTATCACGAGACATACAATTGTATATAAACTAAAACCGGTTTTAGTTTTCATTTTCTGCATTCTCCTCATAAATAAAGATTTCTTCAATGCTCATTTGAAAATATTTTGAAATTTTAAAAGCAAGAATAATAGATGGATTATATCTTCCGTTCTCAAGAGAACCTATAGTTTGTCTTGATACTTGCAAAATCTCTGCCAATTCTTCTTGTTTAACTCCAAGTTTTTTTCTTAACTCTTCAAGTCTGTTTTTCACTTTTATTTACTCCCATCTGAAGTTATGGAAAGTTATCTTTCCATAATTAATATATCATTGGATTTTTTAAATGTCAAGGTAACTTTCCTTAAATGTAAAACACGAACTATATGTATAGTATGAATTTCCTCATAGTTACTCCAAATAAGAAGGAAAACATTGAAATCCAATTTTTACAATTATGTAGTTATAAAGTCATAATATCAATAAAAAAGAAGGTTTAAAGGGAATAAAAAAGTATATATTACGTAAAATGCATTCGAACAAGCCTTAGCAATTCTAATTTAATATATTTATAGCTGCGTTAAGAAAACTCATTGTTTGAGCGATAGCGAGTTTGAGTTTTTAGCAGATGTAAATATATTAAATTTTAGAATTACTCGGCGAAGTAAGAGCATCTTGAGTAATATATACTTTGGTTACCTTAAACTACTTGGAATATGTAGAATTTTAAGTAGTAAGATTCATCAGAATTCCATAGTATAGGATGGTCCGATGATTGAGTTCTAAATTCTACTTGTCTAAGTGTTCTTTTAGCATCTAATGCTGCTTCAGCTATTGTATCTCTAAATAAATCTGGGTACATAAAATGAGAGCATGAGCAAGTTACAAAATATCCACCTGGTTTAACTAATTTAATACCACGTAGATTTATTTCTTTATATCCTCTTGTTGCACCATCTATAGTAGAACGTGACTTTGTAAATGCCGGTGGATCTAGTATTACTACATCATATTGTCTTTTGTCTCTTGACCATTGTCTTAATACGTCAAAGGCATTATGGCATTCGAATTTAACAGTGTCCGATAGCCCGTTAAGTTCTGCATTTTTTCTTGAATATTCTACAGCATATTCAGAAATATCTACTCCAAGTACGCTTTTAGCTCCTGCTATACCTGCATTAAGCGCAAAGGAACCTGTGTGGGTAAAACAATCTAAAACATCAGCATCCTTGCATAATCTGTGGATAGCTGCTCTGTTTTCCTTTTGATCTAGGAAAAATCCAGTCTTTTGACCGTTTTCAATATCAACATAATATTTAACTCCATTTTCAACAATTTCTATAGTTGTATCGAAAGGCTCTGTTAAAAACCCAGTTGTTTGCTCCATTCCTTCAAGCACTCGTACTCTAGCGTCACTTCGTTCATATACACCTTTTGCAGCATATTCCTGAGTTAAGAGTTTAACAACTATATCTTTGTATTTGTCGATTCCTAGTGCTAAAGACTGAATAACATAATAGTCTTCATACTTGTCAATTATCATTCCAGGTACAAAATCTGCTTCTCCAAACAAGAATCTACAGCTCGAAGTATCAATAACTGTTTTTCTATACTGCCAAGCATCGTGAAGCCTTTTTCTAAAAAACTCTTCGTCAATTTCTTCGTTAATATCTCTTGTCATTATTCTTATTGCAATTTTAGAAACATCATTTATGAAACCTTTTCCTATAAATTCACGTCTAAAATTATATACTTCTATTATATCTCCATTTTCATATTCACCATCAAAATTTTCTATTTCATTGGCATATATCCAAAGGTGTCCATTTTCTGCATTTCTACCTTTACCTTTATATAAGTAAAATTTACAAGCCATTTTAAATCCCTCCTGTATTCTTTAGGGGTATAAATCAATTTTAATTAATAAAATATCAAGTTATTTATCTATAGTATTATACCACACTGAACTAATTTGTAATATAAATATATAAAATTGTTTTGACATAAGGGCACTTTTAAATTACACTTATATATGTGCCATTTTTTAATGTATATATGAATTAAACATAAACATATGAAAAATTGTTTATATTTTCTTTAATTTAAAATCAACATAGTGAATTAAACTATTAAAAATAAAAAATATATGACTAGAGCGACTTTCATAATGTAAAAATTATAAATATATAAAATCGTATTATAGTAAGGAGAAAAACAAATGAGTAGATTAGTAGTAAAAAACATGAGCCATGGATTTGGTGACAGAGTAATATTTGAAGATGTATCTTTTAGATTACTTAAAGGGGAACACATAGCACTTATAGGAGCTAATGGAGAGGGTAAATCAACCTTTATGAACATTATTACAGGTTCGCTTATGCCTGATGAAGGGGAAGTTGAATGGTCGAGTAGTGTTAGAGTTGGATATATGGATCAACACACAGTTCTTCAAAAGGGCAAAACTATTAGAGAGGTTTTAAGGGATGCTTTTAAATATCTTTTTGACTTAGAAGAGGAAATGCTTAAGGTAACAGAGAAAATGGGAGAGGCAACCCCAGAGGAACTAGAAAAATTATTGGAAAGAATGGGAACAATACAAGATCAACTCGATAATAATGGATTTTATGCCATTGATTCTAAGATAGATGAGGTAGCAGCAGGAATTGGACTTAAAGATGTTGGTCTTGAAAATGATGTTGCAGATTTAAGCGGAGGACAAAGAACAAAAATTCTTCTTGCAAAACTTTTATTAGAATCTCCAGATGTTCTGCTACTTGATGAGCCCACTAACTTTTTAGATGAGACCCATGTAGAATGGCTTAAGAGATATCTTCAAAATTATGAAAATGCATTTATCCTAATATCCCATGATATTGAGTTCCTAAGGGGTGCAATTAATATAATATATCATGTGGAAAACAAAAAATTAACAAGATACGTAGGATCTTATGAAGAGTTTTTGAGAGTTCATGAGGCTAAAAGAAAGCAAATGGAATCTGATTTTGAAAGTCAGCAAAAAGAAATTAAAAGACTTGAGGTATTTGTTGCTAAAAATAAAGCTAGGGCATCTACAAGTGGAATGGCAAAATCAAGACAAAAGAAATTAGATAAAATCGATAGAATGGAAGTTACAAAAGATAAACCAAAACCACAGTTTACTTTTAAATCTGCAAGAGCTTCAGGGAAAATAATATTTAAAACTAAGGAATTAGTTACTGGTTATGATACTCCATTATCTAAGCCATTAGATTTATATATGGAAAGAGGACAAAAGATTGCTTTAACCGGTGCCAATGGTGTTGGGAAAACAACATTATTAAAGAGTCTTATGGGGGATATCAAAGCTGTTTCAGGTCATACAAATTTAGGCGATTATCAATATATAGGATACTATGAACAAGAAATAAAGGGAGTCAATCGCAATAATTGCATTGAAGAATTTTGGCAAGAGTTTCCAAGTCTTACACAGGGCCAGGTAAGATCTGCACTTGCAAAGTGTGGACTTACTACAAAACATATTGAAAGTAAAATTACTGTACTTAGTGGTGGAGAGCAAGCGAAAGTAAGACTTGCGAAACTTTTAAATCGGGAAACTAATATATTGATATTAGATGAACCTACCAATCACTTAGATGTAGATGCTAAAGCAGAATTAAAGAGGGCTCTAAAGGAATATACAGGAAGTATACTTATAGTTTGTCATGAACCAGAATTTTATCAAGACATAGTAACAGATGTTTGGGATTGTGAAGAGTGGACAACTAAAATAGTATAAAACAGAATGAAAATCAGTCCATTTAAAGATTAAAGAGCTAGAAATTATTCTAGCTCTTTTTAGGGTGAATTATTATTTTAAAACTTCTAAGCCTAAATCTAATATATTAGCAAATAATGATAATGTATTAGTATTTGGAATAACATTATTTTTAACATCTAATAATTTTCCAAGTCCATAAGCCGTGCATATGTCAACAGTAGGGAAAGCAATTTCACCAAGGTTACAAATAATATCAGTTTCATTTAACTTTATTTTAGACGATTTATCAATAGCTTCTAGAATGATATAAAGTCTTGTAGAAGCGTTATATCTTAGAACTTTTAAAGTATCACTTATTAGGATCTCATTAGGGTTAGCGTTAATATCATACTTTGAAGTTGTAGAAGCTATGTTATTTATAACAAAATAGTAAATATTTCTTTTGTAGTTTACCTTATCTTTAAATTCTTGTAATCTTTCTAAATTCAACTTTATATTAACTGAGATTTCATCATTTTCTAAATTGTTAAAACTTTCTTTTATGTAAGTTAATTCTTCTTTTTCATAAAGCTCTCTAGCTAAGATGTTCATACAGTTTTCATAAATATCTTGAAATGAGCTAAATGGTAAGGAATATTTTATATTATCTAAAACAAGGTAAACCTTGAATTTAGCGGATTTATTACTATTTTTAGAGGAATAATTGACTTCAACTAATAAGAGTTCATGGAGTAACTCTGTATCAAGTGTTATTTTCTCAATACCTTCACTAAATTGTAGAATGTAATTATCATTAGTAGATAAGTTTTGTGTATTTTGATTTATTATGTATGTACTTTTAAAACCAACTTCAGTAATTTCACCAACTCTGAGTGAACTTTTCATTGGTAGTTTCTTTAAATTTATATATGGTCTATTTATACATAGGTTGTTTTTAGTTATTATTCTCATATTAAACTCCTTTAGTTGTAATAAGATTGTTAGTTTTATTTATAAATTATAACATAATTAACATTCGAAAAATAAAAAAGATTAATATTTAAAGGCATATATTTTATAAATATATGCCTTTAAATATTAATAAAAATCCATTATTGGTTAGGAATGGTATCATCTAGGGTATTTATATCATCTTTTTTTATCCAGCCTTTATTATTAATATTAGTTTGAGATTTTAGCAATATTTCATACCATGAAATATTAAAAACCTCAGCGGAGTCTTGAATTTCAAGGGCGGTATCTTTAATTACACTAGATAGAACTGGTGAATTTTCCAGAGGACTTAGATATAGACTACAACTTTCTTTTGTAGTTCCTGTTTTAAAGAGTGGTGGTTTGTATTGTATTATAATAGGACCCTCATCATTACGTGAACTTTCAAATTTTGTTTTGAATTCTCTGTTCTGCTTAGATACAACCTTTAGTTGAGTTTTTTGAGTTGTTAATTTTTGGTTCATAATTGTATAATATAAACCAAAGCATATTAAAAAGATTGAAAATATAAAAATAAGCAATAGCAGCTCTCCTCGTAAATTGTTTCAACAAAATGATGTTCTTATATGTATATACTATTCTTTAGAGAGCAAAAGAATTCATAAAAAAAACTCATATATATTCATGAGTTTTAAATGGCTGTAGTTAATTCATTATATTCTATTATATAATGATCTGCATGATTAATAATATCCTCTTTTTGTTCTTTAGAAAAATCATCATATACTCCAACTACCTTCATTCCAGCGGCTTTTGCACCCTTAACTGCAGGAAGAATATCTTCAAAAACAATACATTGCTCTGGATCTATGCCCAACTTTTCCGCGGCAAGCAAATATACATCGGGGAAGTTTTTTCCTCTAGATACTTCATCGGTAAGTGTTATGCAGTCAAAATAATGATATATACCATTAGCCTGAAGCACGGCTTCTATTAGAGATTCTGTATTACTAGTAGCTAGTCCTATTTTTATATTAAGGGTCTTAAGCAAAGATAAAAACTCAACTACACCAGGTTTTAATTTAACGTTATTAAGATATTCTACATACGCAATATCATTCCATTCTTTTTTGATTGTTTCCACAGTATCTAATAAACTAAAAGCTTTTTTAAAATAGGCTGCAGTCTCATCAAAACTAAGATGTTCTATTTCATTTTTTAGGCCAACAGGTAAATCCATATTTCTGTTTCTAAAATAATCTTCATCTATTTTATTCCAAACCCACATAGAGTCTATGAGGGTACCGTCCAAATCAAAAATTACAGCTTTAATATTTGTTAGCATTTAATCACCTCTTAATGTAAGTATAACACTTAGAAATATAGAAACAAACTTCTATTTAAAATCCAATAAAGTGAGTTGAATCATCTCCTGCGGAGCTGCATATTAACGACTTCATAAGGAGATTTTATTCCCACTGAAGTTTTATTTCTGCTAAGGTAGTTAACTCCTACTTATAGAAATGGGTGACTTTCCTTCTGAAATGTCGTTAAAAGAACCTGTAAGTAAGAAAAGAGCAAAGACTTCCAATGAACATACCCATAATAACATCAGTAGGGTAATGAACTCCTATATAAATTCTAGAAATTCCAACGAAGCAAGCTAGAGGCAACGTTATAAATCCAAAAACAGGGAAATATAAAGCTATTATCACAGCTAATGAAAAAGCACCAGTAGTGTGCCCTGACGGAAAGGAGTATTTATCTATACCTATTTTTTTTATATTTAAATTTGGAATATTTATAAAAGGTCTTAACCTAGTAACACTTATTTTAAGAATTTTACCAATCCCAGTACTGATTGTTATAGAAATCATGGCTTTAATAGCCATTACACGAAGATCTGTACTATTAAATAAAAAGGAAGCAGTGCAAAATATAAACATAAAAGGGAAAGATCCTAAGTAAGTCATACATGGCATTATAATATCTAAAAACCTACATTTCCAAGAATTATTTATAATTCTGAGTATTTTAATATCTCTTTGACTTATATATTCAAATAATCCTTTCATAAAAACCTCCCTTAAAGATAAAGAATAAATTACATTAATCACTGAATATTGTATCATATTCTAACTTATATTATGAAATCCATCTAAAATTTCTGTTGGATATTTAGTTTTAAAATAATATTGAATAATCAATAAAATAGTAGGCTATTAATTATTTTGTCAAAAACGAATAATTTTATACAGTTTAAATAGTGAAAAATTCATAATAAAAAAAGAGTTGCCTAACGGCAACTCTTTTTGGTCGGGGTGACAGGGATTGAACCTGCGACCTCATGGTCCCAAACCACGCGCGCTCCCAGCTGCGCTACACCCCGAAGACAAGAATTATTATACAAAATAAATGTATAATTGTCAACAGCATTTTCTAAAATAAGAAAAACAAATTTAAGGATTTATAAATTCCACTTGTTGAACACAAGATTTATTATATACAATATATGAATAAATGTCAACAGTACGTGGAAGTTTTGTGAAAAAGAAAATTTTATATCTACTATTATTTTTTAGCATCCTTTTCTTTATCACCTGTACCTCTAGTAGGAACTGTAGACATAACAAAACCTACAAGTATAGAAACTAAAGCAGGAGTTAATATGTTTATATATACGATATATTGTGTTTTGTATAAAATTAGCGCTGTAAGAGAAGTTATTAGAACACTCGTTACAAATATAATAATTACAAATTTTGCGAAAGAACCCATGAATTTTTCATATAATCTGTGACGAGTAGGCCCACTTATAACACTTCTAAATAAAAAGTATGAGGAGAAAATTATTATTATATCTACTATAGCCGAAACTAAAAAATTTTTCATTGTACATACCTCCAAAATATTTTTTCATGTTTAGTATTACCGAAGACTGATGTTTATACACAATTTATTTATAAAATTAATAATATTAAGTGGATAAAAAATTTTAAAAACAGAAAAATACTGAAAATACTTGTGTATACTAAGGATTTTTTAGTATCATGGATATACTGATATTTATTGTTATTAAAAAATAAAATTTTCAATAGAGGTGTTGTATGATTTATGAGAAAATGGGATTGAAAATAAGGAGTGATTTTGAAGTAGAAGAAATACAAAAGGATACAAACAACATTGATTTAATAATTCAAATAGAGAATAGATGTCTAAACTTATATTTTGATAATCTTCCAAAGTACATAAATTCCAGAATACAATTTCCAATGGTTAAAAAAATACTTATTAGATTTTGCATTATAGAAGATAATAATATATGTACAATACACTTTTTAAAGGATAGTGGAATTCATTCAAGTATAGCAAACTTTGAAATTGATTATAGTGGGATGTATATAGAAATAAAGGATAAAGAGTTTTTTGTAGATATAAAATTGTGCAAGGAGGATATTATTGGATAAAATTAAATTTAGTAAAGTAACAAAAAAAATCGCTATGAAGCAAGGTGCATTTAGTATTTTAATGAGTCTAACGTTATTAATTGGCGTTGTAGGGTCATTTATTCAAGGTGAAAGTGTAGTGGCCACTATATTTTTAATGGTAACATTTGTATCTATAGTTTTTTCAATATCTTTTATTTTAAAACTTAGAAAACTTGAAGGTTTAGATTATTTGAAATTTGCAAAGGATAGATTTGAACTTAATAATAACTTTACTACAAGAGGCAGAGTTATTATGTTTAACGATATAAATGAGGTGCAAATAACAAAGAAATACATCACAATTAAAGTAGGCAAAAGGCCGTACAATATACTCCTTCAACATATTGAACCTGAAAATGTTAAACAAGTTGAACAACTCTTTATGAAGTATAATAGAAAAGATCATGGGCAAAATCGCCCATGATCTTTTCTGAATTTTTTATTTTAAGTACATTTCACCTACGTTAACAATGTCTCCTGCGCCCATTGTAAGAAGGATATCGCCTTGTTTTAAATTAGTTTTAAGATAATCAACAATTTCATCAAATGTATGAATATTTATACAATTTATATTTTTTGAACGTATCTTATCACCAAGCATATCTGAACTTATGACTCCGGTATCTTTTTCTCTAGCTGGATAGATATCCGCTAGTATTAAATTATCCATGTCATAAAAAGAATTTGAAAAATCTTCAAATAAACTTAAGGTTCTTGAATAAGTATGAGGTTGGAAAACACAATAAATTTTATTATGCGGATAATTTTTAGTTGCGCTTAAAGTTGCTTTAATTTCTGTAGGATGATGGGCATAATCGTCAATAACGGTAACACCATTTTTAGTTCCTTTGAGTTCAAATCTTCTATGGGTGCCAGTGAAACTTTCAAGGCCCTGCATAATAGAGTCTTTTGAAAAATTAAGAATTAATGAGACGCCAATACTTGCAAGAGCATTTAGTACATTATGCTGCCCTGGGACATTAAGTTTTATTTCACATAGAAGTAAATCATCAGTATAAACATTAAAAGTGGCACAACCTAACTTATTATAATTTATATCTTTAGCTTGTATCAATCCATTAGTTAGACCATAAGTAAGTATAGTGCATTTATAATCATGATTATCTAGAATAGTTTTAACATTTTCATCTTCGATATTTGCTACAAGGAAGCCTTCTTTTGGTATAATGTTAATAAATTTTTCGAAGGTCTCTTTAATGTGATTTATGTCTCTATAGTAATCGAGGTGATCTGCATCTATATTTAATATCGTTCCTATATAAGGGAAAAACTTTAAAAATGATGCTTTATACTCACAGGCCTCTGTAATAAAATAGTCACTATTGCCGGCTAAAACATTACCTCCGATAGCGTCTAATTCACCACCAACTAGTATGGTAGGGTCTACATCTTCGTTTAAAATAATGTGAGCAAGCATGGAAGTTGTAGTAGTTTTACCGTGTGTACCAGATACAGCAACATTATATTTATGACCTTTCATAATGTTACCTAAAAATTCAGCTCTATCCATTAATGGTATATTTAGTTCCTGAGCTTTAATGTATTCAGGATTTTCAGGAGAAATAGCGGCAGTGTAAACAACTAAATCTACATCTTTTATGTTATCACCATTATGGCCTATATATATTTGGGCACCATTTTCTTTAAGTTTGTTTGTTATATGTGATGACTTCATATCAGACCCAGAAACCGTGTAGCCATTTTTTATAAGTATTTCAGCAAGACCACTCATGCTTATACCACCAATTCCTATGAAATGGATTTTTTTATTTTTATCTTTTATAAAATCAAAAGACATTATATCAACTCCTTAAAAATGATTATGCTTATTTATTATATGCAAATTGCATTAGTAGTGATTATATCAAATAAATGTATTAAAGTCATCTTTGACTTGTTATTGAGCACTGAAGATTAGCTACTTCTTAATTATATACAAAATCATAAAAAACTTATACATATTATAGAAAATATTATTTGGGGATACTTATATAAAGATATAAGCGTATAAACTGTCCATAAATATTGTAATTAAAATCAACTAATTTTTTGAAATTTATTATATAAGCATTGTAATAAAGATAAAAAAGAACTACAATTAAAATACGAATGATATTAATAATTTTACAAGGTAAAATTCGTAAAATAAAGATATGGGTGATATATTATGAATAAATATAGTAGAAATCAAAGAATTGCAGGTATTACTAAAATATTAACTGAAAACCCCAATAAGACAATTAATTTGAAAATGTTTACAGAACTATTTAATGCAGCTAAATCCACAATTAGTGAAGATATTGTTATTGTTCGTGAAACTCTAAGCGCGCTATCTATGGGCAGAGTTGAAACAGTAGCAGGCGCATCTGGTGGAGTAAAATATATTTGTGGAGTATCTAAACAAGAAAGTAGAATATTTGCAGAGGAATTATGTAAGATTTTAATACAAAAGGATAGAGTAATACCAGGAAATTTTATATATATGACTGATATTGTGTATAATCCACAAATAGTGCATAAAGCGGGAGTAATCCTTGCATCTGCTTTTAGTGGGATTGATATAGATTATGTAGTAACAGTCGAAACTAAGGGAATACCGCTTGCTTATGAAGTGGCAAAAATGTTGGGCGTTCAATTAGTTATAGTAAGACGTGATCCGAAAGTTACTGAAGGCAGTACAGTTAGTATCAATTATGTATCAGGTTCTAGTAATAGAATGCAAACTATGTCTCTTTCAAGGAAGTCCATAAAAAAAGGAAGTAAATGTATTTTTATAGATGACTTTATGAAAGCTGGAGGAACAGCAAAAGGCATAATTAACTTGCTTAAAGAGTTTGAAAGCGAACTTCTAGGTATAGGTATTTTCGTTGATAACATTGAAACAGGGCATAAATTAATAGAAGAATACATATCAATTATTCAGTTTAAGGGAATAAATGACGAAGGTAAATCTGAACTAACTCCATCGAAATTCCTCGAAAAGGTGTAATATTCTAAATATTTAATATTTATTTACAAATTAAGAAGGAAAAACCAAAGTTATATAGAAATATATATAAATATAACGCAACTTGGAGGTGGAGTGTATGGAAATTACAGACGTTAGAATTAGAAAAATAGCTACAGAAGGTAAAATGAAAGCGATTGTATCAATAACTTTTGACAATGAATTTGTTGTTCATGATATTAAAGTTATAGAAGGACAAAGTGGACTTTTTATTGCTATGCCAAGTAGAAAGACTCCAGATGGAGAATTCAAGGACATAGCACATCCAATAAATACTCAAACAAGAGAGAAGATTCAAACAGCTATTTTAGATGAGTATGAAAAGGTTAAAAGTGAAGAACCTGTAGTACGAATAGTAGAAAAAGTAGTAGAAAATGTAGTGGAAAATGTAGAAGTATAAATAAAAGGGGGAAACCCCTTTTTATTTTTTTGAGAAAAAGATTTTTGAATAAAAACATTTAAAAAACTCAAGGCTGGTTGCAATTAAATGTTATATAAAATATAATATAAAATGTAATATGAAAAGTGTTTCGATTGAAGTAAATATATTATAATGTATAAATGTGTCGAATCATTATATAAAGAGGTGTTTTATTTGTATAAATGCGCTATAATATTAGCTGCAGGTGAAGGAAAAAGAATGAACTCTAATACCCCTAAAGTTATGCATAAAGTTTGTGGAAAAGAAATGATAAATCATGTTATTGACGTTATGAGAAGTGCAGATATTGAAAAAGTTAACGTAGTAATTGGAAAAGGTGCTGATCAGGTAAAAAAAGGAACAGAAGATAGAAAAATTAGTTATTCTGTTCAAGAACAGCAATTAGGGACAGGACACGCAGTGATGTGTGCTAAAGAATTCCTGTCAGGATCAGTTGGCACAGTAGCAATATTTGTTGGTGATGGTCCACTAATTACAAATCAGACTGTTAGGGAACTATTAAATTACCATGAAAAAGGCAATTTTAAAGCGACTATACTAACATCAAAGATGGATGAACCTGAAAAATATGGAAGAATAATTAGAGATGAAAATGGTGAAGTCGAAAAAATAGTTGAGTTTAAAGACTGCACTGAAGGTGAAATACTAGTTAGAGAAATAAATTCAGGAATGTATTGTTTTAATATAGAAGAACTATTAAATAGTTTAGATAAATTAAATAATAATAATGCACAAAAGGAATACTATTTAACGGATGTCATTGGTATCCTGAAAAATGGAGGATTTAAGGTTGGAGCTTTTAATGCGCCAGTAGATGAAATTACTGCTGTTAATTCTAAGGTAGAGCTTGCAGATGCTGAGGCGATTATGAGAAGAAGAATAAACGTACGCCATATGGAAAATGGGGTTACAATATTTGACCCAAGTAGCACTTACATTGATTGGGAAGTTACAATAGGTAAAGATACTATTATATATCCAGGTAATGTAATTCAAGGTAAAACTATCATTGAAAAAGATTGTGTTCTTTATCCGAATAATAGAATTTCCGATAGTATTCTAGGAAATGGAATTTCTATTCAAAGTTCTGTAGTAATTGAAAGCCAAATAGGTGAAGGAACTACGGTAGGGCCTTTTGCATACATCAGGCCAGAAAGTAATATTGGTAAACATGCTAGAATAGGAGATTTTGTTGAAATTAAAAAATCAACTATTGGGGATAATACAAAGGTATCTCATCTTACTTATATAGGAGATGCAGAGGTTGGATCTGGATGTAATTTCGGTTGCGGAACTGTGGTTGTAAATTATGATGGTAAGGCAAAATACAAAACTATAATAGGCAATAATGTTTTTATAGGTTGTAATACTAATTTGGTAGCACCTGTAAAAGTTAATGATAATGCATATACCGCTGCTGGTTCTACAATTACTAGTGAGGTTCCTAAAGATGCACTAGCAATAGCTAGAGCTAAACAGAAAAATATTGAGAAATGGGTAGTAAGAAGTGGACATTCTAAATAAAGTATCGAAGAATATTTATTAAGTAAATTATAAAGGGAGGTGGAAAACTGATTTTTGCAGTACTGCCATTCTATTTAGAAAGTAGAATGAAAATTCATATAAATCGTATAAAAATATGATTTATTTTAATTTTGGAAATCAGGACTAAAGATGATAAACCATGGCAAAAACATTAAGATTTTCACAGGAAACTCAAATCCAAAACTAGCCTCAGATATAGCTGACATACTTGGATTACCAGTTGGATCTTCACAGGTAGGAACTTTTAGTGATGGAGAAATAAATGTTAATATCCATGAAACTGTTAGAGGGGCAGATGTATTCGTTGTTCAATCAACAAATGCTCCAGTAAATGACAATTTAATGGAATTACTTATTATGATTGATGCTTTTAAGAGAGCTTCGGCAGGAAGAATAACTGCTGTTATACCATACTATGGATATGCAAGGCAAGATAGAAAAGCAAAAGCTAGAGATCCGATCACAGCTAAACTTGTGGCAGATATTATAACAACTGCAGGAGCAGATAGAGTACTTACAATGGATTTACATGCAGCTCAAATACAAGGGTATTTCAATATTCCAGTTGATAATTTAACAGGAACACCTATACTCGCAAAATATTACATTGAAAATGGATTTAAGGATAGAGATGATGTAGTTGTAGTTGCACCAGACCTTGGAAGCGTTGCTAGATCAAGAAAATTTGCAGATAAATTACATGCGTCTATTGCTATAATTGATAAGAGAAGACCCAAAGCTAATGTTGCAGAGATTATGAATGTAATAGGAGATATTAAAGGGAAAACAGTTATCATGATGGATGATATGATAGATACTGCAGGTACAATAACTAATGGAGCTAATGCTTTAGTAAAACTCGGAGCAAAAGAAGTTTATGCTTGTTGTAGTCATGGAGTGTTATCTGGGCCTGCTATTCAAAGGATAAATGATTCAGTAATAAAAGAATTAATAATATTGAATACCATCGCTGTTCCAGATGAAAAGAAATGCGCAAAATTTACTACATTATCTGTAGCACCAATTTTGGCTGAGGCTATAAAGAGGATATATGAGGATGTTTCTGTAAGTAAGTTATTTGAGGAAGAAATAAATTTATAAATACATATTTTAAAATAGCGATGCACAATTATTTGTATAATTGTGCATCGCTATTTTTTTAAAGATGTTTGAATATTAATTAGAGTTAATAATTTTTATTTAATGAAATTTGGAGACAACATTTATAGAATAGTGAGATAATGACAATACTATATATAATCACTAGGTAGGTAAAGGTCTTAAATTGTTTGCTATAATAGGTGAATAATTTGTAAAATTTCAAAAAAACTAATCAGTTTGCAGTAAAGTGTGATAAATTAGTGATAAGGTAAATTATTCATAAGAATTACTTAAATAATAAAATTGAAGCTAACTAACTATTTTTAAGGCGACCCACAACAGAAAATAATAGGAAAAATAAATACAAAAATAAAATAGAAAAAAATCGGAGGTACAGATATGGAAGGAACTATAGGAAAAATATTAATAGTTGATGATGATAAAAATATTGCTGAGGTAATTAAGATGTATCTTGAAAGCTCAGGGTATGCAACGAAAGTAGTCCATGATGGTAGGGCTGCACAAGAAGCCTTCTTGAGCTATAAACCGGATTTAGTACTTTTAGACATAATGTTACCTTATATTGATGGAATAGATGTGCTTAAATGGATAAGAAAAGAGCATGAAACACCGGTTATTATGCTTACGGCAAAAGGTGAAACATTTGATAAGGTATTAGGTCTAGAACTTGGAGCTGATGACTATGTAGTAAAGCCATTTGAGCCAAAAGAAATAATTGCAAGGGTGAAGGCAGTGCTTAGACGTTATAATTTGGATAATGGTGGTAAAGAAGTTTTGAATTTTGAGGATCTAGAAATTGATATTAATTCTTATAATGTTACATATAAAGGAAATGAGGTAAAAATGCCACCTAAAGAATTTGAACTAGTACACTATTTAGCGCTTAATAAAAATAGGGTTTTTACTAGGCAACAATTGCTATGCGAGGTTTGGGGGTACGATTATCCTGGAGACTCTAGAACAGTGGATGTGCATGTTAAAAGGGTAAGAGAAAAACTTCAAGGAGGACCAAATTGGCAGATAGAAACTGTTTGGGGAGTTGGCTATAAATTTGAGGTCAAATAGATGGTAAAAAAAGGGCTGTTTTCTAAAATGCTAGCCACTTATACTATTATAATTTCCATGAGTTTAATAATTATTGCGTCATTTTTGTCTTACTGGTTCCAAAATTATTTTTTCGAGGAACGAAAAGCACAATTTATGGATAAGTCATATATGATACAAGGACTTGCCATGCAGTACATGAATGGTGAAGCAACGACTGAAGAAGTAAATAATACTATAACTATAATTGGAGCGTATATAAAGTCAGATATTTGGCTTATTAATAACAACGGTTATGTTTATGCTGTATCGAATAAAGAACAAAAGGAATTTATGGGAAAAAGAGTTTTCACTTCGGAGCTAGAGCAACTTAGACTTGGGAATACATTCGAAAATACAGGGCCTTACGCTGGAATATTTGATAAAACTGTAAGGGTTTATGGTACTCCTATAATCTCAGAGTCAGGTAGCTATAAGGGAGCAATAATATTATACAATTCCATAGAAGAAATAAGTGCGTCTTTGAAACGGGTCTATGAAATAATTTGGATATCGGCAATATTTGCAATAATATTTTCTTGCATAGTTATATATTATTTCTCTCAAAAAATAATTATAAAACCCTTAGCAGAGATTAATTCTGTAGCAAGAAGGATATCTAATGGTGATGTGGATAAGAGAGTTTATTTAAAATCAAATGATGAAATAGGAGAACTCGCTCAAACATTTAATTTTATGGCTGATTCTGTAGAAAAAAACGAAAAAAATAGACGTGAATTTATATCCAATGTATCACACGAAATCAGATCGCCCATAACTTCAATTAAGGGATTTATTGGAGGAATATTAGATGGAGTAATTCCTGAGGAAAAGGAAAAGTACTATTTATCTATTGCCTATGAAGAAATACAAAGACTAACAAGGCTTGTAAACGACTTACTTGATATGTCTGCAATTGAGGCGGGAGAGTTTAGCTTAAGGATTATGGAAGTGGATATTAACGAAATCATTAGACTTACAGTTATAAAACATGAGACAAAAATAAAAGATAAAAGAGCATCTGTTGATGTATGTTTTGATGAGGATAATTTATTTGTAGCAGGAGATAAAGATAGGTTAGTTCAAGTAATAACAAATTTATTAGATAATTCAATAAAATATGTTAATGAAGGTGGAAAAATAAAGATTAGTTCAAAAGTTAAAGGGAGAAAAGCATTTATATCCGTGTTTAATGATGGTCCACAAATAGCAGAAGAAGATTTACTACGTATTTGGGATAGGTTTTATAAAGCAGATAAAGCAAGAACAGCGAAAGAAAGTACTGGACTTGGATTATCTATAGTGAGAAATATAATAACTCAACTACAGGAAGACATATGGGTTGAAAATAAGGATAATGGTGTTTACTTTACGTTTACATTAACAAAAACCAAATAATTTATAGAACTAAAATATCACAATATATTCATATAGACTTTAAAAAATCATAATCTATTTATACAATAGGGGGGTGATGCTATGAATAATAAGAAGGACTATGAATTTTATGAAGAAATAAAAGATGCTATGTGGAAGAATGCAGATTCGGACAAGGATATCTTTGGTGAAATTAAATTCAGAAAAAATAATAAAAAGAATTATTTTAAAGCTACCCTTAGAGTATTTAGTTTTATATTAATAGCAGCCCTTTCTGGGGGAATTACAGCGCATTATGTAATTGATAAAGAGAAAACGCCAAAAGAGTCTAGTGGTAATTTAAGTTCAAGTACTATAGAAGATAAAAAAATTGAAGGGTTATATAATGATCGTATTTCACAAGTTAGCCAAAAGGTAACGCCAGCTGTAATTGGCATCAGTAATAAAGAAGAAGAATTGTGGGATACACCTGGTGGAAGCGGATCAGGAATTATATTTAAGAGCGATGGATTTATTATCACAAGTTATCATGTGATTAAAGGGACAACCGAAATAAAAGTAAAGCTAAGTAATAATAATGTTGTCAAGGCAACAGTTGTAGGCATAGATGCTATATCGGATTTGGCGGTTATAAAAGTTCAAGCTACCAACCTTCCAGTTGCAAAATTTGCTGATTCATCAAAGGTTAATATTGGAGATTTAGCTATTGCTATTGGTAATCCCCTAGGAGAAGGATTTTCAGAAATGGTTACTGCGGGTATAGTAAGTTCACTGGAAAGAAAAACTAGTTTTATTGGGAATAAAACTGGAGAACAAACGTTATACAAAGTAATACAGACTGATGCAGCTATAAATCCAGGTAATAGTGGTGGAGCATTATGCAATGTACAAGGCGAAGTTATTGGTATAAATAGTTATAAAATTAACCCAGGTAGTGGAACCTTTGAAATGGGTTTTGCCATTAGTATAAATGAAGTAAAAGAGATTATAAAAGATTTGATGGCTTATGGTAAAGTTATTAGGCCATCTGTTGGTATTTATGGAACAGTTTCAACTCCTGTGGCTAATGATGGTGTGGAGGGAGTAATTGTACAAAAGGTTATACCTGGGAGTGGAGCAGCTATAGCTGGAGTTAAACCTACTGATATTATAACTGAAATAGGTGGGGTAAGTGTTGAAAATATGGAAGATGTAAGTGATATTTTGAAGACATACAAAATAGGAAGCAATGTATCCTTCAGGATTTGGAGAAGTGGTAAAATTAAAAATATCAGCATAATTCTCTCTGAATTAAAACTCAACTAAAGTTATCAAATTAAAAATAAAACATATAATATATGGCAATTTTTATGTAAAGTTGTGGATTAAACTATTTTTTTGGTATAATATTATATGTATGCCCATGAAAAAATAGGTTAGAATAATTACTTGTTAATTATTTGCGTGAGCTAAAGAAAATAAAATAATTATGTATTAGATATACTACATAAACATAATTATATTTGGAGGTAACAATGTACTTGGTAGTTGGACTGGGAAACCCTGGAGATGAATATAAAAATACAAGGCATAATGTAGGATTTGATGTAATTGATCTAATAGCAAAGGAGTATAATGTTTCAATTAATAGGATAAAATTTAAAGGTAAGTTTGTGGAAGTTAACGTAGCATCTGAGAGAGTTATTCTTTTAAAACCTAGTACATATATGAATTTAAGTGGTGAAAGTGTACGAGAAGCAGCTTCTTTTTATAAGATTCCTAATGAAAATATCATCATAATTTATGATGATATTAGTTTGGATGCAGGTAAATTAAGAATAAGAAGTAAGGGTAGCGCGGGTGGACATAATGGGATAAAAAGTATTATTGCTAGCATGTCGTCGGACGTATTTCAAAGAATAAAAATCGGCGTAGGTAAACCAGACAACGCTCTAGTATCTCACGTTTTAGGTAGGTTCTCAAAAGAAGACCGAATACTTGTAGAAAAGACCTTTGAAGCTAGCATAAAAGCTACCCAAACTATAATAGAAAAAGGATGTACGCAGGCTATGGATCAATATAACGGGTTTAATGCTTAAATGAAATTATTAGAAGATTGTTTATATATTTATGTTGTGAGTGAGAGGTGTTAACATGAGACTGAGTGGGCTTATGAAGCCTTTAAAAGAGAGCGATCAATTTAAGAATATCCTAAAAAATATAGAAAAAGAAGCATTCCCAATTGGCGTATATGGTCTTTCAGAATCAGCTAAGAACTATTTAGTGAATGGTGTATACGAAGAGTTAGATAAATCTATATTAATTTTAACGCATAGTGATGTAGAGGCTAAAAATATTTATGATGATTTATCTTTTTATGTAAATGATGTATTTTATTTTCCAACTAGGGAAATGGGTTTTTATAACGCAGATGCAATATCTGGAGATCTTCGATGGGAAAGACTTAAAGTAATAAAAAAGATTACTGAAAGTGGTAAAAAAATAATAATTACCTGTATTGAGGCTTTGGCGGCTACTTATATGCCTTTGGATTTGCTTCGAAAATACATTTTCAAATTAGCGGTAGGAGCTACTTTAAATTTAAATGATTTTTCACAGAAATTAATTGAGTGTGGATATGACAGGGTAGATAGAGTAGAGACTAAAGGTCAGTTTTCTATAAGGGGAGGAATCATAGATTTATATCCTCCTATATCAGCGCTACCGTTTAGGCTAGAACTTTTTGATGATGAAATAGACTCTATAAGAACGTTTAATAGTGAGACTCAGAGAAGTATTGATAAGGTAAAGAAAATAGAAATATTCCCAGCTAAGGAAATAATACTAACCCAGGAAATTAGAGAAAAAGGATATAGCAAAATAAAGGAAGATTTAGAGAGTGTATTAGGTAGTTTTAGTAAAAAAAAGGATCGAGAGATTATAAATAAAATAACTTCGATAGTAAATGTCAACTTAGAATCATTAAAAGAAACCTGGAGTTTTAAAGACATCGATAGCTACATGCCTTATTTTTATGATACTACATCTACTTTTTTAGACTATATGGCGGAAGCATTTATAATAGTTGATGATCCACAAAGGTGTATAGGTAAATTAGATAGTGTTTACTTTGAGTTTGAAGAAAATTATGAGAATCTCTTAAGGCGTGGTAATATACTGCCTAAACAAGCAGAGGTTTTAATAAATAAGGAATATATTTATGGAGATTTAGAAAGCCTAGAAGTTATGACCTTAAATAATATTGCTAAAACTACTTTAATGCTTAAGCCAAAGTGTTTAATATCTTTTACCCAAATTACAACTTATGATTACCATGGCCAGTTAGACTTGCTTATTGAGGATATAAAGGATAAAAAAAGTAAAGGCTATAAGACAATAATACTTTCGGGCACGCGAACTAGAGGCGAGAGACTTATAAGTACACTTAGGGATAGAGGTATTGAAAGTGTATACAAAGATAGTGTAGATGAAATTGAGTTTGGTCAAGTGGTTGTAACATTTGGTAATCAATTAAAAGGTTTTGAATATTCCCAGTTACGAGTGTGTGTTATATCTGACAAAGAGGTTTTTGGACAATCAAAAAGAAAGACTACTAGTCGCGCAAGTAAAAAGGGTGTAAGTAAAATTAAAAGTTTTACGGAACTTAAATTGGGAGACTATGTTGTTCATGTAAATCATGGTATAGGTGTATACAAGGGAATTAAGCAATTGGAAGTTCATGGCCATAAAAGAGATTATCTAGAACTTAGCTATAATTCTGGGGATACCCTCTATGTTCCAGTGGAACAACTTGATTTGGTACAAAAATATATTGGTAGTGAAGGCAAAGCTCCAAAAATCAGCAAGTTAGGTGGTGTGGAATGGGCCAAGGCTAAAAATAAGGTTAAAAACTCTATTGCAGACATTGCAGAAGATTTGGTAAAGCTTTATGCAGCAAGGGCTACACTTAAGGGCCACAAATATAGCAAGGATACTGTTTGGCAAAAACAATTTGAAGAAGAATTTCCATTTGAAGAAACTCCGGATCAATTAGTAGCAATAGAGGAAATTAAAAAAGATATGGAATCAGATAAACCAATGGACAGATTAATCTGTGGTGATGTTGGATATGGCAAGACAGAAGTAGCTATAAGAGCAGCTTTTAAAGCAGTTATGGATGGAAAACAAGTAGCGCTTTTAGTGCCAACTACTATTTTAGCTGAGCAACATTATAAAAATCTTACCAAAAGATTTTCAGATTTCCCAGTAAAGGTTGAAATGGTAAGTAGATTTAGAACACCAGCTCAGCAAAAAAATGTTATTAAGGCTACAAAAGAAGGAAATGTGGATATACTAATAGGAACCCATAGAATAATTCAGCAAGATGTAAAATTTAAAGATTTAGGGGTATTAATTATTGATGAGGAACAACGTTTTGGTGTTACACATAAGGAAAAAATAAAGAGTTTAAGAAAGAATATTGATGTAATTACGCTAACAGCAACGCCGATACCAAGAACCTTGCATATGTCTCTTACAGGAGTGAGAGACATAAGTGTAATTGAAACACCACCAGAAGAGCGCTATCCGATACAAACTTATGTTGTGGAGTTTAATGATCAGCTAATAAGGGATGCAATTTTAAGAGAAATAAATAGGCAGGGCCAAGTTTTCTTTGTGTACAATAGAGTAGAAACTATCAAGGATATGGCGGCATATATAGGAAAGCTCGTTCCAGAAGCTAGAATATGTATTGGACATGGGCAAATGACAGAAAGAGAATTAGAATCTGTAATGATAGATTTTATGGAGAATAAGTATGACATATTAATGTGCACAACCATTATTGAGACAGGAATAGACATCCAAAACACAAATACAATAATAATTTATGAAGCGGACAAGATGGGACTTTCTCAGCTTTACCAATTAAGAGGTAGAGTTGGTCGGTCAAATAGAATAGCATATGCGTATCTAACTTATAAAAAAGATAAGGTTCTAACAGAGGTGGCGGAGAAAAGACTTAAAGCAATTAAGGATTTTACAGAGCTTGGGTCAGGTTTTAAAATAGCAATGCGGGATCTTGAAATTCGTGGTGCTGGGAATATGATGGGCGGGGCTCAACATGGTCATATGGCTGCGGTAGGTTACGATTTATACTGTAGGATGCTAGAAGAGACAGTGAAAAATATAAGAGGTGATGTAGAAAAAGAACCTATTGAAACATCTGTTGAAATTAAAATAGATGCATACATTCCAGGAGCCTATATTGAAGATGAGATGCAGAAAATTGAAATTTATAAAAAAATTGCAGCTATTGAATCTCGCGAAGACATGTTAGATATACAAGAGGAAATAGAGGATAGATTTTCAGACATACCGCAAAGCGTAGCCAATCTTATGGATATTGCTTACCTTAGATGTATATCGGCCCAGGTGGGATTAATAGATATAAAAGAAGTAAAGGAGGAGATAATACTACAATTTGATAGCAGTGAGAGAATAAATCAGAAGTTAGTTAAGGCCTTAGTTACTAAATATAATAAATGTATTGTATTTAAGTTAGGGAGCAAGCCAGCCTTTGCATATAAAGTTAAAAATTTAAACAAAGAAGAAGTACTTGCAAATCTCATAGAGATAACAGGTTACATAAAAAGTATAGTTGAAATAAAGTAAATTTGTGTTAAAATTAATGGGTATCGCAATGAAATTGTAAATGACGATATTACATATAGAATGGGGGAAATAAAATGAAAAACGTAAAAAAAATAATTATTGCGGCTTTAATAACTATGGTAGCTACATCATTAGTTGGCTGTAATATGATTGAAAAAACACCAGAAGGAATTGCTAAAAGTACCGTAGCGAAGGTTTTCGATGCTAAAATAACTAGAGGACAGGTGGATGAACAATTAGTTGGTGTTAAGGCACAACTTGTAACACAGTATGGAGCAAATTATACAACTAATACTGAAGCTATGACACAATTAGCAACTCAAAAGGACCAGATAGTGCAAGGGTTAATTACTGAAAAAATAGTAAATTATGAAGCAACAAAGCTAAAATTAATACCAACTGAAGCTAAATTAAATGAAGAAATTAACACTCAATTAGCAGAAATCAAGAAGAGTTTAGGCACAGATGCCAAGTATAAGGAAGCTTTAACCCAGGCAAACCTTACAGAAGAAGCACTAAAGGCAAGAATAAGACCAAGTGTTATTCAAGACGTTTTATACACTGAAGTTACAAAAGGAGTTACAACTAATGAAGCTAAGGAAAAGGCTTACTACAATAGTAATTTAACTGAGTTTACAGATGGTACTATTCATATAGCTCATATTTTGGTGCCAACAGAAGCGGAAGCTGTAGCTATTAAGAAGCAAATAGATGCTGGTGAAGTTTTTGCTACTGTAGCCAAAGCAAAAGGCACAGATGCAACTAAAGATACTGGTGGAGATTTAGGAACACTAAAATTCAATGATACTTCAATGGATCCGACTTTTATGGCAGCGGCTCTTAAGTTATCATCAGGTACTGTTTCAGCACCTGTTCAAACTCAATTTGGATGGCATATAATAAAAATGATTGAAAAAAAATCATCTAAACCAAAAGCTTTTGAAGCAGTTAAGGCGGATATAGAAAAAAAACTTATAACAACTGGAAAAGAAAGTGCATGGACAGCAAAGATGAAAGTATGGGAAGCGGAAGCTAACATAACGAAATACGAGGAAAATTTATAGAATTCTAAATTTATAATGTGATAAAGAATACCTTTAAATATAGAGGTATTCTTTATTTTTTTGATTTTATAATATAATATAAATCACAAAATCAATTAGAATTACTTAGAAAAATCAGCTAAAGCTGTGGTAATATATATTTATTTTTTTATATTTAAATTAAACATATACAAATGTGCATAAAATTTCAAGTTTAGAAAGATAATAATAGAGCTACTATATTATATAAGATTTTATAAAAGGAGGAATTATTTAAATGAAAGCAACAGGAATAGTAAGACGTATAGATGATTTAGGAAGAGTTGTTATACCTAAAGAAATAAGGAGAACTCTTAGGATACGAGAAGGAGATCCTCTAGAAATATTTACGGATAGAGAAGGTGGAGTTATTTTAAAGAAATACTCACCTATAGGTGAGTTAAGTGAATTTTCTAGAGAGTATGCTGAATCATTACAGCAAACTATAGGTAACATAATAGTTATATGCGATAAGGATAACATAATATCTGTAAGTGGCGGTCCTAAAAAAGAGTATGTTGATAAAAAAGTTAGTATTGATTTAGAAAAAGCAATGGAAAATAGAAAAGCCATTGTCTTAGGTGAAGGCTCAGATAAAATCATATCATTGTACGAAGATGAAATGGAAAACAAATACAATGCGCAAGTGATTGCCCCTATAATAACTGAAGGTGACGCAATTGGAGCAGTACTAATAATATCTACAGAGTCAGAAGTTAAATTTGGTAATTTAGAATTAAAATTAGCTGAAACCGCAGCATCTTTTCTAGGGAAACAAATGGAACAATAAACGTATTAGAGTAAGAAGTATATATTATTGAGCAAATGAAAGTTATTTGCGGTAATATATACTTTTTTTTGTCATTTAAGTAATAATAAGCGCCTAAATTCAATAATTATAATCAGAGACTGTAATTATTGAAAACATCGTATGAATACAAGGAGGTTAGTATGAAGAAACATTCATTGATAAAAGGCACAATTATACTTGGAATGGCAGGATTATTTGCTAGATTTTTAGGATTATTTTTTAGAATTCCGATACAAGCACTTATAAAGGACGAGGGCATGGGATACTACCAGATGTCTTATCCACTCTACATGTTTTTTGTAGCAGTAGCCTCAGGGGTCCCAATAGCTATGTCTAAAATTATTGCGGAGATGAACGCTAAAAATGATAGAGAGGGAGTTCACCAAGTTTTAAGACAAACACTTTTTTTCATGCTTGTACTAGGTGCGACATTTACTTTACTTATGTTAATTTTTGCAAGGCCTCTTATAACTATATTAAAATGGGATCCTAAAGCCTATTATTCTTTTCTGGCAATTGCTATAGCACCAATTTTTGTCTCTATTATGTGTACATTTAAAGGCTTTTTCCAAGGACTTCAGAATGTTAGACCTACTGCTATTTCTCAAATAGTAGAACAGGTTGGACGAGTTGTGGCGGGGGTTTTATTCGCATATTTATTATTTCCAAAGGGCATTGAATATGCAGCAGGTGGAGCAGCTCTCGGAACCTTAGTTGGTTCAATTATGGGAAGTACCTATTTAGTTTCAACTTATTTTAAGGCTAAAAAAGAACTACCAGTAAGAAAAAAATCAAAACGTAAGCATATTTTAGGTATTTTAGGTAAAGCTGCATTACCAATATCTATGGGCGCGGCAGTAGGGACTATTATGTCATTAATAGATTCTATTCTAGTTCCGCAACAGCTTCTAAAAGCGGGATTCTCACAAACACAATCAGCTGTAATGTATGGCCAATTGACTGGGAAGGTGTTTACACTGATGAATGTACCTTTGGCGCTCTCCGTTGCGCTATGCGCATCTCTAGTACCTATAATTGCAGAAACATTTTCATTGGGTAAACGAGGGGAACTTGTTAAAAGGGTAGATATGGCTTTGAAATTGTCTAATGTAATCTCTATTCCATCCTTTTTAGGGTTGTTTTTTATGGCCTATCCTATAATGAATTTAGTTTTTATGAAAGATGCAGCAGGGTATGAAATTCTGAAATATATATCAATATGTATACCCTTTGTAATTTTAACACAAACAAGTACGGCTATACTTCAAAGCATAGGTAATTATTATAGACCTGTATACAATTTGGCTCTAGGGTGCATTGTGAAGGTGATTATAACATATGTATTGGTTGCGTTTTCCTCTGTAAATATCTATGGGGCAGTTATAGGAACTATATTAGGATATATTACAAGCTGTTTATTGAATATACACGAATTAAAGAAAAGTTTAAATATTAAGATCAATAATGTCGATGCTTTTATAAAACCGGCGGTTGCTGCTTGTATAATGATAGTTGCAGTTGTATTTAGCAACGCTATTGTTTATAATTATACAATGAGTCGAGGACTGTCTTGCATAATTTCCATACTAATAGGAGTTATTGTTTATATAATATTTATTTTAATTCTTAGAATATTCGAATACGGTGATATTAAGAAGAAATTTAAAAGAAGTTTTAGAAGAAATTATTAAGTCGATAATAGTCAAAGGAGTGAAAGCTAATGATTAAAATAGTGGGACTTGGTCCTGGGTCGGTTGAATCACTAACTATAGGGACACTTGAAATTCTTAAAGGTAGTAAAAAAATTTATTTAAGAACAGAAAAACATCCTACTGTAGAATACCTAAGATCATTATGTATTCAATTTGAGACCTATGATGATAGATATGAAGAATATAATAATTTTGATGATGTCTACAGGTCTATTGCAGAAGATCTTATCAAAAAACACGAAGTCTATGGAGATATTATTTATGGAGTTCCAGGACATCCTTTAGTGGCAGAAACTTCTGTTAAGTTATTGATAAAGCTATGTGAAAAAGAAGAAATTGATATAGAAATTCTTCCAGCAGTAAGCTTTATAGATGCTGTGATTCAAAGTTTAAAACTAGACCCTATTGAAGGATTAAAAATTATAGATGCCTTTGATATAAAAAATCAAATTTTGGATAAAAGAGTAGGGCTTTTAATAACTCAAGTTTATAACGGTTCTATAGCGTCAGACGTAAAACTTGCCTTACTTGAGTATTACAAAGAGGAAATGGAGATTTATTTTGTTAGAGCGGCAGGTATAAAAGGATTAGAAAGCATAAGAAAAATAAAACTATATGAACTTGATAGGCAAAAGGACATAGATTATCTTACTTCGATATATATACCAAAAGATATAGAAGCTACAAAAGATTTTCATGATCTAATTGGAGTTATGAATACGTTAAGATCGGAAAATGGATGTGAATGGGACAAAGAGCAAACCCATGAATCTTTAAAAAAATATCTTATTGAAGAATGTTATGAGGTTTTAGAAGCAATAGATAACCTAGACGAAGATAATATTATTGAGGAATTAGGAGATGTATTATTGCAGGTAGTATTTCATGCGCAAATAGGGAAAGAAGAGGGATATTTTAATATAAATGATGTTATTAAAGGAATTGCAAATAAGATGATTAACAGGCATCCTCATATATTTAAAGTTGTAGAAAGTAAGAGTTCGAAAGAAGTTTTAGAAAGTTGGGAAAATATTAAGAGTAAAGAAAAAGGATTTAATAGTTATACAGATACACTAAAACATATTCCGAAAAATCTGCCTGGCTTAATGAGGGCAGAAAAAGTTCAGCAAAAAGCGTCAGAAGTGGGTTTCGACTTTGATTTAGTTGAACCTGCCATGAAAAAGGTATTAGAAGAATTACAGGAGGTCAAAGATGTATATAAAGGCAATAATAGGGCAAAAATACTAGAAGAAGTGGGAGATTTGGTATTTTCTACAGTAAATGTTGCTAGACTACTTGACATCGACCCCGAATTTGCAGTAAATTATACTATAGATAAATTTATTAGTCGCTTTGCGTACATAGAAGAAAAGGCAAGTAATATGGGTTTGGATTTAAAGAGAATGTCACTTGCAGAGATGGACAGATTATGGAACGAATCTAAAAGCCGATAAATTTATTTGTAAAATAAAATCAACCCAAAAGAAGGAATTTCAAAATTAGTGAAGAATATGCTATTTAATAGTGTATTCAATAACAAGGAGGTAACAAAAGTGAATAAATCAGAATTAATAACAAGTATTGCAGAAAAATCAAATCTTACAAAAAAAGATGCGGAAGCAGCTCTAAAAGGAATTATAGAAAGCATTGAAGAAACATTAGAAAAAGGTGAAAAAGTTCAATTGGTTGGATTCGGAACTTTTGAAACAAGAGCTAGAGCAGCAAGAATGGGAAGAAATCCAAGAACAAAAGAAGAAATTCAAATAGCAGCTTCAATAGTTCCAGTATTTAAAGCTGGTAAAGAATTTAAAGATATAGTAAATAAATAATTTTACTATGATTTGGAAAACCTGGATGTATATCTAGGTTTTTTATTTTTAATATTTCATTTTATTAGTATAAAATATCAAAAAGGGGAAGTATAAATGAGATTAGATAAATATTTAAAAGTGTCAAGAATTATAAAAAGAAGAACAATTGCAAAAGAAGCTTGCGAGAGTGGTAGAGTTTCTATAAATGATAAAGTGGCAAAAGCTGGTACTGTGGTATCCGAAAGCGATACTATAGAAATTAAATTTGCAAATCAAATTTTGAGAGCTAAAATTATAAACATTGCTGAGCATGTTACAAAAGAAAGTGCAAAAGAAATGTATCAAATAATTTCAGGAAATGAAGATCAAGAATAAATGTTACTAAATACAATTCTTAATTAAGATTGATAAGCATATATATTTTATAGGAATATAATGGTATGCCATTAATTAAGAATTGAGAATAGGAAAATTTCCTTAATTCCCGATTTTTATAATGAAAATTAAGAAGGAGGATATTATGGAAATTAAAAAAGAAATGAAAATAGAAGATAAGAAAAGCAATTTAATGCTTGAAAACAGAAAAAAATTAACTATTAATGGAGTTATAGAGGTTATAAATTTTAATGAAAATCAAATATTATTAAACACAGATGTTGGAACAATGATAATAAAAGGAAAAGAATTAAAGATGAATAAATTAGATGTTCAAAATGGAGACGTTATTATAACTGGGAAAGTGGATTCTTTTGTATACACAAATGACAAGGTAAAAACCCCAAAAGATAGCATAATATCAAGATTGTTTAGGTAGAGTTATGATAATTTCTTTGATTGGGCAAGTTAAACTTATAGTTTTCAGTTTGTTTTCAGGAATAATAACTGGCATATTTTTTGATATATATAGATTAATTAGAGGATTTAAAAATCCTAATAAATATGTAACAATAGTACAGGATTTACTATTTTGGATATTAACATCTATAGTGGTTTTTACATTTTTGATGTATACTAATGAAGGTTACATAAACTTTTATGTGTATGTATGTTTAATAATAGGAGTATACTTATATTTGAAACTCTTAAGCAAAGTTTTTATAAGGGTGATATATAAACTATTGATGTTTAATGGAAAAGTGTTCAGAGTTGTGAAAAATGCTATTTTATACCCAGCAAATTTATTGTTTTATAAGCTTAAAATAAAAAAAAAAGATAAATTATAAAAAAATAGCTTGAAGAAATGTGAAATACAATTTAAAATAGATTTAGGAAGCACAAAAAATACTCATTCCATCGAAAGGAAAAGGGTATGGAATATGAAAAAAAAATTTAGTATTAAAAGTGTCATATTGGTTTTCGTTCTTGTATATGTATGTTATCTTTTAATTGCGCAACAGGCAACTATGAGTAGACAAAAGAAAGAGTTACAAAAGTATAACGTTGAATTACAAAAGAAAAAAGAAGAAAAGAAAGTATTACAGGATGAAGTAGAATTATCTAAAACGGACAAATATATAGAAAAACTGGCAAGAGAAATATTAGGTCTGGTTAAAGAAGGTGAAACTCCTGTAATGGATAATAAAAAATAAATACTGTAATTTTTGGTTTGTTTATTATTAAATTAATATATAAAATAAAAAACATAATTTTTGAGGAGGAACTTTTTAATATGACCTTAATGGCTGGAAGCATTGTAGAAGGTAAAGTAGTAAATATCACCAATTTTGGTGCGTTTGTAGAGGTGGAGGGTAAGACAGGATTAGTTCATATATCTGAGGTGTCAGATACATTTGTTAAAAATGTTAATGATCATCTTAAAGAAAATGATATAGTGAAAGTTAAAGTGATTTCTGTGGATGATAATGGGAAGATAAGTTTATCCATAAAACAAGCTGGAGTACCTAAAAGGTCTATTAAACCAATGGAGATAGATTGGGAAAAGGAAAAAAGTAAATCAAATACATGTAATTTTGAAGATATAATGTCTAAATTCTTAAAAGACAGTGAAGAAAGATTTCAAGATGTTAAAAAACATCAAGAGGGAAAAGGTAGAGGGTATAGTAAAAAAACTTCAAGTTATTAGTAAAAGTTGGTTTGAACTTGTTTGGTTTGAACTTGTTTGGGTTGAACTAGTTTTGTAGGAACTAAGTACTTAGTTCCTTTTTTAAAAATCATAAAGTTATTGACAACAGTTTATACTTCATATATAATCAAATATGTTGCCAAGAACTAGCAATTTATATGTTAGAAAGTGGCTAAAAATAAGTAGCTAACAAATGAGCTGGAGTGGCGGAACTGGCAGACGCACAGGACTTAAAATCCTGCGGTGGTTAAACACCGTACCGGTTCGATTCCGGTCTTCAGCACCAAACATCGCGGGATGGAGCAGTTGGTAGCTCGTCGGGCTCATAACCCGAAGGTCGTAGGTTCAAGTCCTACTCCCGCAACCAACATGGCGGAATAGCTCAGCTGGCTAGAGCATTCGGTTCATACCCGAAGGGTCGTAGGTTCAAGTCCTATTTCCGCTACCACTTTGACATATGAAATTCTTTACTAATTTGATATATAATTTATAAAGACTATTGACATGGTGAGCATATTCGTATATAATTGCAATTGATCGTTAAAAAACTTGTTTTAAAGTAAGTTGAAGTGACAATATCGCGGGGTGGAGCAGCTGGTAGCTCGTCGGGCTCATAACCCGAAGGTCACAGGTTCAAGTCCTGTCCCCGCAACCAATGAGTTTTAAATTACTCATTACTTTAAATGAAATAAGACTTAAACACTAAAATATCGCGGGATGGAGCAGTTGGTAGCTCGTCGGGCTCATAACCCGAAGGTCGTAGGTTCAAGTCCTACTCCCGCAACCAATAAATTTTATTTGCTTAATATATAAGTTAAATATAATTTTATAGTAGGTAAGTCGAAGTAAGTGATAGCTTATAGTTAGCAAATGGTAGCCTATGGCTAACAAATGGTAGCCTATGGCTAACAAATAAGCTGGAGTGGCGGAACTGGCAGACGCACAGGACTTAAAATCCTGCGGTGGTTAAACACCGTACCGGTTCGATTCCGGTCTTCAGCACCAATATCGCGGGGTGGAGCAGTTGGTAGCTCGTCGGGCTCATAACCCGAAGGTCACAGGTTCAAGTCCTGTCCCCGCAACCAATAAAATTTTATAACAAGTAGCTAAAAGTGAATGATAGCTTATAGCTAGCAAATGATAGGTTTAGCTAGCAAATGAGCTGGAGTGGCGGAACTGGCAGACGCACAGGACTTAAAATCCTGCGGTGGTTAAACACCGTACCGGTTCGATTCCGGTCTTCAGCACCAAATATCGCGGGATGGAGCAGTTGGTAGCTCGTCGGGCTCATAACCCGAAGGTCGTAGGTTCAAGTCCTACTCCCGCAACCAACATGGCGGAATAGCTCAGCTGGCTAGAGCATTCGGTTCATACCCGAAGGGTCGTAGGTTCAAGTCCTATTTCCGCTACCATACCTCACAAAGAAACTTTGTGAGGTATTTTTTTATATATTGAAAGAATATATAATATTATCCATAGAATTATAGTTTAAAAAACATATAAACATATAAGTATAAATTTTTCAAATAAACAATGCCATTAAGTGACAAGCTTCATATAATATTTTAAAACCTACTATAATAATATGGTAGGTTTTTTTATATTATAGGGAAACATACAATTTATATGTAAAAATTATACATATAATTGTCTCATGAAAAATGTACAAGCATCTCACCTTATGACAATTATTTCCAAAACATTTTGTTATAATGAAGTCCTAATTATTAAAGGTGGGTGATTTGTATTATGCAATACGGAATGGATATATTTCCATATGAAAGACTTAGAAAAGCAAAAGATGAAGCACAAAAGAAAAATACATTAAATATTAATTTAATTATTGGAGGAATTATTTATTTTGCCATAAGCTTTTTAATAAGTAGGGTGCTTCTTCTCAATAATACTGCACCATTTGGGATAGCTTTCTTAATTGCTACAGTATTTATAAAGAATGATAAAATTTCAATAATTACTACCAGTGGTACATTTATAGGCTATATCACTTTATATAATAGTGTAAAAAATTTACCATCATATTTAATATTAATAGTTACGATTGCTCTTTTGGGCCATAGTTTTAATAATATAGAGGTTAAAACTAAAGCTTTAGTTAGCATGTTTGCCATTATTATATTTGAATTGGTTTGCTATAATTTTTTCATTGCTGAAGCAAGTGGATTAATGGCTTTTTTAAATTCATTTTTTTTAGTATTATGTATCTTTCCTTTATATTTTATTCTAGATTATAGCCTTTTATGCTTCAAAGAAATTAAAACAAAACATTTATTTTCAAATGAAGAAATAATAAGTATGTCAATTATTTGTTCTTTAATTATAGCAGGAACCTGGGGGCTTAGTGTTTTTACTGTATCAATTACAAATATCTTAGGACTTGCTTTTGTTATAATGATAGCTTACGTTAACGGCAGTGGAGCTGGCGCTGCATCAGGAGTGGCTATGGGGATTGTTGTAGGAATGTCATCAGAAAATATGATTGTATTTATAGGCATGTATGGTATTTGTGGGTTAATAACAGGTATTTTTAAAGAAACCGGTAAGCTTTTAAGTGTTACATCTTATTTAGTGGCATTCTCAATAATAAAAATATATTCTATTACAGGGTCTGAGTTTATGATATTTGAAGCATTAGTCGCAGGGGTAATATTTTTGTTAATACCACAAAATGTTTATGATAAATTAGTCATAGAGTTTAATTCAGATAAAAAGAAGCAAAATATAGAGCAAGGATATATAAATAAAATTAAAGATACATTTGTAGGAAGGCTAAATAATTTTTCGGATGTACTTTCCAATATGTCGGATATATTAAATAATTTAGTAGACAATGAAAAATTAGCAATGAAAGGCAAGAGTAGTGCATTAGTGGAAAATCTAGCGGACAGGGTATGTAGTAATTGTAATATGAAGTCTATGTGTTGGAAAAGAGAATTACATTATACATATGCTGCGTTTGAAGAACTAATTCAAAATTTCGAAAGGAAGAGTGATAAAGTACCAGACGAAATTGAAAGAAAATGTATAAAGAGAACTGCAATACTTAAAAATACAGAAGACATTGTTAATAAGCATATTATTAATGAAATGTGGAGAACGAGACTTAGTCAAGGTAGAGAACTTTTAGCTAACCAAATTGGTAACATGGCAAGTTCTGTAGAGGAAATTGTTGAAGATTTTAATTCTGATATTCAAATAGATACTTCTATGGAAAAACTTATATGCAGAGCTTTAGATAAAAATAGAATTAAACACAATGATCTTATGTGCTTAAATGACAGGCTTGGACGATTGAGTGTTAAATTGTCGCTTGACGCATGTAGTGGAAAACAAATGTGTGTGAAGGATTTATTACCTATTATAAATGGTGTTACAGGTAAGTGCATGTGCGTTAGCGATGAGGGATGTTGCATAGACTCGAAGACAAATATGTGTAAGGTAACAATTGAAGAAACACCTAAGTTTCATGTGGTATCAAATGTGGCTAGGCAATGTAAAGAGGGTGAAAAGTGTAATGGAGATAGTTATAGCTTTGGTAAACTTGCGGATGGAAGTTATATGTCTGTTATTAGTGATGGTATGGGATCGGGACCTCAAGCGGGTAGGGAGAGTGAGGCTGCTGTTGAATTAATAGAGAAGTTTACATCAGCAGGATTTAGTAAAATCACAGCTATCAATACTGTAAATTCAATAATGACATTGAGATTTTCGCAGGAAGAAAAATTTTCAACTATTGATTTAAGTAGCATAGACTTATATACTGGAGAAATTGATTTTCTAAAAGTGGGGGCCGTTGCAACATTTTTGAAATCAGGTGATAATTTAGAAATTATAAAATCTAAATCTCTTCCTATTGGTGTTTTAGATAAGGCAGATATAGATATACAACAAAAGAAATTAAAAAATGGAGATATTATAGTTATGCTTAGTGATGGAGTATTAGATTACAATGAGGAAAATGTGGGTAGGATAGATTGGCTAGTTGACTATTTGGGTAAAAATAATTGTAACAATCCCAAAGAATTATCTGAAGGGATACTTTTCGAAGCGAAAAAATTAAGTGGTAATAAAGTTAAAGATGATATGACAGTTCTTGTTTCAAAGATCTATAGTTTATATTAATATAATTTTATATAAGTGGGACTTCAATGTTCTACATTCCCAGAAAATAATTAGGGCCTATATAATAATTTAAAATTAAAAAATGGAGAAATTGTTAATGTAGATTAAAGTCTCTTTAAAATTCTTCATTTTTAGTTTTTAGGTTTATGTTTAAAAAATGGAAAATTTATATTACTATAATATATAGTAATATGATATAGTAATATGAGATTAAAAAATATAACTTAGAAAAACCATTAAACATTATAAAAAAGTTTGGGAAGTGAAAGTTTTGTCAGAAAAGGTCATGGATTTTATAAAAGCAAATTCAATGTTTGATAAGGGAGATAAGGTTATTGTTGCGCTTTCGGGCGGACCTGACTCCACATGTTTGCTCTATATTTTAAATGGAATTAAGAAAGAAATTGGGATAACACTTGTTGGTGCACATCTAAATCATTGTCTTAGAGAAGGTGATGCGAATAAAGATGAGGAGTATGCAAAGGAAACTTGTGAAAGTTTGAATATAGATTTCTATAGCAAAAGAGTGGATGTACATAGAATATCAATAGAAAAAAATTTATCTTGCGAAATGGCAGGTCGAGAAGTAAGATATGAATTTTTCAAGGAACTTACAGTAAGGTTAGGTGCTAATAAAGTAGCACTAGCACATAATGCTAATGATCAGGCTGAAACTATTTTGATGAGGATAATGAGGGGTACAGGTATTGAGGGAATGGTGGGTATAAAACCCGTTCGCGATAAAATATATGTAAGACCTATACTTCAGCTTAGTAGAAAAGAAATAGAGGAGTATAACTCTATTAATAATATTAATCCAAGAATAGATAAATCAAATTTAGAAAATATTTATGCTAGAAATAAAGTAAGGCTGGAGCTTATTCCATATATGGAAGAAAACTTTAATAAAGATATAATAAAAACCTTAAATAGGTTATCAGACATTGTAAAAAAGGATAACGAATATTTGGAGTGTATATCTGAGGACGAATATAAAAAACATTGTGAGATAAATAAGCAAAGGGTTATAATAAGTAAAAGCGCCTTTGCTCTACATGAAGCAATTCTGAGTAGAATTATTAGGAGTGCACTGCTCGCGGTTAACCATAATCTATATAACTTTGAAAAAGTTCATATATATAGTATTATAGAACTTCAAAGACATGAGACGGGTAAAAGCATAATGTTACCTCAGAACATAATAGTTGAGAATTGTTATGGGAATATGCATATATACATAGGCAGAGTGGCTACTTTATCTAATAATATACAGTATCCTTTAAATATAAATCTGAAAAATTTTATCCATTCTTTAAATAAAGTAATAGAAATTGATGTTGTATCTAAGCTTGAGTATACTCAGGTTAAAGGAACTGATTTTATTAAGTACTTTGACAATGATAAGATAAAAGAGCCAATAATACTAAGATACAGAAAAGATGGAGATAGGTTCATGCCACTAGGTATGATAGGTAACAAAAAGATAAAGGATTTGTTTATTGATTTAAAAATACCTAAAGCTAAAAGAGATGAAGTACCATTAATATGTTTTGGGCATGATATAGGTTGGGTAGTTGGGTATAGGGTTAGTGAAAAATTTAAGGTGTCAAAGGATACTAAAAATATACTACGAATTAAGATTGGAAGAGAGGAATAAAAATGAATAACGATATTAAAGAGGTATTGTACAATGAAGATCAATTAAGAGATAAAATAAGGCAAATGGGTGCAAAAGTAAGTAACGATTATTCTGGCAGGGAACTTATACTTATTGGAATTTTAAAAGGTTCAGTTATATTTATGTCAGATTTATTAAAGGAAATTACAATTCCATGTAAAATGGATTTTATGGCAGTTTCGAGTTATGGAAATTCCACTGAGACTTCAGGTGTTGTAAGAATTTTAAAGGATCTAGACTTTGAAATTCAAGGTAAGGATGTACTAATAGTAGAAGATATTATAGATTCGGGAGTTACACTTAAATATCTAATGAAGTGTTTATCAGCAAGAAAACCAAATACTTTAGAAATTATATGCCTGCTTAATAAGCCAGAAAGAAGAAAGGTAAATATAGATGTCAAATATGTAGGGTATGATGTACCTGATCATTTCATTGTAGGATTTGGTATGGATTATGCAGAAAAATATAGAAATTTACCATATGTAGGAATACTTAAGGACGAAATTTACAAGTAAATGTGTATAAAATGTATATTATATTAATTAATATAATATACATTTTATTGTCAAGTGTTTTTTAATGTGATAAAATTTCATAGTGAATGAAAAGAAAGGGGGGTTTCTAATGAAAAAAATTTCTAGTGCATCAATTTGGCTCGTAGTATTTGTACTTGTAATTTTTGCATGCATAGCCTTACTTGATACTGGTAAAAATGTTACCACGTTGTCTGTTGATCAATTTCAACAACACTGGGATAAAAAAGATATTAAAAGTGTTCAAGTAAGTGAAGATAAAACAGTATCGGGAGAATTAAATAACGGAACTCAATTTGAAACCATAGTTCCGCTCGAAAGATTAATGCAAGTTATGGATAAAGACCCTAATGTAAATGTTAAAGAAACATATGTAAAGCCAGCTAGTATGCCGATGTGGTTACAAATAGTACCAACATTGCTCATAATTTTAATGTTAGTAGCATTTTGGTTTATGTATATGCAACAATCACAAGGTGGCGGCGGTGGTGGTAATAGAGGTGTAATGAATTTTGGAAAAAGTAGAGCCAAGATAGCGACGCCAGATAAAAAGAAGGTTACATTTGACGATGTGGCAGGTGAAGATGAAGAAAAAGAAGAACTTGCCGAAGTCGTGGATTTCTTAAAACAACCTAAAAAATACTTAGAAGCGGGTGCAAGAATTCCTAAAGGTATTCTTCTTGTAGGACCACCAGGTACAGGTAAGACACTACTCGCAAGAGCTGTATCAGGAGAAGCAGGAGTTCCATTCTATAGTATATCAGGTTCTGAATTTGTAGAGATGTTTGTTGGAGTTGGAGCTTCAAGAGTAAGAGATTTATTTGAACAAGCGAAGAAAAGTGCTCCCTGCATAATATTTATTGATGAAATTGATGCTGTAGGTAGACAAAGAGGTGCTGGTGTTGGTGGAGGTCATGATGAGCGTGAACAAACTCTAAATCAGCTATTAGTTGAGATGGACGGGTTCGGCGTGAATGAAGGCATAATTATGATAGCTGCGACTAATAGACCGGACATACTCGATCCTGCTCTTTTAAGACCAGGCAGATTTGATAGACATATATTAGTTGGTGCGCCTGATGTTAAAGGCAGAGAAGAGATTTTAAAGGTACATTCCAAAGGTAAACATTTAGCAGAAGAGGTAAAACTCGAAGTGCTCGCTAAAAGGACACCTGGATTTACTGGTGCAGATCTCGAGAATTTAATGAACGAAGCTGCACTGCTTACAGTTAGAAATAACAAATCAGTTATAGAGATGAAAGAGCTTGATGAAGCAGTAACTAGGGTTATTGCTGGTCCTGAAAAGAAGAGTAAAGTTATTAGTGAAAAGGATAGAAAATTAACAGCATATCATGAAGCAGGGCATGCTGTAGTAATGAAATTTTCTCCATTATCAGATCCAATTCATCAAATAAGTATTATACCAAGAGGTATGGCAGGTGGGTACACAATGCATCTACCAGAAGAAGATACTGCATATACTTCAAAGCTAAAACTTAAAGATGAGATGGTTGGATTGCTAGGTGGTAGAGTTGCAGAAAAATTAATATTACATGATATTAGTACTGGTGCTAAAAATGATATTGATAGAGCATCAGCTATTGCAAGGAAAATGGTTATGGAATATGGTATGAGTGATGATTTAGGACCAATATCTTTTGGTAATGATCATAATGAAGTATTCCTAGGAAGAGATTTAGGTAAAAGCAGAAACTTTAGTGAAGAGGTAGCTAACAAAATAGATTCAGAAGTTAAGGCTCTAATTGATGAAGCATATGGAAAAGCTGAAAAAATTCTTGCAGAAAATGTTAACAAACTTCACGCGGTAGCTCAAGAACTACTGTTAAAGGAAAAACTTGAAGGAGTAGACTTCGAAGAGATTATGGCAAGACCTGATTCAGGAGAAATTGAATTATCATAGTTTTAGATAAATTAGGAGACATACAGTAAATTTGCTGTATGTTTTTTTTTATATGAGTTGTGATATAATATAAAGTATTAATTTATGTTTAACTAATATGTAAGGGGTGAAGCAAATGAAAAGTGATATAGAGATTGCGCAAAGTGCTAAGATGTTACATATACGAGCAATTGCAGAGAAAATGGGATTAACTGAGGATGACATTGATTTATATGGGAAATATAAAGCAAAGATTTCTTTGGATGTACTAAAAAGAAATGAAAATAGGAAAGATGGGAAACTAATATTAGTTACAGCCATTAATCCTACTCCAGCTGGAGAAGGCAAATCTACGGTTACAATAGGGCTTGCAGATGCTTTATGTAAACAAGGTAAGAATGCAGTGATAGCTTTAAGAGAACCCTCACTTGGTCCCGTATTCGGAGTTAAAGGTGGAGCAGCTGGTGGCGGATATGCTCAAGTTGTACCAATGGAAGATATAAACTTACATTTCACAGGAGATATGTATGCAATTACTGCAGCTAATAATTTGCTCTCAGCAGCTATAGATAATCATATCCATCAAGGTAACGAACTAAGGATTGATAGCAGAAAAATTACATTTAGAAGAGTCATGGATATGAATGATAGGGCACTTCGAAGCATTGTTGTTGGACTTGGTGGTAAACCTAATGGATTTTTAAGAGAAGATGGTTTTATGATAACAGTTGCATCAGAAATAATGGCTATTTTATGCTTGGCGAGTAATCTTATGGATTTAAAAGAAAGAATGGGGAAAATTTTAGTTGCTTACGACTTAGATGGCAAACCAGTATACTGCATTGATCTAAAAGTAAATGGTGCAATGGCACTGCTTATGAAAGATGCTATAAAACCGAATCTAGTTCAGACCCTTTACAACACGCCTGCTATAATCCACGGTGGACCCTTTGCTAATATCGCCCATGGATGCAATAGTATACTAGCAACCCAAATGGCATTGAAATTAGGAGACTACGTTGTAACTGAAGCGGGCTTTGGAGCAGATTTAGGTGCGGAAAAATTCTTTGATATAAAATGTAGATATGGAAATTTAAAACCAGATTGCGTGGTCCTTGTTGCTACAATAAGAGCATTAAAACATCATGGTGGAGTAAAAAAAGATAAATTAAATGAAACTAATGTAGAAGCTCTTTCAAAAGGAATTGAGAACTTAGAAAAACAAATAGAAAATATTAAGAAATATGGAGTTCAGGTAGTAGTAGCAATAAACAAATTTATATCTGATACTAAAGAAGAAATTGATTATATAAAACAATTCTGTGGGAAAAAAGGTGTTAAGGTAGCTTTGACCGAGGTTTGGGAGAAAGGCGCAGATGGTGGACTAGAGTTAGTTCAGCAAGTGTTAGATACTTTGGAAAATGAAAAAAGTGACTTTAAGGTTTTATATGACGATAAACTTTCAATAAAAGAGAAAATACATATTATTGCTTCGGAAATATATGGAGCAGATGGAGTAGAATATAGCACTAGCGCAAATAAGCAAATTATTGAAATAGAAAAACTTAACTTAGATAAGGTTCCTATTTGCGTTGCTAAAACTCAAAACTCTCTCTCTGATAATCCAAGTCTTTTGGGAAGACCAACAAACTTTACAATAAATGTTAAGGAAATTAGAATTTCTAATGGAGCTGGATTTATTGTAGCTTTAACTGGAAATATAATGACAATGCCAGGACTTCCCAAAATTCCAGCGGCAAATAGAATGGACATTTCTGAAGATGGTACTATAACGGGTTTATTTTAAAGGTTAATTCAAAAGGTGTTTATATTAAAGCAACGAAGGTGAAGCCTGATTTGTTTGTGGATAAGGTTATTATAGAATATATCTATAATGACCTTGTTTTTTATATGAATAAACTTACTATAAAGATTTCATAGAATAAACTTACTATAAAGATTTAACTTGACAAATATGTTCTAGTTGTTAAAATTAGATTGTTAAATTAGGAAAAGTTAAAAATAATTATTTATAATATTTGATTTGTCAATCTTTTGTTTTTGCATGGAAAAAACGTAAAGTAGCTTGGAGCTTCTTTATATAATATAGGCGGTGGATAAAGTGATTTTAGTTTTAGATGTTGGAAATACTAATACTGTTTTGGGAGTTTTTAAGGGAGAAGAGTTGCTCGTGGAGTGGAGAATATCTACTGATGCAAAAAAAACTGCTGACGAATATGGAATTCAAGTAATGCAATTATTTCATCAAATAAACATTAAAACAGAACAAATTAAAGGGGTAATAATTTCATCAGTTGTTCCTAACATCATGTACTCATTGGAACACATGATAAGAAAATATTTTAACTTGATACCTTTGGTTGTAGGACCAGGGGTTAAAACTGGAATAAATGTAAAATACGATAATCCTAAAGAAGTAGGTGCGGATAGAATTGTTAATGCCGTTTCCGCCCATGAAATTTATAAAAGATCTTTAATTTTAATAGACTTTGGGACAGCAACAACATTTTGTGCTATAAGTAAAGATGCTAATTATCTAGGGGGAACGATAAGTCCTGGTATTAAAATAGCTTCTGAAGCGCTATTTGAGAGAGCGGCGAAATTGCCCCGCGTTGAGCTTATAAAACCAGGAACAGTTATATGTAAAAATACTGTTTCAAGTATGCAGGCTGGAATAATATATGGATATATCGGTCAAGTAGAATACATTGTTAATATGATGAAAAACGAAATGATTAATATGGGAGAAGAAGAACCCTTTGTAGTGGCCACAGGTGGACTCTCAAAACTAATAACAGAGGAGTCTTCAGCTATTGATGAGTTTCATCCAAATCTAACATTAGAAGGACTTAGAATGATTTATGAAAAGAATAAGGAATAGGTGATTAAATGAACATATCAAATATGCACTTCGAAAATGATGTTTTTTTAGCACCTATGGCAGGAATTACAGATATTGCTTACAGAGGGTTATGCAAAGAATTTGGTTGTGATCTTGTATATACTGAGATGGTCAGTGCTAAAGGATTATATTATGGAAGTAGCAATACAGAGGCTCTTATGCAAATTTCTAACATTGAGAAACCTGTAGCTATTCAGATATTTGGGAATGACCCGAAAATTATGGCTAGTGCTTGTGAAATATTCAATGCAAGAGATGATATATGTATAGTTGACGTAAACATGGGGTGTCCAGTCCATAAAATAGTAAAAAATGGTGAGGGATCAGCTTTAATGAAAAATCCTAAACTAGCAACTCAAATAATAAAAGAAATGAAAAAGGTTTCTACAAAGCCTGTGACAGTAAAGTTTAGGAAGGGTTTTGATTCAAATAGTGTTAATGCTGTAGAGTTTGCTAAATATATGGAGGATGCAGGTATAGATGCTATTACTGTTCATGGCAGGACTCGCGAACAAATGTATGAAGGCACGGCTGATTGGAATATTATAAAGGATGTAAAAGCTAGTGTTAGAGTCCCAGTGATAGGAAATGGAGACATCTTTACTGCACAAGATGCGCTGAGGATAAAGGAAATCACTAGTTGTGATGCTATAATGATCGCAAGAGGTGCAATGGGTAATCCGTGGATTTTTAGAGAGGTTATGCAGGCTATTAACGCGAAAGAGGTTATATACCCTACTGCGTCGGAAAAAATAGATATGTGTATAAGGCATTTAGATTTAGCTGTTAAATATTACCAAGAGGCTAGAGCGGTTAGAGAAATGAGGAAACATGTGGCTTGGTATATTAAAGGACTTAACAACTGCACTGAAATTAAAAGCAAAATTAACGTTCAAAAAAATTACGATGGGGTAAAGCTAGTGCTCTTAAGTTATAAAGAATATTTAAAAATATAAAGAGTATTAAAATAATATAAATATTTAATTTAAATATAAAAATATGAATTTATATAATGAATACGGAATAGGATAATAGTACATTAATGTATAAGGTGTTTTTCTATGAAGCCGGTTTTATGTGTAACTTCAAATATAGATAATTTATATAATGAATTTGGATTTTTAAGTAAAATTAAAGATAAACTAAAGATAAAATTAATAAAGAATGAATATATTAAAGAATTAGATATAAAAGTGACAAGTGTAAGGCTCCCACCTAATTTTAATAGGAAAGCATATTTAAATAATTTAGATTATGCTAAAAAATTATGTAAATGCAAAGGAGTACTATTATCTCTAAAAACATTGAGGCCTATGGATTATATTTATTTTAATGAATTTCAAAGGAGATTTTTGGCTTTTAGTGTTATAAAAAGTATACAACTTTTGCTTAGGATTAGAAATAAAAGTCTTAAAAATTGCTGCATTGTAGTTTATGATGCTTGTGATATGATAAACTATAATATTATTACAGAGCTTGCAAAGCAAAGCAAATATATTGTATTTTTATCATCAGATTTGGTGAAAGCGAGAAAATTTGCAGATTATATTATTGCTAATTTTGGAGTATCACCTATTGTGACAGATGATGAACTCTATGCCATAAAAGCTGCAGATTTTATAATTTCATCTAAAGATTATGAGTTTAGTTATGGGAAATTGGTATGGTATTTAGATAATAGTATAAACATGGAAGATAATATTGAAGCTGTTAATGATGTAAGCTATAATGTACCCTGGAACACTCTTAAAGTTGATTATTCTATTGAACTCATTGGATCGATATTATGCCAAATGCAAGAAAACGATATTGAAAAGGCTCTTAAATATAATGGAATATATTTAAAAGAAATAAAATTCAACAATAATGTAATAATTTAGATTGTTTCCACATAACATATTGACAATACTAACGCTCTGATTTATAATGGCTAAATAGTTACATGGATTCTTTTTGTAATAATAAATTTTAGACCCAATAATTCATCAATTTGAACTAATAGTATTATGTTATATAAATTACATTAATTTGCTATATTTTATAAAAAACACTATTGTGGCTGGGGAAAAATATACCGCAATATTGTTATTTTATGGTGGTTTTATGGATTTTTATAACTTATTTAATAAAAATATAAAAGGGGAGAAATAAATGAGCGAGTTAAAACAATATGTAATGACTTACGAGGGAATTACAAAATTAGAAGAAGAATTAGAATTTCTTAAGACTGTTAAGAGAAAAGATATAACAGAAAAAATAAAAGTAGCACTTGGGTATGGAGACTTGAGCGAGAACTCAGAGTATGATGAAGCTAAAAATGAACAGGCATTTGTAGAAGGAAGAATAATACAATTAGAAAACATGCTTAGAAATGCAAGTGTTGTAGATGAAAATGATATCGAAAAAGATGTAGTGAGCATAGGTGCTAAAGTTAAGGTTAAGGATTTCGAGTTTGATGAAGAAGTTGAATTTTATATAGTTGGCTCTGCAGAAGCGGATCCAATGGTAAATAAAATATCAAATGAATCGCCAGTTGGACGTGCACTCGTGGGTAAGAAAGCGGGAGCAGTTATAGAGGTTACAGTTCCAAACGGTGTTAGCAAGTATGAAGTATTAGCGGTTAGACGTGGGTAATTACTTAAATATTATTTAATTTTTATAGAGAAAAGGTTTTATAGAGAAAAGTCTTTATAAAACATAAAGGGTACTTAACAATTTATAATTGGTAGGTGCCCTAAAGAAATATATACATAGAGGAAATATGGCAGACATAATGATTATAGTTATTTTCTGACCTAAAGGAAATCTGGAGGGATATTAATGTCAAACGAAAAAAATACCGAAGAAAAAAGTGAAGAAAAAAAATTACATGAACTTGAATCTAAATATAATGAACAGGTAACCATAAGGAGACGAAAATTAGCAGCGCTAAAAGAAAATGGTAAAGATCCTTTTGATGTGTATAAGGTTGAGAGAACTCATACATCAAAAGAAGTTAAAGAAAATTATGAGAAATTAGAAGGTACACAGGTTATTGTTGCAGGTAGACTTATGTCTAAAAGGGTTCATGGCAAGGCTGGTTTTTCTGATGTTCATGACAGAGATGGTAAAATTCAATTATACATAAAAATAGATGATGTAGGCGAGGAAAAATTACAAGAATATAAAAGTTTTGACATAGGGGATATTTTAAGCGTAACTGGAATGCCGTTTGTTACAAAAACCGGTGAAATATCATTACATATAGTAGATTTTAAGCTAATAGCAAAAGCTTTAAAGCCACTTCCAGAAAAATGGCACGGATTAAAAGATCCTGATTTGCGTTATAGACAAAGAGAAGTAGATATAATAATGAATCCAGAAGTAAAAGATACTTTTTTGAAGAGAATAGCAATAATTAGATATATCAGAGAATACTTAGATAATAAAGGATTTTTAGAAGTTGAAACCCCAATTTTATCACCAATAGCTGGAGGCGCTGCAGCAAGACCATTTATGACTCACCATAATACGTTAGACATTGATATGTATCTTAGAATTGCAACAGAGTTGTATTTGAAGAGGCTTATTGTTGCTGGATTTGAAAAAGTATATGATATGGGTAAAAACTTCAGAAATGAAGGAATGGATGTAAGACATAATCCAGAGTTTACAATGATAGAACTATATGAAGCTTTTGCTGATTATAACGATATGATGGAAATTACTGAAAATATGATAGCTTATGTTTGTGAGAAAATTCATGGAACTACTAAGGTTAATTACCAAGGAACTGAAATAGACTTTACACCACCTTGGAGAAGAATTACCATGGTAGATGCAGTAAAAGAATATTCTGGTGTGGACTTTACGCAAATTACTACTAACGATGAAGCTAGGGAAATAGCTAAAGAAAAACATTTAGAATTTAAAAAAGAGTTAAAAGATTGTACAAAAGCAGATATACTAAATGAATTATTTGAACAATATGTAGAAGAACATTTAATTCAACCAACATTCTTATGTGATTATCCTGTAGAAATATCACCTCTTACTAAGAAAAAAAGAGGAAATGACGAGTTTACAGAGAGATTTGAGGGTTTTGTATTCGGACGCGAAGTTTGTAACGCATACTCGGAGTTAAATGACCCGGTAGTTCAAAGAGAAAGATTTATGCAACAAGCAAAAGAAAGAGAACTTGGAGACGATGAGGCTTATTTGTTAGATGAAGAATTTATGAGTGCATTAGAAACAGGAATGCCTCCAACAGGTGGACTTGGAATAGGCATTGATAGAATGGTAATGTTCCTAACTGATGCTTATTCAATTAGAGATGTTATATTATTTCCTACAATGAAACCATTACAGTAATTTAAAAAAATATTTAAAAAGATATTTTAGTTAATCTAAAATATCTTTTATTTTGTTAACATAATGTTTTTAGATTAAAATGTAAGTATAGTATTTTAGTGTAGGTCTTCATTGCAAATAATATTAGAAATAAAAAACTATTGAATTTTTAATTATATATGTTATAATACCATTATGATCAAAAATGATATTATTCCGCGATAGCTCAACGGTGGAGCACTCGGCTGTTAACCGATAGGTTGAAGGTTCAAATCCTTTTCGCGGAGCCATTTTTTATAAAATGAAAAAAATATAAGTCATTTATTTGATTACCTTAAATAAATAGAATAAATAATAATATAAAAGTTATTAATATAATTAAATATTTCACTATGATAAAGAAGAGTAGTAATATTACTTTATAAGAGAGGTTGTGGCTCGTGGAAACAATCAAAGTATTATTATGAAGGGAGCTTTTGAGTGTATAGAACTTAGAGTAGGGCATGTGCCAATAAGGGTGGAACCGCGGAAGTAAATTTCGTCCCTTAGGGTATAGTCTTTTTTTTATATAAAAATTTAGGAGGAGTTAATATGGTACCTAAAAAAAGCATGGAAAAGATTGTTACATTATGCAAAACTAGAGGATTTGTATTTCCAGGATCTGATATATACGGAGGGCTAGCTAATTCATGGGATTATGGCCCTTTAGGAGTGGAATTTAAGAATAATGTTAAAAAAGCTTGGTGGAAAAAATTCGTTCAAGAAAGCCCGTATAATGTTGGGGTGGATTGTGCTATACTAATGAACCCAGAAGTATGGGTAGCAACAGGTCATGTTGGAGGATTCTCAGATCCATTAATGGATTGCAAAGATTGCAAATCTAGATTTAGAGCTGATAAATTAGTGGAAGATCATATGTCGCAGCTTGGAGCAGAAGTAGCCACTGCTGATGGATGGACAAATGAAGAACTAAAAGATTATATGGCAAAAGAAAAAATAGTATGTCCTAAATGTGGAAAGAATAATTTTACTGACATTAGAAAGTTTAATTTGATGTTTAAGACTTCAATGGGAATAACTGAAGATGGAAAGTCTGATATATATTTAAGACCAGAAACTGCCCAAGGTATTTTCGTGAACTTTAAAAATGTTCAAAGGGCTTCAAGAAAAAAGATTCCATTTGGAATAGGTCAAATAGGAAAAGCTTTTAGAAATGAAATAACACCAGGGAATTTTATTTTTAGAACAAGAGAATTTGAGCAAATGGAATTGGAGTTTTTTTGTAAGCCAGGCACAGATTTAGAATGGTTTGCGTATTGGAAAGAACAATGCTCTAATTTCTTATTTGATTTGGGAATGGAGAAAGAAAATATAAGATTTAGAGATCACGGAGTTGAAGAATTATCGTTTTATAGTAATGCTACTTGTGATATAGAATTCTTGTTTCCTTTTGGATGGGGAGAACTATGGGGAATTGCTGATAGAACGGATTATGATTTGAAAAAACATATGGAGCATTCCGGGAATGATTTGAGCTATTTAGATCCTAGTACTAATGAAAAGTATGTACCATATTGCATTGAACCCTCTCTAGGTGCAGACAGGGTTGTACTTGCATTCTTAGTTAATGCATATGATGAGGAAGAACTTGAAGGTGGAGACACTAGAACAGTGCTTCATTTACACCCAGCACTTGCTCCATTTAAGGCAGCGGTTTTGCCACTGAGTAAGAAATTATCAGAAAAATCTACGGAAGTTTTTGCTATGTTAAGTAAAAAGTTTAACATAGACTACGATGAAGCTGGAAGTATAGGAAAGAGATATAGAAGAGAAGATGAAATAGGAACACCATACTGCATAACTGTAGATTTTGATACGTTAGAAGACAATACTGTAACCATAAGAGATAGAGACACAATGGAACAAATAAGAGTAAATATAAATGAGCTTGAAAAGTTTATAGAAGAGAAATTACAGTTTTAAATTGCAATAGCATATAGTATAAAATAAGGCTTCATAGTCTATATTTATACTATAGGCTATTTTTTTATAAGATAAAGTCAAATAATATTTGTTATAATAAAACTGTTTGTTATAATATAACATAATGATATGAAATATATGAAGGCTATATGGAGGTTTATATGAATAGAGATTTTAATGAATTTAAAGAATTTATAAAAGGGAAAAAAGTTGGGGTTGTAGGTATAGGTGTTAGTAATATTCCGTTAATTCATTTTTTAGTGAAGCTACAAGCAGTTGTTACAGCTTTTGATAAAAAAACTCATGGTGCGCTTGGAAAAGTAGCAACGGACTTTGAAGAAAATGGGGTAAAGTTAGTTTTAGGTGAAGATTATTTAAATAATTTAACTGGGTTTGATGTTATTTTTAAAACACCATCCATGAGAATAGATAATCCTGCGCTTTTGAAAGCGAAACAAGAAGGAACTCACATAACATCTGAAATGGAAGAGTTTATAAAATATTGTCCGGCAAAAACTTACGGCGTAACTGGTAGTGATGGGAAAACAACTACAACTACAATAATATATAATATATTAAAAAAAGAAGGATATAAAACTTGGGTTGGAGGTAATATAGGAAATCCATTGTTTGCAAATATTGAAGAAATAACTAAAGATAATAAAGTGGTTTTAGAATTGTCAAGCTTTCAGCTTATGACTATGACTGTTTCAACAGATGTTGCAATAGTAACAAATTTGAGCCCAAATCATTTAGATATTCATAAAAATATGGAAGAATATATACAAGCAAAGAAGAACATATTTGAATATCAAAATAATGGTGACCTTCTTATATTGAATAAAGATGATGATCTGACTTATGGATTAAGAAAAGAGGCTAAGGGCAGAGTTAAGTATTTTAGCGTTATAGAGAAGCTAGAAGATGGTGCATATTTTCAAAATAATCAATTGTTTATCATGAATAAGGTAGTTTGTGATCTTGATGAAGTAAAGCTAAAAGGAATGCATAATGTTCAAAATCTATTAACTGCCTTTTGCGCAACTCAAGAAGAGGCATCAGTTGAGAGTATGAGAGAAGTGGCTATTACTTTTGCGGGGGTACCTCATAGAGGCGAATTCGTAAGAGAAGTATATGGAGTTAAGTATTATAATGATTCAATAGCATCTAGTCCAACTAGAACAATAGCAAGTTTAAAAGCTTTTGAAAAACCAGTTATATTAATTGCAGGAGGGTATGATAAGAAAATACCTTTTGAACCACTAGCCGAAGGAGCTTACTTAAATATTAAAACACTAATACTCGTAGGTGCTACTAAATATAAAATAAAAGAAGTTTTTGAACGTGTATTAAAGGATAAGAAAGTTTCTTTGGAAATTATACTTGCTGAAAACTTTAATGAAGCAATTTCTACAGCTAAATTAGTTGCGATTCCTGGAGATATTGTGACGCTCTCACCAGCATGTGCAAGTTTCGATATATTTAAAAATTTCGAAGAAAGAGGTAATAAATTTAAAGAAATAGTAATGGCATTATAATAAAATGTAGATATGTTTTATGAAAATAAATAACAAGTCAAAATGTTTAACATTTTGACTTGTTATTTATTTATGTCCATTATGTGATAAATACAAGACAAATGTTCCAAGCGTATCATTATGAGTAAAACGTAATATATGGGAGAAATAAGCATAAATATGAAAATAAATTGATGAAATGGATGATTATAAACAAATGGAGGATTATACATATGATATTATATTAATTGTCGCTGAAACATAAAGTTACAAATTGACTTTAGGTGAAAAGTGATGGAATAAAGATTCATTATCAATTTTCTTAAAAACTGTTGACAATGAAGAAAAATAGAATTATAATAATAAAAGTCATCACATGATGATAAATCAAATTGGTCTTTGAAAATTAAACAGAGAAATAGGTAAAGAAATGAAATAATATTTTATTTTAACCAGTTAATTACTTTAGAAAAAAGTAATATTTTAGTCGTAAGACTAAAAAGTATGTAATGAGC